>Ga0316217_10001337_pt1 | contig 32406 bp, 22 predicted proteins | sample 1anoAmetaG_FD_203633 | JGI IMG/M metagenome (GOLD analysis project Ga0316217, IMG submission 203633) | Freshwater microbial communities from Trout Bog Lake, Wisconsin, USA - 1anoA | ecosystem: Environmental > Aquatic > Freshwater > Lake > Hypolimnion/Profundal zone | place: USA: Wisconsin... | reverse complement strand
GGCGCCTCCGGCGCCAGCTCCGGGCTCCCGCCGAGTTCCATCGGCTCAACTTCGCCGTGGGCACCATCGAATCGGCCCGGTTCGGGCCCGATGGGCAGACCGTCTACTACTCCCTGCGGGTGGGGGGAGGTCCCCCTGAGCTGTATGTCTTCGATCCGCGTACCGGGGAGCCGCGGGCCCTGGGCGTGCCCAACGCGCATGTCCTGGCCGTCTCCCCCGCCGGTGACCTCGCCCTCCAGCAGGCGCCATTGCTCCTCATCGAGGGCCAGTACTCCGGCACCCTGGCCCTGCAGCCGGCCGGCAGCGGCGCCCCCCGGGTGGTGCGGGAAGGGGTGATCGAGGCCGTGTGGGACGGCGCGGGACTGGCCGGGATCTGGTCGGATGGCGGGTTCCGGAATCGTCTGGAATTCCCTCCGGGCAGGACCATCGACCGCTGGAATTTAAGCCAGCGGTCGGTGACCAACCTGGCCCTTGCCAAGGACAGAAAGCTGCTGGCCTGTGTGGATGTCGATGCGGAGAATAATGTTACGACGATCGGGGTGTATGGACGGGACGGCGGTCGGCGAGTGCTCTACACCCGGGAAGGGAGTGCCTTCGGCGGGCTCTTCACCGGGCTGGCGTGGGGAGCCGGCGGGAAGCTCTGGGTTTCCGAGCGGGAAGGGGATCAGACCCTGGTGTGGACCCTCACCCTGGGGGGGCTCCGGCGCGAGCTTTGGCGCGGCCAGGGTACCCTCCAGCTGCTGGATGTGTCCGGCAGCGGCCGCGCGCTCCTGGCCCAGCAGGCGCGCCGCTGGAACGTCGCGGGCGTCAAGCCGGAAGGGGGCGCTCCGGTGGACCTGACCATCCAGGGGCGCACCCAGGTCCGGGGCCTGAGCGGGGACGGCCGGGAGGTTCTCCTGAATGAGTCCCCGGTGGAGGATGGGGGCACGGCCGAGGACCGGGCCTTTGTGCGGCCCGTGGCGGGAGGACCTCCCAGGGGCCTGGGCAAAGGGTTCGGGCTCCAGATCTCCCAGGACGGACGGTGGGTGAACGCGGACACCTCGGGCCTGCCGTCCAGGGACCTGGACCCGGCCTGGGCCCAGGCCCTGGTGGAGGCCGGCCTGCCCCGGGAGGCCCTGGGGGATCTCAAGGCCCGCTGGCGCTATATGCTCTTCGTGCCCACAGGCCCCGGGCGCCCCTTCGCCGTGCCCCTGCCCACGGACGCCGAAGAGGGAGGCGCCTTCGCGGAGCTGCTTCCGGATGGCCAGCAGATGGTGATCAGCATGTTAATCCATGGCAGGGATAACTTTGGGGTGATGGATCGCCGCGGCGGTCCGGTGCGTCCCGTCGCGCCCCCAGATGGAGACTGGCCGCCCATCGCCAGCATCGAACCCCTCTCCCCCGATGGCGGCCGCTGGATCATCACTCAGGATCGCAAGCAGTGGTTCATCCAACCCCTGGCCGGGGGCCGCCCGGAACGCATCCGGGGCATGAATCCGGGCGAGCGCGTGGTGGGATGGACTGCGGACGGCAAGGCCCTTTTCATTCGCAACGACCGCCACCGGCTGCCCGTGGTCATCACGCGCCTGGACCCCGCCACCGGCTCCCGGAAGACGATCCTCTCCTTCACGCCCCTGGACCCCTCCGGCTTCACCCACAGCCGGAACGCCTTCATCACCCCAGATGGCCGCCACTGCGTGGTCGCGTACCAGAAGATCCTGAGCGATCTCTACCTTGTCGAGAATCTGGAGGGAGGAGTCTAGCTACCCATGATCCTGGAACCATGCAGCCACCCGGTACCTCACGCGAGCCCCGCCCCACGCATCAGGGCAAGGTTCGACCGCGCCCAGGCGACCCCCGGATCTCGGCGGACGGTCTTGCTGTGGGCTGTCCTGGGCGTCCTCCTGGTCCTGGCGGCGGGCCTTGCCGGCGGGCGGCTCCGGCGCCGGCTCCGGGCGCCCGCCGAATTCCATCTCCTCAACTTCGCCGTGGGCACCATCGAATCGGCCCGGTTCGGGCCCGACGGGCAGACCGTCTACTACTCCCTGCGGGTGGGAGGTGGCCCGCCGGAACTGTATGGCTTCGATCCGCGCACCGGGGAGCCACGGGCCCTGGGCGTGCCCAACGCGCATGTCCTGGCCGTCTCCCCCGCCGGTGACGTCGCCCTCCAGGAGGCGCCGTTTTTCCGCTTGGAGGGCCAGTACTCCGGCACCCTGGCCCTGCGGCAGGCCAGCGGCGGCGTCCCCCGCGTGGTGGGGGAAGGGGTGATCGAGGCCGTGTGGGACGGCGCGGGGCTGGCCGGGATCTGGGTGGATGGCGGGTTCCGGAATCGTCTGGACTTCCCTCCGGGCAGGACCATCGACCGCTGGAATTTAAGCCAGCGGTTGGTCACCCACCTGGCCCTTTCCAGGGACAGGAAGCTGCTGGCCTGCGTGGATGTAGACTCGGAAAAAGGCGTCACGAACCTCGTTGCCTACGCGCGGAGCGGGGGGCGGCGAGTCCTCTATACCCGGGACGGAGATGGCGGTGGCGGGCTCTTCACCGGCCTGGTGTGGGGACCGGGCGGGAAGCTCTGGGTTTCCGAACGGGAGGGGGATCAGACCCTGGTGTGGACCCTGACCCTGGGGGGGCTCCGGCGCGAGCTCTGGCGCGGCCAGGGGAACCTCCAGCTGCTGGACGTGTCCGACGGCGGCCGCGCGCTCCTGGCCCAGCAGACGCGCCGCTGGAACGTCGCGGGCGTGAGGCCGGAGGGGGGCGCACCGGTGGACCTGACCCTTCAGGGGCGCACCCAGCTCCGGGGCCTGAGCGCGGACGGCCGGGAGGTCCTTCTGTGTGAGTCCCCTGTGGAGGATGGGTACACGGTCGAGGACCGGATCTATGTCCGGTCCGTGGCTGGAGGGCCTCCCAGGGCCCTGGGCAAAGGGTGGGGGTTCAATATCTCCCCGGATGGGCGGTGGGTGAACGCGGAAACGGGGGTTCTGCCGCCTGGGGACCTGGACCCGGCCTGGGCCCAGGCCCTGGTGGAGGCCGGCCTGCCCCGGGAGGCCCTGGGGGATCTCAAGGCCCGCGGGCGCTACGTGCTCTTCGTGCCCACGGGCACGGGGCGGCCCTTCGCCGTGCGCCTGCCCACGGACGCCGAACGCGTCGGCGGCTTTGCAGAGCTGCTTCCGGATGGCCAGCGGATGGTGACCAGCATGTTTTTCCAAGGCAGGGATAACTTTGGGGTGATGGCTCGCCACGGCGGTCCGTTGCTTCCCGTCGCGCCCCCGGATGGTGTTTGGCCGTCCATCGCCAGCATCGAGCCCCTCTCCCCCGACGGCGGCCGCTTGATCATCACCCCGGATGGGAAGCAATGGTTCATCCAGCCCCTGGCCGGTGGCCGCCCGGAACGCATCCGGTTCATGAACCCGGGCGAGCGCGTGGTGGGATGGACTGAGGACGGCCGAGCGCTCTTCATCCGCAGCGACCGCCGCCGGCTGCCCGTGGACCTCACGCGCCTGGACCCCGCCACCGGCGCCCGGAGGCCGGTCCTGTCCTTCACGCCCCTGGACCCCTCCGGTTTCACCCACAGCCGGGACGCCTACCTCTCCCCCGATGCCCGCCACTGCGTGGTCGCGTACCAGAAGATCCTGAGCGATCTCTACCTTGTTGAGAATCTGGAGGGTGGATATTAGGGAGGCAGCTTCTTAACTGTTAATGAACATTTTATTCAATCGTGACACTTTCATACAGGACTGTCGTTCCATTGGAAGGATTGATGAAACCAACCCGATCCCTGCTCGCCCTCTGCCTCATCGCAGCTCCCCTGGCCGCCATGCACCCCCGAAAGGGCGAGCCAGCCAGGCCCAGCCGGGTGGCCGCCATCCTCGCCGAGGCCCGGGCCGCCGTCGCCGCACCCGCCAAACGGGTCGTCAGGCTCGCCCCGCCCCGGCCCCCGGTCCGTGAGGCTCACCGTATCGCCTGGGGCGCCCCCCCGCAGGCTCCCGTGCTCCAGGGCAGGGCCGGGGCCGCGGTCCCCCTGCTCACGTTGGAGGCAGCCGCCGCCGGAACGGAGGCTCCAGCCATCCGCCAGCTGGGCGCGGCGCCCGCCCCGGCCCCCGCTCCGGCCCCCGCCGCCACGGCGCTGACCTGGCTCCGCCAGGCACGGGCTCCCGGGCTCCCGCCCCTGATCCCCTTCCGTTTCCACAACACCTCCGGCGAGGAGCGGATGCTGACCCTGGAGCTGCGCCCCGGCTCCGACACCACCCAGGTGCGGGTGCGCAGGGCCCACGGGGAGGAGCTCATGCGGCTCGGTGGGGACCTGCTCCTCCCGGTCCTTCCGGGCGAGACGGTTTCGATCATCCTGCCCGAGGCCTATGTCACCGAGCGGTTCCAGATCCGGAACGCCACCGGTTCCCTTTTGGAAGTCCGGACCTACACGTCCCTGCCGCCCATGAACGAGCCACCGACCGTCATCGAGGACCTGGAGCTATCCTAGCGGCGAGCCCCATCCTCCAGGGTGCGGACCTCGCAGGGCCCATGGGTCGCTGGCTTCCTGGCCACGAGGAGGACCGTCTCCTTTTCCCTGGCAAGGGCCGGGGCGGGGGAGGGAACCAGGTCAGGATAAAAATCACATAAAACCTGACCGGGCTTTCAGGCTGCCCTGGATGACCTGGCTTCCCTCCCCCTGTCCCCCTGGAGCACCCACGATGCGCATCCCCTTCCCATGCCTTGCCGCCGTCGGCCTCGCCCTGGCGATGGCCGGCCCCCTGGCCGCCGAGGAAATCACCATCACCAACGACTCGCCGCACCCCTGGAGGCTCCTCTGGCCCGGGGACTCGGAAGATGACAATATCATTGAGCCTGGCATGACGTTGCGCAGGAATATCGAGGCGCCGGGGATCCACCGGGCGCGGCTCGTCGATTTCCGGGAACAGCCCTTTTGCGTGCTCCGGCTCACCCTCGGCGAACCGGGCGGCACCCTCCTTGACGTGCTCCCCGCCGAAGGCAGGGAAGATCTCGTCCGGAGGATGGTGGAGAAGGTCGAGACGGGGGTGACGCTCCATGGGCCTCTCGGCGCCCTGCGGAAACCCGGATGCCCGCCCCAGACGCACCTCTACCGTGCTGCCAGGCTTGCTGCCGGGGCGGCGCTGGCAGCGGGGCGGGCCGCCGCTCCCGCAGCCCCCAGGGTAGCCCGCGTGCTGGATTTCGATGCTGTCGCCGCCGCGCCTTCGGCCCCCAGGGTGGACCGAGTCCGGGATTTCTACGCCACGGCCCCGGCGGCTCCCGGCTGGAACGACGGCCTGCTGGATTTCTACACCGAATCCAAGGCGACTCCAGCCGACGACGAGCCCGGCATGCGGCTGGCGTCTGGCGCTGCCGGAACTCCGGCTCCGGCCGGGTCAACCCGGGTACCGGGGGCTGGAGCCGCCGCCCCGGCGGCTCCAGCAGGCGCCGAACCCTAGGCCTCAAGCCCATCTTCACCCACTCAGCGCCTCCCGGCCGGAGCCACATACGCCGGTGCCGCAGCGGGTGGGCGCGTGGTTTCCTGGCCACAGTAATCGTACTCATGCCCGTGGTACCGGGGCGATCCGCAGCCATGGCCGGTCGCCGGCGTTAGGCAGGCGACGGGAAACATCGCCGCCATGAACAACATGATAAAAGCCAGACAGAGCATAGGAACTCCTTCAGGAAGGGGCAGGTGGGAAGAAGCCATGGCGCCTTGAACATGCCAAGGATCCCCGCAAGGTTCCTCGCGCCGGGCACGGGAAGCTCTTGACGTCATTAATTAATTACCAATATTCTTTGGGACACGGACCCCTTCCGCGCCTCCAAGGTGAAGCATGCCCTGTCCTTGCCTTTCCCGCCTGCTCCTGGCGTCGGGTCTGCTCATGGGTCCAGCGCTCCGGGCCGAAGTCCCCCCTGAACAAGCGCTGGGTCTCTATGCCCAGACCCCGCCCGAGCACCGCGCCATCTCCCCCTACCTGGGCATGGTGGCCCTGAAATCGGGGATCCTCGCCAACGTCCGGTTCTTCGGCAACTATACGTCCACCCTGAAAGTGGGCCTGCCCCCCCACCCCTCCTTCCTCTCCAAAGCCGAAACCCGCCCTCCCCTGGACGAATGCCCGCAGGACGCCGTGGCCGCCGTGGTCCAGTATCTCTTCCCGTCCCCGGACGGCTTTCATCTGGTCCACAATCAGCGCTCCAAGGACCCCCTCGGCGACCTCTCCAATGACCGGGCCGCGGGCAGTCTCCGCAGGATCAACACCCTGCTTGACGCCGTCACCCACTACCGGGCGCGCCTCGCCGCCGCCGCGCCGCTCCCTGATCCCGCGGCGGACGAGGACTTCCGGGCCGCGGTGCTGCGCATCCTGGGACAGCCAGCCGAGAGCAAGGCATCCAGGCCGGGGCAGGCCGCCCCGCTCGAGCCCACAGGCAGAGAGGCCCTCCTGGCGGCTTTCGCGCCCCTCCTGCAACGGGCCGTGCTGGAGGAGTCCACCCGCATGGGCGGAAGGTATCCAGCCAACATCGTCGAGGTTGCCTTGCTGGCGTTCGCCTGGCAGGCGGCAGACGACGTGGGGGAGCTGCAGGCGGCCTTCGCCGGCGGGCTGCTGATGGACCACCCGGATCCGGACCATCGGCCCCCCTTCGACGAGACCTTCTTCCGGAACCACCAGGAGGAATGGGTCCGCAGGCTCCCGGAGCTGGCCCCCGACGAGCTCGCCCTGTTCCTCTACGGCAACGAGGCCTATGGGGGGCTCCCCCCTGGGGTCACCTATACGACCACCCGGTTCGGCGAGGTCCGTTTCCCCGATTGCGGCGAAACCTCCCTGTTGAACGTCCTCGACGCCGTCCTCGTCCGCCAGGGGAGGATCCCCGGGGAGGTCCTGGCGGCCTTCCTGGCCAGGCTGGGCCATGGCGGGGAACGCAAGGGGCCGGCAGCCCCGGCCGACGCGATCCTTGACAAGATCCAGAGCCATTTCACGGAGTTCCCGGACCCCTCCAGCCAGATGTCCGCCCTTGGCCACGAGGCCTGGGCCAAGGTCGTCTCGGGCCTGAACCGGCCCGGGGATCCCCTGCCCATCACCTACCGGAACGGCGACTGCAACCTGGCGGGCACGGGCATCGGCAACATGCTCAATCTGATCGCCCACCTCCTGCCGGATCCTGTCCTGGGCCGGCCCTGGCCGGACGACAGGGCGGCCCGGGAAGAGCTCCGGTCCGAGAAGCTGGACCGCCTGTGCGCCTTGGCGACCACGCCGGAGCGAACTTTCGGCTGGCGCGTCGCCGCCGGGGATGCCGACCCGGGTGAATTCCCGCGGGTGACCTTCACGATCAATGAGAAGCCGGTCTTCGTCTGGGCGTTCGAACCGAGGCATTTTGCCTTCCTCCCGGTCCGGAGCCAGGAGACCCTCGGCTGGGTGGGCCGCGTGAGGGGCCTGCCCGGCGTGGGCGACTGGCTGCAGGGGTGGTTTCAGAGACAGCGGTACCTGGGCCTGTTTCTGGCGGACGACGTTACCCCCCTCAAGCTGGCCCGCCCCGCCGAGGCGTTCTTCTGTGAACTCCAGCATCCGGACGAGGTCAAACTGGCCATCCGCAGCATCCTGGAGAGCCGTTTCGACGCGCTCGCACCGACCCTTCACCTCGTCGTGAGCCGAACCCTGCCCTGGGACCTGGAGGCCCTGGACGACCTCTCCGAGCCGGTCGCCCGGGTCCGGGGCCCGTTCGTGCCCATTCCCGCGCTCCTGCGGAGGACCCCGAAGGAAAAGCAGGCGATGGCCGAGGACCTGGCGGAACACGGTGGCCTTGAGCACCCGGGGGCCGTCCTGTGGGTGCTGTTGGCCCACGGCCTGGACCCCAACATGAGGTTGGCCGATGGCACACCCCTGGTGATCTGGACGGCGGTGAAGGATCCTTCCGGCTTGCCGTTCCTTCTGGCCTTGGGCGCCGACCCGAACGCCCGGGACCGGAAGGGCCGGACGGCCCTGCACGCCGCGCTGAACGGTCTGCCTGGCACCTCAGGGTTTGAATGCATCAAGACGCTCCTCAAGGCCGGGGCGGATCCCCTGAGCAGCGACCGGACCGGCCGCACCCCCCTGGCCATCGCGCAAGCCCTGGGCAAGCGCTTCCGGGACCTGCTCGAGACGGCCCCGCCGAAAAGGGCGGCCCCGGAACGCAAGGGGCCCTGATCCCGGGAACCAGGGCGGGCTTCCTGCCCAGTGAGGAGAAGGTGCTCCCGAGCCCGGTGGGCCTTGCGGAATAGCCTGTCGAGATAAAACAGTAGTTGTTATATTAAAAAATCAATATTGACATCCTTATCATGCCGATTATTTATTGCAGCATGGAGGAAAACATGCATTATGAACCCACATTAATTAATTCGAAAACGTTTCCCCGGGGGTCGGCGTTTCGCCTTTCGGAGCAGGGAGAGCGGTGCTGCCGTCAGGTATGGGGAGCCCTGGCCAATCCCGGCGTCCGCGCCTCGGTCCTGAAGGAGGGTGCCCTTCCCGCCCCCCTCGCGCGGACGCTGGGCGTGCTGGATGACCGCGACTTCCAGGCCGCGTCCGACGCCATCGGACACCTCCAGGCCGAGCCGGCGCTGCGGGCCCGGAAGCCCTCGGCGGAGGTCCGCCTGAGGCGCCGGGGACTGTTCCTGAAACTGCGCGACCGCTATCCCGAGGCCGTGGCCGCCTTCCTGGCCGCGCGGGGCCGTTCCAGACTCGATACGATCACCACCTACTTCCTCGTCTGGCAGATCGTGGGGCCCGTCTTCGAAGCCAATTTCGATGGCCTCGAGGATCTGGCCTGACCGGCCCCGCCCAAAGGAGTGCAGGATGTGGTTCGCCCCGGAGACCCTGTCCGTCATCACCACCTACCAGTGCACGGCGGCCTGCGAGCATTGCTGTTTTTCCTGTTCGCCGGGGGTGACCCGGGCCATTCCCCTGCCCCGGCTTTACGCCCTGATGGAGGAGACGGCGGAGGTGCCGTCGATGGTCCAGGTGGTCTTCACGGGCGGTGAATGCTTCCTCCTGGGCAGGCACCTGGATGCCCTCATCGCCCGGTGTCACGGGCGCGGCCTCATGACCCGGTGCGTCACCAACGGCTACTGGGCCACCTCCCCGGCGTCCGCCCGGGCCCGGGTGGGGGAGCTCCGGGAGGCCGGGCTGCAGGAACTCAACTTCAGCACCGGCGTCCACCACGCCCGGTTCGTGCCCTGGGAGCGCGTGGCCTGGGGAGCGGCCGCCGCGGCGGAGGGCGGCATGGAGGGGGTCGTCATCAATATCGAGGCCTTCGAGGGCTCCACCTTCGATGTGGCCGCCCTCACGGGGCATCCGCTCCTGGAGCCCCACCTCGCCTCGGGCAGGGCCCGCGCCATCCAGGCCCCGTGGATCCAGAATGGCGGGGAGTGGGGCGCTGGGGAGCGGGGCGGATGCTCCGGAGCGAAACCCCTGGCCCACGCCGAGGCGGACCACCGGTTCTCCCCCGGTCATGCCGCCGCCTGCGACAGCTCCCTCCGGGTGGTGAGCGTCACGCCCGATCTGGATCTCATCAGCTGCTGCGGCCTGAACCTGGAGCACATCCCGGAGGTCCATGTGGCCAGCCTGCGCCACCAGACGCTCCGGGAGGCCCTGGAGGGCGTGCCCCCGGACCTGCTCAAGATGTGGCTCCACGTGGAAGGCCCCGAACGCATCCTGGAGTTCGTGAAGGAGCGGGAGCCGGCCTTCCCCCTGCCCCTGGACTCCGCCCACATCTGTCACACCTGCCAGTATCTGCACCAGAGTCCCGTGGCCATGGCGGTGGTGGCCCGCCATCGCGAGGAGGTGGAGGGGCGGGTGCTGGAAGCCTACCTCCTTGGGGCCGTCAGCCGGGAGATCGCCGCGGCGCTGTGAGCCGGGAGGGTCACGAGGCCGCGGGCGGTGCGGGAGCGGGCTTCCCCGCGTCCACCTTCGTCTCCCCCTTCTTCTCCACCGGGGCCGCCGGGGCGGCGGCGCCGCCGCGCACCTCCTGGATCCAGGGAAGGTGCTCCATCACGGGCTCCCACACCTGGAGGACGAAGGGCTTGCAGGCGTCCACCAGGCCGTCCATGAGCAGAGGTTCCGCCAGGTACTGGGAGTAGATTCCCGCCACCTTGAGGCCGGTCTTCGTGTTGAAGAACAGCGGCCCGCCGCTGTCCCCGCTGGCGGGGAGGGCCTGGTTCGGATGCGACTGGACCCGCAGGGGGCTGCGGTCGGCGGGGCTGAAGGCGCGCAAGGGGGTGCCCACCCATTCGAACTGGTAGACGTTGGCTCGCGGATCCGCCGAGGAGAGCGCCGCGAGGCCCGAGGCGGAAAGGGGGGAGAGGTGCAGGAAGCCGGTGCGCCCCCGCCAGGTTCCGTGGGAGACGCGGGTGTTGCCGGCGTGGACCTTGAAGGCATTGTGCACGGTGGGGCTGGTGCGGGTGCCGAAGGCGCCGAAACCCGCGACCTCCGCTTCCAGCAGCGGCTTCGTGAAGCCGGTGCCGTCATACAGGGCGGCGGCCGTGACGCCGGCCTTCAGCAGGATGGCGCCATAGGCGGCCGCGTCGAATTCGAGCAGGGCGAGGTCACAGGTGTTCATCACGGTGGGCCGGGGCCGGCCCTCCGCGTCGCGGCTGGTGAAGTCCTGGTGGAACTTGAACCTGGGGTGGACGCGGACGCGGGTCACCTGAAGCTGGGTGGAAACGCCGGCCGCGAAGGGATCCAGGGCAGGGCCCACGTGGACCACGGTCCCCACAGCCAGGCCGGCTCCCTCGCCCAGGTCCGCGAACAGGTGGGCCGCCGTGAGGACCAGGCCCCGCCGGCCATCCGCGCTGGTGCCGAGGTAGACGCCCGTCCCCAGGGCCGGGAGGGGCGACTCTGCGCAGGGCACGGTGATCCCCACCATGGAGGTGAGCCGGACCCCGGCCTGATGGGAACGGGCCTCCAGGGCCCGGTCCTCCTCGGCCGTGGCGCCGCCCCGGATGACGACGGCCTGGGCCGGGGGGAGCAAGGCGAGGCCCAGGACGAGTAGCCGGGCATGGTTCGTGAATTTGGACATGGAACTTGACCTCACGTTCTCAAGGTGCGACCAAAATATTCTAGGTTCATCCATAAAGGATTTCGGCTTCCTGCAAGAGCAATACCTCGGAGACGGCAGCCAGGCGGCTGTTATATCTAAATATCAAGTAGTAATGCCTATGCTTGGCCCCGTGCGACCACCTTTTCACGGAGAGCGCACTTGACATTGTAATATTAATTACATATATATTATTACCGATGCAGCCTTCGGCTCAGCGGTCTCCCTTCCCTTCCCTTCCTTTCCCTTCCCTTCCCCAAAGGAGAAAACCGTCCATGCGTCCTGCCCTAAAAAGCGTCACAACCGCCCACCCCCTCCTGACGCTGCTTGTTGTCCTGGCGGCCTACGGTTCCTTCGCCTCCGCCCAGCCGCCCCCCCCGCCCCCTCCTGCCGGAGCGGGTCCGGTCGTTCCTGCCCCCCCGCCTCCAGCAGCCAGGATCTACGAAGGAGGCCCGATGGCAGATGGCGAAGAGCCCCATGTGCTGGATATAGCCGTGCATGACACTCCCTTGTTCAACCAGTGGCTGGCTGGGCTCACTCCAGCGGATAGGGAGTGGGCCGTGAACCACCACGTCAGGATGCTCCACGTGCGCGTCGCCTACAGGCCGAATGCGACCATTCTGGATATAAAAAATGTTCTTGCAACTAGATACACACTTCCAGCAGCGTCCCTGCGGCTCATCCGGGCCGGAACGAACCTTCCGGATGGCACCATCGTTCGTGACTTGGGGATGCACATGGAAGGCGCCCTCGCCCTCGCGGTGAGGAGGTAGGAGTCAATTCCCAAGGCTGTCCAGGCCTTCCCCGAAGGAGGAGATCAGCCATGCGTCGTGGCAAGATCAGCTTCACAACCGCCCACCCCCTGCTGAGCCTGCTGCTCCTCATCGCGGCCCAGGGTCCCGCGAGCTCCGCCCAGCCGCCCCCCCGTGCCGCCCCGGCCGCCCCAGCCGGAGCGGGTCCGGCGGCCCCGGCCCACTCCGATGCCGAAACGGAGGCGGTGCTCTTGGGCATCACAGCGCTCCCGGACGTGGTGACTTCCATCGTCATGTCCTATGATCCGGCAGCCAGGATCCATACCCGTGGGGAAAGGATAGCGGACGACGAAGCAGCCTGGCCCATTGACGTGCGCACGTATGACGAGATCCTGATGGCCACGTACCTGGAGGGCCTCAGCGCTGAAACCAGGGCGTTTCTCGAAAACGCTGGCATGCACTCACTCCAATTGCAAATCGCCCACAAGCCCAAAGCGACCATTCTGGACTTGAAGAAGGTCCTTGCACGGCACTACAAACTTCCCGTGGAAAGTCTCACGCTCCTTAGGGGTGGCCAGAGCCTTGCGGATGCCGTCAATGTTCAAGGCCTGGGAATGGAACGCATAGGCCCCCTCTCCCTCGTAATCAGGCGCTGAAGGCCGGTCGGCCCATGGCTGGCCCCCGTGGTGCCGCCGCCGGGAACCTCATCTAGGCATGTGCCATTAATTTAACGGCACATCGCCCCGAAGGAGGAACCCTCATGCGCAACCTTCGAAGCCAGGTCGTCACGGCCTGCCTGGCAGCCCTGTCCGCGCCCCTCCCGGGGATGGACGGCCTGGAACCCGCCGTGAGGATCGAAGCCACGGGGGCAGGCTTCCGCTTCCACCCGGCGGTCCGGCCCCGGATCGTCTCCGGGCTCCGGGCGCCCCGGCCCGCCCGGAGCCGGGTGGTCCTCGGCGCGGTCACGTACGTGAATGGCCACGCGATCCGGCCCGGGGTCGATCTCCGGGGGGCCACCAACCTCGCGGGGGCGGACCTGAGCGGCCTGGACCTGCGTCATGCCCGGCTGGATGGCCTGGATCTGACGGACGCCAACCTGGAGGGCGCCGACCTGTCCCACGCCTGTCTACGCAAAGCCATCCTGACCCGGGCCCGTTTCCGGGGCGCCAGGCTGTTCAAGGCCGACCTCCTGGGCGCGTTGGGCGGCCACCTCGGCGAGGCCCGTTTCCACCCGTTCTTCTGCCTCGAGGACCCCCAGCCGGTGGGTGCCGTGCGCTTGTTCGTGGACGAGGAGGTGACCGGCGGCCAGGAGATCCGCAGCCTGGTGGCGGGTCCCACCGGCAACCTCTACTGGCTGAAGGGGGAGCGGGGCGAGCTCGCCATCCTGGCGCGGTCCGGAGCCGCCTACAGCTCCGCGGGGGCCCATCGGGACCCGACGGGGCTGGCCCTGGCCGTGGATGCCGAGGCCGACCTCCAACTGCTCGGCAGGAAGCTGCTCCAGTCCTTGAACCTCAACGCCTTCGAACGCGGCACCTCCCTGGCGCCGGTGCCGGTGCTGGGCGCCCCGAACACCTTCCTGCGGGAGGCGCCCCGGGCCCTGCTGCCCCTGGGCGGCATCGGGCTCCTGGCCGCGGGGCCCTGGGGCCTCCTGGAAATCGGACCGAGGTCGGGAGGGGTGTCAAGCCGCCGCTGGACCCCCTTCCCCCAGTTCGACCCGCAGCTGTGCGCCACGGTCCCGGGCACCCGGGATCTCAGTTTTTTCGATACGACCGGGCACCGGCTCGTGAAGCTCGAAGAAGACTGCCGGACCTACCACAGGCCCCTGGACACGGGCGCGACGCCCACCTGCCTGACTGTGACCCCGGACGGGGCCACCTGGTACGCCCTGGGCTCCCACCTTAGCCGGCAGGATTGGCACGGAGGCGAGTCCGTGACCCACCCGCTGCCCAAGGACTGTGTGCTCACCAGCCTCGTCCAGGGCCCCGACGGCAACCTCTGGGGCACCGCCACCGGTGCCGACCGCTTCCTCCGCATCACCCCCACCGGCACCGTGACCCCGTTTCGCGTCCCCAGGGGCACCCGTCCTGTGGGCCTCCAGCCGTATCTGAACGGGCGCCTGCTGTTCCGCACCGAAGGCAGCGCGCGCTTCGGCACCCTCCAGGTGGTGGCCCATCCCGGCAGCCGGAAGCCCGGGATCCCCTTCGCCCCGGCCGAGCCCAAACGCACCGGCGCCGAAACGACCAGGGCCCTGGCAGCCTCCCAGGCGGCTGCTGAGCAGCGCCTGGCCTGGCTGGACAAAACCGAGGAGGATACGGCCGAGGAAATGGCCGAGCTGGCCTTCGAGGATGCGGAGTCCCCCTCCCATCCCGAGGAGAAGGGGACGGACGTGCCGGAGCCCGAACCCGAGCCTGGGCATGGGCCTGGGCCTGCGCTTGCCCGACAGCCCGTGTTGCGCCTGTTCGAGCGGGGCGTGAACCTCACGCCCAGCCGGACCCGTGCCATCCTCCGCAAGCACGGTGCCGGCAGGAGCACCACAAAGGGCAAGTTCAACCTGGAAAGCTCCCGGTTCCGGGCCCTCCAGGAGCTTCTGGCCCAGGGCCTGGAGGCCACCGAGGCCACGGCATTCCCGGGCCAGGTGGAGGCCTCCGACGCCGAAGGGCGGAGGCTGACCTTCTGCACCCTGCCCCATACCGTGGGGACGGCCCGGCGCCTGCGGGTCGAGGGGGGCAGGCGGGTCTTCGGGCCACGCACGCCCACCAACCGGTTCGCCGTGGTCACCCAGCGTCACCTGGACCCGGAGACCGGCCAGGCCACCCACGACGTGATCACCGCCTACCCCGTCATGCCCGAAGCAGGCGGCCAAGCCGAGTGAACCTCGCACGCGCGCGATTCACCGTAAGCCTGTCGACAGTATGGAACCGCGACCCATCCCTCCCACCCCTGGAGTCACTTGACCGAGGCGCTGGACCCCTTCCCTCTTCCTGTTCCGTGGGGCGCTGCCCGCCTCCGCAGATCCAGGCGAGTACCACCTAAGGAGACCGCCTGGGGCGGCTGCGTGATTCCATAGGGGCCCGGCAGGCGGTCATTGGACATGCATTACACCATAATTCATGGTTCAATCTGACAAAATGATGCCTAAATATTAATAATAGAATCTATTAGATTAACCCTTGCCCATGGATCAATCTGGCACAATACTTGGTTCAAATGGTGCAATCTATGGAACAATCGAGCCGACCAACCCTGACTGACCTCATCCTCCAGGTTGCCGCTGCGGCCGTTGAGGGGGTCGCCCTGCAGGATTTTCTTGCTCTGCCTGGCTTGGCAGGAGAGCGCCGCAAAGTTCAGCGACTCCTCCAGACCCTGGTCCAAAAGGGAATGCTCCGCAAAGTGGGGTCCACACGTGGAACCCGCTACGGTTTGGCCTCGCCTGTCCACGGGCAGAAGGCCACGCCCACCCCCGCAACGCCAGGGCGCCCTGCGTATCCCCGCAGGGAGTACCCGGTGGTGGATCACGCGCGACTTTCACCTATGGCCGTATCACTTCAGGCAGCCATCCGCCAACCCATCTCCCAGCGGACCCCCGTAGGCTACCGGCGGGAGTTTCTGGATGCCTACCGGCCAAACCAGACGTTCTACCTTCCGGAGGAAACCAGGGCCCATCTTAAAGCGATCGGGCAACCACAAATCGTTGAACGGAAGGCAGGAACCTATGCCCGCCAACTCCTGGAACGCCTGCTGATCGACCTGTCCTACAACTCCAGTCGTCTTGAAGGGAACACCTACTCCATCCTGGACACGGAGCAGTTGCTGGCAGGCCACCATGTCGAAGGCAAGGACACCCGGGAAACCCAGATGATCCTCAACCACAAGGGGGCCATCGAATATCTGGTGGAGGAGGCCGAGCGTATCGGTTTCAACCTCCATACCATCCGGAACCTCCATGCCCTGCTATCCGCGAACCTGATGGGCGACCCTTCTGATGAAGGGCGGGTCCGGGCGGGGATCGTCAAGATTTCCGGAACGGTCTACCGGCCCCTGGAGGTCCCTTTCCAGATCGAGGAGTGTTTGCGGCAGTTCCTGCATACAGCCCAGGCCATCGAAGATCCCTTCGAGCAGTCGTTTTTCGCACTGGTCCACCTGCCCTACCTCCAGCCTTTCATGGACGTGAACAAGCGGACGTCCCGCCTCGCGGCAAATATTCCTTTCGTCCGGGATAATCTCTGCCCGGTCTCCTTCTCCGGCGTCCCGGGGGATGTGTATACCGACGGCATCCTCGCAGTGTACGAACTCACCAAGGTGGATCTGCTGAGGGAGATCTTTGTCTGGGCCTATGAGCGGTCCTGCCAGGAATATCGGGTTGTTCGGCAGATGATGGGGGAGCCGGATCCATTCCGGCTGCAGTTCCGGACCCCGATCAGCGAGGCCATCCAAAGGATCGTCCGGGCCAACATGGCACCCGACCAAGCCCAGGTTGCGATGGAGCGGATCGCCGACGCCCTCCCCATCAAGGATCGGCCAAGGTTCTACGCGGTCGTCGAGACCGAACTCAATGGCCTCCACGAGGGTAATATCGTCCGGTACCGGCTCAAGGAAGAGGAATGGACGGCCTGGCGCCGTGGGTGGGATGAAACAAGCAAAGGGTCCCAGCAAGCCTGAAGGACAGCCAAGTTCGGTTGGCAAGGCTCAATAACGCCGCAAGATCGATGCTTCCAATGGCAACGCGCCGGGAAAGTTCCGGGGGCGTGCCGGCTTATCGAGCGAGCGCGGCCCGCAGGCGGCCCTGCTCGGCCCGGTAGTGGCCCGTGAGGCTCGCAGCCAGGCCAGGGTGGTGCCGGCCGACGATCATGAGGCAGCTGCTCAGGGCCGGTTCATCGTAGGTGCCGTCGGGCAGCCTGGGGTTCAGGGCATGGATGAGGGTCAGCGCTTCATGAAAGGTCAGATCCTCGGCTGCGAGGGTCCGTGTGGAGGCGGTGCCGGAAGGAGCGGCAGGGGCGGCGGCGGGAGGAGCGGCAGGGATCGCGGCGGCAGGCTCCGCAGAGGGAGGAGCATCGGGGCCGGGGGTGGGCGGTGGCACTGGGCTCGCGGGAGGCGGCAGGGATGCCTTCGGCTCGACCATGCCCCTTTCCGCCAGCGCCTGCTTGAGCTCCTGGCAGTTGCCATAGCCGAACGCGCGAAGGGACGGCAGGATGACCCCATGGAGACTGAGCGCCACCATGCTGCCGGGATAGGCCAGGGCATTGGGATGCACGTCGTCGACGCTGGTGAGGAGGGTATTCAGGTAGTCCATGGCCCCCTCGGCGTCCACGGGGCCTTGTCTGGCCAGGGCGAGGGTCTTCAGGTGGGCCACCAGCTCGTCCTCCTTCAGGGAGTCCAGCCAAGCCTGGGCCCGGGCATTGGCATCCGCACCGCCGGGTGGCACCGCGAAGGCTGGCAGCAAGGCCAGGGTCAAGAGGAGGGTGATGTGTATATTACGCATTCATGCACCAATGAACCTTCAGTCCATATAACCTGCCCGCAACCGGCAAAAGGTTACAGGATCATCTCCGGGCGCGCATAGTAATAATTTAATTATTAATCGAGTCAAGAGCATCGCTCGACAGCAACGAGGCCATGCCCTCTTGCTGCTTATTTTGCACATTAGAACACCCTGCGCGGCCATCTCAAAGGAAACGCCAAAGGTCTGGTCGCGTACCGCAGTGGCCTGGTCCGGTTCACGCTGCCGCCGGGAGCCTTCAGCGCCCGGGTGGCGGGTGGCGGCGCCGCGGCCGCGGAGCCTGCGGCCGAAAGGAAGGAGGCCACCGCCGCCGCCGCACCCGCTGCACCCTGAAGGCTCGGCTGGCTATCTTGATGCCCTCCGGAGGTCCCCGACCGGGACCGCCTGGCCGTCCCATGGGCCAGAGGTGACCAACGGACCCAATCGACGTGAAACATTTATTAATGGAACCGCACAAGCCTAGGTACGGCGCAGGCCCACGCGTGCGCCCCCTGGCCCCTTCGGCCCAAGGAGTTTCCATGCACCCACGAGCTTATCTGGCTGCGACCCTGATGATCCTGTGCCCCGAACCCGCTCAGGCGAATGCGCTGATCTTCTCCGTGACGAATGACACGGCCTCCCGGTGGAGGCTGGTCGACACCACCCGTAACCCCGGGGGTGCGGCCTACCGGATCCGGCACCTCCCCCTGGGCCCGGGCAGCAGCCGCGCTTGGCTCCTGGAGCCCCACGCGACCCTCACCTTCCTGGCGGAGGCGGATCCAGGTTTCGTCGGGCTGATCGGGATCGGTCTCGGGCGGGAAGACCCGGCCCAGCCCTTGTTGAAAACGGAGCTCAAGCTGCCCGTGGCGCACGTGTCCGTGGCGAGGGCCTCCCAGGTGGCCGGGGTGGCGGACGGGGCGAACCGTTTCATGGTCATGGAGGGGGGCAAGGAGGGAGCTCTCTTCGCACTCCTCTCCCTTCCCGAACCTGACATGACTGAGGGGATGAGACGCACTGCGTCGAATCCCGGTCGCTGCGCTCCCTCTGATGCAACGCATGCGTTGCATCCCCTCAGACTCCCCCACGTGGATTCCGGGCACTGCCCGGAATGGCGAAGCCCGGGCACCACGTCTGACAGGAACGAGGGGATGAGACGCACTCCCCTCGTGCTCCCCCACATGGTGGCTGGGCAAAGCCCAGCCACCGCGTCTGACCTCAAGCGCCCCCGGGAAGCCGCGGCCCGGGATGAAGATGGAGCCGCGGCCGCACCGGAACGCAGCCACAAACGCCAGACCGTCGCGCCAGTCCCGGGTGGCGTCAGCGCCGCGGCGGCAAACGCGGCGGTGGGCGCGGCGGCGGGGGCCTGTCGCCTGCTCCTGGTGAACCGGTCACCGAAGACCTGGACCCTGGCTGTGGAGGCCAACGCTCCGGTACCCTCGGCCCGGGCCTGGTCCCACGCGGCCGGACGTCCAGCAAGCGAACGTACCATCCGGCCGAGGGTGACCATGGTGCATAACCGATCGACCTACAATTATTCGATTCAACCCGGGAGTGCCTTCGAACTGCCAAGCGCCGCGCCGGCTGCCGGAGGGTCGGTGGGCTTCGCCTGTAAAAAGGTCAGGATCGTCGATCCCAAGGGCCTCAATCCCTTTGGGGCCCGCATCGAATTCCTGGAAGGCGGGCGGGGCGTCGAAGGCGAAGCGCCCTACCTGCTCTTCCGGCGGAAGGCCGGCTTCGTCCCTCCGGACAACCCGGTACGGATGCGGGGCAACACGCTGGAGATTCTGGGGGAGGAATGGATGGCGCCCCTCCCAGGTCCAGGGCGCGTGGAAGGCTCGCCGGTCCTGGGGACCCCAACCCCCACCCCGCCTCCGATGCCCTCCTCCCCCTCATTCTCGGAAGCGTCCCTCGGCTCTTCGCCTCTGTCCTCACCGTTGACCCTGCCCGGGCCCGCCAAACTGCCTTCCGTCCTGCACTCCCCCCCAGCTCCGCCCCTGGCGGCAAGGCCCGTTCCGGCGAAGGCGCCCGCGACCTCCCCCATCCCAGCCACGCTCCAGGGACCGCCACCCCCTGCGGCGGACCTGCTGGAAGGATCAGGGGTGCCCTGGACCCCTCAGCTGAGGGGAGCGCTGGTGTGGGACCTGGAGCACAGTCCCATGTTCCTGGGCGTTGATGAAAGCAACATCCTGGCCCGGGAGATCGGCCTTGGGACGGATATCTTCATCCCCCTGGTGGACCGTGCCGGTCACGGGAGGCCGGATGCCCTGGGCCGCACCCTGATCGGCTCCCATGCCCGGATCGGTGCGGGTTTGCCGCCTGACGGTCACCCCCTGGGGCGCCTGCTCCTGCATATCGGGCAGCATTACACCGTGCTGGAGCCGGCGCCTCCCGGGGCCATGCCCCGCTTTGCGACCGGCGACGGCGCGGCCTATGTGGAAATTGCCACGCAGAAGATCGAACCGGGCCGCGTCCTGGACGTGCCGGTCATCCCCTCCGACGGGCACTGCCTCATCGCCTCCATGCATGTCCTGAAGCATGGCACCCTGCCGTCGCCCGACCAGATCCGGCACTACCGGAGGGCCGTGGCCCGGGACCTGCCCCCCGCGGTCCTCAGGACCCTGGCCGGCGATTTGGCGCGGGACCTCCTCCTGCAGGCGCGTCCGGTTCTGCCCTCGGGCTGTTTCTCGGGTCTGGGTCCCGCCTTCAGCTTCGCCCTCCAGAACGACCCGGCCTTCATGGCCAGGTACCAGGCGGCCAATGCCCTCAAGGCCCTGGAGGAGGCGTTCCTGCTGCGCTCCCTCTTCCCGGATGCGGATCCCGGTTCGGGGACCCTTTCGACCCACTCGAACGGTTGACTCCAGGCTTAGGTCGCCGGGGGAGCTGCAGGGCCGGCTGCCGCCGGAGCCGGAGGGGCGGCAGGGCCGGCTGCCGCCGGAGCCGGGGGAGCGGCAGGGCCGGCTGCCGCTCCCACCCCCGTCACGGGGCCATCGGGCAGGTCCACTTCCAGAAGCCCCGCCCCCATGCCGAGGACGCACATGCCATTGGGGTTCAGGGCAATGGGCCCGGGTCCGAACAGCCGGTTGCCCATCCTTGCCGATTCGGCCAGTGGAACGCCGGGGAAGAGGTGATGAATGGGACCGAGGCGGGTGGCACCCGCGAAGGAATCGCTGCCGGGCACGAGGGTTACCATGCGATGGGTATCCAGGTGGTACACCTTCAGGGTGCGACGGGTCGTGAACGCCATGAAGAGTTCCCGCCCTCGCAGCGCCAGGCCCTCGACCTCGGAGCCATCGTCCGTGATGCCAGGCTCCACGATGATGACCGGCGGCCTGGCGAAATGGGTGGCGGCAGCCTCCCGGAACTGCGGTTTGGGCCAGACCAGGGGCGTGGTGACCACGCCCTCGGGGGTGACCCGGCGAAGGTAGCATTCGTCGGCCACATAGAGATCGCCCGTGGCCGGGTCCACGACCAGGGCGGTGATGTTCTGAAAGCGTGCGGCGGCCCCCGTTCCATCATAGGGGGGAGTCGAGTATTCACCGCCGCCGGCCAGGACCGTGGTGTGGCCATCCGGGCTGATCCGGTTGATGATCCTGTTTTTCTGCCCCACGAAGACGTTTCCGGCCCGGTCGATGGCCAGGGGACCGCCCCGGAAGCTGAAGACCGTGCCCTCCCCCAGGCGCCGGGGTTTGCCCCCGGGCCTCAAGGCGTAGAGCTCGATCTCCTTCGAATACGTGCCCGCCACCCGCCGCGCCAGGCCGTAGACCAGGGGGGGCGCCTCCGGCCGGCTCCCGGCTGGACGCACCGCCAGGGCGGTGATGTCTTCCCCGTCGGGATCCCCGGCCGCCCGCGCGCATTTGGGCAGCCAGGTTTCGGCCGTCACCTTGCCCGTGAGGGAGATGGCATGGATGCCCGTCACATCCGAGACGAGCCAGTGCCGGTCCAGGTCCCCCATCGCCTCGTCCTGGACGAAGGCGAGGGCCTCGGCCCCCTGGAAGGGATGGGGTGGGGTCTGACCGGGTTCCACATTCACGTCGCCGAAGAAGGCCCGCATCTGGGGAGGCTCGAAGGCGTCGGGGAAGAGGTTCTGGACCAGACCCCGCTCGCCGCCGGAGCTTGTGTGGGGCACGACCCGGACCGCGAGGGTGGCCGTCAGGCCGGGGTCGTCCGCCGCCGTGGCCCGGAGGACGAAGGTATGCTCCACCAGGGTCGTGGGCGCATGGAAACGGGCCTGGGAGGTGGGGGCGAGGACCTCGAACCGGGCGCCCAGGGCCTCGAGCTCCGGCGGGGTCGTCCACGTCCAGACCCGGGGCGCGCCGGGGGCCTCGACGGTGAGGTTCCACACGCCCCGGCTGGGGAGGAACGCCTCCGGACCGTCATGCCGGATCCTGGCCTGGCCGAAGACCGGGGCCGCCGCCACCAGGGCGGGCAGGGCTAGGCGGAAAGTCCGGGCCGTGAGGGCGTTCCAACGGGTCATCAGGTTCTCCTTGTGGTTTCGCTCCCCGGAGGAACGGTGGAGGACGCCGAAGGAAGGGGTTGGTGGACCTTGGGCAAAGCCGTTCCTTTGCTTGTCGAGGAGGTCAACTAAATGATAAATGCGCAATCAATACACGAAGTTCCCGGAGCCCCCATGCTAGGCAAGGACCCGAGGTTGGAAGCCATCACCTTGATGGCTCAAGCCTTAATTATTACAAATGTTCCAGATCAAGCCTCCCCGTCCGTAACCGGGCTGCCCGTACCCTGGGAACTTCATCTGCAAATTATTCACTCATTCAGTGAGGCGACCCGTCTCCGCAGGGTGAGTTCCGCACCTTGTTAAAACCGTGCAAACCACCGTACCGACGGCTGACCTTGACCTTTCCCCGCGCCGGCCCCGTACCGGGGCCACCCCGCCCTCGCGGCCCGTCCCACCCTGCGCAACACCCTGGAACCCATTCCACCCCCCCTGCCCCTCTGAGGACCCCGATGCGCATCTCGTTCCCTGCCTTCTCCGCCGCTTGGCTTGCTTTCGCCCTGGGCGGCCCCCTGGCCGCCGAGGAAGTCTCGTTCACCAACGCCACGCCGGGCCGCTGGATCCTGGTCTGGGCGCCGACCCTGGAACCCGGGGCCACCCCCCCCTTCCTCATGGATGACCCGGAAGAGATGAACATCATCGAACCGGGCGAGACCCTCGTGATGGATTTCGAGAACCCGGGGTTCCACCGGGCCCGGCTCTATGATTTCAATCAAGAAACCGATTGCCTGCTCCAGGTGACCTACGCCGGCACCCCGGCCACGAGTGTGCTCGACGTGCTCCCCGACTGGGGCGAAGGCGATTCGGTGCGCAAGGTGGTGGAGAGGACCTCCGCAAGGGCCGTGACCTTCCGTGGCCCCTTCGAGCGGGCCGCGCCCAAGCCCGCCCACCTTTCCCAGAAGGAGGCCTACCGGGAGGCCAAGGGCGGGAGGCGGACCGCGGCCTGGGCCGCCGGCGTCCTCGTAGGGCTGGCCGCTGCCGCGGCCGCCCCGGCGCCCGCAGCCCCCGCGCCCGCAGCCCCCGGCCCCGCAGTGCGGGCGCTGGATTTCGGCCCTGCGGACGGGGCGGATATGGACCTTGAGTAGGTTCCCGAGGCCTCAAGGACGTGCCTGAAGTGGGGGTCGCGTGACCAGGACAGGGGCCAGAAATAGGACCTGCACGGAAAACACCTGAAGTTCCGCCCGCCGACGTTGAACCCGGGCTCCCCGCGCAAGGCCCCCTCCCCGGAGGGGGCCTTGACTTTCCGATTATTAATTAAATATTAATGCATCGGCGCACCCACCTCGGAGGTAGCTTATGAAAACTTCAACATGGACGTCCAGGCTGTCCGCCCCGTGGATGGTGGCCGCGGCCCTGGCGTTCCCCGCCTCCGCCGATTCGGTGGCCGTGATGATCCAGAACAACTCGAGCGAGCAATGGACCCTCAAACACGGCGATATGGGGGACGTGACCCTCGACCTGACCTTACCCCTGATGGCTTTGGGGATCTTATTGCTCAGCGGATCCGGCAAAGGTAGCCGTACTTGAGCAGGATCCGCCGGTAGAAGGCCCGGGTGGGCTGGTAGTTGACCTCCGGGTTGGGCGTTCCGTGCGGAGCCGGCACGAAGTATTCGTTGGCCACATTGGCCTCGTTTTCCGCGGCGAACTCCATGAAGGCCGGGCCGAGGGCCGCATCCTCCTCGCGGTCCTGGCCGCCATGCAGGCACTCCTCCTGGATCATGGCGGACGTGAGCCGGCGCCCGCGCAGCTCCGGATACAGGGGGGTGGTGCCGTTGGCCGCCACCATGCCGCGCAGCCGGGCCTCGTGCAGGAGCGTGATGAGGCGTTCCATCGTGAAGGCCTCGAACGTCACCGCCGGCGCGCCGGCGACCGGGAGCCGCACCTCCGCCTCGCCGAACAGGAACCGGTGCATGACCCGGCGGGGCGCCAGGATGGGCGAATCCGCATGGGCGAGGCCCGGCAGGTGGGGCTCCTGGTAGCGGCCGCGCAGGCCCAGCGGAAGGCGCATCCGGACCTTGAGCAGGTTGACGCCATGGGTGGTGAACTCCCCGTTGTGGGGCAGCAGCTTGGCATGGCGAAGGATGAAGGCTTCCTTGCGGTCCGTCACCAGCCGGCTGATGAAGTCACCCAGGTGCTGGATGGGTTGGCCTTGCTGGGGGAAGGCGTCCTGGTCCAGCTGGTCCAGGGCCTCGCTGACGCCGGTGGTGCAGCGTCCGGAGCTGCGGGACATCTCCAGGGCCAGTTTGGTGAGGGCGTTGACCTCCGCCGCCCTTTCCGCGTCGTTGAGGGGCAGCAGGGACTCGCCGGTCGCGGCCTTGAGCCGGGCCTCGTCGAACAGGCGCTTGACGCGCTTGCGGTACTGCCGGTTCAGGACCGGGTCCTCGATCCTGGCGACCAGGTTGAGGAAGCCCGCCAGGTCCCCACGGTTGGCCTCGCCCAGGCCGCCCGGACCCACCAGCGCGCCGCGCAGGACCGCGGCGAGCTCCGTCCACTGTCCAGGAGTCACGGGGGCGGGGATCTCGTCATCGATATCCACGTTGTGCCGGGCCAGGTAGGGATCGAAGGGGAGGGCCAGGGCGTCGAGCCTGAAGGCCTCGCCCCCCGCCGGCGGAGCCGACGCATGGGCCTGGAGCACGTCATGGGCCTCCATGAACTCGTCGGTGAGCGGGAATGCCGCCGGCGCCCCCGGAGCGGGGTCTCGCTCGAGGTACATGACGTTGGTGATGCGGCGGTCACGCGCCAGCTCGGCGTCGACCCGTGCCCTGGCCTCCCTCCCGCCGGGATGGACCGCGTCGTGTTGAAGGGGAATGGACAGCGGGGCGTTGGGGAGGGGGCCGATGGAGAGAGGCGGCAGCGGGGCCTGGGCGACACCCGGGCCAGCAGCTGGCGCCGCGGGAGCTGCTGGCGCAGCTGGCCCGGCGGGCCCGGCGGGCGCTGGCGGGAACTCGGCGACCCGGTTGAAGAACACGTGCTGGAAGTGGGCCTTGGCCCCAGGGCCATCGTTGCCCCGGGCCCGGAGCCACATCTGGGCCCGGGTGGCGCCGGGGGGCACCTCGCCCTGGACCGCCAGGGCCGTCCAGCCGGTTGCGGCGGTAGCGGCGGGGCGCCCCATGGCCGGCAGGGCCCGGCGCAGCACCGGGGTGCCCTCGCCGGTGTCGAACTGGAGGCCGACCTCGGCCTCGCCCCCGGCGAACCCTTCGGTCCGCACCCGGCACTCGGCCACGAACCGCTGGCCGCCCACGCAAGGTTCCGCCCGGCCCAGGAACGTTTGACCGCCGGGGCCCGGATCGGTCAGGGAGAACGTGCCGCCTTCCCTCCACAGGTTGGGCTGCAGGAGGGTGCCCGCGGGGAGCCGGTGGAAGGCCACATGGAGGAACGAGGACAGGGAGCCCTCGCCGGCCTTGTCCTCGGCGGCCACATACAGCTGGGCCCGGGTGGCCCCCGCCGGGACCCTGCCCCGGACCCCCAGGCTCACGAAGTCTTCGGAGCGGGCGGCATCGGGCCGGTCGGGCCCCATGGCCTCGCCCGTACCCAGGACCGGCGTGCCCTCGCCGGTGTCGAAGCGGAGTCCGATGCGGGCCTGGCAGCTGGCGGGGAGCGCCAGGCATTCACCGGTGAACACCTCCCCTTCACGGAGGCCTGCGATGGCCGTGGCCCGCATCGGGACGCTCCCGTCGTAGGTGGCCGCCATATGGTTCGTGCTGCCGTGCGGCCACAGGTTGGGCAGGGCCGGTTCCGGGAGGACCTGGAACGTGATGCCCTGGACCAGGGCCTCATCGCGGTGGCGACCGTGGACGAGGACGGCAAGCCTGGCACGGGTGGCGCCCCGGGGCACCGCGCCGAGGATCGCCACGGTCCCGAGACCGGTTCCGGACCAGTCGGGGCTCTGGTCGGGCGTCGGCAGGGCGCCCCGGCCCAGCTCCCGGGTTCCGGGTCCGGAGTCGAAGATGAGGAAGATCGAAAGCCCCAGCTGGTCAGCCCCCTGCGTCCGCACCTGGGCCCGCCCGGAAAGCACCTGGCCGAAACGGCAGTCCACGAAATGACTCCGGTTCCACCGGTCCGCCGTGGCGGGGATGGGCACATTGACGGCCTCGGCGGGCCACAGGTTGCGCCCGTGGACCGGGGCTGCGGCCACGAAGCACAGGATCGGGGCAAGGGACAAGGACCAGCGGCGCATGCATACCTCAAAAGGGGATCGGAGCCAGCGGTTCGGCAGGCCCCTCACAAGAATGCATGAATTAGAAATATAGTTCCGGGTGACCTTGTTGTGAAGAGGGATGGCGGAACGCCATGGGATACAGAAGCCGCGAACGGTTCCACCCGAGGCTGTTTTCGGTTGATTTTAAATTAATTAATTATACAATGGGCCGACGCCCACCCGAATAGCCGGTGGACGAGAAGCGTTCCGGAGGACCCTTGAACCCGCGCCATACCCGTTTCCTTCCCTTTCCGGCCGCCGTGGCCGTCCTGCTCGCAGCCGCCGCCGTCCAGCTCCGGGCGGAGCTCACCCTCACCCTGGCAGGCCTGCCGGAGACGGTCCGGGCCGGGGAGAATCTGACCGTCCAGGTGCAGGTCACGGGCGCCGACCCGGGCAGCCCGGTGGACGTCCTTGCCTGGGTCAAGGGCCGGAAGATCTTCGAGCTGCGGAAGGTGCTCCCGGGATCGGCCGCCCTCACCTTCGATCTGCCGGTACCCCCGGACGCGGCGGGCTCCAGTCTCGCCGTGCAGGCCCGGTGCGCGGGCCACCCCTCCGAGCCCGCCTTCCTCCGGATCCTGCCCGGGGACGCCCCCGGCGCCAAGCGCGCCCGGGTCTCGGCTCCGGCAGCCGCCGCCCCCGCGCCGTTGGCCACCCTGCCCCAGGCCTTGAAGGCCCGTGTGGCCGGCCTTGTTCACCCGAAGCAGGACCTCGCCGCGGTCGACCAGGCCTGGAGCCGCGCGGCAGGCGAGACCACCGACATCCTGACGATCTCCGGAGCCATCAACGATGCCAGGCTCGAAAGGCTGCTGGCGCGGTGTTCCAGGATCAGGACCATCAAGTTCATGGACACCCCGGATCTTTCGGCGGAGGGGATCGTCAAGGCCCTGAAACCCTGCACCCGCCTGATGTCCCTGGTCAACCACGGCCATAAATTGAAGCCCACCCATATCCTGCAACTGGCCAGGACCCACCCCGGCCTTGAAGATCTCACCTATCCGCCCGCCGAGGACATCCGGGATGAGGATCTTGCCCAGCTTCCGGACCGGATCACACGTCTGGTGGTCCGGTCCACGACCCTGCGCGATGATACCATCGCTCGCTTCCCCCACCTCCAGGACTTGCAACTCACCGGAAGCCGCGTCTTCAGGGGAGACCGCCTCCCCCCCGGGCTCAAGGTCCTGGATGCCGTGGACTGCCCGGCCTTCGCCCCCGAGGTGCTGCCGGAAGGCCTGACCCGCCTGGTGGTGAGGGGGGTGGCGGGCTTCCGGTGCCCCCTCCACCTGCGCCACTTGAAGTTCCTTACCCTGGTTGGTTGCCCAGGTGTGACCCGCGACCTCCTGCTGCAGGCCGTGAAAAACGCACCGTCCCTCACCACCTTCCATGGCGAAGGCTGCGATGCCGAACTGATCGGTGCGCTGCCGGAAGGCATCACGAACCTTCTCATTCTCGGAGGGGCCGGTCTTGCGGACGGCGTCCTCGCCCGCTTCAAGCGCCTGCAGGTCCTTCACCTGTACCAGTGCCCGGGCTTGACCGGCGCGCTTCTGCCACCGGGCCTGAAGACCCTGAAGGCCGTCCGCTGCGAGAACTTCCAGTCCGAGCCGCTCGGGAGCGCCCGGCTGGAGCAGCTGTTCGTTGAACTCTGCCCCAGGTTCACGGGCCTCGGGGTTCCGGAGAGCCTGGGCGTCCTGGAGCTTTCCCATTGCGCGAAAGCCGCCTGCGCGAACACGCTCCACAACCTCGAACGCCTGCCACGCCTCCGTCGCCTGGTCCTGTACGGAGGGCCGACGCTCGCCTTGCCCTCTCCCGAGCTCCTGAACGCCCACCCTGCCCTGGCCTTCTGCCAAATCACCACGAACGGCGGAGAAAGGACCCGGTGGATCCGGCCGCAGAAGCCCGCGGCGCCTCCGGCCGGGCCGGCCCAACCCTGATCCGGGGCGGGAAGGCCGCGGACTTCCCGGCGGCCGTTAACATCGGTGGGGCGGCTTCGAGCTTCGGCGCCCTGAACCGGGATCCCGCCGGGTGGGCGTCATCCCGGGGGCCAAGGCGGAGGGTCGAGCTCGCAAAATGACGAAGCAACCCTTCCGGCGCCCGGACCGCACCCACGGGGTGGGCCCTCCCGGCGCCGGTCCAGGTCCTGATCGCTTCAGGGGATGGGATAGGCGGTCACCACGTCGTGCTCCACGCCCCAGGCCGTCCTGCCCTCCCGCCGGGTGATCACGGCGAAGCGCCGGGTCGGGCGCCACCCGCCCCGCAGGAAGCAGTGGCCGATGACCCGGGTGCTTTCACAATAGGTCAGGGTGCGCATCAGATGGTCGGTGGCCTCCGGCCGGTGGAGCAGGACCCTGCCAATTTCCGCCTCGCTCATGCCCCGGGCCAGCAGGCCGGCCATGGCCGGATCCTCGTTGAACTCCGGCAGGAAACGGCTGGCCTGCCCCGGGCGCCCCGGCCATGACGGCCCTGGACATGGTCCATGGCCCAGCGGGAAAGGTTGACGCCCAGCTCCGCCAGCACCGCTCCGGGGTCGGCGGAAGGGGCCGCGGGCGCTGCCGCGGGTCCCGCGGCGGGTGCGGCGGGGGCCGGCCCAGGTTCGGCGGCGTGGCCGTCGGGCGCAGCCTCCTCGCCCTTGGTTCCGGGCACCGGGAGGTTGGCCTCGGTCTCCGCCCAGGCCCGGGCCCTCGCTTCGGCGGCGGCCTCGCGCGCCTTCCGATCCCGCAGGCGGGCCGCCCTGGCCTCGGCGCGGAGGTCGGGCCTGGCCTGGTAGGGTTCGACCTCGAACCCGGTGCCGGCACCACCCGCGGCCGCCGGGGCCGCGGGTGGCTCGGCGGCCCAGCGCACGGACCCGACCAGGGGCTGATCCGCCACCGTGAACAGCAGCCTGCCGCCGGGCGCCCGGATCCAGTCCATGGGGCGCAGGCCCTCGGCCAGGGGTACGACCTCCACCTTGTGCAGGCCGTCCGGCCGGGTCGCAAGGGAGATGAGCCGGCAGCCTGCAGGATCGGTGATCCAGAGCACGCCGTCCGGGGTCACGGTCAGGCTGAACAGCTCCACAGGGCGGGCGCCGGCCGGCGCCGGAAAGGGCACCTCCTCCACCTGGGAGCGCCCGTCCGGGCCGGGTCCGTAGATGAAGAGCGAGCTTGGCTTCACGCAGTCAGTCCAGTAGAGCCTGCCCGTGGGGGAGACGGCGACCCGGCGGACCTTGGCCTCGGCGGCCATGGCCACTTCCCTCGACTGTTGGGCCTCCGGGGACTTGAGCATGAACCAGGACCCGCCCTCGGCCGCCACCACCGCCCACCCGGAGGCGGGGTCCACATCGGCGACCAGGGGCATGGCCCTGTCCCAGCGCCCCAGGTGCAGGGGCTTGGTCAGGTACGACCATAGCAGCTGCACACGGCCGGGCTTGCCCTGGTCGCTGAAAAACGGATGGGGAAGCGCGCCCTTCAGGTCCAGGCCGGTGTCGCCCCCGAAGGTGGCGCCCAGGACCCTCGCGTTCCCGAAGCGGGTCCCGACCAGGCGGGCGTTGCTGAAAACCGCCAGGGTGCAGTCCGCGTCCCGCAGATCCGCACCTTCCAGCCGTGCGCCTTCCAGGTTCGCGCCCACCAGGGTCGCGCCCCGCAGATCCTCCCCCCGGAGGTCCTGTCCGCGGAGATCCTGCCCCGCCAGCATGGCCCCGGGCCCCAGGTGGACGCCGTTGACCACCCTGGGGCTGGGGGCCGCCGCAGCCTCGGTCCTGCCGGGCCGGACCGGGGGTTTGCCGGAACCCTGGGCGACCGGGCCCAGGCCCAGGAGGGTCAAGGCGAGGAAGGAATGAAAGGCGGTTTTCGGGCGGTACATGGAGTTCTCCGGACCGACGTTGCCGATCACAATTACTAATAATTGCTTAAACCTGATCCAAAGTTCCTCGTCGCCGGCCGGAAGGCCTCCTGGCTCATGGCGGACGCGAGACACCACGTTGGAGCGGATGGTGATCGACCCCATGCAGCCGTCCCCCCGGTGGGTTGCCGGAGGAGGGGGTAATTTTTGCTTGAATATACATTAATTAATTATATATTAAACCGACGGTCCCCGGGGCTATCCGGCGGACGAGGAGCGTTCCGGAGGACCCTTGAACCCGCGCCATACCCGTTGTCTTCCCTTCCCGGCCGCCGTGGCCGTCCTGCTCGCAGCCGCAGCCGTCCAGCTCCGGGCGGAGCTCACCCTCACCCTGGCAGGCCTGCCGGAGACGGTCCGGGCCGGGGAGAACCTGACCGTCCGGGTGCAGGTCACGGGCGCCGCCCCGGGCAGCCCGGTGGACGTCCTTGCCTGGGTCAAGGGCAGGAAGATCTTCGAGCTGCAGAAAGTGCTCCCGGGATCGGCCGCCCTCACCTTCGTCCTGCCGGTTCCCCCGGACGCGGCGGGCTCCAGTCTCGCCGTGCAGGCCCGTTGCTCGGGCCAACCCTCCGAGCCCTCCTTCCTCCGGATCCTGGCCGGGGACGGGGATGGCGCCAAGCGCGCCCGGGTCTCGCCTCCGGCCACCGCCGCACCCGCGGCCCCCGCGCCGTTGGCCAACCTGCCCCAGGCCTTGAAGGCCCGTGTGGCCGGCTTTGTTCGCCCGAAGCAGGACCTCGCCGCGGTCGACCAGGCCTGGAACCGCGCGGCAGGCGAGGCCACCGACAGCCTGACGATCTCCGGAGACATCAACGATGCCAGGCTCGAAACGCTGCTGGCGAGGTGCTCCAGGATCAGGGCCATCAGGTTCATGGACACCCCGGATCTTTCGGGGGACGGGATCGTCAAGGCCCTGAAGCCCTGCACCCGCCTGCTGACCCTGTTCAACCACGGCACAAAATTGAAGCCTACCCATATCGTGCAACTGGCCAGGACCCACCCCAGCCTTGTCGATTTCATCTTTCCGCCCGCCGAGGACATCCGGGATGGGGATCTTGCCCAGCTTCCGGACCGGATCATCCATCTGGTGGTCCGGTCCTCGACCCTGCGCGATGAAACCGTCGCTCGCTTCCCCCACCTCCAGACCTTGAGACTCACCGGAAGCCGCGTCTTCAGGGGAGACCGCCTCCCCCCCGGGCTCAAGGCCCTGGATGCCGTGGACTGCCCGGCCTTCGCCCCCGAGGTCCTGCCGGAAGGCCTGGCCCGCCTGGTGGTGAGGGGCGCGGCGGGCTTCCGGTGCCCCATCCACCTGCGCCATTTGAGGCTCCTTACCCTGGTTGGTTGCCCAGGTGTGACCCGCGATCTCCTGCTGCAGGCCGTGAAAAACGCGCGGTCCCTCATCACCTTCCAGGGCGAAGGCTGCGATGCCGAGCTGATCGGTGCGCTTCCGGAAGGCATCACGAACCTTCTCATTCATGGAGGTCCCGGTCTTGCGGACGGCGTCTTCGCCCGCTTCAAGGGTCTGGAGGGCCTCGAACTGTTGGGGTGCCCGGGACTGACCGGTGCACTTCTGCCACCGGGCCTGAAGACACTGAAGGCCGTCGGCTGCGCGAACTTCCAGTCCGAGCCGCTCGGGAGCGCCCGGCTGGAGCAGCTGTCCGTTACACGCTGCCCCAGGTTCACGGGCCTCGGGTGTCCGGAGAGCCTGCGCGTCCTGGAGCTTTCCCATTGCGGGGAAGCCGCCTGCTGGTACGCTCTCCACGACCTCGAACGCCTGCCCCGCCTCAGTCGCCTGGTCCTGAACGGAGGGCCGGTGTTCGCCTTGCCGGATGCCGAACTCCTGAACGCCCACCCTGCCCTGACCTTCTGCGAATTCACCGCGAACGGAGGAGTCACCACCCGGTGGATCCGGCCGCAGAAGCCCGCGGCGCCTTCGGCCGGCCCGGCCCGCCCCTGATCCGGGGCGGGGCCATCCGGGACGCCCGACCGGATCCGTTTCGAATTCGGGGAGGCTACGGAGTTTGATATAAGTAAATATTTTATATAAATCTTGATGGCCTGCTGCCAGCCAGATGGCTCGTTTGCACTCGAATGAGCCGAAATCCTGCCTCAGTTCAACCGTCCACACCGGTGAATGGTCAGAGAGAGGCGGGTATTTTCTGTTTGAATATATATTAACTAATTATATAATAATCATGCGATCCTCCGGGAATACGGGGGACGAGGAGCGTTCCGGAGGACCCTTGAACCCGCGCCACACCCGTTTCCTTCCCTTCCCGGCCGCCATGGCCGTCCTGCTCGCAGCCGCCTCCGTCCAGCTCCGGGCGGAACTCACCCTCACCCTTGCGGGCCTGCCGGAGACGGTCCGGGCCGGGGAGAATCTGACCGTCCGGGTGCAGGTCATGGGCGCCGACCCGGGCAGCCCGGTGGACCTCCTTGCCTGGGTCAAGGGCCGGAAGATCTTCGAGCTGCAGAAGGTGCTCCCGGGATCGGCCGCCCTCACTTTCGTTCTGCCGGTCCCCCCGGACGCGGCGGGCTCCAGTCTCGCCGTGCAGGCCCGGTGCGCGGGCCAACC
>Ga0316217_10001336_pt1 | contig 32409 bp, 29 predicted proteins | sample 1anoAmetaG_FD_203633 | JGI IMG/M metagenome (GOLD analysis project Ga0316217, IMG submission 203633) | Freshwater microbial communities from Trout Bog Lake, Wisconsin, USA - 1anoA | ecosystem: Environmental > Aquatic > Freshwater > Lake > Hypolimnion/Profundal zone | place: USA: Wisconsin... | reverse complement strand
GAAACTCTTCACGGGTACTCCGCCAAGAGTTTCCCAAAATCAAGTCCCGGTTGCCGACCCTCTGGAGCAACAGCTACTTCGTTTCCACGGTCGGAGGGGCACCGCTAGCTGCCATTAAACAGTACATCGAGAGCCAGAAGACCACATGAGAACAGCGACTCCGAGCTTCATCCACGAACTCCCCTTGAGGACCACGCCGCACGATGCGGCGGTCCTCGAGGTGCGCCTGGATGCGGCGAGGAACCTGTACAACGCCTGCCCAACCCTCCCCTTGAAGGGGAGGGAGTTCCCAAGGCATGACCACATCGGCCAGTCGGCGGCAGGTTACCTGGCTGCGCACCCTGGGGGCATGGTCCACTTCAGCTTCGGATCAACGGTCTCATTGGTTATGACCACCTGTCGCCCCTCGTCGTCATCCTGGACCAGGAAACCGGCGCGCTCCTTCCCTCCCTGTATGACATGCCTTCCGTAATTCGGATCCAGTCCCACAAAGCGCAACAACTTCTCACCCACGCCCAGGAAATCATCCTCCGAATTGATCATGAGTACCCGGTAGCCGGCACTCTCGAGCAGTCTGAGCAGGGTGTAGCTGTACGGGTCGCTTTCACCGATGCTGACTATATAACGCGCCCCCTTGAGTTCGAAATAGCGGTCCACCCGGATGCTGAAAGCGGTTGGTGCTCCGTCATCTGACTGGATGATCCGGTTCCTGCTCCAGTGCAGCGCTAAGGCATTCATGACCGAGTCTACAACCTTGGCCGGATCCTTTTCCGTCACGGAACATACCCAGGTTTTTGCCAGCGACGCAGCCGGTGCCGGCGCTACAATTAGAGGCATGGTCCTGGCAGGTGCTGCCACGGCAGGCTCTGCAGGGGGAGAAATCATAGCAGGCGAATTGAGGGTGGCCTCGGCTGGAGCTTTTGCACTAGGTGAAGCGGTTGCCGGGGGAACCGGTGCCATTGGTGCTGCGGATTTCAGAACTGCCGGTGCGGGTACAGCTGGAGCGGGTGCCGCCACAGTTGGTGCTCTGGGTACTGTCACAGCGGGCGCGGTGGGAACAACGGTCACGGCGGGTGGTGCTATTGCCGTTGGAGCCGGGAAGGGAGCTGTGGGTGCCTTCGCCGCAGGTGTCGGCGGGGCCGGCAGTGCGGGCCAGGTCGGCTCAGCTGGTTCTTCTGCCACGTTGGGTGCTGCCGGAGCGGGTGCTGTAGCAATCGGCGCCGGATTAACGGGTGCGGAAGAGACCCGCGCTTTTCCTTGATGAGCCGGCTTCGCCGCGCGCTCTCGGAATCCACTTGACGGGATGAGCAGGGTGCGTCCGACTGTCAGCTTTTTGATGTTGGTGATGTCGTTGATGCGGATGATCTCGGGGATCAGCTTCTCGGCGGCCTCGTTGGACATGCCGAACCGCACCACCAGAATCTTGAAAATATGATCACCCGGCTTAACAGTATAACGGACATAGCCCGCCTCACCGTCAGCGGCCTTGTGCTTTTTGACAACCGTTTCTGCCGGTGCTGCCGGCTTCGCTTTTTTCGTCGTTTTCTTTCCCGCTTTTGGGGCGGCCGACGGTTTTGCCTGGTCCAGTTCCTTCACATCGATATCAAAGGGTGACTGTGCGGCATGAAGCAAAGAGGAGAGCGACAGGAGTGTCAGCGTCAGCAGCAGGAGCAGGGTTCCACTTTGTCGTGAACGGGTCATTACATACCTCATCGCAGCTAGCGCGCCGGAGCGCTTCTGGCCTCCTGCGCCCAGGCAGCAGGCGATCTCAGGGGTTAACGGTAATAAAGCACGAATGCTTTCATCCGGTGATCACTCTTATTCCTGTAAATGGTTAGCGCTACATCACCCTTTGTCACACCCTGCTCCATGAGATACTTCCCTTTCTCTCCTGTTGATTTGACCTGGTAGCTGTCTACCCTACCAAATTCCAGGAGGATCCTTTTGAACAGCTGATCCGGTATGGGTTCACCGTTTCGTTCCAGGACCTGGAGCGCCCTATAAAGTCCTGCTTCCTTAAAAACCTTGAATTCGACCCTGGTGCCAAGAAACCTCTGCCATCCGGGGTGAGCCTTACCATAGGCTGCATCAAATTTTGTCTCGGCTACGATCGGCGGTAGTGACTTCAAGCCCGGTTTCAAAACCGACTTGGCTTCCGGCTTTACACCCGAGTTTGCCACAGGTTTGGCTACCTGCTCAGTCGCAGGCTTCACTGACGGCCGGGCCTCCGGTTTTGCTGCGGACTTGGGTATCGGCTTATCCGTCTTTTTTTCAACCGGCACAGCTGCCACTATTGCGGCAGAATGCTCCCTTGATTTCGCTGTCGAGGCTGCCGACGCTGCCGGCGGAGTCAAGGCAGGTGCCGGGACTACTTTGAGAGCAGGGACTTGTGCCGTTGTCCCGGCGGGAGCCGGATGGCTGGGAAGCTGGGACGGGCCCGAAATGGGGTGTGGAGCACCTGCCGGCTGCGGGGGCGCCGTCTTCATGCCGCCAAAATAGGAGAAAACCGAAATACCGGCCAAGAGCGCCAAGGCCAGCGAAAAAAACGGCCAGAGAGGACGCTTTGTTTTCTTCTGGGTGCGACGTATGGCGTCGGCAATTGGTTCACCAGAGGTATACTCTCCAACAGAAACCGGCCTGAATGGTTCTGTCGGGCCGAACGGATCCGACAGGCCAGGCAGCGGTGCCAAGTCGGGATGAGGACCCGGGTCGTTCTGATTTTCCTTGACCGAAGCGCGCCGCATGATTTCGGCAAACGACTGGCCACCATCAGCGCCGCCATCCGGCGGCCGCAGTTCAGTCGGCTGTTGTTCGGCGGGCAGCGGTGCCACTTTATCCGGCGACTTCGGCTGCTTTTTTTTGGGTTTTCCCCTAACTGGTTCAGGCGCCTTTGCCGTGTCTCCTTGCATGGCGCCGGGTCCGGCTTTTGGTCCGCGACCGACCTTGGATTGTTCCTTAATCTGGGCGGGAACACTGCTTCCAGGGGCACTGCTGTCAGGTGCAACAGCCTGCCGCGGACGGCTGACACCGGAAAGGATATCGTTAATGGCCCCTGCCAAAGCCTCGTCGTCCAGGGTCAGGTCGAGACAGAGCTCCGCCTGCCTTTGCATCTGCCTCATTTCTTCGGCGTCGCCGGCCAAAAGGACTATTTTTGCCTCCTTGGGCAGAGTTTTGTTCAGGTACCGGAGCACTATCTCACCGGAAAAACCGGAAACGCGGCTCTGCACAAAAACAAACTGGGGGCGCTGTGCCGATAATTCCTGATCGGCCTGGACCAAGGTCGTGGCAGTGCGCAACTGCAGGGAGTCCTTCTTCACGAGAGACTCGAAGACCCGCTTTACTCTTTCCGTGTCGGAGATAAGGAGGATGTGCGTCATGGTATCCTTGGGAAATTATGCATCCCGTCATTCTAGGGGAGGGAGTAGCAATAATCAATATTATTCAGCTCATGGCAGGTATTTTTGGTGGAATTTCCCCGCGACGGGCGCCACTCGCTACGCCGCACCCCCCGCGGGTGGGGTGCCCGGCCTGCTTGCGCGGCGACACCTTTGTATGTTAGATTCTTCCTTTGTCCCTCCCAGGAGTCAGCATGCAGATAGTTTTCGGTATCGACTTTGGTACCACCAATTCGGCCCTTTCCATTTACCGAAACGGCCAGGTTGAAGTCGTCAACATCGATGAATTGAACGGAAATGGCTCACTGATGCGCTCGGTGCTCTATTTCAACGAAGACCGGGAGATCTTAGCCGGGCAGGAAGCCATCAGCAACTATGTAAGCGAAGGGGCAGCCGGGCGCTTCATGCAGTCCATCAAGACCTTCCTGCCCAACCGCAGCTTTGTCACTACCGAGGTGTTCGGCCGAAACTACGGCATCGACGACCTGATCGCCATCATCCTCAGGAAGATCAAGGCGAAGGGCGAAGCGCGCGCAGGCTGCCGGGTTGAGAGCGTCGTCCTGGGACGCCCGGTGGTTTTTTCCGAAGACCCCGAGAGGGATGCCCTGGCCCAGAGCCGGCTCGAAGCGGCGGCGCGCAAAGCGGGATTCAAACAGGTCTGGTTCCAGTTCGAACCCGTAGCCGCCGCGCTCTCCTACGAGGAGTCCCTCCCCGCCGGGGCGGAAAAGATAGTTTTCATCGGTGATTTCGGCGGGGGCACTTCAGACTTCACCGTGATCCGGGTCAAGGGCGGAGGCTTCGCCAGGGCCGATCGCCGCAGCGACGTGCTCTCGCTGGGCGGAGTCTATACCGCAGGCGACAAGTTCGACTCGCAGATCATGTGGGACAAGATTGCCAAGTATTTCGGGCGCGGTGTGAAATACAAGGGAATGGGTAAAGACGACCTGTTTGACATCCCGCACAGTATAATTTACACCTTGTGTCAATGGCACCGGATTCCACTGTTGAGGACCAGAAAAATCCGCGAACAGATCAGATTGATCAAGAATTCGGCCACTGACAGAAAGGCAATCGAGCATCTGGAACATCTTATCGGTGATAATTACGGGTTTTTTCTTTTTCAATCCATAGAGAAGTCGAAATGTGAGTTGTCACATCGGGAACTAACTGCTATAAGATTTGACGAACGTGATCTCTCCATTAACGAGGCGATAACCAGAGTCGAGTTTAACGCGATCAATGCCGAAAATTTCGCGCGCATTGCCAGTTGCATTGATGACGTCATCGCGAAATCAGGGGTCACCTTCCGGGGAATAGATACCGTTTTTCTTACCGGTGGTACTTCCCGAATTCCGTTTATCAGGGAGCTGTTCGCAGGGCGTTTCGGTGCGGAAAAACTGGAAGAGAGGGATGCCTTTACCAGCGTGGTGCATGGCCTGGGCACCAGTTCCCCGCTCTTCTTCTGAAGGCTAATTGGTGCGGCATAGTCCGGGGGATTAGCGATGCTTGGCGTCACGGTAAGCAAAAGTATTGCGCTCCTTTTCCTGCTGGCCTGGTTGACGGCCGGCTGCGCTGCCACCTATGTGCCGATTAGCTGGGACATGGGGGAAAGGGTGCAGCAGATGACCCGCTCGGACCAGACCCTGGCGATACTCTTCGACCGTTACGACCCGGCAAGAAGCACCCTGCGCGTAGCGGGGGAATCGTTTGATGAGGTGATGATGCCTCCCGAGGTGAAGTATCATCTCGGCGCCTACCGCCCGGACACGCAACTCATCTACCGCAACCTTTACCAGGAGTACAGCGACGACGACCTGCGCGACCTGATGGTCCACGAGTTTTCCCACCACATCTGGTTCAACTTCATGTCCAGGGAACAGCGGGAAAAGTGGGGGGAACATCTGGCCAACAATCCGACCCCGCTGCAGGACATGGTGCGCCGTGTCTACCACAACCCCGCCGATTACGGCATCGAGGATTTCGCCTTCACCGTGGAGTATGCCCGCCGGGTCGACATCGAGGAACTGGCCCGCCTGAACCTCCTCAGCGCGAAGGAGCGCGATGCGATAGTGGCGCAGCTACGGCCCCTGCACCGGCAGGTGCCGCTGCAGTATGGGTCCAGGCCCGCCACGCCCTCCCCTGTGCCGGCCAGTGCCGCGTTGGGCAACCCATACTAAGGAAATTATCAAGCACCATGAGAATCCTCGACGCTCTCGAAAAAAAATTCGGCCGCTTCGCCGTCCCGAACCTGACCATCTACCTGATCGCAGGTCAGTCGTTCTTCTATCTCATGTACCAGACCGGAAAGCTGGAGCACAGTGCCACCTACCTCTCCGCCGATCTCCTGATGCAGGGCGAGTGGTGGCGGCTTTTCACCCTACCGTTCGATCCGCCCCGGCAAAGCCTGATCTTCACCCTTTTCGCCTGGTACTTCTTTTACATGCTGGGGTCCGCCCTGGAGGAGCACTGGGGCGCGTTTCGTTACAACGTGTATCTGCTCCTGGGCTGCCTGCTGACCATAGCGGCCTCCTTTCTGGTGCCGGGATACCCGGTCAGCAACGGTTTTCTCGCCGGATCGGTCTTTCTCGCCTTCGCCGCACTGTTCCCCGACTACCAGATCCTGCTTTTTTTCATCCTGCCGGTACGGATCAAGTGGCTCGCCCTGCTCACCTGGCTGAGCTACGCCTACCAGGTCATCTTCGGCGACTGGGTCACGCGCCTCATGGTGCTCGCGGCGACGGCCAACTTCCTGATTTTCTTCGCTCGCGACATCGCTACCAACGCCAGATACGGGCGCCGGCAGTTCGTCAAAAAGGCGGCGGGGTTGGTCAAAAGGGACGACGGGCCGCTGCATCGCTGCAGCAGCTGCGGCATCACGGACCAAAGCCACCCCCAGATGGACTTTCGCTACTGCCCGCAGTGCAAAGGGCAGCACGGCTACTGCAGGGATCACATCTTCAGCCACCAGCACAAGAAATGACCTAAGTCTGCCTGGAGGCTTGGCGCGGGAGCGATCAGGCAACAACCAATCTTACCCAAGTGGAGGAAACATGCTCGACAAGCTTAACAATATAGGTGACGAAACCTACCAGTCCTGGAGCGTCGAAGAGCGCCGCCAGGAGATCGGCAACCTGGTGCAGGGGTTTAAAAACGGCCTCCCGGTCCAGATCCTGTGCCAGCTGGCGACCTCGATCGCGGGAAGCTCCGCGCTGGCCTGCGAACACCTCTCGGCATTCCTGACCCTTGCCGAACGCAAGGCGATAGTGAAAAAGGAGTCCTGCTCAAACAAGGAGCTCAGTTCCCTGCTCAAGGCCACCCTGCTTTAACTGGAGACGGGGTGGCATCAGGCTCCAGGGGGGATATACTTGAAGCTGCATCCACGAGGGGGAGAGCTATGACCCTGACCCAGCACCTGGCCTTAACCGGCGTGGCCGCGGCGGCACTCGCACCGATCATGGGGGGAGGGGAAATCGCCCTCTTTGCCGTGGGGAGTGTCCTGATCGACGTCGACCACTACCTGCTCTACATGCAGCGCAGAAAGAGTTTCAGCGTGCCTGGAATGTTTCGCTACTTCCACGAGCTGCAACCTATCCAGAGTTCCATTCCCTACGTCGGCCTGTGCATCTTCCACACCATCGACTTCTTCATCCTGCTCGGCATGCTGGCCATCTTCCATCCGATGGTCTTTCCTCTGCTGCTTGGCTGCCTGTTCCACTTCGGCATCGATCTTTTCGACCTGAGGCGCAAGTGCATCCTCTCGATCCGTCCCTTCTTCCTCGTCGAACATCTCATCCGCCGGCGCTCCAAGGGGTATCCCTGGTACTGATGCTTCAGCGCTCCTCCCCTCCCGAAGCACCCCCCTGCTTCTTGCCGGTTACTGCTTCCAGGATGAAGTCCTTGCCGGTGATCTGGTCCCCTCCCTCGGGCATGATCGCCGCTATCGGCGCGGGAGTGGAGGTTTTCAGGCGGAGGATCTCCTCGTCCGGAATGATGATGCTGTAGCTTCCCGGCTTCACCCCCTTGAATACGTAATAGCCGCTCTCCTGCGACTGGGTGCTGGCGAGGACCTTCCCCTCCCGCGCTCCCACCGCCACCAGATCAAGCATCACCTCCTTGAGCGGCATCTCCTACCGACAACTGATGGCCGTCGCTTGATCCTGTCCCGGTACACGCATCCGAATCCGGATCAAAGCACGTATCCTACCAAGCCGAACTTTTTTGTCACGCCGACGCGGAACTCGCAGGTCTTGGCGACCGGGTCATGCATGCCTGCAAAAGACCACCCTGGCCAGCGCGCGGTTCCAGGTCAGTACCAAGGTGAAGGGGGTGAGCGTCAGGGGGCAGGCGGGGCTCACGGTGGTACCTGAACTGACGGCATCGGCGATAAATCTGAACGCGGACCAGGATCTGGGCAACGGCTTTCTGCTCAACTCCGGATTCGTCGGCTTCCAGCGCCCCGTTCCAGCCATTCCAGCCACCGGTCGCCCGCCAGACCGAACTCCAGTCGGACTCGCCGGAGCGCCGCGCGTCGAGGCCGAGCTCCATGTACAGGGGGAAGCGGATCTCGTTCCACCCGGTTAGCGAGTATCTGCACTTTACCAGGGTCTGGCTCAGCAGGGGATCGTCCGCTTTTTGGAAACTCAGGCTGTAAAAATTCCTGAAGAATCTCTGTTCAAGTTGGAGGGCACTCCCTAAAACATCGCGGCTGCTGGTGCGCGCCGTGAGGAGCTCGCCTCTGGCGCCGCTTCCCTGGCCAAAGGACTGGATCAGGTCCAGGGAGAGCAGCGTGTAGCCTACTGCCGTCCGCACCCCGATTCCAGCGCAGTCCTGCTCGAACCCGCTGCTATCGGCCTGCTGTACCAGCAGGGCCGAGCCGGTAAGGCCTTCGGACACTCCGAAATCGGAGGTCATGGTCAGGTTCGAGGCACGCCCGCCTGCCTCGCCCGGCGACAACCCGGTCTGCCAGGCGCCCGACAAGGTGTAGAGAAACTCGCCGTTTGGCGTCACCGCATCGGAGAAAAAGGTCTGCTCCGACTCCCTTATTTCCCCGAAAGGGCCATGCAAGATCACCTTGAAGTGATTGATGCCGTACTGCACACTGAGATTCTGGAAATGGTACATCCCGTCCTGGCTGGGTGGCTGGTAGCCGATGGGGGAACCGTTGTAAAAGAGCTCGGCATCCCACCCGGCAGGAAGATAGCCGTTTATGTCGTGGGAGAGGAATTTGGAAGCCCCGGACAAGGGGCGATTGGAGAGGAACAGGCCGTACATTGGGGCGGTTGCCGCTCCGATGCCGTCCACGGTCTGGGCTTGGGAGGTGCCGATCACCAGTTGCGTCACCGGCAGCGGGCCGACCCGGAAACCGGGTTCGCTCCTGCGGGAAAGGGCGAGGTCGAGCCTTTTCAGGGCAGCGTCCTCGGTAAAGATATGCGCCTCGGTCGACATGAACAACAGGTCCCCTGACAGTCCCAGGGAATTCTGGACGGAGATTTTTTGCGCCAGGCGCCCACCTTTCGCGGCCAGCAGCTGCGAGGTCAGATCCACGGTCGGCGGCGAGGCCATCCCCCTGGCCGGAGTGAAATCGTCGTAGTGCTTCTGAAGCAGGGGCGCCGTCGGGTTCTTGAACTTCTGCCGTTTCTTGAATCCCTGGACAGGAAGCATTTCCCGCGGCAGCATCTATCACTGTGGAGATATCTTCCCTGTATTGGAAATCGATCGGCAGCCATTTGGAAAGCTCGGCTATGTCGGCGAATATTTCACCGCCGTGCAGGAAAGCCGCGTCTTGTATCTTGAACGTACTACCGCCTACCTTAGTAGAGCCCTTTTTCAGATCTATGACTATGGTGCGGGATTCTTCCAGAATAAAGCCGTGAGCCCTGTCCTGCTCGCATCTGATTGCCAGCGAAATCGGCCTGATCAGCGCCATGACGAGCGCTTCGAACAGCTGGGTGAACTCCGTGCCGGGCCTGGCCCAGGGGACCTCTATCTTGGTACTGCCGGGGATATTTTCCGGTACCGTAACTCGCGAAACGGCGGCGTACAGGTACGCCTGGCTCAGAAGGGAATTGAGGTGTCTTCTCTGCGCCTCTTCGGCATCATCGGCCCCGGTCTGGTTGCCGCAGAAAGGACAGCACCAGGCAGCCCCCCGGGGTGCCGGGTCAACTCCCCGGGGCGCAACCGCGAATGGTGTGCCGACCTCCCGGGGTGAAGCCTTCTCGGATGTGGACAGGAACAATCCCTCGGGACCCATCAGGGACCTCACGATCCGGTAATCAGGAGCCATTCTGCTCCCACAGACGATTACCGGCAGAGACGCCTTCTTGGCAGACTTCGGACAGCTTGATGCTGTGAAACTGGAGGCGTACCGTACTTCCTGAGTTTTTTTAGCGGCAGACGCCCGGCTTCCTTTCCGGGACCATGCCGATAGATTGAACGTATCCAATAATACGGGATATGCCAGCGGGTTTTTTTATTTTTTCATTTTTGGTACCGGTTATCCCGGCGCGAGCCTCGGCGTAGCGAAACGGTGACTTTTCTCCTTGGCTTTTGCCTAAGGTGTTATTATGCTCTATGCTGTGTACATCTGCCGGGCGCAGGGACCAAGGAGGAAACCCAGGCCTGGGGCCCCTCTTCCGGCCGCTCGCCGCGAGGGCGGCAGGATGGATCGTTTCCTGATGCAGTCTCCCCCACACCGGGGTCGCCGTCGAAAAGTGTTTCACGGCTGCAGCAGGATTTGCCTGGAGTAACTGAGCCGCTTGGAGGTTTATGCGGGGATTGACGCTGATCGGGATGCCCGGATCGGGAAAGAGTGCCGTGGGAAAAATCGCCGCCTCCCGTCTGGGGTGGCAGTTCGTGGACACGGACAAGTGCATCGAGGAGCACCATGGTTTGCCGCTGCAGGCGCTCATCGACAGCGTGGGGGAGGGTGCGTTCCGGAGGTTCGAGGAGCAAGCCGTCCTCGGTTTGGCTATTTCCGAACCGGCCGTCATCTCGACCGGTGGCAGCGTGGTCTATTCGGATCCGGCCATGCGGCATCTGGCCGCCCTATCGACCGTGGTCTTTCTCGATGTCACGCTGGCAGCCCTACGCGGCCACATCGAGTCGCAGGCCCCGCGGGGCATCATCGGCCTTACTGCGGGAGGGCTGGAGGAACTTTTTCAGGAACGGCTGCCGCTGTACCGGCATTACGCCAGCATAATTGTCTCATTCGGTACTGAGACGCCTGAAGAAGCGGCGGGCAAGCTGCTCTCTGAACTGCCCCAGGACTGGCTCATCGGCTGACTATGGGTTTGACTTATTTATCTGACTCCCCTAATATTCTCTCTATGGAAATCGTCACCAAGTCAAAAGCTCCCTTTCGGATCTCGGGTTTGTCCCTGATCCAAAAGATAAGCGTGGGGTATGCCGCCATGGCGCTCTTTACCATGGCGGCACTCGTCTATTCATCGCTCAACCTGTACGCTCTCAACCGGACTGCCCGCGGCATTGCCAATAAAGACCTCCCGGTCATCAGCTCGCTGATCAAACTGCGCGCCTCGTTGCTGGCGCAGGAAAGCCACGCCGGCAAGTACGCCATACTCAAAGACGCAACCTTCATCGAACTGTTCCACCAGCGGGAAAAGGAGTCGCTGGCCGACCTGGCGCTCCTGGGACAGCTGGACCGGGGCAGCGACAGCGCGGCGCTGCAACGGCTCTACGCTGAATACCGTGCGACCTCGGCCGCCCTCTTTGCCGGCCGGGACGGCCAGACCGGCCAGTTCCGCAGCGCGTCGCTCAAGCTGTTAAACGCGGTGGACGCACTCTATGTAAAGCGTCAGGGCCTGCTTCAGGCCGAGCTGCAGCGCGCAAACTACCAGCAGGATTCCACCGTTCGCTGGACCATCGTCATCTCCTGCATCGGCTTCCTGCTCGCCATCGCGGTTGCCCCCTTCGTCACCTACCGCACCTTCCGAGCCATCAGGAAGCTGCAGCGGGCCACCCACCGGATCGCCGAGGGGGATTTCGACTACGACCCGCAGATTCCGCCGGGAGACGAGATCAGCGAACTGGCCTGTGATTTCACCCGCATGGCGGCCCGGCTCAAGGTCCTGGAACAAAACAGCCTGGACGCCAGCCCCCTCACCCGGCTTCCCGGGAACATCGCCATCGAGCGGGTCCTGGACCAGCGGCTCAAAAGCGGCGCGAGCTTTGCCTTTTGCTATGCGGACCTGGACAATTTCAAGCCGTTTAGCGATCATTACGGATACGCCAAAGGAAGCGAACTGCTCCGTGTCACCGGCGACCTGATCCTGGCGACGGTCAAGGCCCTGGGGGACCCGGGGAGCTTCGTCGGTCACATTGGGGGGGACGATTTCGTCATGGTGCTCTCCACCGAAAAGGCGGCCGCAGCGTGCGAGGCGGTAATCAACAGCTTCGACGCCGAGGTTACCAGGCATTTCAGCCCGGAAGACCTGGCGCGCGGCGGAATCGAGGGGTGCGACCGCTACGGCGTGCACCGGTTCTTCCCGCTCACCACCATCTCCATCGCCGTCATCATCTGCGGCGGAGACGAATTCGGCACGGCCGTCGATATCGCCAGGGCCTCGGCCCAGGTCAAGGATTCCGTCAAAGAAACCCCGGGAAGCAGCTACCTGATCAGCCGCCAGAAGGTGACATGAGAAAAATCGCCCCCCTGTTCCTGTCACTTGCCCTCTCCCTAAGTTTCGGGTGCGCCACCTCGCGCCCGGGCGAACAGGGCGGTTTCCTGCAGCACTACTCCGAAGCAAGACGCCTCTCCGCTGCGGTAACCCTGCTGAAAAACGGCGACAGCTTCGGAGCCTCAAAGGTTCTGGAGGCGATCTGCAGCGCGAGTCCGGTACCGGAGGTAACCGACGAGGCTCTGTTCCGTCTGGCGCTGCTCTCCCTCAAGCCGAGCGCGGAGCGTCCGGCCACCTCCCAGGCGCAACAGCTGTTGCGGCGCCTCAAAAAGGAGTATCCCGGCAGCCCCTGGACCGCGCAGGCGGCACCCCTCGTCGAACTGATCAATATCACCGAGGAGCTCCGGCGCCAGAACAAAAATTTCCGAAACGCCAACCAGTCCCTGAACCGGGAGGTCAACGAACTCAACAAAAACATCAATGAACTCAACCAGAGTATCGAGCAGTTGAAGCACCTCGACCTGGAAATCGAGAAGAAGACCCGCTAAAGCGCCCCCGTTTGACAAAATCCTGCTATCTAGCCCGGGAAACTCTGGTAAAATCAGTAGGAGCATCCCTTGAGGGCGCGAAATCCATGCAGGGATACCGCCCCAGCCAAGCTCCGGAGCCAGATGACCGACCATATGGAGAGCTTCTTCCGCAACATCCCCAAGGCAGAATTGCACCTGCACATCGAGGGGACCCTGGAACCGGAACTAATGGTGCGCCTCGCCTCCCGAAAGGGGATTTCCTTCCCCTTCGACTCGGTGGGGGAGCTGCGCCAGGCCTGCAGATTCGCTAACCTCCAGTCATTTCTCGACATCTACTACCAGCGGATGCAGGTGCTGCTGAAGGCAGAGGACTTCTACGAACTCGCCCTCGCCTGTGCCCGGCGCAGGCCGGAGATGACGGTCTCCAAACACCGCGCTGGGTGTGCCCCTGGGGTCGAAAAAGATCCCGGCGTGCCGCACCCGGTCAGCCTGCGCCGCTCCAGGCAGGGCTCAAGGCCCTCCTCCTTAGGTACTGGATTGCCGCCGTGGGGCTCAATTCCTCCGGGGCAGGGAATCCGCCGTGCGCAATCGACGCCGTCTTCCGGCGCGCATGCCTGGAAGGGTGGTCGCCCACGCGGGCGAAGAGGGGCCGCCGGTTAACATCTGGAAGGCGCTGGATCTGCTCAAAGTGTCGCGCATCGATCATGGGGTGCGCTGCCTGGAGGATGGTCGCCCGGTGGGGCGGCTCCCCCAGGTGCGGGTGCCGCTCACCGTATGTCAGTCTCCGAGGTAAGGCTCGGGGAGTTTCCCACCCTGGCCGAGCACAAACCTGAAGCGGATGTTGCGGCGCGGGCTGCACCTCACGGTTAACTCGGACGACCCGGCGTATTTCGGCGCCAACCTGACCGACAATTTACTGGCGGTCCAGGGCCCTGAATCTGGGTTACCGAGAGCTCCGGCAGCTGGTGGAGAATGCCTTCGTCGCCTCCTTCCTTGGCACCCGCAAGCAGCAGGGCCGCCTCGACGAGCTGCGCTCCTTCTGCGCCGGATATCCGCAGCGGTAACCCACAGGAGTGGAACCTGGTGCCGGAGTTCCCCCTCCCCAGCCCTCCCCCTTCGGGAGAGGGAGCTTTATTTAACGGCGGACTCGGCCATCGCATCGGCAGGTGGCTACGGGTTAAGTGACTTGATTCAACTCTCCATCAGCATTCCCTCTCCCGGAGGGGAAGGACCAGGGAGGGGGGGAAATCCTTCGCCACAGAGAGCAACCGGTATCCAACTCGACAAGCAAAAGGCGACCCGCCCGGATCGCCTTTTGTCGTTCCTTACTTATTATATTCCCCGGGACCGGCTCCGACCACCTGCCAGGCAGGCCCCGGTAGCCGTTCTTCAGGGGAGCTCCAGCGGCGGCTCCTCGAGCAGCGCCAGCTGCTCCCGCAACTGCAGGATGTGCTCGCCCCAGTAGCGCACCGTGTTGAACCAGGGGAAGGTGCGCGGGAAGGTGGGATCCTCCCAGCGGCTGGCGAGCCAGGCGCTGTAATGCAGCATGCGCAGGGCACGCAGCGCCTCGATCAGCCAGAGTTCCCGGGGATGGAAATCGTAGAATTCCCGGTATCCCTTGATCAGCTCGGCCAACTGCACCAGCTGGCGCGCCCTCTCCCCGGAGAGCATCATCCAGAGGTCCTGCACTGCCGGGGCCATGCGCGCATCGTCAAAATCGACGAAGTGGGGCGCGCCGTCACGCCAGAGGATATTGCCGGCGTGACAGTCTCCATGGGAGCGGATGTAGCGCACCCCGGGTGTCGCAGTTACGATCTCATCGATCGCCTGCAGCAGCTGGCCGGTCACCGCCAGGTAGCTGGCGCGGTACTCGTCGGGAATGAAGCGCTCCGCGATCAGCTCCACGCTTTGGTGCCCGAAACTGAGGCTGTCCAGGGTGGGACGCTCGGTGAAAGGACGGATGGCGCCGATGGAGTGGATGCGCCCCAGCATGCGCCCCAGGATCACCAGGTTCTCGTCGTTGTCGAACTCGGGGGCGTGCCCCCCCTGACGCGGATAGAGAGCGAAGCGGAACCCCTGGTAATGGAACAGGCTTTCCCCCTCCGTGTTGCGGCAGGGGGCCACCACCGACAGCTCGTGCTCGGCCAAGTCGAAGCAAAAGCCGTGCTCCTCGCGGATCTGCTCGTCGCTCCAGCGCCCGGGGCGGTAAAACTTGGCTATCAGCGGCTGTCCCTCGTCGAGACCGACCTGGTAGACGCGGTTTTCGTAGCTGTTCAAGGCGGAGGTGCGGCAGTCGCATCGGTACCCCTGGCTCTCGACGGCGTCCATGATGAAACTGGGGGTAAGTGTTTGAAAAGGATGAGGACTTTCGAGCATAGATCGTGGTTCTCCCTGACGGCCATGCTTTTGCGACCATGAGCTACCATAGCACCATTTGGAACGGGAACCAAGGAGAAGCGAAAGCCGCGGCCCGCGGAAGGATGGACATTAACAGGTTTAAATCCGGTAAAGTTTCCCTCCCGCGCCAGAACAGTGTATAAAGGGTGTTATGAAGATTCCCAAGAGTTTAGAACTGCTGGTGCAAAGCGGCCTGGTGGACGAGGCGATCTGCCAGCTGATGAGTGGCAAGGAAGCCGAGGTGTACGTGGTCCTCTCCAAGGGGGAGCTCTGCTGCGCCAAGGTCTACAAGGAGGCCGGCAGGCGCAGCTTCAGCCAGCAGGCCCAGTACCAGGAAGGGCGCAAGGTCCGCAACAGCCGGAGGGCCCGCGCCATGGTGAAGCACTCGAGCTACGGGCAGAAGGAGCAGGAGAGCGCCTGGCAGAACGCGGAGGTCGACGCGCTGCAGCGCCTGGCCGCGGCCGGGGTGCGGGTCCCGAAGCTGCACTGCTACCTCGGAGGGGTCCTGCTGATGGAGCTGGTGGCCGACGAGGACGGCAACGCCGCTCCCAGGCTCAACGATATCGAGCTGTCGCCCTCCCTCGCCCGGGAATACCACAAGAGGCTGATCGACCAGATTGTCCTCATGCTCTGCGCCGGGGTGGTTCACGGCGACCTCTCCGAGTACAACGTGCTGGTGGGAAGCGACGGTCCGGTCATAATCGACCTGCCCCAGGCGATCGACGCCGCGGGGAACAACAATGCCCCCCGGATGCTGGAGCGCGACGTCGACAACATGGCCGCCTACTTTGGGCGTTTCGCCCCGGAACTCCTCACCACCCAGTTCGGCAAGGAGATCTGGAAGCTCTACGCAACCGGCAAGCTCAGGCCCGGCGCGGAACTGACCGGACGCTTCGAGAGGTGCGGCAAGGCGGCTGACGTAGGCGGGGTGCTGCGCGAGGTCGACGCGGCCAGGCGCTGGCACGAAATGCAGGAGCAGCGACGCTGACCTGCGGTCAGAACACCCCCAACTGGCGCAGCAGCGGCAGTTGGCCGGTGCGGAAGGTCTCCACCACCTGGACCAGCTGCGCCATATTTTCCTCTCTTGACTGAAGCACCTCTCCCGCACAGCTCAGCATGCGACCGGTGGCCTCCATCCTTTCCCAGATAAATGACAGCGGTTCGGCATCCTCCCTGATCTCGCACAAAAGCAAAAGCCGCTCCAGCCAGTCGACCTTTATCCCGCTCTGCACCACCGGGGAAGCCAGGAACTGCTTCTCGACATTGTCGATCTGCCGCTCCAGTATCGAGTTGTTCAGTCTCCTGGTGGTCATCACCGTATAAAGGGTAGGCTCGACGGCCGGCATGACGCACTCGGCCGAGAGCAGCACCAGGAGCGCCTCGATAACCCGCGCCTTGCCGAGAACCGCGACCTCGGGCCGTTCCATAAGCTCCTCCAGAGACTGGGGCCTTTCCTCCAGGGCAAACAGGATGGGGTCGTAGAGTTCCCGGTCAAGGAGGACCTCGCCGACCGGAAAGAACGCCTGCCGCTCGATCCGCCCCTGAGGCACCACTAGGGCAAAGATGGTCTTTTCGACATGCTCCAGCTGCGCCGCTGACGGGATTTTATTTCCCCCGCGGATGAAGACGTCCCGGCGCAGCAGGGGGCCCACCGCGAAATCCTTTACCGTCTCGCGCATCACCCGGTCGGCGACTCCGTCCAGGACCTGCTGCAGCTCCGCGGAGAACCTCAGCATGTCCTGGTTCTCCGCGAAGTTGGCCGAGCCGACGAAGCTGAGCTTGGCCGCCGCCAGATTCCGCACCACCTCGGCGTGGTAGAACAGGGTCCAGTCGCGGTTGAAAAATTCATGAACCAGATAGTTCCTGGGGAGGGTGCAGATGTACTCGAAGAAATCCTTCGCAGCCGGATTGACTTCGAAAAACGCGGCCCCGGACGACTTGAGGCGCTCGACAAACTCGACGGCCCGCTCGACCCGCTCCTCCAGGGGCCCGGACTGGGTATCCGCGTAGGAGGAGAGCAGCTGCCTCAGGGGGGCGTGGGTGCTCCACCCCGGCAGGCTGTTGTAGCTTAGGTAGACGACTCCGCCGGGCTTTAGCTGGGTGCGCAGGAAATCTACGATGCGCTGGCGGTTCTCCGGTCCGACCCAGGAGTAGATGCCGTGCAGGACTATGAAATCGAACTGCGGCAGGTCGAGCTCGCCGAGATCGGCGAAACTCGCCTCCCAGAAGGTGGCGTTGGAGAGACTGGCCTGGCGGGCCAGGTTGCGGGCGCCCGCGATGTGCGCGTAGTTGAAGTCGATGGCGTGGAATTGTCCTTCCGGGTGGCAGGCTGCAAAAAGGTTGATGGATTCCCCCTGGCCGCATCCCAGGTCGCAGTAGGTGAACCCCTGCTCCAGCGGCACCGGTTCCATGCTCTGCAAGAGCAGTATGAAATTCAACACCGCGGGTCCCTGCTCGCGGTAGACTCCGTGCAGGTATTCGACCTCGGTTATGTAGCCGTCTTTCCAATCCATGAGAGCTCCGGTTCTTCAGGGTAATCCCTTAAGGGGAAATTGCCGGCAGGAGATTCCCGGGCGGAGTGCCGGGATCGGCGGTGCGCCGGCTTCCCGCCTTCAGTAGGGACGCAGCTGCGCACCGACCCCGATGTGCCAGTGCAGGTGCTTGGCCGACTGGTAGCTCCCCAGGTTGGTGTAGACGCGGCAGGCCCCGCAGCTCGCCATGAATTCGGCCGCGATCTTCTTAGCGACGTCGACCAGCTCCAGGAGCAGATCGTTGTCCGCCTCCTCCAGGGTCAAAAGCGACTCAAGGTGCCTCTTGGGAAGCAGCACGATGTGATGCTCCCAGAGCGGGTTGGTATGGTGAAAGGCGAAAATGCGCTCGTTTTCCCAGTGGACCCGGACCTTCTCGAGCCCTTTCAGTATCCTGCCGCAGTAAAATTCACATTCAATATCCGACAAGTTTCCTAACCTCCTGTGCCCAAGTCAAGCATCCCTGCGCTTGCGGTGCGCCTTCAGGCCGCAGTGGGGACAGCGTTTTTCGGAGACCGGACGCTTGCAGGTCTCGCACCAGTAAAAAAAGATCTCCTCCCCCTGGCAGGCGGTACAACTCCCCTGCCGGCCCTGGTCACCGCATCCGCATTTACTTAGTTCCACGGTGGCCCTTCTTAGCCCGGTCGGCAGGTGCAGGTGCAGCCGCGCCCTCTCCCAGCAGCTTCTTCAGGTACTGCCCGGTGTAGGAGCGCTCCACCTGCGCCACCTGCTCCGGCGTGCCGGTCGCGATCACCTCGCCCCCACGGTCCCCCCCCTCGGGGCCGAGATCGATGATCCAGTCCGCGGTCTTGATGACGTCGAGGTTGTGCTCGATGACCACAATGCTGTTCCCCGCGTCGACAAGCTTCTGCAGCACCTCCAGCAGCTTGGCGATGTCCGCGAAATGCAGCCCCGTGGTCGGCTCGTCAAGGATGTAGATGGTCCGCCCGGTGGCCCGCTTGGAGAGTTCTTTGGCAAGCTTCACCCGCTGCGCCTCCCCCCCAGAGAGGGTGGTGGCGGACTGGCCGAGCTTGATGTAGCCGAGCCCCACCTCCTCCAGGGTCTTCAGCTTCCCCTTGATCCTCGGGATGTGCTCCAGGAAGCCGAGCGCCTGGGATACCGTCATGTCCAAGAGCTCCGCGATGGAGCGCCCCTTGTAGCGCACCTCCAGGGTCTCACGGTTGTAGCGCGCCCCCTTGCAGACCTCGCACTGCACGTAGACGTCCGGCAGGAAGTGCATCTCGATCTTGATGATGCCGTCGCCGGAGCAGGCCTCGCACCTTCCCCCCTTCACGTTAAAGGAGTAGCGCCCCGGCTTGTAGCCGCGCAGCTTGGACTCCGGCAACTGGGCGTAGATCTCCCTGATCTCGGTAAAGAGCCCGGTGTAGGTGGCCGGGTTGGAGCGCGGCGTGCGACCGATGGGGGACTGGTCGATGTTGATCACCTTGTCCAGGACCTCGAGCCCCAGGATGGCGCGCACCGCCCCCGCCTTCTCCCGGCTTTTGTAGAGCCGCTGGTTCAGGGTCCGGTACAGGGTGTCGATCACCAGGGTCGATTTTCCGGAGCCGGAGACACCGGTGATGCAGGTCATCACCCCGAGCGGCAGGTCCACGCTGACCTCTTTCAGGTTGTTCTCGCTCGCCCCTTGGATGGTGAGGAAGCGCTCCGCCTTCCTGCGCTTTTTCGGGACGGGAATCGAGAGCGCTCCGCTAAGGAAGCGGCCGGTGAGGGAATGCGGGTTCGCCATGATCTCGGCCGGGGTCCCCTGGGCCACCACCTCACCGCCGTGCACGCCGGCTCCGGGTCCCATGTCGATGACCCAGTCGGCCTCCATGATGGTCTCCTCGTCGTGCTCCACCACCAGCACCGTGTTGCCGATGTCGCGCAGGTGGCGAAGCGTCTGCAAGAGGCGCCCGTTGTCGCGCTGGTGCAACCCGATGGACGGCTCGTCCAGGATGTAGAGGACGCCCACCAGCGAGGATCCGATCTGGGTCGCCAGGCGGATCCTCTGCCCCTCCCCGCCGGAGAGGGTGCCGGAGGCGCGGTCCAGCGAGAGGTAATCGAGCCCGACGTTGACCAGGAAGTTGAGCCGCTCGCGGATCTCCTTCAGTATCCGGCGCGCAATGTCCTCCTCCTTCTCGGAGAGCGAAACCGTGTTGAAAAAGGTGAGCGAATCCTTGATGGAGAGCGCCGTCACCTGCTGGATGTTCTGGCCGCCGACCCGGACGAAAAGCGCCTCCTTCTTGAGCCGCGCTCCCGCGCAGGTCGGACAGGGCATGATGTTCATGTACTTCTCCAGCTCCTCGCGCACCGTCTCCGACTCGCTTTCCCGGTGGCGCCGCTCCAGGTTGTTGAGCACACCCTCGAACGATTTCTGGTAGTTGTGTCTCTTGCCGGCGTCGTCCTCCCACCAGAAGTCGACCAACTCGCCCCCGGAGCCGTTCAATACGACATCCTTCGCCTTCTTGGGGAGGTCCTGGAAGGGGAGCCGAATGTCGAATCTGTAGGCCTTGGCGAGCGCCTCCAGGGTCTGGTGGTACCAGCCGGAGAAGCGCTTCTCCCATGGTGCGATCGCCCCATCCCGGATGGAGATCTCGGGGTCCGGCACCACCAGTTCGGCGTCCAGGTACATCCGGGTCCCCAGGCCCGTGCAGTCCGGGCAGGCGCCGTAGGGGTTATTAAAGGAGAACATGCGCGGGGTCATCTCGGGATAGGAGATACCGCACTCGATGCAGGCTGAGGACTCGGAAAAGAGCAGGGTCTCCGCCTTGCGGCCGCTCTCTGCGTCCGCCGAGACCGCCACCTTCACGATCCCTTCGGCATGAGAGAGCGAGGTCTCCAGGGAGTCGGCGAGCCGCTTCTCGATCCCCGGCTTCACCACGAGCCGGTCCACCACGATGTCAATGTCGTGCTTTTTCTTCTTGTCGAGGACGATCTCCTCGGCGAGGTCGTGGGTGGCGCCGTCCACCACCACCCTTACGAAACCGTCCTTTCGAAGCTGCGCCAGCTCCTTTTTGTACTCCCCCTTCCTGCCGCGGATGATGGGGGAGAGGAGTGTGATCTTAGAGCCCTGGGGCATCGCCATGATCTGGTCCACCATCTGGGTCACGGTTTGCGAGGAGATGATCTTGCCGCAGCTGTAGCAGTGCGGCTTGCCGATACGCGCGAAGAGGAGCCTCAGGTAGTCGTAGATCTCGGTGACGGTGCCGACCGTGGATCTCGGGTTCTTGCTGGTGGTCTTCTGTTCGATGGAAATGGCGGGGGAGAGCCCCTCGATCGACTCGACGTCAGGTTTCTCCATCTGCTCCAGGAACTGGCGTGCGTAGGCCGACAGCGACTCGACGTAGCGGCGCTGCCCTTCCGCGTAGATGGTGTCGAAGGCGAGGGTCGACTTTCCCGACCCCGAGATCCCGGTGATCACCACCAGCTTGTCCCGCGGTATTTCGAGGTCAATGCATTTCAGGTTGTGCTCGCAGGCACCTTTTATGACGATCTTGTCCGTTGCCATGTCGCTCCCGTTTCCGGATTTTCTGCGTCCGACCCGTTATCCTGGCCGTGCAACCTCAAAATATAGCACATCCCGTTCGCGTTGGACACTTTTCTGCGGGCTGCCGGTTTCAGGGCTTTTCGAATCCCCAAATCGGTTTCAGTTTTTTTCACGACTGCCGATAAGAGCAGTGCAGCATGCAGGTACAGCCCGTTTAGCCGCACCGGCGCCTTGCGGGCTGAGCGTCCCAACAGGTTGTACAGATTTTCCCCGGAGGCCCCCAATGAAGAGCCGTTTTGCACTGATACTTGCCGCCCTGGCCCTGGCCACCACGCCCCTTGCCCATGCCGCCGCCCTACCGGCCAGGGCTGACCAGGCACACGGGGAGCCGAGCGATGAAACCGAGGCGCACACCCTCAAGGTAGCCGAGCTGAAGCTGGCCGCCCTGGCCCAGGAGGCCAAGGAGGCCGATGCCGCATCGGCTGCCAAGGACGCGCCGGCAGCGCCCGCCAAGAAAAAGCCGGTGCACGCCGTAAAAAATAGGCACTTCAAGGCACGCATCAAGGCGAGTGCGGTGGGGAAGGGGGGGCGGAAGATCCTCGGCAGGCGTCTGACCGAGAGCGAGGTGAAAGCGATCCTCTCCACCACCCGGGACTTTTCCGGCAGCGATCTGAGCGGATTGAACCTGGTGGGAGCGGATCTGAGCGGCGTTAAATTCAATCGGGCCAACCTGCACCTGGCCAACCTGGAGCGGGCCGACCTGGCCGAATCGGATCTTGAGCTTGCCGACCTGACCGGAGCGAACCTGCGCGGCGCCTCGCTGAACCAAGCGCGTCTGCGCGGCACCCGGATGGAGGGTACCCGTATGGACGGCGCGCTCTGGATCGACAAGACGATCTGCAAGAGCGGATCTGTGGGGGGCTGCGTCGAGTAAGGTAACGACAGGACTGAAGTCAAAGCCTTTGCCTGGTTCAAAAAAAAGTTCCGGATCATCCCGGGGGTTTTCTAGTATGTCCCGGCTTTCAGTCGTAACACAGGTGCCGACACCTCATTTGATGAATTTTTTCTTCGAGAGCTTGAATCTTCGATTCGACAATTTTTTTCTGGCTCTGTATGGGAACCCTATTACGGATAATATTATTCAATTGTGAGACGAAAAGCCTCTTTTTGATAATATTCTTCACATAACCAAATGGATTTTCTGGATGCCATACAGGGATAAGCATAGCGGGATCATATTTCAGTTCCAAAGACAGGCACCAATCCTGCCATTTGAAATCATTGACGATATTGGAATTTTTGATCGGAATCCAGGGAACTTCAAAGGCTTCCGCAGCTATGGCGCCATGCATTGCTTCGGCAAGCAAGACATGGCTTGAACAGATGGCCGACAAAACAGCTTCAGTATCACTACGCGGGTCGATATAATTAACACCGATATCGGCACACAAACGGCTGATGACATCTCCGTTGGTTGAGGCCATCGAGATATGCGGCATATAACTGTAATCCCAGGTTTTCGACCCGGTGAAATGGTATGCCCTTTTCAGAAGCAACGCTCCATCAGTTACTGCCATATCCGGAGGCAGGTTAAGGCGCTGAGCTGTTAACGGTCCTCTGACACAGACGAACTTCCACAACGAATCGACTCTAGGTAAAACCCCATAGCCATATCCTGAGCTAAAAACTATCTTTTTCCTGCCAGGGTAATCCTTGTTCATCTCTTCATTGAGGATGGTCCCGATCCCTATGAAAAGTGAGTCGGGACTGCCAATTTCATTAAGGTCAGGAATCATCCTTTCCCAAATCCATGGATTAAGAGTATCTCCGAAATTTATGATATTTTTATTATAGTACAGTTCCATATATCATCCATTTTTGGTAAAGATGGTAACTTTGATTTTATTGATATATTCCTCTGATATGACAAACATCCCAAGTATGGGTAAAATAACGACAGTTTGAGCTATTACACAAATACCAATGACACCGAGGTGCTGCAGTTTTATATATTGTTGAACACGCCAGACGACAGCCATGACCGCTAGAGTTTTCAGGGTAGGGAACAGCAGGCACTCCCGATAATATTTCGTCAGTTTGATGTCTATGGCCTTGCACACATAAACGGGTTGCACAAATACCTTGAAGGCGAACATCGAAATCGAGGTACCCATTGCGACGCCATAAATTCCATAAAATCTCACTAAAATAATGCTTAGTATGAAATTAAGTAATCCTTCGCAGCTGTTGGCTATTACGAAATATTTATGTTTTGATAAACCAAACAGCAGTGAAACACTTGGGTTTTGCATCAGGGCACACATATATGAAATACACAATATCACAACAACTGGATAGCTGCTTTCATAATCTTTGCCCATCCATGAAACAATAAACTGCTTTCCATACATAATTATAGTGATTCCTATGTATACCGACATCAAAGCTGAAAACTTGGTCATTTCTATTAATTTATTTTTTATCTGTTGAGTATTGTTTTCACCATCATATTTGCTGAAAACAGGTGTAAGAATTCCAAACAAGCTGCTGATGAAATCCATAAAATATTCTATAAGCCTTTGTCCGATAACGTATGGAGCCACCATATTCAAGTTGAGAAAGTACCCTATTACTATCGAATCCAATCTGAATCGTACCAAATCCGCCAATTGTCCTAAAAATGTTTTACTGCTGTATCCGAAGAGTTCCCTTATTTTTTGTCTATTGACCAACCTTATATCGATTACAAGGTCGGTGAGCCTGCAAGCGGCCGCTACATTCAGAGCCAGTTCAAAACATGTTCCGAAAAAATTGATGATCGCAACTGAAAGGATGCCGTTCCCGTTTTTTAACGACAGATAAATGGAGATGTTTACCAACACGATCTTGGAGATGGAAATCAGGGCGCGAAGATCGTACCTGAGATGGGAAGCCAGTATCCCCTCAAAAACCCTTAGCTGGAATGATAAAGCCAGACTGAGGCCCATGATAGCGATAATCCTGCGGAACAGCGCAATCTCCGTCGCATCGCTGATGAAAAACTGACAGGTCGCTATTGAGCCCCCTGTCAGTATGACAGCGGCAAGTGCGACCATGGTGAACAAAGCCAGAACTGTGTTGAAGACCCTGGTAATTTCCTTCTGGTCGCCTACCCCCAAAGCTTTGGAAAAAAATCTGGTGCATGCCGAAGAAAGCCCGAAATCCAAAAGACCGTAATACCCAAGAAAGGTGCCGATCACGGTCCAAAGACCATACATCCGGTTCCCCAGCGAATGCACGATCAGCGGGGTCATCACGAGTGTTATTACGATCTGAGCGAAAAAGTTTACCACCCTCAGAGACATGCCTTTTATTAAAACAACAGCCACGTTCATTATAATTCCGGTTCAGGGCTTTTCTACCGTACAGCGAATACTGGTTACTATGTCAAGGTACCTGACCAGACCACGGAGCGGTCAGCGAAGTCCAAGTTTCCACAACAACCTGTCCATCTGAACCTCAAGCCTTCTGAAGGTCCAAAACTTGGCACGGATGCGCATCTTCATCTTGAGCCGCCAGCCGTAGAAAGGTCCATACATCTCCAGACGGCTCTTCCCTGCCCCCTCTTCCTCCTTGACGCCGAGATGCTTCCAGGGCTGCCACCCCTCCGCCATTCCCGCCAACTCACTCTGTCCGAATTTCCTCCGGACCATCGTAACCTTGCCTTTGCGCAATTTCGGCGAATCCGCAGCCAGCAGCCGCTGGAAATTGCTTTCGGAAACGACATCCTGTTCGTCTTCCAGTCTTGCCGGCAGGAAAGGCACGTTGGCGCCGCACTGGTGACAGGACCTTTTCTGCTGCTCGATAAATGCCTCTGGACCTTTTTCCCACCATCCCTTCTCGATCGGAAGCCCCCCAGGGCCGTCGAACAGCACGTCCATAGCGGCGGCGATTTCACAGAAAAAACAACCTTTGGGATTGATGGACGCAGACCAGATTCGGTCGACCCAGCATGATGTCTCCAGGCATTCCGGATTTTCAACAATGTCGCTTATGCTCAATAACATGGGATGATGTTTCTGGGTCGTGTCATTGTGATCGTTGTAATCTACATTCTCTCCGAAGGTTCTTTTTATGATGCCTTTGTATTTGTCCCAATGGTACCCGGCCGTCATGAGGTGTCTTTTCTCGGGGGAAATATGCCTCTTCATAAGATGGCATATCTCAACAAACTGAGGGTGCAGGGTCGGCTCGCCCCCCATTATCCCCACATAGCCGGGAAAATCCTGCAATGACAATATTGCCTGTTCGACCATATGTATATCCATGAAATACGGTTTCTTGTAATGGCCCACGAAACGCGAACAATTTGTACATTCATTGTGGCATGCATTGGTAACCTCAATTTGAATGAGGTCCTTCTCTCTCAATGGTTTCATTACATTCCTCCTTAATTCCTCACGCCGGAGTGCGCATCCTGGAGCTTAGCGTGCAAGGGTGCGACGGCGAAGCGAAGGGCAGACCGCCTGCCAGGCTTGATCGAGAATCTCCTTGGTAGCTTGTCCTTCTGCCGGCCGAGAGCCTACCCATCCATCTCCTACGATTTTTCCACTTGGTACTATATTACGCCCCTTGGTTCAAGTCAAAAGGAATAACCATGCTGATAAAATCCCCTAAGCTAGTCAAAGGGCCGAGATGCTCATTACTGAAGCTTATAGAAGGTGTCTGTATAACAAAGGTTGGTGATATGACACAAGGCTGTGACAAAGTTCACCATTTGTGCGCATCAGACACGAAAAAAAGCCCCGGATCGCTCCGGGGCTTTTTTTCGTTCCTTACTGGCCTTGCTTATTTCTTACTGTAATCCAGCTCCGACATTTTCTTGTAGAGGTCGAAGCGGCGGGTGGTCAGCTCGGTGGAGCGCGCCATCAGGGCCGCGGCCGCCTCGGGGTTGCTCTTCTTCAGCACGCGGTAGCGGTTCTCGCCGTAGGCGTACTCTTCCAGGGAGATGGTCGGCTCCTTGGAGTCGAGCTGGAGCGGGTTCTTGCCCTCTTCGGCCAGCTCGGGGTTGTAGCGCACCAGCGGCCAGTGGCCGCAGGCGACCGCACGCCGGTTCTCGTCGACGGCGGTGGTCATGTCGATGCCGTGGGCGATGCAGTGGCTGTAGGCGATGATCAGGGACGGGCCGTCGTAGGCCTCCGCCTCGATGAACGCCTTCACCACCTGCCCCGGGTTGGAAAGGGCCACCTTCGCCACGTAGACGTTACCATAGGCCATGGCGACCATCGCCAGGTCCTTCTTGGCCTGGGGCTTGCCGCCGGCCGCAAACTGGGCGACTGCGCCCATCGGGGTCGACTTGGAGGCCTGGCCGCCGGTGTTGGAGTAGACCTCGGTATCGAGCACCAGGAGGTTCACGTTCTTGCCGGAGGCAATAACGTGGTCCAGGCCGCCGTAGCCGATGTCGTAGGCCCAGCCGTCGCCGCCGATGCACCAGACGGACTTCTTGACCAGGTAGTCGGACAAGGAGAGGAGCTTTTTGGCGGCGGGCTCGTCGCAGCCGGCCAGCGCCTCTTTCAGCTTGGCGACGCGCCCGCGCTGCAGCTCGATGCCGGCCTGGTTCGACTGGTCGGCAGTCTTGATCTCCGCCATGATACCCTTGATCGGATCGCACGATTTGCAGCTGCAGTTGGAGAGTTCGCCCAAGAGCTCCAGTGCCGCCTCGTTGAACTTGTCGATGGCGAGCCTCATGCCGAAACCGAACTCGGCATTATCCTCGAAGAGCGAGTTGGACCAGGCCGGACCGCGGCCGTCCTTGTTCTGCGCCCACGGCGTGGTCGGCAGGTTGCCGCCGTAGATGGAGGTGCAGCCGGTGGCGTTGGCGATCATGGCCCGGTCGCCGAACAGCTGCGACATCAGCTTCAGGTACGGGGTCTCGCCGCAGCCGGCGCAGGCGCCCGAGTACTCGAAGAGCGGGGTGATCAGCTGGCTCCCCTTCAGGGTGTCGCGCTTGTAGAGGGACGGGTCGGTGTCCGGAATCGCCAGGAAGAAGTCGTAGTTGACCGCCTCAGAGGCCCTGAGCGGCGCCTGGAACTTCATGTTGATCGCCTTGTGCTTCGGGTCTTCCTTGGACTTGGCCGGGCAGTTGTAGACGCAGGCGCCGCAGCCGGTGCAGTCCTCGGGTGCCACCTGGACGGTGCACTTCATCCCCTTGAACTCGGTCCCGCGGGCGTCGGCGGACTTGAAAGTCTTCGGTGCGCCGGAGAGCTTGCCGGCATCGTACACCTTCATCCTGATGGTGGTGTGCGGGCAGACGAAGGAGCAGATGCCGCACTGGATGCAGAGCGCCTCGTCCCAGACCGGGATGTCGACCGCGATGTTGCGCTTCTCGTACTGTGAGGTTCCCGTCGGGAAGGTGCCGTCGGCGGGCATCTTGGAAACCGGCAGGGAGTCGCCGTAGCCGGCGATGATCGGGGCGGTGACCTCCTGTACGAACTGCGGTGCGTGGGCGCCGACCACCGGCGGTTTCTTCAGCTTGCTGCTCGCGGTCGCGGGGACCTTGACCTCGAAGATGTTCTCCAGGGCCGCGTCAACAGCCTTGTAGTTCATCTCCAGGACCTTCTCACCGGATTTGCCGTAGCTCTTCTTGATGGCGTCCTTGATGGCGTCGAGCGCCATCTGCAGCTCCATGATGCCGGAGATCTTGAAGAATGCGGTCTGCATGATGACGTTGATCCTGGCGCCCAGACCGAGCTCCTCGCCCAGGGCGATCGCGTTGATCACGTAGAACTTCAGCTTCTTGGCGATGATCGTCTTCTGAACCTCGATCGGCATGGAGTCCCAGACGGTATCCTTGTCGAACGGCGAGCAGAGCAGGAAGGTTGCGCCCGATTTGGCCCGGTCCAGCATGTCGTACTTCTCCAGGAAGGAGAAGTTGTGGCAGGCGATGAAGTCGGCGCGGTCTACCAGGTACGGTGAGCGGATGACACCCTTGCCGAAGCGCAGGTGCGAGGTGGTGACGGAACCCGCCTTCTTCGAGTCGTACACGAAATAGGCCTGCACGTTGTTGTCGGAGTGCTCACCGATGATCTTGATGGAGTTCTTGTTGGCGCCGACGGTCCCGTCCGAGCCCAGCCCGTAGAACATCGCGGCGTAGGCGTCCGAGGAGGGGTTGTGGAAGTTCTCGTCGTAGCTGAGCGAGCAGTCGGTGACGTCCTCGTTGATCCCGATGACGAAATGGTTCTTCGGCTTGGCGAGCTTCAGGTTGTCGTAGACTCCCTTGGCCATGCCGGGGGTGAGTTCCTTCGAGCCTAGGCCATAGCGGCCGCCGACGATGACCGGGTACCCCTGGAAGGAGATCTTGCCGTCGGCCATCGCTTCGCCGATCGCGGTCCTGACGTCGAGGTAGATCGGCTCGCCCAGGGAACCGGGCTCCTTGGTGCGGTCCAGCACGGCGATCTTCTTGACCGAAGCGGGGAGCGCGGCGGCAAGTGCGTCGACCGGGAAGGGGCGGAACAGACGCAGCTTCAACAGGCCAACCTTCTCGCCGTTGGCGTTGAGCGTTTCGAGGGTCTCTTCGAAGGTGTCGGCAGCGCTCCCCATGACGATGACGACGCGGTCCGCGTCGGGAGCACCTACATATTCCACCAGCGAGTACTTGCGCCCGGCGACCTTGGCGAACTTGTCCATCTCTTCCTGGACGATGCTGAGCGCCTTCGGGTAGTAGCTGTTGACGGTCTCGCGACCCTGGAAGTAGACGTCCGGGTTCTGGGCGGTGCCGCGCATGACCGGACGGTCCGGGGTGAGTGCCCGCATCCTGTGCTCGTTCACCAGCTCGTCTGAGATCATGGCGCGCATGTCGTCGAAGGAGAGTTCCTCGACCTTCTGCACCTCGTGCGAGGTCCGGAAGCCGTCGAAGTAGTGCATGAAGGGGACCCGGGCACGCAGGGTCGCCGCCTGGGCGATCAGCGCGAAGTCCATGACCTCCTGGACGTTGTTGGAGCAGAGCATGGCCCAGCCGGTGGTGCGGGCAGCCATGACGTCGGAGTGGTCGCCGAAGATGTTCAACGCGGCGGCCGAGATGGCGCGGGCCGAGATGTGGAACACGGTTGAGGTGAGCTCGCCGGCGATCTTGAACATGTTCGGGATCATCAGCAGCAGGCCCTGGCTCGCAGTGAAGGTCGTGGTCAAGGCGCCCGCCTGCAGCGCGCCGTGCACGGCACCGGAAGCGCCCCCCTCGGATTGCAGCTCGGCTACCAGGGGAACCGTTCCCCAGATGTTCTTCTCGCCCTTGGCGCTCTTCTCGTCGGAAATCTCCCCCATGACGGAGGAAGGGGTGATCGGATAGATGGCGATTACTTCGTTGGTGGCATGGGCCACGTGGGCTGCGGCGGTGTTGCCGTCAATCGTTACCATTCTGCGGGACATGGGTCTCCTCCTGTAGGTGAATAAAAAATGCTGATTACTAATGAACACATGGTCTAGGGCCCAGGTGATGAGGGTCCGCAGCCGGGGGTTTTCCCTTTACAGTTCCGAGCGTCCTTCCACGGCCCGCTGCACCGTCGCGGCATCCACGTACTCCAGGTCGCTGCCGATCGGTATGCCGTGGGCGAGCCTGGTCACTCTAATGGATAGCGGCTTTATCATCTTTGTCAAGTAGAGGGCCGTCGCCTCCCCCTCGACGCTGAAGTTGGTGGCGATCAGCACCTCGCGCACCTCGCCACCCTCAAGGCGCTGCATCAGTTCGGCAATCCGCAGCTCTCCCGGCGTTACGCCGTTGAGAGGTGAGAGTGCCCCCTGCAGCACATGGTAGCGCCCCCGGAAGGCGCGGCTCCTCTCCATGGCGAGGATGTCCTGGGGCTCCTCCACCACGCAGAGCGTCGAGGCGTCCCGCTCGCCGGTGCAGATCCAGCACGGGTCGTCCTCCGTGATGGCGAAACATACGGAGCAGAAACGGACCCGCTCCCGCACCTGCACCAGGCTCTCGGCCAGCGCCTCCATGTTGCCGGGCGATTTCAGCAGGTGGAAGGCGAGCCGCAGCGCGCTCTTCTCGCCGACACCCGGCAATTTCTTCAGCTCACCCAACAATCTGGTCAGCGAATTCGAAAAATGTAGCATATTCCCACCGCGGATAAAACATTTTTTTACTGGTTATTTTAACCAAAAAAATTTTGACGTAACTGCTGTTCATTAATCGGCCCAAATCAACTTGCCGAAGGGGAGGGAGCGTTAAAAGGGGGCACGCCCGGTGCGGGATGCCCCCCTCTTCATGCGCCTCCGGGTCCTGAAACCCAATCCTGAGCTAGAAAAGCCCCGGGATGTTCAGCCCGCCGGTGATCTTGCTCATCTCCTCGCTCATGGCGGCGTGCACCTTTTTCAGCGCCTCGTTGATCGCGGTGAGCACGAGATCCTGCAGCATCTCGACATCCTCCGGATCGACCGCTTCCTTCTTGATCACCAGCGACAGGACCTGGTTCTTTCCGTTGACAACCACCGTTACTGCTCCGCCGCCGGTGGTGACCTCGGCGGTCCGCTCGGCGGCCTCTTCCTGCAGTTTGCCCATCTTCTGCTGCATCATCTGAGCTTGTTTCATGATCTGCGCCAAACCTTTAGACATCGTATCCTCCGTACCGTCTTCTGTGATGTGTGATATGTGATGGGTACTATCCAGTTTACGCCTTCCACTCCTTCACCTCGGCGATCTCGCCGTCGAAGAGTTCCACGGCAGCAGCCACCAGCGGGTGCGCCTCGGCCTCGCGCCTCAGGGTTGCCGCCCGTTCGGCATCATCAAGGCTTTTTTTTTCCGACAGGGTCGGCGGCGCGCCCGACGGGACCGAGCTCAGCACGGCGACGCGCACGGCCGGCGCCCCCCCGAAATGGGCCTGCGCCAGCGCCTTCAGCTCGGCGATCTTCTCAGGATCCTGCATGCGGCGCAGCTCGTAGGAGCCGGCCAGGCAGCCGATCTCCAAGAGATCCCGGGAGACCTTGACCGGGTAGACCTGCTCCAGCTCGCTCCCCAGCATCGGCTTCTTCGACTTAACGAAACGTACCAGGCTGCCCCAGAGGTCTCCCTGGTCGGCCGCCGGAGCACGCTCCCCCTGGGCGGGTGCCGGGGGGGGGGCGGCCGGCGCGTGGCCGGGGTCAGCCTCGCGTACCGGGGCCGCAGTCGCAACAGCGGGCCTGGAGGCGGGGCGGGTTTCCGGGCGCTCCGCAGCGCCTGCCGCCTGCTCTGGACGCCCAGCTGCCGGTGCCGACCCCTCCAGGGCCGCGAGCCTCTTCAACAGTTCCTGCACCGGGACCGCGGGACGCAGCGTAGCCATTTTCATGAGCGCCATTTCCAGCACGAGGCGCGGGAAACTGGCGTGGGCCATCTCCGTCTCGGCCTTCAACAGCAAGGTAAGGTGGCGCTGCAGCTCGACCGGGGTCTGTCCCTTGGAAAGGAGGGCGAGTTCGGTCAGCTCCGCCTCGGAGAGCTCCAGGAGTCCCGCGGCATCCCCCACCGCCTGGACGATGGCGATCCCGCGGAACTGGTCGATCAGTTCCTGGCAGAACTGCCGCATGCTGTAGCCGAAGCTGTCCACCCGGGCCACGATCTCCAGCACGCCGCGCACCTCGCCCGCGAACACCGCCCGGGAGGCCTCCATGATGAGACGCCGGTCCACCACCCCGAGGAGCCTGATCACGTCCTCATCGGCGACGCTTTCGCCGCAGAAGGCGAGCACCTGGTCCAGGGTGGAGAGCGCGTCCCTCATGCTCCCGTCCCCCTTCCTGGCCACCACGGCCAGCGACTCGTCGCTGATGGCCACCCCTTCCTGGTCCACGATGTAGCGCAGTCTCGCCACGATGCGGGGGAGCGCGATCCGCTTGAAGTCGAAGCGCTGGCAGCGCGAGAGGATGGTGATCGGGACCTTGTGCGGCTCGGTGGTGGCGAAGATGAACTTTACGTGGGGAGGGGGCTCCTCAAGGGTCTTCAGGAGGGCGTTGAAGGCGTTGTTGCTGAGCATGTGAACTTCGTCGACGATGAAGATCTTGTAGCGTGAGCGCGACGGGAGGTACTTGATGTTGTCCCGGAGCTCCCTGATGTCGTCGACCCCCGTGTTGGAGGCGCCGTCGATCTCGAAGACGTCGACCGAGTTCCCCTCGGTGATCTCCAGGCAGGCCGAGCAGACGTTGCACGGCTCCGTGGAGAGGCCGCTTTCGCAGTTCAGGGCCTTGGCGAGGATGCGGGCGGAGCTGGTCTTGCCGACCCCACGTGCGCCGGTGAACAGGAAGGCGTGTGCCACGCGGCCGCCGTCGATGGCGTTTTTCAGCGTCTGGCTGACATGCTCCTGGCCTACCAGGTCGCTGAAGGTCTGGGGGCGCCATTTTCTAGCAAGTACAAGATAGGACAAGGGGGCATACCTCTCGGCATCAGTCAGTCAAAATCGCTGCAAGGGGGGGGAAGGCGCTTCGGGGATTGCG
>Ga0316217_10001334_pt1 | contig 32465 bp, 28 predicted proteins | sample 1anoAmetaG_FD_203633 | JGI IMG/M metagenome (GOLD analysis project Ga0316217, IMG submission 203633) | Freshwater microbial communities from Trout Bog Lake, Wisconsin, USA - 1anoA | ecosystem: Environmental > Aquatic > Freshwater > Lake > Hypolimnion/Profundal zone | place: USA: Wisconsin... | reverse complement strand
GGCTAACGAAAAAGGGCAGGAACTGATCACGGCAGCGCAAAAGGACGATTTGAACAGCGTCCGAGCGCTACTGGAACAAAAGGCCAATGTGAACTTGCAGGCTCCGAACGGTATCACAGCGCTGATGGTTGCCTCGGCACGCGGCAATCTGGAGATCGTGCAGGAACTGCTCCGCTATTATGCGGACTTGAACATCCAAACAAGCACCGGGATGACGGCTCTGATGTTTGCCGCCTTGGACAGTCACGCGGAAGTGGTTCGGGCCTTGCTGGATGCCCATGCCGACGTGAATTTGAAAGGCACCGGCGATGCCAATGCAAAAGTGGAACCCGGTTATACGGCGCTGCTCTATGCGGCGAACAAAGACAACCTGGATGTGGTGCAGGCACTGCTGAAAGCACATGCAGAAGTAAATGCCAGCACCTCGTTCAATAAGATAACGGCGCTGATGCCTCCCGCGCAGCGAGGAAACCTGGAAATTGTGCGGGCGCTGCTTGCGGCTGGAGCAGATGTGAATGCGAAGGCGACCGATGGCAACACTGCGCTTAGCAGTGCCGCAGCAGCTGGCAACCTGGAGATTGTACGCGCATTGCTGGCGGCCAAAGCCGATGTGAACTCTCGAAACAAAATTGGGAGAACGGCACTGGATCTGGCTATGGACGCCGGACACGACGACACAGTTCAACTGCTCAAGGATTCGGGCGGCGTTGTCGGGGAGATTGTTGATCCGCAGAAGGAGGACCTGGCAGCGGCAGCCACCAACGGGGATCTGGCGCGCGTCAAGGAGCTGCTTGCCGGCAAGCCGGACGTGAACGCAAAAAACGAAAAAGGTGTGTCGGCGCTGTTGCTCGCGGCGAGCCAGGGCAATTTGGGTGTGGTGCGGGCGTTGATTGAAGCCGGGGCTGATGTGCGGGCTCAGAGTCCGGACGGAACAACGGCGTTGATGGCGGCCTCATTGAGGAACCACCTGGCTGTGGTACTGGCCTTGCTAGAGGCGAAAGCCGGCGTGGATGCGCGAACAAGTACCGGTGTTACAGCGCTCGGGCTTGCTTCAGTCCCGGGAAATGCGAGTGTGGTGCGCGCGCTGATCGAAGCCAAGGCCGATGTGAATTCCAGAGCAAACGGGCAATGGACTGCATTAATGAGTGCATCGAAAGGCGGTCATGCGGATGTAGTGCGCGCGCTGCTCGATGCTAAGGCTGATGTGAATGCCCGAAACGACCATGGATGGACTGCGTTGATGAATGCCTCGGAAAGCGGCCACCTGGACGTAGTCAAGATCTTGCTGGACGCCAAGGCCGAGGTAAATTTTAAGTCTGATAAAGGGGCGACTGCATTGACCATTGCAGCGTTTCACGGCAATTTGGACGTTGTACGGGCTCTGCACGAGGCCGGGGCAGACGTGAACACAAGGCTCGATATGGGCTTCACGGCGTTAACGGCAGCCTCGCAAGCGGGAAAGCTGGAAGTCGTGAAGGAGTTGCTTGAGGAAAAGGCTGAAGTGGACGCCAAGGACGACAAGGGGTGGACGGCGTTGGGCTATGCATCGAGCAGCGGCCATGCAGATGTAGTGCAGGCGCTGTTGGCCGCCAAAGCAGATATCAACGCCAAGTCTGTCGGCGGCTCAACGGCTCTGATTGCGGCTGCGCAGAACGGTTATCCAGAAGTAGTGAAAGTATTGCTGGCCGCCGGAGCCGATGCCAACGCAAAGACCGACGCAGGCCAGACCGCGTTGCAAATGGCAATGGACAAAGGCCACGACAATGTCATTGAAATTCTCCGCGGTGGAGGAGCAGTCACGACGGAAGAAGTTTTTGGTTCAATGGAATCTATCGAAATCCTTCCCATCATCGACGCTCGCACAGACCAATCGGCATCTGTCAACATGGAGGGCCTGCGCAAGTTCGCCCAGAAGCTGCTGGAGAAAAAGCACTACAGTGCCACCGAAGCTGACGCGCCAACCCCGGGAGCGCGCTGGATAATGATTCTAACTTTGAAGGAATACGACACCCGCGGCCTCACCGCCTCCGTCAGCGGAAGCATCTGCGACACCACAGGCAAAGGAGCACCGCCGCCTTGCGGAAAACTGGGAAGTGAATTTTGGAGCGGCGCCAACACCGGTCAATATAACTCGGCTTTGGCAACGTCAGATGGCAGTGCAAACAGTGTGACAGCCTCGGTCCTGACTGATCTGACCTTCAAAGCCTTTGGCTTGGCCAAGCATGAAGCGCTGACAAACGCATTCGTCAATTTGATGAATGAAATACCTAAGCTACCCCGGAAGAGATGATGCTTTTTCGCGGACACGCAGGACTCCCAAACCTCGCTCTGAGACTTGGGGGTCCACGCCCCTCGACCACCCTTCGCTTCACAAAGTATAGTTTTTTGTATGAAGCGCATCGCCCTCGCCCTGCTTTTGTTCATCCCCGCCGCCCTTGTCGCCCAGTCGTTTTCCATTACATTTTCGAAAGAAGTCAGCGCGCAGCCTCTCGATGGACGCCTGCTGTTGTGCCTTTCGACGAATCCCAGCGACGAGCCGCGCAACCAGATTGACGACACGATGAACTCGCAGATGGTCTTCGGCCTCACTGTGGACGGTTGGCAGCCCGGACAGCCCGCTGTAGTGGGCAACTCCGCCTGGGGCTACCCGATTCGCAGCCTGAAGGATGTTCCGCCGGGCGAGTATACGGTTCAGGCCGTACTCAATAAATACGAGACCTTCCACCGCTCCGACGGCAAGACCGTCAAGCTGCATCCCGACATGGGCGAGGGGCAGCGCTGGAACATCTCTCCCGGCAATTTAATTTCCAAGCCGATGAAAGTCACGGTCAAGTCCGGCGGCATGATTTCCATTGTGCTGAGCGAAGTGATTCCGCCGATTTCCACTCCGGCCGATACAAAGTATGTGCGCCACATCCGCATTCAGAGCGCGGCACTCACCAAATTCTGGGGACGGCCGATGTTTGTGAGCGCTATTGTGCTGGTGCCTGAAGGATTCGACGAACATCCAAATGCGCGCTTCCCACTCATCATCTTTCACGACCACTTTGTGGACGACTTTGAAGATTTCCGCACCACTCCGCCGGACCCGAACCTGAAACCCGATTACAGCGAGCGCTTCCATCTTACCGGCTACAACCGCATCCAACAGGAAGAGGCATACAAGTTTTATCAGCAGTGGATCGCACCCGGATTTCCGCGAGTGCTGATTGTCAAGATTCAACATGCGAACCCTTTTTATGACGACTCATACGCGGTGAACTCGGCCAACGTCGGCCCCTATGGCGACGCGATAGAAAATGAATTGATTCCTGCAATCGAAAAGCAATTTCGGGCCATCGGCCAGGGCTGGGCGCGCTTTGCTTATGGCGGCTCAACCGGCGGCTGGGAGGCTCTAGCTGTGCAGGTCTTCTATCCGGATCACTACAACGGCGCCTTTGCCGCCTGCCCTGACCCTATCGACTTTCACGAATATACTGACATCGACATCTACAAGGACAATAACTTCTATTACCTGGAAGGCGCGCACAAGCGCGAGGCGCAGTCGGCGATGCGCGACTATCTGGGCCACACCCTGATCACCAATGAAGAGATTAACGCCTACGAATTAGCGCTCGGCGATCACGGCCGCAGCGGCGAACAATACGACATATGGCAGGCGGTCTTTGGGCCGGTTGGCGCAGATGGCTATCCTGCCCCCATCTACGACAAGGTGACCGGTGCAATCGATCACAAGGTCGCCGAGTACTGGCGCGAGCACTTTGACCTTGAAGCGATTCTTGAGCGGGATTGGGCGAGACTGGGACCAGAACTGGAAGGCAAAATCCACATTTATGTCGGTTCCGACGACACGTATTTTCTGAACAATGCCGTCTACCTGATGGAAGATTTTCTAAAGACCACAAAGAACCCGCCCTATGGCGGCGAAGTGGCATACGGCCCGCGCGCCGAGCACTGCTGGAACGGCGATTTCACGCTGCCTAACGCCTATTCGCGGTTGCATTACAACACGCTGTACCTGCCCAAAATTCTCGACCGCATCCAGAAGACCGCTCCGCCGGGAGCCGACTTGACCAGTTGGCGCTATTGATTCTGTGTGAAGTCGAGGAGTCGCTAACTTGCGGAATCTGCTTCGAGGCATTTCGTGTAAATGAGCGCGGCATGCCCGAGGGGATAGTAGTCCTCCTGGCGGCCTACGCGGCTGTACTCTTGCGATTCGTAAAGCCTAATTGCGGCTGCGTTCTCCTCTTCCACGTGGAGCCAGACCCGGCGCGCACCCGCGTCGCGCGCTGAGCCTTCAATGCGGCCAAGCAGTTCGCGCCCAACGCCTCGGCTGCGATAACCGGGTGCAACTTCCAGGGTTTGAATGTAGGCTCTGATCCCGCCTCTTCCAACGGTCCACTCTATAATCGCGAAACCGGCCATTTGAGCGTCCTCCACCGCAATCCAGGTGGCCGCATTCATTCGGTTGACCAGTTGCCGCATATACCTTCGGTCAAAGCGAGAAGGAGGCTCAAAGCAAACCACTTCCAGCGCGTAAAGCGGGTCAAAGTCCTGCGATTTGTACAGGCGGTAAAGCACAGTCCAACTCTACGGCAGCGCAATGCAAAAAGCCACCCTCGCATTGAGGATGGCTTTCTGTTTTCCAAGAATAAAACTAGACCTTGGCTTCGAGATCCTTAATCACATCAAAGAATCGCTGGTCGAGCCGGCGATTGGAGGCAATGGCTTCCTTGATGGTGATGTCGGTAACATCGAGGCCTTTGAGAACGGCAATGCGGCCCCACTTCTTCTCGTGAACCATGTCGATGGCATGCAGTCCGTAGCGCTGACCGAGCAGACGATCGTAGGCCGTAGGAACGCCGCCGCGCTGGGTGTGGCCCAGGTTGACCGAGCGGGTCTCAAAGCCGGTCTTCTTTTGGATCAGGTTGGCCAGTTCCTCACCAACGCCAGCCAGACGCGCGTGCCCGAAGGCATCCAGATTTGCCGCTTCATCAATCACCTGCCCCACATCGGGCAGCGCGCATCCCTCTGCCACCACTACCACGCCATAATGCTTGCCATGATCGTAGTTGTACTTGAGCAGCGCGCAGACATGGTCAATGTCGATCTCCTGCTCGGGCACCAGAACCACGTGAGCGCCGCCAGCCACGCCGGAGGCATAGGCGATCCAGCCCGCGTCGCGCCCCATCACCTCGACCACCACCACGCGGTTATGCGAATCGGCAGTGGTGTGGATGCGATCGACAGCTTCGGTGGCAATCATCACGGCAGTGTCAAAGCCAAAGGTCTGGTCGGTGCCGTTGATGTCGTTGTCAATGGTCTTGGGAACGCCCACGCTCGGTATGCCGTGCTCGCTCAAATAGAGGTTCACCGACTGCGTATCATCGCCGCCCAGGGCGATCAGCGCATCAATCTTATTGGACTTCAGAACCTCCTGCACCTTCTCAATCCCGCCGGGAATCTTTTTCACATTAGTGCGTGAAGAATGAAGAATGGTGCCGCCCTTCAACTGGATTCCATCAATTTTGTCCAGAGTGAGGGGGATGAAGTTGTTGTCCAGCACGCCGCGCCAGCCGTTGAGAAAACCGATAAACTCGTCGCCATAATGGTTAATGCCCTTGCGCACAACTGCGTAGATAACCGCATTCAGTCCGGGGCAATCGCCGCCGCCGGTCAACAAAGCAACTCTCATCGTAAAATCTCCTCATCAAAGGCGCGGCATTTGAAGCCGGGCCGGGTATGCCATCCTGAAATTTGTGTCCTGAAAGTGAAAATCGCCGGTCTCGACGCCATACTCAGTTTACTCTGTCGCTGTAAAGATAAATCGTGACCGCGCTCACGCTCGTGTAACCCTTTTCCCTTGTTGGGCGGGTTCAGGAATGGTTCAATAAGGTATGCCCGGAACTGGAGCTTTGTTATTGCTGGCCCTTGCCAGCCTGGTGGTCGGCCTACTGCTGGTCTTTCTCCAGTTAACCCGGCTGGGCTACCTGGTTCGCTCCACCATTCCCGACCGGCCGCGCCAGAGAATGTTCCTCGCTTCAGTCTCCTTTCTGCTCACTTTTGTGGGCGTCCGGATTCTGGTCTGGCTGATCGTTTATCACGTGGGACCATTCCAGTGGGTCATTGTCCGCGGTCGCCACATCCATCACCTGGTCTGGGGAATCCTGATCCTGCTGCTGGTCGGCTACGGCTGGCTGATGGACCTGGGGCGGGCAAACTCGCATCTTTCCATCTTTTTCAGCCGCCTGATGTCCATTGGTTATGGAGTCGGCGCCGCTCTCACACTGGATGAATTCGCGATTTGGCTGGACCTGGAGCCCGACGCTTACTGGTCACGGACCGGACGTCTTTCCATCGACGCAGTTGTTCTCTTCGGCAGCCTGCTGGCCGTGGGGGCATGGGGCGCGCCGTTCTTTCGCGGCATCAGCCGCCTCTGGGGCAAACGCGCCGGGATTCGCAAAGGCCTGGGCCGCGGGTTGACCTTCCCTATTCGACGCGTGAGGAAGTCGCTTCGTCCTCGTAAAGTGCGTCGATCTGGGCCGCGTATCGCTCCGTAATCACCCGCCGTTTCAATTTCATGGAAGGCGTCAACTCGCCCGTATCCTGTGCCCACTCGTCAGCCACCACGCGGAAGCGCTTCAGGCTCTCAAAATTAGCCAGGGTGCCGTTCACCTCGCGCACGATTTCGGCATAATGAGCAATTACGCGGCTGTCAGCCACCAATTCCGGACGATCCTTGGCCTCGATGCCATGGTGCCGGGCCCACTCCTCCAAAGCCGCAAAGTTCGGCGAAATGAGAGCCGAAATGAATTTGTGTTTGTCGCCCACCAAGGCGGCTTGTGCCACCATAATGTTGTTCTTGAGCTTGTTCTCGATTGGCTGCGGCGCCACCAGTTTGCCGCCCGAGGTCTTCAGCAGCTCCTTCTTGCGGTCGGTGATAAAGAGGAAGCCGTCGGAATCGATGTGCGCTATATCCCCGGTGCGGAACCAGCCACCCTCATCAAAACATTCCGCATTCGCCTCCGGCTTGTGCCAGTAGCCTGCAAAGACAGACGGTCCGTGGACCAGCAACTCCCCATCCGAAGCCAGCTTCACTTCCACGTTACCAATTGGCTTTCCCACAGAGCCCATGCGGTGGGTGATGGGGGTATTCAGAGCAATCACCGGCGAAGTCTCGGTCAGCCCATAACCCTCCCAGAGCGGTATCCCCATCGAAGCAAACCACTTCGCCGTATCGATACCCAGCGGGGCTCCTCCCGGAACAAATATCTTCACTCGCCCGCCAAAGGCCTCTCGCACTTTGGAATAAACGAGCTTGTTGGCCACCTTCCACATTGGCGAGGAAGGCAGGCGGCCATCGTAAATCTCGTCGCTGTGTCTGCTCCCCACCTTGAGCGCCCAGGCAAGCATGCGCTTCTTCACCGGCGATAGCCCGGCGCGGCGCTCAATCTCCTGGCGAATCTTCTCGAATACTCGCGGCACTCCGACAAAAACCGTGGGGCGGATCTCGCGCATGGCCTGCGGCAATTTGTCAAAGTGCGAGCAGTAGGCCACCTGCACCCCAAACGAATACATGATGTAATCCAGCGCGCGGGCCGTGACGTGCGAAAGGGGCAGAAAGGAAATCAGCGCATCGGCCGGCGTGAAGTTGAATTCCGCCGGTGCATAGTCCTGATTGGCAGCGATGTTCCCGTGCGTAAGCGCCACGCCTTTGGGCTCGCCCGTGGTTCCGGAAGTATAAATCAGGGTAGCCAAATCTTCGGGTCCGATTGTGCGCGTCAGCGCATCGAATAGCGGGTCGCGTTCGGCGCCGCGGTCATCGGCGCCGGCCATCACCTCGCTGAAAGCGACTGCCCCTTCCGGCGGCGCTGGGGAATCCATAATAAGAATGCGCTCAAGCGATGTATTCCCGCGAACGGCATACAGCTTTTCAAATTGCTGGCGGGTTGAGACCACCGCAACCCGGCAGCCCGCATCCGCCACCAGAACGGCAATCTGTTCCCCGGTCAGCGTCGGATAAATGGGCACATTCACAGCGCCAATAGACAAAGTGGCGAAGTCCGTGACAGCCCACTCCCAGCGATTCTCGGCAATCAGCGCAACACGGTCGCCCTTCTTTGTACCCCAACTGAGCAACGCCTGGGCCAGCGCGCGAACGCGCTGGTATATCTGATCAGACGAAATGGGCTGCCACAAGCCAAACTCGTCCTGCCACAAAATGGCGCGGGGATTGGCGGCCGCTGCAACCAGGCTAAACAGGTCATTAATGGTAGAAAGTTCAAGATTTTGTTTCGTCTGGGTTGTCTGAGTCACGCCGATTCCCCCTGAAGCGAATATTTGAGAGTTTATCAGCGCAGAGCCATATCAGTACAAATAAAACCGTCAGACAGTTTCTGCCAAAAGCAATTCCAAGCCTGGTACTCCACGTTCTCATTTCACCGTTATGAAAGAGCTTCTGGCTTTGTGCGATTTTGGTACTATCAGTATTACTCCCGTCTTGCCCTATATAAGGATTCCGGGAACCGAGAGAGGGGTAATTTATTCAATGGAAGCGGCAAGACGCTCAGGGAGCAGTTTCTATCGCCCGGAATTAGATGTTCTTCGTTTTCTCGCGTTCCTGCTCGTGTTTCTGCATCACACACTGCCTGACACTCGAGATCCTCGTGTTGCCTACCTGTTGAAAGGGTTCGGTCCTGCTTTTGACGCATTAGGCGAGGCCTGCGCATTTGGCCTCAGCCTCTTTTTCACTCTCAGTGCCTTCCTGATATGCGAATTGCTCCTTCGCGAACGCGATTCCACGGGCATGATCGGGATCAAGCAGTTCTATATCCGCCGCATTCTGCGGATATGGCCACTCTATTATTTCGGACTGGCAATTGGCATGATTTTCGCGTTCTTGCCGAGCGGCCAACCAGGTGATATTACACAGATCGGCTGGTACGCTCTCTTTATGGGGGCATGGTATGCCGTCATTCATGCTCCCACCATCCTTCCCATTGGCCCGTTGTGGAGTATTTCCGTCGAAGAACAGTTCTACTTGTTTGCTCCGTGGACAATAAAATTCCTCCGCCGCAAATCGCTAATCATTTTTTGCGCTATATTGATTTTTATTTCTAACGCCTGGCTCTATTACCTGGGAAATGTATCGGCAATTGACCGCCGAATCTGGAGCAATTCTCTAGTCCAATATGAATGTTTCGCCGGCGGAATCTTGCTTTGCCTTATTCTCCGAGGTCAAATTCCCAGGCTCGCAGTCTGGACAAGAATAGGGATACTAGCCTTTGGCTTCCTGTGCCTTTTTTACTCTTGCTACGAACTGCATATTCGCTTTGGCGGTGCAAATGAATTCAACCCCGGCAGTTGGCCCCTGATAGGCGGGTATGCATTGGTCACGCTGGGATGCGTATCGCTGCTCCTTGCCTTCCTTGGAATCAACCCAGGGCTGCTCCCCAAATGGGCTATTTATCTTGGCCGTATCTCGTTTGGCCTCTACGTATATCACCAGTTCGCTATTTATACGACAGATCATCTCATCATCACATACTTTGCAACACTCAAGAATCCGATTATCCGGTTACTGCATGGGCCAATCTTTATCCTGAATGCGGGTCTGACCCTTGGATTGACAATCGTGATGGCGGCAATCTCCTACCGCTATTTGGAGACGCCGTTTCTGAAATTGAAGAAACGCCATTCCGCCATTGAGAGCCAGCCGATTTCAGGCGTTGATGAATTGGCTCTCGCAGGAGAGCAGAAATAATCTGAATTGAAGACGGCCGACAGGCAACAACGTCCCTGTTCTGATGCCTGGCCATGGAATCCCTGCCAACAAGCGCCCTGGGCACAGCGCAATATTTTTCAATCCGGCCTTGCATAGTTATGCGTATTAGATGTATATTTATTCATGTGCGGACGCCCCCTGCGCACCGCGCATTTTTATTTTGGGCGGGCTATGAAGACACTGCGGCACAATGCGATACGGGAACTGGTGAGCCAGGGGCTGTTGGCCAATCAGGACGAGTTGCGCCGCAAACTGCGCCGCCGCGGCTTTGCGGTGACCCAGGCCACGCTTTCTCGCGACATTCACGAATTGCGTCTTTCCAAGGGCCCTGGCGGCTATTCCCTGCCCAACGGCAACGAGGCTGCCTCGCCGGATGAGGACAACAGCCCGCCCTCGCTCGCTGAGATGATGGAAGGCTTTGGGCTGCGCGCGCGGCGGGCAATGAATCAGGTGGTTTTGACTACAGTAGCAGGCGGAGCGCAGCCTTTAGCCGCGTCTCTGGACCGGGCCGGCTGGGCAGAAGTCGTGGGCACTATCGCCGGCGACGACACCGTGCTTGTCATCTGCACAGACCATCGCCGCGCCGGGGACGTGGAATCGCGTTTGAGAAAGATGTTGGAGTCATGATCGAGAGCGTACAAACAGCGGTTGTAGGAGTGACCGGATACGCGGGCGCTGAACTGGCGCGGCTTCTGGTGCGGCATCCCCGCTTGAAAGGTAAACCCCCGGTCTTCGCCGGGCGCGTGGATGAAAAACACGCGGAGCAGGGCGGAATCCCTTTGGGAGAGATTCATCCGCAACTGGTTGACAGCACGGGTACCGGCAACCTGAAGCTCGAACCATTCTCGTGGGAACTGATGGCCAGTCGCGGAGTTGAGCTCCTGTTTCAGGCCACGCCCCATGAACTCTCGCGCGAAGTGGTCCCTGTTGCGCTTGCTCACGGTCTGCGCGTCATCGACCTGAGCGGGGCATGGAGACTGAACAATGCGGCCAATCGTGCCGTATATGCCTTTGAGGACCAGGATGCCGAAGTAGCTGCCGCAACCCAGTCTCAGGCTGTCTATGGCATGCCCGAGCTTCATCGTGCGCAGATTGCCGGTTCACGGCTGGTTGCCAACCCCGGCTGTTATGCGACCTCTATCATTCTTGCTCTTCGGCCTTTGGTGGCCTCTGGATTGCTTGATATGTCGCGCGGCATCGTTGCCGACTCTAAAAGCGGCGTGAGCGGCGCGGGCAAGGCGCCCACGGCCAAAACCCACTTTATGTACGCAGCCGACAATCTCTCCGCCTACGGTGCCTTCACTCACCGGCACACAGGCGAGTTGCTGGAACAGATCGGCATTGACGCAAGTGAAATCATTTTCACACCGCACCTGCTGCCGATTCCCCGCGGAATTCTTTCCACCCACTACGTGCATTTCCGCGAACCGCAAACCCGGGAGAGCATTGCGCGTGTTTACAAGCATTTTTATGCAGGCAGCCCCCTGGTTCGGCTTTACGACAAATCCCTGCCGCAAATTCAACATATTGTTCGCACCAACTATGCGGATATCGGCTTCCAACTCGCATCTGACGGCCGCCGCGCTGTGATTGTCAGTTGCCTCGACAACTTGTTGAAGGGCGCGTCTGGGCAGGCTGTGCAGAATATGAACGTGATGCTCGGATGGCCTGAAGCGGAAGGCCTCGAATGAAACTAATTCTTTGGCCGTATGAAAATGTTCCATTTGGAAATGTAGCGCCGGCCTCCCGGCCGGCTGTAATGTGGGCCTCCTGGCCCACGTTCGCTCACCTGATACAGCATCTTTGTCTGGTAGCGAACCTAACCGCGGAGGGCTTTGAATGAAGTACGTTGTCAAATTAGGCGGTGCCGGCCTTGAATCTCCAGCACTGCTGGAAGGGTGCACCCGCGCCATCGCTGATCTGGTGCGCGACGGCAATCAGGTTGCCGTGGTCCACGGCGGCGGCGTGCAGTTGACCAGGGTGCTCAAAGCCCTCGGCAAGCAAAGCGAATTTATCAATGGATTACGAGTCACCGACGCTGAAGCCCGCGATGTGGCGCTGATGGTGCTGGCAGGAAAAGTAAATAAATCTCTTGTGGCCGCGTTGGGGGCGCTGGGCGTACCGGCTATGGGACTCTCAGGCGGCGATGGCCTGATTTTTCGCGCCCGCAAAAAGCTCACCGATCCTGACCTTGGTTTTGTTGGAGAGATCGCCGCCAGCGATCCCCGCTGGCTGGATTCCATCTGGCAGTTGAACGGCGTTCCGGTTCTCTCCTCCATGGCCCTGGGTTTTGACGGCGAATATTACAATGTAAATGCTGACGAAATGGCCGCAGCCTGTGCCATCGCCTGTCGTGCGGACGCTCTGGTATTTCTCACCGACGTGCCCGGCGTCAAAGGCGCAAATGGCGCGGTGCTGCGCTGGCTCTCGATTGACCAGATCGCCGAAATGGCCACCAGCGCCGTCATCTCAGGCGGCATGCTACCCAAACTCACCGCCTGCCGCGAGGCTCTGTTGAATGGCGTCAAGCGTGTAAGAATCTTGCCCGCTGAAGCTGCCGCGTCGCTTCCTGACCTGTGCAGTTCCCGCGTAACCCACGGCACTGAAGTGATGGTCGCCTGAGGAGAAATGAATTGAGCAAACTGAAACAAATTCAAGAAGCCGAAGCCCGGTTATTGCTTTCCACCTATGATCGCAACCCAATCCTGTTCGTGAGCGGAGAAGATGTTTATCTCATCAACGAACAGGGCGAGCGCTATCTTGACCTGTTGAGCGGCATAGGCGTCAATGCCCTCGGTTACTCTCATCCCGCTATTGTGGAAGCAATCGCAACACAGAGCCGCAAACTCATCCACACCTCGAATCTCTTCTACCATGAGGGGCAGGCGGAACTTGCGCAACGGCTCACCGAGCGCACTGGTCTTGACCGCGTCTTTTTTGCCAACACCGGTTCCGAGGCAATCGAAGGCGCTCTCAAGCTGGCCCGCGCGCACGCCGGTCTTTTGCGCAGCGAAGGCAAGCAGATCGGCACAAAGTTTCTCGCCCTCGAACATAGCTTTCATGGCCGCACCTTTGGTGCTGTCTCCGCCACGCACAAGGCAAAGTATCGCGAACCCTTCGGCCCCGTTGTTCCCGGCGTCGAATTTGTCCGTCTGAACGACGTCGCCGATCTGCGCGCCAAATTCTCTGATGAAGTTTGCGCCATTCTTGTTGAGTCCATTCAGGGCGAAGGCGGCATCCGTCCTCTCACGCAGGAATTCTTCGCCGAGGCGCGTGCGCTGGCCAATTCAACGGGAGCATTGCTGATCGCCGATGAAATTCAATCCGGCATGGGCCGCACCGGAAAATGGTGTGCGTATCAGCACTTTGGCATCTTGCCCGATGTCACCACTCTGGCCAAGCCTCTTGCCGGCGGCGTTCCGCTCGGAGCAATCGTCTGTTCAGAAGAAGCAGCGCGCGCCATCCATGCCGGCATGCACGGCACCACATTTGGCGGCGGCCCGCTCGCCTGTGCCGTGGCGATCGCCGTCATTGACGAAATTGAAAAGAGTAACCTGCTTGCCCATGCAACCGAGGTTGGCAACTACTTTCTCGCGCAACTCCGCGCCATAGCCTTGCGTCATAACTCCATCATCGATGTTCGCGGCAAAGGCCTGATGGTTGCAGTTGAGCTTGATTCCGCTGACCTCGGCAAACTCGTTGTCGCCGAAATGCTCAAGCGGCACATCGTCATCAACTGCACCAGCGACACGGTGCTTCGCTTCCTGCCGCCTTTCATTCTGCAGCGCACACACGTGGATACCGCCATTCGCGCGCTTGACGAAATCTTAACTAATCATGACGCTGCCCATGCGGCAGCAACATCCGAAGCTAAATCCATGGGAGATTCAATTCATGTCTAACAAAGCAACTACTGTTGTCGCCACGCCAGTCGAGAAAGACCCTGATATTCTTGCCGCAGCCGGGCGTCTGGCCGGCGAAGATCTCTGCTCCGTCTCTGATCTCTCCAGCGCCGAAACACGCGCGATTCTCAAGCTGGGCATCGATGTCAAGAAGAACCCGCACAAGTACCGCAACGCGCTCGACGCCAAGCAGATGGTGCTGATGTTTGAAAAGGCAAGCCTGCGCACGCGCCTCAGCTTTGAAGCCGGCATCAACACCATGGGCGGCAACGCCATCTTTTTCGATCAAACCAGTTCGCCTCTGGGCGAGCGCGAATCCATTGCCGATGTGGCGCACAACGTCGAGCGCTGGGTCGATGTGATCGTGCTGCGCACCTACGCGCACGACACCATCACAGAAATGGCAACCAATGCGCGCGTGCCGGTCATCAATGCGCTCTCTGACTTCGAGCATCCCTGCCAGGCGCTGGCCGATTTCATGACCCTCGAAGAGCGCTTCGGCTCGTGCGCCGGACTCAACTTTACTTACGTTGGCGACGGCAACAACGTCTGCCACTCGCTAATGCTCACCGGCGCGCATCTGGGTGCTAACGTCACGGTGGCCACGCCCCGCGGTTACTCGCCGGACATCGAGATCGTCACCATCGCGCGCGAGGTTGCCCAGGCCAACAACTGCGAACTTCGCCTTTTGCAGGACCCGCAGGTGGCCGCCGAAGGCGCGGACGCAATTTATACCGATGTCTGCGTCAGCATGGGCTTCGAGCACGAATCCGCCAAGCGCGCGCCCATCTTCCGGCCCTTCCAGGTGAACGAGGCGTTGATGGCCAAGGCCAAGCCCGGCGCTGTCTTCATGCACTGCCTGCCCGCGCGCCGCAACGAAGAAGTCACAGACGCGGTCATCGACAGCCCACAGTCCATCGTTTTCGATCAGGCCGAAAACCGTCTTCACGCGCAGAAGGCATTGCTGCTGTTGCTGCTCGGCGGGCTTTCCAATACCGCGAGTTTTCAATAATGCTGTCATCCTGAGCGGAGCGCAGCGGAGTCGAAGGATCTGCGGTTGTTTTTAGTCGATGTTTTGAAAGGGCACGGCTTTAGCCGTGCCGCAATACAGCAATAACGACGTGGGCTTTAGCCCCTGAGGGAAGTTTGGCTGTAGCTTCCTAATTTGAAAAGAGGATGCGAATATGAACCTCGGCGAAGGAACACGGCGGTTGGCCCTGCTCTTGGGAGCAATAGGGGTAATTCTCGGTGGATTTGCTTCATACTTGGAATTGCAAAGTGTATTGAATCAGAGGGTTCTTCATGCCAGATTTGAACAATTGGCGAACTCTGACATCGTACAGCAGGAACGCAAGGCAATTCAGGAAGATCCTACATCTGAGAAGCAGCCAATACCAGAAGGACCTGTTACCGTGTCTGCACCTGATGGCAATACCTATCATTTTGCCGAAGGGACGGATAAGGCTGCAGCTATTCGGTACTTCAAGAGAAGAAGAATCGGTATTAAAGCTATCCATTGGACCAATGATTACGGCGTTGGATCAATTGAGACAGAGGACAGCCAGACGCTTTATCCGACTCCGTCACCAGCGATATGGACTTATCTCTTGATTGCTCTATTCCCAGTTTTTGGGTTCTTTATCCCGTGGGGCGCAATTCGTGCATTCGGATGGGTGGTAGCAGGTTTTTTCAAATCTGAGGAGAGAAAATGATTGCTGACGAAGTCAACTGGGAAGGCCTTGAGGTTCATACGCGAGAAGCGATTTGGGCCTGCGTTGCATGCAAAATGGTAAAAATCCCGTTTACCTCAGGTGGTATTGAATACCATTTGAAGTTTGAAGCTCGTGAATTGCGTATTGCGGGTACTCCTAGTAGCAGAACACTGTGCTTACGAACATCAGATTACTTTGTAGCAGAAAATCAAGATTATCTCACTTCCGTTGTTAAAGGCCAGATGATGGAAACAACGCCTTGGGATCGGTCGATTCTGGTACATAAGCGTGATTGACCAGGGTTTCTACTACTGAGCACGAATCTCCTGAAGTGCATCCCTCAGGGGCTAAAGCCCAAGATTTTGTGGCATTTCAGCGGCACGACTAAAGTCGTGCCCTTTCAAAACAATGATTTGATCAGAGGTTCCAAAAATGTCTGTCATTCTCGAATCCCTGCCCGTCGGCCAAAAGGTTGGTATCGCCTTCTCCGGCGGGCTTGACACTTCCGCCGCCCTGCACTGGATGAAGCAGAAGGGCGCCATCCCCTACGCCTATACAGCCAACCTCGGCCAGCCCGACGAAACCGACTACGACGCCATTCCGCGCGCGGCCCTCGAATACGGAGCGGCAAAGGCACGCCTCATCGACTGCCGCGGCCCACTCGTACGCGAAGGAATCGCTGCGCTGCAATCGGGCGCTTTCCATATCACCACCGCCGGCGTTGCTTACTTCAACACCACCCCCATTGGCCGCGCCGTCACGGGCACCATGCTGGTGGCTGCGATGAAGGAGGACGACGTAAACATCTGGGGCGATGGTTCCACCTTCAAGGGCAACGACATCGAGCGCTTCTATCGCTACGGCCTGCTTGTCAATCCCAGCCTTCAGGTCTACAAGCCCTGGCTTGACGCTGCGTTCATCGACGAACTGGGCGGCCGCGCCGAGATGTCTGCCTTCATGCAGCGCTCCGGCTTCGCCTATAAAATGTCCGCGGAAAAGGCCTACTCCACCGACTCCAACATCCTTGGCGCAACCCATGAAGCCAAGGACCTGGAGCATCTTTCTTCGTCTGTCAAAATCGTCAGCCCCATCATGGGCACGGCATTCTGGCGCGACGATGTTTCGATCCAGCGCGAAGAGGTCACCATTCGCTTTGAAGAGGGCTCGCCCGTAGCCCTCAATGGTCAGAAATTCGACGACCCCGTCGCCTTATTACTCGAAGCCAATCGCATCGGCGGACGCCATGGACTCGGCATGTCCGATCAGATTGAGAATCGCATCATCGAAGCCAAGAGCCGCGGCATCTACGAAGCCCCGGGTCTCGCATTGCTCTATATCGCTTACGAGCGGCTCATCACCGGCATCCACAACGAAGACACCATTGAGCAGTACCGCGACAACGGCCGCAAACTCGGGCGACTGCTTTATCAAGGCCGCTGGTTCGACTCCCAGGCCATCATGCTCCGCGAATCCGCCCAGCGCTGGGTCGCCAAGCCCATCACCGGCGAGGTCACGCTGGAGCTGCGCCGCGGCAACGACTACTCGATTCTCAACACCGAGTCGCCGAATCTCACCTTCCATCCCGAGCGCCTCAGCATGGAGAAGACTGAATCTACCTTCTCTCCGCGCGACCGCATCGGCCAACTCACCATGCGCAATCTCGACATCACGGACACTCGTGACAAGCTTTTTACTTACGCCAAAGCAGGACTCTTAACGCTCAGCAAAGGCAGCGAAATGCCAAGACTGAATAGTGCAACGGAGAAGGAATAGCATGGCAATCTGTAAGTATTGCGAACACGAGATGCATAATGCTGATGGTTGTGTGAAGCTGCTAATCAAGACCATCGATGGTGAGATCGAGCCAATCTTATATGGAAGCGAAACAAGTAATCCGCCTGAACCCGAAGGGCACCGGTGTCACGATTGCGGTGCATTGCCCGGTCATTATCATCATGTGGGCTGCGATTGGGAAGAGTGCCCACGATGCCACGATCAACTGATTAGCTGCGAATGTCAAGTCGACGAAACTGAAAAAGAGGAATAAAAATAGCGCCATGGCCAACGAACAACAATCCGGGAAGATGTGGTCGGGCCGCTTTCGTTTGCCGCTTGATAGCGAATTCGAAAAGTGGCAACGCTCCATCGTTTTCGATTGGCGGCTGCTCGCCGAGGAGATAGCCGCCAGCAAGGCGCACGCCTCCGCTCTCCTTGCCGCCAATATTCTTACAAAGGAAGAAACAACGGAGTTGCGCAGAGCGCTCGACGCGATTGCCGCCGAGCATGCGTCTGAAGCAGGCAAGGCGCAGGTGCGCGATCACGCGACGGCAGAAGACATTCATCACTTTGTGGAACTCAAACTGGTGGAGCGCATTGGCTCCCTTGGCCTCAAACTACACACCGGCCGCAGTCGCAATGAACAGATCGCGACTGATCTGCGCCTCTATGTGCGCGGGCAGATTAGTTTTGTTTTGACGTCGCTTGCTGCCTGGGCCAGCGCGTTGACCGAACAGGCTCGCTTTGCCGACGATTCCGTCATGCCCAGTTACACACACATGCAACGTGCCGAACCGGTGCTCGTAGCGCATTGGCTATTGGCCTATGTAGAAATGGCTTTACGCGATGCGGCACGTTTGCAAGACTGCTCTGCTCGGCTCAACTTCTGCCCGCTTGGTTCCGGTGCGGTTGCCGGCGCCACGCTTGCTCTTGACCGTGCCATCGCAGCAAACGAACTCGGTTTCACTGCACCCACAGCCAATTCCATCGACGCCACCAGTGACCGCGATTTTATTTTGGAATACTTGCAGGCCCTCACGTTCGTTGGTCTGCATCTGAGTCGTTTTGCCGAGGAGATCACGCTTTTTGCGACGGCAGAGTTTGGATTTATCACGCTTCCAGAGGCTTTTTCGACTGGCTCGAGCGCGATGCCGCAAAAAAAGAATCCCGACCTGACGGAATTAATCCGCAGCAAGGTCGGCCGCATCCACGGCGCTGCAGAAGCTGTCACACTGCAACTCAAAGGCCTGCCTTTGGCCTACAATAAAGATCTGCAGGAAACGCAGGAGCCCGCGTTTTCTGTCGATTTCGTGCCCCAGATGCTTTCGTTGGTTGCGCGATTCACTGCTGCGCTTCAGTTCAATCGCGAACGCATGAACGAGGCTGCGCAATCAGGTTGTTTGAACGCCATGGCGGCAGCAACCTATCTGGTTCACAAAGGTGTTCCCTTCCGCACCGCGCACGAAAAGATTGGCAACGCTGTACGATTCGCTCTCGAGAAAGGCGCGGAACTTAACGCGCTCAGCCTCGATGAACTCCGCCAGTTTGGCAGTGAATTCCAGGAAGACTTTTTTGAGGCTGTCACGCTGAACTCCACGCTCGACTGCCACGATGTTATTGGCGGAACTGCGCGGAAGCGAGTGCGCGACGCCCTCGACTCTGCGTCAATGCGCATCGCCGCACTCGCCGCGCAAACCACGGTCAAGGAGACTATTCATGCTGGTTCGTAAGGCCTTGCTCTCGGACGCCACGAACGTCAGCGACCTGGTCAACTCGCTTGCGCATGATGGCACTCTGATTCGCCGCTCTTTCGCGGAAGTCTGCGAAAACATTCGCGACTTCACAGTGGCCTTATCCGATAGCGGAGTTTTTTTGGGCTGCGGCGCTCTGCACTTTTACGGACCGCATCTCTGCGAGGTGCGTTCCATCGCAGTCCTGCCGGCAGCCAAAAGTAAGGGGGCAGGAGGCCGGATACTTCAAGCTCTTATCGAAGAAGCTGAACAACACGGCATCCAATCCGTTTGCCTGTTTACGCGCATCCCCGACTTCTTTTTTAAACACGGATTTCGTATCGTCGAAGACAAAACAGAACTGCCCGACAAAATATTTAAGGATTGCCAAAGCTGCCCGCGTCTCTCTCGTTGCGACGAAGTGGCCATGGTCCGCGGACGCATCCCTCGCATCTCGATTCTGGGGCCGCGTGAAGAAGCGCAGCAGCTCATTCGGATATTAGGCTGACTTCGGTCGATTCAGGATTGCCGTCGCAACCGCGGCCTGCCCATAACTTAATCCGCCATCTCCCGGGCTGACCTGCGTGTGTTGAAAAACCTCAAACCCCGCGGCTTCCAACTTTACACGCAACAGCCGCGCCAGTCTCCGATTGTGCATGCAACCCCCGCTGAGCGCTACTTGATTCACTCCAGCGGCCGCACGCGCAAGAACCGATGCCCACACAAATCCCTCAGCAACGCCGGCGTGAAAACGTGCTGCAATTCTAGCTTTGCTCGTCCCAATACGCAGGTCCTTTAACAACTCTTGCCAAAGCCGCGCCGCGCCAATCCTTACCGGTGTGCGTGCCGGCCAGTCTCCGCCAAGCATTTCCATTGTGTAGCCGGGCAGATCGTCTGTTTCATTCACCGCGATGCCTTCCAGTTCAATCGCCGCCTGCGCCTCATAGTCCACAACGCGCCGCTCAAGTACAACGGCAGCAACCGCATCGAAGAGCCGTCCCAGGCTCGATGTCTGCGGAGCATTCACGCCGCGCTCCATCATTTGCGCTAACACGCGCGCTTCCTGCTCCGTTGCGCCCACTAGAGCTTGTGTCTCGTGCGACGTGAGATTGAAACCCGCTGCGCACAAGTGTCCCAGCGCCATTCGCCATGGTTCTTTGATCGCTGCCTCGCCTCCCGGCATCGCAACATAATCGAGATGAGCAAAGCGTTGGAAGCCATCCAAGCGCGCAATCAGCACTTCCCCGCCCCAAATCTTTCCATCTGCCCCATAACCGGTTCCGTCCAGCGCCAGGCCAATTACAGAATCCGTGAGACCATGCTCGGCCATGCAGCCTGCAATGTGCGCATGATGATGTTGAACAGCTATCGGTGTTAATCCTTTTTCCTGCGCCCACTCCTTTGCCCATGTTGTCGAAAGATAACCCGGATGCAAATCATGAACCACCGTCAGCGGTTCAATCTCGAAGGTGCGCATCAGGTGGTCCAGCGACTCGCGGAAAAACTCCAGGCCGGCCAGGTTTTCCAAATCGCCCAGATGTTGACTTTGATAAACGAATTTACCTCGAGCCAGCGCGAAAACATTCTTCAAATGTCCGCCCACTGCAAGCAACGGCGATGCATTGAATGGCAAAGCCATACCTATCGGTACATATCCCCGCGCCCTGCGAACCAATTGCTCCGACCCATCAACGACAGCGGCAACCGAGTCGTCGCAACGCTGCAAGATTTCGCGATCGTGCATCAAAAAGGCATCCGCAATCACGCCCAGCCGCTTCCGTGCCTCATCGTTATCAATCGCAATCGGCTCTTCGCTGAGATTGGCGGAGGTCATCACCAGCGCCCGCACGCGCGCATCGGCAAACAGCAGATGCTGCAGCGGCGCGTAAGGCAGAAACACTCCCAGCCACGGAATCCCCGGCGCGACATTATCCGCAATCTCGCACCCCTCGCGCCGTTCTGCAAGCACAATCGGGCGCGCTGCTGTGAGCAACAATGCCTCTTCTTTCGCGTTCAGCACGCATATCGCCCGAGCAGCATCCAAATCGCGTACCATCACCGCCAGTGGTTTTCCGTAGCGACGCTTGCGTTCCCGCAATCTCTTCACAGCCGCAAAGTTGGTAGCATCCACGCTCAAATGGAAACCGCCAATCCCTTTGATGGCCATAATCTCACCTGCCGCCAGGCGGTCAATGCAGGCAACAACTGCGTCGTCCGTTTGAATCTCAACCCCATCTGCCCCGGTCAGCCAAACATGTGGCCCGCAACTCCAGCAGGCATTGGGCTGCGCATGAAACCGCCGGTTCAGCGGATCGTCATACTCGCGCTGGCACTCCGGGCACATCGCAAACTTCGCCATCGAAGTCTGCGGCCGGTCGTAAGGAATCCGCCTCGTGATGGTGAAGCGTGGTCCGCAGTTGGTGCAGTTCAAAAACGGATAGCGGTAGCGCCGGTCCCCAGGATCAAGCAACTCGCGCAGGCAATCGGGACAGGTAGCAGCATCCGCCGGAATCCCCGTGCTCACGCGGCCATGCACCTCGCTGGCAACAATCCGAAAGCCTGAGCCGCCGGCCAGAGGCAAATCTCGTGCCTCGACCGAATCAATGCGCGATAATGGAGGCGCCTCAGACCGCAACCGCGCATGAAACGCTTCCACACGCTCCGCCAACCCCTCAATCTCAATCGTCACCCCATCGGTATCATTGCCGACAAACCCCGTCAGTCCCTCTTCCAGTGCCAATCGGTAAACAAACGGACGGAACCCCACTCCCTGCACCACGCCGCAGACAAACAGGCCCCTCCGCACCTCTAGTCGTGGTTCCGATTTCAGATGGGTTTCTTCAGCCACTCTTACGCCTCATACGCAGACCAGCATAGCGCATCTGCACTATCTTCCGGCAATCGGAAAACTCGAACTCGAGGGACTAATCTGAAAGAAGCGATGGAAACTGGAGGAATCGATAGGATGGCTTGTCGAGGAATTGCTCTCAAGCGAACGTTTGCCGTCATCTTCCTGGCAGGTATGGGAGCCCATACTCTTACGGCTCAAACACCCAATGCTGCATCGCTCATTCGCATGGTCGATGCAGCGGTTAAAGCCCGGATTGACCACCTTGCGCAATACACCGTCACCGAGCACTACGCAGTCTATCGCGGTGCGGACGAAACCCATCCCGCGGCTGAAATGACCGTCCAGACCATTTATCGAAAAGACTCCGGCAAGACGTATACCATCCTCTCGGAATCCGGTTCAGGTTTTATTCGCACCCACGTTCTACGCACGCTCCTCGACAATGAAAAGACCATCAATTTGCCGGGCATCCGTGAAAAGTCCTGGTTTACCTCCGCAAATTACGAGATGAAACTGCAATCCAGTCAAATTCAACTTATCGACGGACGCCAGTGCCTCGCCCTCGCCATCCACCCCAGACGTAAAGCTACCAACATGGTCGATGGAACACTCTGGGTAGACGCCGGGGACGGGACAATTGTCCGCGTCGAGGGAGTTTCCTCCCAAAGTCCCTCAGTCTTCACCGGGCCCGCCCACATGAAGCGCCAGTACGCCAATATAAACGGTTTCGGCATGGCAACCCATGCTAGAGCTGTCTCTGATAGTTTTCTTCTCGGCAGGACAACGGTCACCATCGATTACAAGGACTACCAAATTCAGTTGCGTTAGTCCCGCCAGACATTATTGCCTGAATCTGCCATATAAATCCCTTGCGTATGCGCTATAATAAGATTCGTGCTACCCATTTTCGGCGACTGGAAACTCGACGCTGCGCTTGGCTCCTGCCTCCTTCTGGGGCTGCGGCACGGCTTTGACTACGACCACCTGGCTGCCATCAGCGACATCACCGCCGTGCAGCGCAACTGGCGAAGCGGGTTGCGCCTGGGCATGACCTACGCCCTCGGCCACGCCTTCACGGTGGCCGCTCTGGGCGTTGCTGTACTTGAGTTGCATATTGGCCTTCCTGAGGGTCTGGATCACTGGGCCGAACGATTGATTGGGCTGACACTCATTGTGCTGGGCGTGGGTGTGGTGGCAGGGATTCTGCGCAAAGACGCGCACGGCCACTCGCACAGCCGCGTCGAGAGCCGCCTGGCCATCGCCATCAATGGGGTATTGTGGATGGGTTGGAGGCTGCGCCGCATTTGGGATCCGCAGGTTCCGCAACCCCAGCGATTTCAGTGGATGTACAACGGCAAATCGGTTTTCATCATCGGCATCCTGCACGGCGTTGGCGCCGAAACGCCCAGCCAGCTCGCCCTGTTTTTCCTCACCGCCAACCTGGGCGGAACCTCTCGCGGCATGCTGGGCCTGACCGCCTTTGCTGTTGGCCTGGTCGCCATGAATGCCCTGATGACGGCCACCATGGGCGGCGCATTTAACGCCAGCGGAAGCCACCATCCCCGGCTTTACCATGCCATCGCCTGGACCGGCGCAGCCTACAGCTTTATCATTGGCGCCATTTTCCTCTTCGGAATCTCCGACCGCCTCCCCTCGCTCGGATAGCTGCCTGCCTCCTTCTCTGCAAACGCTTGCATTCCCTCCTGGTTAATAGTTAGATGAAGAACAATGGAGGAATTGAAATGGCAAGCAAGGCCGGAATTGAAATCGCAGGAGACGTGCAGAATGTTTCGCGGCGCAAATTGGCAAGATTGGCAGGGTTTCTCTATCTCTCCTTTATCATTCTCTTTGCCGCTGCGACTTTTATTCAGCACAAGCCCTTTGTTTGGGACGATCCCGCGGCAATGGCCAGGAATATCGCGGATTCCGAATTGATGATTCGGATCGGATTTATGAGCACAACCGTGGCCGATCTGTTCTTTCTTTCGACGGCCTGGGCTTTATACGTTTTACTAAAGCCTGTGGGCAAAAATCTGGCTTTGTTGTTCGTGCTGTTTAATTTGGCTGGAGTCGCCGTGGAATGTGTTTATACGCTGATCCACTTTGAAGCCCTGTTGCTATTAGGCAGATCCGACTACTTGCACGCATTCAAACCAGACCAACTGCAGGCTCTATCGATGTTTTTCCTCCGTTTGGGCGGCAGTGGAGACATGGTTACGACGCTATTTTTTGGCGTCTGGCTCTTCCCCCTCGGCTATCTGGTCTTCAAATCCGGCTTCCTTCCGCGGTTTCTGGGCGTATTGCTTCTCCTCGACGGTTTGAGCCTGATGATTTGTTTTATTCAGCTCTGCCTCTTTCCGGGCCACGAAAAACTGATGTATCCGCTTTATCCCATTATGTTTATTGCGGAGTTCGGATTGGCGATGTGGCTCATCATCAAGGGCGTAAAAGAGCAGAGAGAGGCAAGCTCCAGCTAAGGCCACCAGACATACAAAGCATTGCATTCATTGATGGGTCAGCGTTGCGCAACCGGCTCCATATCTGAATCCACGCACTTCACAGCTCCATTCACCGGGTTGCATCGAGCAGCCCAGCCGCCGGGCAAGCCAACAAAGTAGCCTGTCCATCTGGCTGGCTCAGATTGCGGATAATCCGTACTCACAATCTGTGCCCCGCTTCGCAATGCATGATCGCGACGGCTGCCGTCGTTGCTGCGCGCCTCAACGGTCCCAGCGTCCGCTCGCGTGCGCACCAGGTATCCCTCCCTGACCAGCGAAGCTATCGTCGCCTCGTCGCCCTCATTTTCCTCGATAAATGCGGCATCCGGCTGGCCGGGATCAGCGTTTGTGAACAACACCCGTCCCCGCAGCGCAGGATGCCCCGCCAGGTACAGCGCGCTAACATTCTTCTGATCCATCAGAAAGACAACTTTGCCGCGCGCTCGCGCCAGAGCCGGCCAGCCGCTCGTTCTCACCGCCTGATCCAGCGTGCGATGACGCCCGCGCACCATGTCCGGAGTAATCATCTCGCCCGCAGAAAAAACCGACCGAATCTCCACATCCAGCGCGTCCAGAGTCGCGGCCGTGAAAGGCTCATAATCTGTCCATGCATGAGTCGCGTCCGGAACACCCTGCTTCGTCTCAACCAGAATAAAAATCGGTACATGATCCGGATGAGCTCTGGACCAATCGCGGACAATCCGCAGGCAGGCAGCAAACGGCTGGCAGTTGCTCGCGTAATCAACATCCTGCATATGCATCACCTTGAACCCCGGGCGCATCATGACGCTTTCCGGATAGGGCTCAGGATCCGCAGGCAGTCCTGCTTGCGCAACCATCTTCGCGCCAATTGGATAAGCAAAGCGGCCACCTTTGCTGTCAGCAAAAATATCCAGCTCAATCTGGCGAATCCCGCGGCTCGACTGCATTGCCAAATTCGCATGAGCATAATCGAGTCCGGCAAAGGCCTTCGGATCCTGTTGCTGCATGAGCTTTGCAATCCCCGGCAAAAGCCCGTTGTGATAGCTGTTATGCGAACCGATCACCTGAATCTGATTGATCCGAACTGTCGGATCTCCATTCCAACCCGGTCTGAGCGCTTGCGGAAAAACATGCCCCGCAATCATAGAAGCTGCAAAAAACGCTAAAATGCTTCTGTCCAATCTCTTCCCTGGCTCCATATCTCGCATTGAAGGCGCCTCGACCAACCACCATTCTTAATGCTAGCGCATAGGGGAACTTGCTAATTATGTTGCTGAGCGCGCGAATAACCGTAAAAGACATCTTCTTGTAATACAGATCACTAATTCCCAAAGCAGCACATTTATCGCATGAAGCAAAGTATGGGATAAGTTACAAATCCTAGTGACCGTGGTCACGGATAAGTTACTGGACAGACTCGTATAAAAAAGATAGACATAGAACCCGGCGCATGCTGCATCACCGCCGCGCGCTGCGTTCCCTGTACGGAGGATCCGTGTCAGCCTTTACCCCGCCGCCGCTGCCCAGCAGCGACAATCGATGGAAAATAGTAAACGGCACCATGCGTAAAAACGGCTTTGCCCGCCATGCGCTTATTGAAACCCTCCACACCGTGCAATCTGCATTTGGCTACCTGGACGACGACTCAATCCGCTTTGTAGCGCGCTCCCTGCGTGTGCCGCTCAGCCAGGCTTACGGCGTGGTGACGTTCTATCACTATTTCAGTCTCAAACCCCCGGGCAAGCACACGGCAACCATCTGTGCCGGTACGGCCTGTTACATCAAGGGCTCTGACAAACTTGTCGAAGAAGCCGAAAAGCGCCTGGGCATCCCTCGCGGACAGACAACCAGCGACGGGCAAATCAGCCTGATGACCGCCCGCTGCGTCGGCGCTTGCAGCCGTGCGCCCGTGGTATTGTGCGATGGCGAAGTCGTGGGCGAGATGACCCGTGAACAAATGCTCGAGCAACTCGAAAGGTGGGCCGTGGAATGACAATCGAAGAGCTCGAACAAGTAGCAAAAAGCGTTTGCCAGGAAAACGACAAATACGATTTTGAAGTGAACGTCTGCATGGATCTGGCCTGCATGAGTCAGGGATCTGACCGCCTGCGCGAGGCTCTGGAGAAGGCCGCTGCGGAATCCGGCAAGAATGTTCTTATCCGCCGCACCGGCTGCATGGGCCCCTGTTCCAGCGGGCCGCTGGTTCGCGTCGATCCGGAAGAGATTCTCTACCACCATGTGAAAGCAGGCAACGCCGAGGCCATTGTTAAGAGCCTGGGCGGCAAGCCGGTGCCCGAGTTGCAGTGCGATTTGAACGATCACTTCGACAAGCAGGTTCGGGTGGTGCTGGAAAATGCCGGGCACATCGACCCGGAAAAGATCGACGACTACATCTCTCGCGACGGGTACAAAGCTCTGCTTACCGCGCTGACCGAGATGACGCCCTATGGCGTGATTCACCGCATCACGGAAAGCGGATTGCGCGGCCGTGGCGGAGGCGGCTATCCCACGGGATTGAAGTGGGGCACCGTGGCCAAGGCTGCGGGCGAAGTTAAGTACGTGGTCTGCAATGGCGACGAAGGCGACCCCGGCGCATTCATGGATCGCAGCGTGATGGAAGGCGATCCGCATCGCGTCATTGAGGGCATGGCCATTGCGGCTTATGCCGTGGGCGCCAGCAAAGGCTACATCTACGTTCGCGCCGAGTACCCGGTGGCCGTCTCGCGCTTGACTACAGCGTTGCGCGAGGCGCGGCGTCGCGGATTGCTCGGCAACGGCATCTGCAACACGCCTTTCAGTTTTGATGTTGAGATTCGCCTCGGCGCCGGAGCCTTTGTCTGCGGCGAAGAGACAGCACTGCTCGCCTCCATCGAGGGCAAGCGCGGAACGCCCCGCACGCGGCCTCCGTACCCTGCGGTCAGCGGCCTGTGGGGCAAGCCCACGCTGCTCAACAACGTTGAAACCTACGCCAACATCGCGCCCATTATCCGCAACGGCGGAAAGTGGTTTGCCAACATGGGCTCGGAGAGAAGCAAAGGCACCAAGGTTTTCGCTCTAACCGGCAAAATCACCAACACCGGCCTGGTTGAAGTGCCCATGGGTATCAAACTGCGCGAGATTATCGAGGTTATCGGCGGCGGCGTGCCGGACGGTCACACCTTCAAGGCGGTGCAAACCGGCGGTCCCTCCGGCGGCTGCATCCCCGCAGAGATGATGGACCTCGGCGTCAGTTACGATGCGCTGATGGCGGTCGGCTCCATCATGGGCTCCGGCGGCATGATCGTCATGGACGATACCTCCTGCATGGTCAACGTGGCCAAATTCTTCGTCGAGTTCTGCATGACGGAATCCTGCGGCAAGTGCATTCCCTGCCGCGCCGGCACCGCGCAGATGCACACGCTGTTGACTCGCATCTGCACCGGCGCCGGAACCATGGAAGACCTTGACCTGCTGGTCAGCCTCTGCGAGACCATCAAGGAAACCAGCCTGTGCGGATTGGGCATGACGGCGCCCAATCCTGTGCTGAGTACGCTCAAATACTTCAAGAACGAGTACATCGAGCATATTGTGCATAAGCGCTGTCCGGCAGGCGTCTGTAATATTGCAGCGCCTGTGCCCGCAACTTCGCAGGAGGTGTTGGCATGAGCGAAAGCATGGGCGTCAAAACTCTGATCATCGACGGCCAGGAAGTCAGCGCGCGCTCCGGCCAAACCATCCTGGAAGTGGCGCGCGAAAACGACATCAACATTCCCACCCTCTGCCATCTCGATGGTTTGGGCCCGGTGGGCGCTTGCCGCTTGTGCCTGGTTGAAATCAAGGGCAGCAACAAGCTGTTGCCCGCCTGCGTGGCCCACATCCACGAAGGCATGGATGTTTCCACCAACACCGAGCGCCTGCGCAAACACCGCCGCGTCATTCTTGAGTTGCTCTTTGCCGAGCGCAATCACGTCTGCGCGGTTTGCGTCTCCAACGGCCACTGTGATTTGCAAACGCTGGCCCAGGATCAGGGCCTTACCCATATCAGCCTGCCCTATCGCAACCCCAAGCTCTCCGTGGATGCTTCGCATGAGCGCTTTACTGTGGATCACAATCGCTGCATCCTCTGTACCCGCTGCGTTCGAGTCTGCGCGGAGATCGAAGGCGCGCACGTTTGGGACGTGATGGGCCGCGGCATTGACTCCATCGTCATCACCGACCTGCACGACAACTGGGCAGATTCCAATTGCACCCGCTGCGGAAAGTGCGTGCAGGTTTGCCCCACCGGAGCACTCTTCGACAAGGGCAAGATCGGCTCCGACCACCCCAAGTATCCTGATTTTCTGCCTTACCTGAACCTTATGAGGGAAGCGCAATGAGCAAACTGAAAGTAGCAACTGTGTGGCTGGACGGATGTTCCGGCTGTCATATGTCCTTCCTCGATATGGACGAACGGCTCCTCGAGCTGGCGAAGTTGATCGACGTGGTCTACAGCCCTCTGGTGGATGCCAAGGAGTTTCCCGACGAGGTGGATATCGCTCTGGTCGAGGGTGCCGTAGCTTCCGTGGACGACGAAAAGAAAATCAAAAAGGTTCGCGCCCACTCCAAAATGCTGATCGCCATTGGCGATTGCGCCGTAGCCGGCAATGTGCCCTCCATGCGCAATCCCATCGGACCCGATGCGATCCTGAACCGGGCATACATCGAGAACGCCACCGCGCAGAACCAGATTCCCTGCGTCGTTGTGCCCAAGCTGCTCAAGATTGTGCGGCCCATCCACGAGTTTGTGACCGTGGACGTCTTTTTGCCCGGCTGCCCCCCCTCTGCCGAGACCTTTCACTCAGCGCTGACCGCGCTGGTAACCGGTGCGCCGCTGGACATTTCAGCCCTCACCCGTTTTGGAGCTTGAGTCATGAGCCAGACGATTACCATCGATCCCGTAACACGCCTCGAAGGCCACGGAAAAATCACCATCCAGCTCAACACCCAGGGCGAGGTGGAGGACGCGCATTTCCACGTCACCCAGGTGCGCGGCTTTGAGAAGTTCTCTGAAGGCCGTCCTTTTTACGAGATGCCCTCCCTCACCGCCCGCATCTGCGGCATCTGCCCGGTGTCGCATATGCTGGCTTCGGCCAAGGCCTGCGAAGCCATTATGTCGGTTCGCATTCCGCACACAGCCGCGCAACTCCGGCGCATGTTGAATCTCGCCCAGTTGGTCCAGTCGCACGCCCTGAGCTTCTTCCATCTCTCATCTCCTGATTTGTTGCTAGGAATGGAATCCGACCCCGCCGCGCGCAACATCTTCGGCGTGGCTGCGGCCCGGCCCGACCTGGGACTCGCCGGCATCGGATTGCGTCGTTTCGGCCAGCACATCATCGAATTGCTCGGCACCAAGCGCATTCACACTGGCTGGGTAGTTCCGGGCGGCGTCACCGAACCGCTCTCCTCCGCGCACCGCGACGAGATCCTGGCCATGATTCCCGATGCCTACAAAAATCTCGGCATGGCGATTACCGCGTACAAGCAGATCGCCGCCAGCTTCAAGCCGGAGATCAAAGTCTTCGCCAACTTCCCGTCCAATTACCTCGGCCTCATTAACGAGGACGAAACAATCGAATTCACCGACGGCGCACTCCGCCTGATCGATCCCAAAGGCACAATCATCGAAGACGGCATGACCGCCAGCCGCTTTACCGAGGTAATCGGCGAGGCTGTCGAGAACTACAGCTACACCAAGTTCGTCTACTACAAGCCACTCGGCTATCCCCAGGGCAGCTATCGCGTCGGTCCGCTGCCGCGGCTCAACATCGTCAAGAGCATGGGAACGCCGAAGGCCGATAAGGAGCTTGCGGAGTTCAAGCAGATCTCAGCCGGCCCCGTCGAAAGCTCCTTCCACTATCATCATGCGCGGCTGGTCGAAGCCCTCTATGGCATCGAGAAGATCGAGCAGATTCTCACCGACCCGCTCATCCTCGACAAGCACGTGCGCGCCACCGCCGGCGTCAACCGTCTCGACGGCGCGGGTCAAATCGAAGCTCCGCGCGGCACGCTCAATCATCACTACAAGGTGGACGAGGACGGAAAAATTACCTGGGCCAATCTTGTTGTCGCCACCGGCCACAACAACAACGCCATGAACAAAGGCGTTCTTCAGTCGGCCAAGGCCTATGTGAAGGACGGAAAATTTACCGAGGGCGCCCTCAACCGCATCGAGGCCGTGATCCGCACCTTCGATCCCTGCCTCAGTTGTTCTACCCACGCCTTCGGCCAAATGCCGTTGGTGCTCACGCTCCTCAACGCCGACGGCGAGGTTGCCGACCGAGTCATTCGTTAAACTGAATCAATGAGTTCCACTAAAGCCCGATGCCTCATCCTCGCCTGCGGCAACACGCTGCGCGGAGATGACGGCGTCGGGCTTTGGCTTGCAGACTGGGCCGAGCATCGCTTCGCATCGCAGCCCGGCGTGCGCGTGATCGCCGACCATCAATGGACCCCAGAACTCGCCGAAGATGTAGCCCGCGCCGAGTCCGTCCTGTTCATCGATTGCTCTCTCGACTCCGCTCCCGGCTCCGTTCATCTGAAAACCGTCGAGCCGGCCCCAACAGGCAAGGGACAAGCGACTCACCACGTAGGCGCAGCAGAACTGCTCGCGCTCAGCCACGAGCTTTACAATTCCCTGCCTCACGAGGCGATGCAACTCACCATCGGCGCCGGCTCAACCGAGTTAGGCGAATCCTTCAGTCCCGCAGTGACCGCCGCGCTTACCGAAGCATGCAAGCTGATCGAAGAGAGCGTTCTGCGCTTCCTCGCTGGCAGCGGACTCCCTCAACAGTCTCAGTGCATATAACGATGAATCTCTAAGACGTAGGCGTACTTTCCCGGGAGTTGCTCCGGCAACTGCGCCTGTAGCTTATCACCGCTTGCCGCCCTGATTTTCAGTTGTTTCAGTCGTCCTCTCGCGCCAATAAGATATACCTTGATGTTGGGTGTCCAATTGAAATCCTCGAATGTCACCGTCCGCGCCTTGGGAGTTCCAAGCAAAATCGCGTTGATGTGCCCCTGCCATGTATAGCGGAGGTCATCGCCCTCGACGGTCTTCCCTTCCGCGTGCTCCCAGGGCTGCGTATCGTAAATCGCCGCACCATTCTGCTTGAGCCAAGCGCCCAACTCCTTCAGCCGTTCCATCTGCACTGGCGGAATCGTCCCGTCCGCCTCTGGCCCCACATCCAGCAGCAGATTTCCATTTTTGCTCACAACATCCACCAGCAGCGCAATCAAGTCACCGGCAGAAATCGTCTCTGCCTCGCCCTCTGCGCGGTTATAACCAAACGACCGGCCAAGCCCGCGGCACTCCTCCCATTTCTTCACCACGATATGATCCATCTTGCTATATTCCGGCGAAGTAAAATCCGCATGCGCAATGCCGAATCGGTCATCAATCGCTCCATCCGGAACCGCGTTGTAGTAGTCAGCCTCCACCTGCAAAGCATTCCCCGTCTTCGGCCAGTCAATATCATTCCACAGAACCGAGGGATGATAGCGCTCGATCAGCTCGTGAATCTGCGCGTTGGCATACTTGCCGTACTCTTCGCTCTGCGGTTTCACAGTATCGTAATCCGCCGCCGTGCGGATCGGTCCCGGCACAAACGTCCAGTCGTACCCGCCGGAGTAATACAACCCCATCTGCATTTTCTGCTTCCGCACCGCCGCCGTCAGCTCGCCCACAATATCACGCGAGGCATGCTGCCGGTCAGCCGGCAGCGCAGGATTGGCGATCTTACTGGGCCAAAGTGTAAATCCCTCATGGTGCTTCGAGGTCAACACAACATATCTTGCGCCTGAGTTCTTGAATATCTTCGCCCACTTCTCCGGCTTCCACTTCTGAATCTCGCGATTGAAAATCGGCGCAAAGTTGTAATAGTCATACTCTGCGCCATAGTGCTCGCGATGGTAGGCCTGCGTGGGCGAACCGTCGATGCGCATGGTGTTGTAATACCACTCCGCGTAGGGATCGTATTTCAAATAATCGGCAGAAGAAAAGTCGTGGTCTGGATGCGACAGCGGAGCCCACCCCGGCACCGAATACAGCCCCCAGTGGATGAAAATGCCTAGCTTGGCGTGGGTATACCAGAATGGAACCATGTGTTGATCAAGTGACGCAATCGTCGGCTCATACTTCACTGGTTCTTGCGCAATACACATGCTGCAAATCCCAGCAATCGCCACGGCAAACAAATAAGCAAATAAATGCTTG
>Ga0316217_10001333_pt1 | contig 32479 bp, 27 predicted proteins | sample 1anoAmetaG_FD_203633 | JGI IMG/M metagenome (GOLD analysis project Ga0316217, IMG submission 203633) | Freshwater microbial communities from Trout Bog Lake, Wisconsin, USA - 1anoA | ecosystem: Environmental > Aquatic > Freshwater > Lake > Hypolimnion/Profundal zone | place: USA: Wisconsin... | reverse complement strand
CTTTACCTTTACCTTTTACTTATTTATTGTTTCTAATTTTTTTCTGCTATTCAGTCATTAAGTATTCGGAAAATCCAGTGCTGAACTTGATTTAATTTAACTTCCAAGATGGGTAAAAAGCAAATCCAAACTAAAGATAGAATCTAAAGAACCTCAAACCCTAAATAAAAGGTCAACATTCACAGATCAGTCCCCAATTTTTCAATTTCAGATAAAAGTTATGTCAAATTCTTTTAATTTCTGAAAGATTTGCATTCTTCACAAAGACAGAGAGAAGCTCTAACCAGCTAAGCTACAACTTCTTTAGCAACTATCATTACATCGATCATGAATTTCGTCAACTACTAGAAACACTATATGACTAAATAACTGGAATGTTCTTTCATATGCCTTGCCAATATATTTAGCGTAATTGGCAACAATATTCTCAAACTTTACTTCGAGAGCTAATTTGTTTTCAAAATTAGAAAATTTTTGAACGAACTAGCGAAAAATCCAAAGTCTGATGGTTTTCAGCAAAAGATGCAAGCGATATTATATGTTTTAGCATTACTAGTCTATAAATAGAGAGTTGGCGGTTAAAGAACTATTAGATAGCTGAATAATTCTATTTTTCATGATAGAGCTATTGTGAACCTTTTGCTTGGTTTGATACTTCCTAAATAAGAGAGAAAGATAGGAAAATTCTATGGAATAATTATCATATACATCTATAGTAAAAGTGTAAACACATCAATAAAAAAGAAGCTAGTCAAGAGTGTGTTACTTAATTTTTGTACTATAGGCAATGAACTCACGCTTTTGAATCTGTTGGTATTACTGAGAAGCGAAAAAAATAAGGTTTCTCTATGTTTATAGGATATTCAGAAAGGAAAGATTTTTTAAATACTAATCAAAGCTTATCCTAACAACATTCATCATTACAAATCCTTTTATATATTGGATTATCTACATCATCTACTTTCTCTTTTTCCTCTCCTTGCCTCAACTTTTGCTGAATCAAGTTTTTTGCATTACTTGCTTTAAAAAACTGAACCTGCCTATCTTCACCACCCTCTTCACTCTTCATTGATCATTGAATTCATAGAAAGGACTCTTAAATGCTTACCATCTGCAATTAAAGATAGAGTTTTAAAGGAAATACTCAAGATTTAGCTCAAAAATAATGAAATCTTTTTAAAGCTAACTCAAATGCTTGTCAACCTCTAGTAATTTTCAGCGACAATCCTGAAAATCACCTTAACTGGATATTTTCAGCCATTACTCAGTGTGATCCGAAAGGAATCCTAGATAAACTTAAAAGTTAAAGCAGCTGAACTTTACATCAACATCTTTTAAAGAGTGAATTGCTGTAATGAATCACTAAGTGAATATCTGAGGTTCAAGATAAGAAATGTGATTGAGTCATTAACTCAGGAGAATAAGAAACATATTAGTGATTTGCTGAATACCAAGCTTCAAAGAGCTTCTTAGTTCGAGATATGATCTTAATAGAGTCATTTAATTGAGTATTTTTAGTAAAATTTTTGATCCATTACCCTTCTTGAAATGCTGTTTTTCCCTCAAAGACCTCCTATCAATGAGGAGTCATAGAAAGAGAACTAATCTATTTGAAATTACCAAGATATAAGAACTAATTCATCACTGTTTTGCTTAAGATTCATCTCATAGTATGCTATTAGTTGAAACTCACAGGATCATGGATATTCCCAAAATTTAAGTTTTTTCTTTAAATTAAGCAATAACTGTAAAGATTATTGAATGATTGCATTTAAATGATTTTGGTAAAGATAAGTCTAATGAGTTTTGACTGAAATTATATTTGAACTAATGTCAGATTAATAATCAGAAAGATCATCAGAAACCGATTCTCAACAAAGCCTTAATAAAGCTTGTATAATGTCGCCATCTTCTGTCTAATCAACGCCGCCAACAAGAAAAGATAAGCTGGGAAAGTTGAGCTAAAAAAATAAAATGAAGAGAATATCTATTATGCTTCCCAATTAAAACTAACATTAGTGGCGAGATTTGTTAACGAAGTCTTGCAAAAAAGGCAAGCAATCTCATAAAACTCCATAAAATCAAAAGAAAATGTAGAAAAAGGGCTCCAAAAGCTTGAACAAAACAGCATAAGTGAAAAATAAAAAAGGCTGCAAACTTGAAACACTTTGTCCGATATGCCTTTGCTAGTATGGTACTATCAGAGGAAGCCTAGATTGCCTGCATGAATTTTGTTTTTAATGCATTCAAAAATGGTGCTAAAGTTCCACAATTTGCCCATGTTGCCGTATGCCAATAACGTCGATTTTGAAATTAATAAGAGAAGAGCCTCAAGGGCCTGTAAAATAGACAAAACGTATCTCAGTGGAGAAAAAGCTATTAGTTTTCTAGAGCTAATACGATTACTATCTTTGCTACTAGTGTGGAAATGGGGACAACTAGCATGTTTTGCTAATTTGCGATGAATGCGATTTCTATTGCTGCCATGTATACTGCGATCGTTAGCTGAACGACAGAATACCTGAGGGAGATTGGTTCTGCATTTATTGCCGTAGTTCAATGGGAAGGTCACCACTGGCTGTAAGACTCTCTGAACTTATTGAAACTACATTCAACGAATAAAACAATTAAACTCAACCCTCATATGAAAATAAATCTGAAAATGGAGAAAAAGGAGTTTTTGCAAGAACAAGGTCAAGAAATCACATGGAGATTAACAGAGCTCAAAGAGGTCATGTTAATTCGTTAAGAAACTTTAGAAGGAGGATAAGATGATATTATAAAATTTATTCTAAGAGAATTTATATCTCATCATAATTGGTGCTTAGAACTTATCTTATAGAACCTGGATCAATGTTTAAGGGTGGAACGAATGCCAATAGAATTGGAAATGCAAAGGCGCGCAGACGTTTGCTCAAAGTGAGAAACCTTAATCCAACGTGCTGTAGACTTAATGATAGCTAAAATATAGTTTGTTTTATTTATCTATACGGCCATATCCAATAATCAAACAATTTTCAAGACTTTTCCTGCCCTCTTAAATGCTTAAACACATCTTTAGACTTGTTAAGTACTATGTCCTGCACTTAATTGCACTCTGATCCTAGCTTATCCTTTCGGTACTACAGGGAAACTAAATCCAATCACAAAAATATTTTATTCAAGCATCTTATTAGATAGCTCAGTGGCGATTCTTGCGTCTCCAAGCCAAACTGGAGCAATGGGACAATCATCGTGCCCCAAAATTCTAAATCCTGCTGCCTTCATGCTAGATCTGAATAATTTTGTGTTTGAATTTAGCTGATTAATTAGGTTTTTACTCTCATCAAGCATTTTATAAGCCTAAAGAGAAGCTCCGACTATACAAGGAGCGATTGAGTTTGAGAAAAGATAAGTTCTAGCCTTGTTTCTAAGCATATCTACTACCTACTTGGAGGAGGCTACGAATCCTCCTGAGGCTCCTCCCATTGATTTACCAAGAGTTGAAGAAATAAAATCGATTTTTCCATGAAGGCCAAAAAGTTCTGGAGTGCCTTTGCCTGTTTTACCAATAAATCCGGCTGCGTGACATTAATCAACATAAATGTAAGCCGAATACTTTTGCGCTAAATCATAGATTTTATCCAAAGGAGCAATATCTCCATCCATGCTAAAAACTCCGTCAGTCACAATGACCCTCATTCTTGCCGATTGATGAGCTTTAAGTTGTTCTTCGAGATCGGTCATATCCAAATGTTTAAATCTTGATTTCTGAGCTTTACATAGCCGAATGCCATCAATAATAGAAGCATGGTTAAGAGCATCACTGATAATTGCATCTTAAGGCCCAAAGATAGCTTAGAAAAACCCAGCATTCGCGTCAAATCCACTTGGAAACAAAATAGTATCTTCCAAATCATAATAGTTAGCTATGACCTTCTCAAGTTGTTTATGAATATCTTGAGTCCCACAAATAAACCTCACTGAACTCATGCCGAAACCATGAGTATCTAAGGTCTTCTTAGCTGCCTAGATGAGACGAGAGTTATTCGAGAGACCTAGATAGTTGTTAGCGCAAAAGTTAAGTACAGTTTTTCCATTAGCCCTGATTTGGGATAGCTGAGGAGAGGTGATGATTCTCTAAGCTTTATAAGTTCCTGCGTCTTTCATAGCTTGCAACTCCTTGGAAAGGTGGCCTTGAATGAATTTGGCAACTTTACTTGTCATTCTATTAAGATATTTTATTAATAAGTGATCTTTTAAGCTAGTGTTGAATACAAGATATGCTAAAACCTTTTTTAGCACAGTTTGGGAATACAAACATTTCTAGGTATTAACGGCTTCTATTTATCATAAGCCTAGTTAGTTTTAATGACATCAATAAATAAAAATAATGAATATAACTGGAAGAGAAGAGACTCCTATAGATATTCTGAAGCATCCAGCCAATACTTCAACTGCCAAATATCTTTATAGCTTCCCTAAGTCCAAAAGATTTCCTGATAACAAAGGTTACACGAATACGATTAGCTACAACATTCCTTCTTCTGCCAGCAAGAGAAAGACTGGCTTTGGATATGGAAGTAGGTCCAAGTTTTTTGATGGCCAAAATGTGACTAACCCTTCACCAGGGAAATACGAATCTAAGTCTTAGTTTGAAAGCAGAAGTTAGAGAAAAGGACACAGGTTTACTAACAATCGAGAGGAGCTCATTTTTTCTAATTACTTAAAGCAAATGTAGAATACGCCTGCGCCTTATGCTTTAACGGAGAGCCAGGTCAAAACAACGAGAGCATACTCTTTGAGGCCAAAAACCGCATACCCTAAAAACTGTATTGTTTTTAATATTAAGATTTTATACCAAATGATGAAGATAATATGCGGCTCAAGGAATTTCCAGGCCCAGGCAAATACGAGACTATAGATATGCTGGGAAGTGGCAGAGACTTTTATAATTCTAAATTCAAAACACAAAAACAACAATCCTTTAACGGAAGCGATAGATTCCACAACGGTATAAGTAAAATTATTTAGAAAAGAGAACTCCGGGACCTGGAGATTATACAATTGAGCACTCGATTGAGCCAGATGGAAACTACTTGCTTTCCAACATGAAAGGATCAGGAAGAAGACAAATACTAAACCAAAAGAGGGAGCTTCAGCTAGCAGGCAATAAATAAACTCCTGGACCTGGCAGCTATAAGAAACCAAGCGATTTTGGACATTATGATGTTCCAGCACCTCTCCAGAGACCCAAAACTGCTAGAAACTGAAAGATCTATTCAATTTAGTTGTTAATTATTACTATTTATAAAGATAGCATTTTTTTAGAGACTTTCTTGAAGAAAAAATTGTCCGAGATAAATCATATTGTTCTGTATCGTCAAATCAATCATTTAAGTCAATTGTATTTAATTTTCTTTATTACATAATAAAATACTCCTCGATATATCAAATGAAAAGTCTAGAAAACTAGAGTGTCTATTAAGTGTTAGAGGGAAGTCAAAGCCTCTCCAAAAATTAATTACTTCAGAGTTAAGTAAAAAAACTTACCTAAAAAAATGCAAGCCTTTAATCGTAAAATAAGTTACTAAAGGATCAATTTATTAATAAAGAAGTCTTCATAAGGTAGCTTGAAGCAAAAACAAGAGAACTTTCTAAAGCTTTGATGCAACTTTCTAGAGGAATGATAGCTAATCAAGACCTGATTGCCTAGAAATCAAATGAAATTGTGGCACTTAATCTCAAAATTACTCAGTATTAGGCTGAAAAGTGCAAATTCACCACATAAAAAGAAGATGTTTAGAGACTTTTAAAGGAAATTACTATCCTGTTCAACAAATCAAAAGAAGAAAATCAAAAACTTACCAACTAACTTAAAAGATTCAACTAGAACAAAGAATTGCAGACTGTAGAGAGTGTAATCTCTCAAAAGTAAAAGTTGGAGAAGAGATTAAGGTAATACAAATCTTTGGCAAAGAAAGAATCAGAGAAAAATCTCGCACTCTAGGTTAAGCTTATTGATTTATAAACGTAGCTCACCATTCAGAAAAAGCAACAGAATAATTAAAAAAAATAGTTCAGAAAAATCCGTTCTGATATAAGGTAGTGATGTATTGTATGCTAAATATTTTTGCTTTCTGCTATATCAAATTATTTATAATCTTTCAAATTCATGTCAAGTGATTCTATAAGAGTTGTCTGCAGATTGCGGCCTCTCAACAAAATCTAAATAGCTAACCAAGGCTAGGAATGTGTGACTTACTCCAATAAGGACATCACGATTGCAGTAACACAAGGTTTAGATAGATTGGGGGCTAATAAAATAAGTACAATTTCGCTTTTGACAAAGTTTTTGGGCCATCCACTCGGCAAGTTGAAATCTATCAGTAAGTAGCTGTGCCAGTGATAAAAGCAGTTATTTCTGGATTCAATGGAACTATATTTGCTTATGGACAGACTGGCGGAGGCAAAACATGGACCATGGAAGTAATTGTATCAATAGTTAGGGTTCTAATCACCATGATGCTGAGTTCAAAGGTCTTATACCTCGCACTATTTAGGGGCTATTTTAAGCGATTTCTGAAGGTGACTAAAATCTATAGTTCGTTATAAAGTGTTCATACATATAAATTTACAATTAAAAGCTTTTTGATTTACTAGATCGTAAGTATGATTTATATAATGTAGCATCAAAATCTCGACTTTAGATCAAAGAGGATAAACACAAAGGAGTTTACATTCAAAATTGTACTTAAATAAACGTTGCAACGGCTGAACAAATGCTCAAGACTATGGACAATGGGGCACAAAATAGAAAAGTTGCTTTTACGGGAATGAATGAAAGAAGTTCAAGAAGCCACTCCCTTTTTACCATTTATGTTTATCAAAAGAACGTGAAAAAAGACAATACCAAACAAAGCAAACTTTACTTTGTTGATTTAGCAGGTTCAGAGAAAGTTTCAAAAACAGGTTGCCAGGGTGTGCAGCTTGAAGAAGCTAAAAATATCAACAAAAGTTTGAGTTGCCTAGGAAATGTAATCAATGCTCTAACTTCTTAAAAAAAATAGCATATTCCCTATAGAGATTCTAAATTGACGAGAGTTTTACAGTAATCTTTAGGCGGCAATAGTAAGACAACTCTTATAATCAACTGCTCAATGTGCACTTACAATGATAAAGAAACATTGAGCACATTAAGATTTGGATATAGAGCCAAAAGTATTAAAAATAAAGCAAAGGTAAATGAATAAAAAAGCGCAAAAGAGCTTTTATTATTGTTATAAGCAGCGAGTAAGACAATAGCTGATTTGAAACTTCAGCTAGGTGGTAAAATGCCTGTATCTCTTTAGTAAGGATAAAATACTTCTACGACCGAGTAAAATATAGCAATTATTGAATAGCTCAAGTAACGAATTTAGGGCTACAAGCGTTAATAATAAGAAAAGACAAAATAGCTAAAAGAGATGTAATTGAGAATAAAAAGTGTTTTGCTTGAGTTATCTTAGACGAAGTAGCAATTTTCTTTACATACTGATACCTGTAAAGCGATTTTCAATAATTTAAAAGCTATTTTGACTAAAATCAATAAATACATGAGTAGAGTGTATATAGACCTTTAGTATTGGATAAATAACCTAATTATTTAAGGCACTCAATAAAACCAAGAAATTAAGTAAAACCTCGATAAGACCTTTCAGAATATCATGGAATTCACAAGCTATTACAATAAATAAGTCAAAAACTTTTTTAACGAGGATAACAGCTCCTAAAATTAACCAGTTAAGCAAGAAATAAGTTAAGTTTCTTCTAAAAATGATAGATCTTTCAGCAAAAAGATCAAAGTAACTTACTCTGAGCCCAATCTGATTGGGTCAAGTCCTTATCTTAACTAATAGCTTCAGATGAGCTGTATTTCAGATAAAAGAAACTAGCACCAAGAAGATAATTCAAATATTAATTCAGAAAAAGTATCTCAAGAGGAATCTTTTACATAAATAGAAACTTTTTTAGAAAGCCTTGAGACAAAAGAGAGTCAAAGAATGGCTATCTAATAGATATCTTATAAACTTAAAACTATGTCAAAATAAAATGAAGAGCTAGTCTCTAAAAACTAAAAACTCATTATTTAAAATAAAATAATTGCGCACAAAGTTTAAGAACGATTTTTCTAGAAATTATTAGATTTAGAAGAAAGAGTGGATTAGTATAGGTATATAATAGTAATCTTTTGTTTATCTAGAAATAAAAAGACTTAGAAATAACAAATTTTTCGAAATAGTTTGAAAAGCTAAAGAAGCTAAGCATCAACGAAAAAGTTGTTTGTTAACGCTTAAAAAAGTATTTTATTGAATACATAGGGTAATTTAAGGAAACAATAACTTGAAAAGTTATTACTAAATGTAAGAAAAACTGAGATCTTTGGCTTCATAAAGACAAAATCTATTTAACTAGCTTTATAATTTAAGAAATCAGCTGGATGATGCTGAGCTTACAATCAAATAAAAGTAAGAACACATATAATCCCTTAAAAATGTAATGAAATAGCTTAGCACAAACTCACAAGAAGAGACTGTCCCTCTAAAAAAGTAAGAAATCGCAAAAAAATATAACAAATAAGTATATGGAACTTAAACGCCTAATGTTGTGATCACAATTAAGGGAGGCTCTAAGAATGTATAGGCTAATCCTAATTCTATACCATCTAGATAGAGGCAATCATCGCTTCGAAAAAAAGTAACAATGAATAAAAGCAGATAGGACAAGGGGAGTATTTTACCTTATATCAAAGGATTTTTTAGTTAAAATGATCATCGTTTCAAACAAACCTTTATAACAATCAATAAAACTTATAATGTAGCGGTTAGTTTTTATTTATTATTTTTAATGATAAAGCAGAAAGAAACCTCTCCTGTTTAAGGTAGGCAATATGAATGTGAAACGCGGAGGCAGCATTTCAATCATCTCCGCAATACTTCAGTTAATATGAGAAATTGCCTGGCCTGGGATATCTCTTAGCCTTCCATCAATGACTAGAGATTCTAAGAATAAATTGAAGTTAATCTTCCAAAAGGCTCCAAATAAGAGTTGGAAGCATCTGCAAAACAAAACAGAAAAGTATCATTTGACGCCAAACAAAATGTTGAACATATTGCTAACAACTCAAGATTGAATGATGCCTCAAATTCAACGAAAAAAGTTGAAAAATCTCAAAATAAAGGAGTCAATGTTAAATAGAAATCAAAATCTACTAGAATTGAGAGTAAGAAGACAAAATAAGACAATTAGGATGCTGAGATTCGAAGGCAGATTCGTTAGAAATAACTGGAGATGTAAGCAGCTAAGCAGTAGTAAAGGCGTGAGAAGGTACAAAAATACGTTTAAGACTTAAAACCTTACACTAGATCCCTAACAAACACTAAGTATCAGGACTATTTCAACAAAGCTGCTTTTGAGTCTTATGGCAGAGTGAATGTAAAAAATGCTATAGGAGGCATAATATACGGAAACCATCAGAAAACCTTCAACATGAACCCTCATATCCGAGGAAACGAACCAAAATATTATCAGACTCATTACACAAGTATAAATTACGGTAAAAGAACAAAGCTGAATGAAGAGGATAAATGGAATAGACTCTAAAAAGAGCTCTCAAAGAAGCTAGGCCTCAAGGACAAGAACTAATCTCTAAAATAAGGAAAAGAAGTAGTTTATGTTGATGTAGACGATTCGAATATGCATTCTGTGATGAAAGAAAATTTAAAATTTAAAAAAGAGCATGAACAGGAAATCCATGGATTAGAAAAAGAGTACCAAAAGGAAGTTTAAGCTGAAAAAAAGACGGCTGTTTAAGCATTTTATGCCCAAAAGAGAGATCGCATTCTGACTGGCAATACGATAGATTCCCAGCAATCAACTTATGTCTGTGACCGGGATTAAAAAGGAAGATTACAAGAACAAGTAGTCTATAGGCACACAGACAAAGATGGAAATGTGAGATTAGGAGCAGATAGACATGCATTGACTTGCTTTGTTGATTTGAATTTCCCAGAAAACGATGCTGCTTACACCAAGGAACTTTGCAACAGGCTGCAAATATACCCAATCTAAGTTGAGAACAAGGATAAGTATATTGATGACCAAAGAAGAGAGAACTATCAAAAAAGTCTTTAAAATATCTATCCTTCTCATTACCTGATGCCAAACTGCGATCAACCTTAAGTTCTGAAGATGATCAATAACAAATACGGCAAAGTTTAGAAACAAAAAGAAATCTAAAACAGATCGAAACGGATGGGAAGCACGTTTGCGACCACAGGAGTGCCTAATGTCAGTTCATTATCGGCAAAAGAATGATTCATCCCTTCAAAATCTTTAAGAAAAAACATTTTTTATAATTCTTCTTACATTTCTTTCTTTAAATGTGCAAACTTGTTTCTAATCACAAACTTTAATGATAATGACGATAGTGACAAAATTGGCAACTTTAAAACTGTAGTAATATGTAAAAACGCTTCAAAAAAGTGATAAATGTGGAGTAATTAGGCTTGAGATTTATAACAATTGAGAACCAGGATTAATAGTAAACAAATTACAAATATCAAGCATCAACCACAATAAGTTACTTTTTCTGCGACTTCTTGCTGAATTTTTTCATGAAAGTATAGCTTTTCAAGTTTATATCCTGAATTTATTTGCCTATTTTGCTGAACTTATTCTCCTTTATCTCATCTGGAACTCCATCCTACAAAACTGTGAAATTCTACATCCCTATTATGCGAGTCACGTCGAAACATTGTTCAATCAAGTCGCTGATCTTGATTATAGTGACTTTGGGGATTTCTTTTTGCAAAACCTCTGTTATATAGATAGATTCTATGAATTCATCCGTATCCTTTAATATGACGATCTTAGGTTTGCGCAGTAAGATCCTCAAAAACGCGATTTTTTTTATCAGGGTCGAGTTCTTTGAGTGAGAACTGGTAAGTTTCATAGATAGAATGTCATCTTCAGAGCGTTGGAATTCTTTTTTCAGTTTTAGCTGTTGTGCATATTTATTAGCAAGTTATTCGTCATATTCTTCAAATCTCCATTTGATATTTTCTCTGATTGTGGCATGAAAACAAAAGTTTTCCTCGGCTAAAATGCCAAATTGATCATTCCAAACTAAATAATTCAAGTTTTTACCTCTTTTTGACACCTACTTTATTGAGACTCCTCCAAGACATATAGTAGAGTTTTTGCTTTTGAATCTTGAAGGTTCATTGAACATCGGTAGATTTTTAGTCAAGCCATAGAGTAAAAGGTCTCGACACCTATTATCCTTTTAGTAAATGTGGACGATTTCACCTTCTTAAATCGAAAAGTTGAGCATTTCATACTTCAAGTTTTACGGAGGTTCTGAAAGTATAACATTATTCACCTAAAGCTTATGTCCAGAGAACTCAGTATTTGTAGGCAGCTTTGGCGCCTTTTCCTCATCTTTTTGGTTTTATTGCTGCATATCTTTTACTTCCATGAAAGGTACCTAACTAAATGTTGTTTTACTAAGTTGATTGAGAAAAAAGTTTAAAAGTTCAACATCTCCCAAATTATAGTTTTTAGGACGTCAGAAATGTTCATCAGCAGGTAAATTGATGTAGCAATTACTGAAATGCTTTGTCCATGACTATGGTTTTTCATCTATATGCCGTATTTTATTCCAATTGCCAGAAGCGTTATTGAAAGGACGTCACAAACCATTGATAAGCCATGTGTAGTGTAAGAGGCTGCAAGTTTATAAGAGGCCAAACTTTAATATTGATTCTAAGCTCTGATCAAAACTTGGTCTTTAAGCTCACAAACATTGAAAATCTCAGCTCCTTCAACACTTTCCTCCAAAGTTCTGACGAAATTGTACTTATAATCATAGTAATGCTGAACGATTTTTCTCTCGATTCTACGGAACAAATAAAAGATAGTATAGTATATCGATGCAAGAACGATAAAGATAGCAATAAGCTTGGATCTGTTAGTAGAGATAAACTCTATAGTAGCAATAAGAATGACAAGATTTTTGTAGATGCCGAAAATGCTATGACAAGCGATGAAGATTTCTTCATAATCCTTTATTACAAAGCAAGTACGTGATTGTATTTGTCTGCTAGTTTCAAGCTGTATTGGTTGGAGTACCAAGAAAGTTGCTTTGAAGTCAGTTCATTAAAGCTTTCTCTATAAAGTTTGTTTCCGATTATTATGGCTATTATGGTGCTTATTTATCCTTACAAATAGATGAGACCAGCGAGGCAAAAAGTTAACAAAACTTCAGCAATCATCAAATTTTTGTACTTTGTATAATCTTAGTTGCCGTACTCCTCCTATAAATGTCCGATATAGAAGTGAATGAAAATATGAAGCACTTCAGCAGTCAAGATAATCAAAACTACATTAACCATAACTTACAAATGAAGATGCTTTGCTTGAAAGAAACTGAAGTCAAGAATTTCATGACTAGATTTTCAAATTTCTATCCTTCTGGAATAACTTAGTTCAGAGCAGTCTCTCCCCTGTAATATCCGCCAATTTTCAGTGCTCCTTGGGGTTGCTGTCGCAATTTCGGAAGCAATTTTTTGAAGGGAACCGCAGATTTAATGTCGAAATTTCTGGCACTTTTCATTCTTTCTTGGAATCTTAGCTGAACTCTGCCGGTTTGTGGCTAGAGGAACTCTTTTCCATCTTCGTTCGACCTGAAGAAATAGGATATTTTGGATTAAACTTGGTTGACGATTTCAGTGAATCTTCCATGCTACACAACTCTTCCTTCTTACAGAATGGCGATTTGGTCATCAATGTGGCTGTAAGAAAGAGTTTTTAGAGAAATAATAACAGTTTTATTCTTATCTTGGAGATCTCTCAAATGTCTTTAAACAAGCTGGGAGTACTGTTCATCCATCTACCCCAAAGGATTATCTAAGATAAAAATATCTGCGTCAGCACTTAGGCATCTTGCCAGTGCTATCTTTTTTAAAACTGTTTTTGTGAACTTATTATTATCCTAAATCAATGTTTTTAGCTCTCCACAGTTACGCAAGTCTATGTTAAGTCCAAACTCGTTGTAGATTTACTAGAGTTAGGTATCAGTTATTTTTTAGTTGAAGAAACGAATATTTTACTTCACTGTGTCCTTGAGAAAGAACAATTTTTCAGGCATAAATGATATTTTTCCACTAATGTTTATCTTTCCTTTAACTTTCTTCATATTTCCTACCAACATTTCTAGGAATGTGCTGCAACCCGAATTTTTCTTACCCAACAAACATAGCCTTTCCCCTGGTTGAAGAAGTATTTCTTGAGGGACATAAATAGTAAAATCGAAAGTTGAATGCGAATTCATAGCCTACGTTCCCTCAGAAATGTTGATATAACCAGGTTCTCCTTGATCTCTTTCGATGAGATTAGATTTGATTTCTTAGGGAAAATGGAAGTATTTAGATATTCTGGATAGACTATGAAGTCCATCATGTAGGTTTATGGAGATCATCTTGAGAGATTTCATTGGAAGGTAGCAAATTGAGAGAAGAAAGAGGATAAGATAGACCTGCTAAACGGTGATTGGATCTTCCTCATTAACGTCATAGAGAGTTATGGTCGAAACCACGAAAATGGGCAACATCAAGAGAGTAATATCGTAAAGAGTGGAGTAAGAATAGAAAAGGTCGTGGTCATGGTTCTCTTCAATGAACAGCTAGTTATTCTTTTAAATGAGGATATCTTCCCAACCTATCAACTTGGCAGACTTTATCTTATCGAATAAATCGTAATTCAAACTTGACCTTTGCTAGATTAGCTTCAGTTTTGTTTGATTGCAGTGGGTCATTCTGCCGTCAAGCTCCCTTTGCAGTAGAAATGCGATTAGTATCCAATAAAACCCAATGAAGCCGTAACGCGAACTCTAGTTAAAAAGCAAGACTAATGCCACAATAATGGTGAAAGGAGCCTAGAAAATAATGTTCATGTTTTTGAACAGATTGAAGATTAGCTTCAAATCGACATTTTAGAGCTGTATTATTTAGGACTAGGGAATTCTGTCCCTGCATTACTTGGCCATTCGCAAAGATTTCGAGATAAGCTTTCTTGCGAGAGTACTTTCGACTTTGATTGCAAGTTAATGAAAAAGGCGCTTGGAGTGTTCAGAAAAGAATATTCTTAAACACTGGATTAAAATGAATTTGAAGATAAAGTCACTATCTTCTTTTCCCTAATCGTGCTTTTGCCTCATAAAGTGCATGAATTGCCGAATCAACTCAGGTACTAACAGATTAAGAGAGGCCGATATGAGAGTAATTATTATGCCAATGACGAGTTCTTGTAAGAAAGTGAAGACTAAGTTATGGAAGAGGGATCTTTCTTCCGAAGATCGGAAAAAGCGTTCTATCCTCTTGAAGAGTTGGAATCTAGGTTTGCTAAAATAGTCAGCTGTGTAAGCAGACATTTACATGGACTGGTGCCTTTGAGTACTCGATATATATGGACGAAGCAGTGTAGATGCAAGTAGCGGGATATAAGATTGCCGTCTATAGACTTAGCGTTGACTTGCATATGAAAGCGATGCTGTCTAACTAAAAGTTAAAAATGTCAATTATAATAAAAATCGGCCCTATGAGGCAAATGGAAGCTTTGTAGAGATGTTTCTCAGAAGGGCTAACAAGGGGAGGGAAACAAAAAAAATAACTGCGGATATGGTGGGGGTTATAACTTAATAATTTTTAAATAATTTGATACAAAACATAGTTATCATTTATCATTTACTTGCCTTAGGCCTTATTCTGAAGGGAGTGGCTTGTAGTTGTTTTCCAGAATGCTTTTGACGTAGTAAAGTTGTAGGAAGCCGGAGATGAAGATAATCATAAGCTTCAGGAGCAGAAAAAATATGACTGAGACCTCAGTGTTTCTGAGTAAGATCTCGTGGATGTAGTTCCTTTAAATGAAAAAATGCTGATCTCGATACAACTTTTATAATTCTTGGTAGCTTTTGTACAAAGATTCGTGTATTGCCAGCTTTTCTTTGTCCTGAATGACCCCACGGAGAGGGTCATCTGTTTTTATGAAGTCGAATGAAACAGATTTTGTGTGAGTATCCATCGCAGAGAAACAAATGCTTCCTTAGCTTTATTTTATCTCAAACTATCCCTCGTATTCGCTTTTACCTTTCACTTAGAGCAAAACTGTATTGTTTTACTCCACTACGCATCTCACTCCATTTTCACCATTTCCACTGACGACATATTAAAGCTAATATTGGCCTTGGGTCACCACAAAACAAGTCTACCGCGTCCTTGTCAAGGGAAAGTTGAGTGAAGAAGACAGGGCTATCAAGAAAGTAAGATAAATGAGATGCCGCAATCGCATCATGGATTTTTTATATATTACAAAATTAAAGCAGGCTATTGATCATTTTTAGCTTTGTCTACGGATATCTCTCCGACTTCGGCTTAGTTAAACGCTTCTATCATGTTCAGCCCCCATAATCTTCAGCTATATCCCCCCATTTCCACTTTTTCTTTAATCATGCTAGGTTTTTAGTTTTCAAGAGTTTGCAATGTAGGCTATTCTTTACGATATAGAATGCTGATCTCTTTTTGTGTTTTTTTAGCTTCAACTCCTTTTTCGCCTTAACTTTTCCGATATCTTTTATAATAGCCAAATAAGCCTATAATGATCAACGCCAGAATTTCTAAGATAGGTAGCACAATCTCAAGTATTAGCTGAGTCTTTGAGGATTCAGAAGCTGAATTAAGCAAAGAAACCAAAATGCCAGAAAGTGTGCTATAGTCAGAGTTATATCCAGAAGGACAGGCATTATAGCATGGTATTTTGAGCATAAAGCAAGTAAGGAGTTGAGGTGTTGCAAAGGTAGACTGGAAGTACTAAAAGGAGTTTATAGTTGCTACTCTTATAAATTTGCTTGGGATGGAATTTATGTTCCAATTTAGAAAATTTTGGTTGCTGATGTAAAATCCTAGAAAGCCAAGCATAGTGTTGTTATCGAAAATGATGTCTGCAGAGTCTACATAATGTAAAGTTCCACCATTTGAGCCGTCAAAGCTGCCGATTACGATGAATCCTGAGATGGTTTATATCTAGCCAATGTTGAAGAAAATTAGATGAAGCTTATGGTCTTGAAGTTTATTCCTGCTGAGGACTTGGAAGTTGCCTTAGTAAGTCTAGGTGGGAAAGATATTCACTCCTACATTTCATCTTGTTTACCTGTGTACCAATAGCCTGAGTAGGTGATGGGAGATTGGGTAGTAGTTCCAACTGTGTGCAGCAAAGATAACTGGGAGATGAAAAACATGAAGATTGCTAGCATTTCGTTTGATGCGATATTACAAGTAAGATTGCCATTATAAGGAACTAGTATTTTTGGAAAGCTCTATTTTTCTCAAAAATGGAGGTGCTGTTTTTTAATCAAGAATGTTTATAATGTAATAACTTCAAACTGGTATATCTGTTGCTGTTTCCTCATTTCCTTATTTGTTTTGCAATCCATTTATTTGAAACGCTCAGTTTTTATTAACCATCATTAATCTCATTAATTTAATTACAACTCATTGATGCGCCATCAAAAAAAAAGATATACTATGCCCCGCTCCAAATATGCAAAAATTCCTCTCAAAACGAAGCTCAAGTTTCTCAAAAAGGTGGTCACTGAAGGCATGTCTATTAGAGATGTAAAAAACTCATGATTTAGTCAGCTATGACATACGACATTAACTACTCCACTGCCAAGACTCTGATGAGGCAATACAGGGCTGACAGCTTTGAACTGGTTTTAAACCAGTCCTTTGAATAGGAAACTCCCGTCTGGGACGGCTTTCAAAAAAGAGTTCGCTGCAGCTACCGTAGTGTTGAAATCTAAAGTGAAGTAAAGCAGGAGCTTACACATTTGAGCGATCAGAGTGGAAATCTGAATCTGATGGAGAATGGGTGTGGATCCTCATTCTGTTCTAACTCAGGAAAAGAGGAGGCAGAGTCGAAACAGGTCAGAACAGGCTTGACGAGGCGAATCGAAATAATAAGTTCGATTAGCTTTGAGTGAAACTGCCATTTCTATCTATAAATTAATCTTTACAAATAATCAACTCTAACACTTTTCTACCTCAAGTTGCCACAAAAACTCATAGATTAACTTCGATATTGCTTATTATAATGAGCAAGTTTAGGACATGAATATTTGGGGCTCGCTTTCGATTCGAAGCACCCTACTTAACATTTTCATATCCTAAATTTACAATAAATAAACTACTCTTTAATATAACATCTGCACCTACTTTAAATGCACTATTACTTCAAATAATATCAAGTTATTTCCAGAGTAACCTGGCCTCTATAACCTTGTGGGAGAACTTAGCTTAAGTCGTCTCATGCTATCTTCCTGAAGATTTTATTTGTATTTTAGTGCGTCTTGCATTATAAAATATATTTACCAAGCTCGATTCGGATGAGTCTCAGTCAGGTAACTCATTCTGTAGGTGCAACCATCGACTTTCTGCTTCAGCAGGGAGCTGCCAAATTATATGATAAATACGTCAATCAAAAACTGCCACAACATACTTACGCACAAAACAATGCAACCCTTTATAACAATCTTAGCATCAATGAAGTTGCCCAACCAACCAGAGATGCCATCAATGCTTCACCTATCACCACTATTGATCACATACCAATCGATACTCGAGCACCCAAACACATATCTGTTAAGAAGTAGATTGATGGTTATTCAACTTTCAGCCCCAAGAACACAACTTTTTGCAAGAGCACTAAATACCAAACAATAATAAAGAGTCAAAGGTAGTCAGTAGACAAGGAAAAGAACATACTGAATATGAGTGACAGCATGAATTTCCAATAATAAAACTTAAGTGACATCCCTATTTCAGTGAAAAAAGGTAGGCCCATGACAATGCAAACTGCGAGGAACCATCTCCATCAAAATGTGCTTAATCTGGAAAGCAAGCTGGAAGAAGTATAGTAAAAAAGAGCAGTGACTTGCCACACCAGAAAAAGGAAGGCTTTTACTATCAGTAGAGAGAAACCTGAGATATTTTTCAAAATTAGTCCAGAAGTTCCAGCCTACATACGATAATAGATAGAGCTAACCAATAGACTCAGAAAATACAAAAAGGAAAAGCAAGATTAGGAAGATGAAAAAGCCCATTAAAAGGATAAAATAGATGCTTACGTACTACTTTCCTAAATCTAGATTAAAATGAGATAACAAAGGACCAAATAGAACTTTTAAGAGCTGAAGAGCAAGTTAAAGGGTAAAAGCAAATAAACTCCACCCCTAACAAACGTTTAGACAGACAACGGATCAATTGTGATAAATGGTAACCCAAAACAGCAAAAAACTCATATTGTTCAGCTTTAGTTCAACCCTGAGGAGGAGCAGCTATTGAGAAAAATGTAATCAAAAGTATCAAGTGTAAATGGGACAAAAAAGAACTCATTTGTAGCGAAACTAAGTAAGACAAGTTTTATGTAGAAAAGAAGTCAAAAATAACAAACTAGGAGTTTACCAACAATGGCGGCAGACAAATCTCTTGCATTCCCTTCATGAATCTCAATTGTGGCATAGTGCTATCTTAGAGCACTATATAAGCGACTGCTTCAAGGAGGAGGCCAGCTGACTAAATTTCTCGAGAGCAGTTCACAATTTGCAACTAATCTCAAAAGTTCAAATCACACAACCCTTTAATCAACTCAGCAAGGGTAAACGTATACGCAACAATTGATGAAGCTGCCAACTAGACAGCCAAATCTTCCTTCTTTTAAAACACAATAACTGACAGGAAATAGTTTGAGACTACACTTGATAGCAGGAGATAGATGAAGTAGATGACTGGCAGCATTTTGTGGAGGGTGAGATAGAAATCATAGCACAAAAAGATAAGGATTTCGAATCTGGATGCATTTAATCAATAAATTTTGTAGATAAAATTGGCCCACTGATAATTAATAAGTAATATATTCAATCTTATGCCTATCATTTGTTCAAGCTCTGCATAACGCTTTTCATCAAATCTCCATAAGAGGCCAAATACTTGATTTAGTTTTATGAAACCTAATACATCATTCGGTAGTATTGAACTTGCTTGTTTCTCTTGAAAAGTGGCAATTAGACAACTCCGAAAGTTATTGTCAGCAGATTGTTGAACTTATCAAGGTTTTAGATCTCTCTTTGAAGCTAGGGGATTTAGGTTTATAGCTTTTGAATTTGCTAGTTTTTGGATCCTCGAGAAAAAAAAGATTTTAGAGTGGTCTTTCCACTGTTAAGTTTTGCAAGTTCTGATTGCCTGTCTATAAGCAAACTTTCTTTTGTTTTCTTCTCTTATTCGTACTTTTATTTGATCTTCAGTGCCTCTTCCATTGCCTTGATCTCCAAAATCTAGTAAGTAATGTGGTCGTGAAAAACTGCAAAGGAATTTACAACAGAGACATCTTTCAAGATTTTGATATTGGCGTGAACTTTCATATCAGTAACAAAGATAAGATTGGGCTATTTCTTTTACTCTTAGGGCAAATACTAAGAATACACATTTTTTTCATATTATGGAAGCATATTGTTGTTGCAAACATCTAGATTAAGTCTGTTTTACTTAAATTCTGCATAAATTCTGTTCTTGCCTCCACAATTATCTCAACCTGCGTACGCAGACCTTAGAGCTACTTTTCTGCTTTCTTCAAGAACGTGCTAAAGTTTTGTATATTATTTTTGACTTATGATAGATTTTCACTTTTTTCAGGCACATTTTAGTAAATTCGTTTGTATTCACTGATAAGATCTTCATATCTAGGAGGCTGCAAGGTAGAGCAGAACTAAATGGATAGTGATTTACCTTCTACATGTCAACACTTTTGTTTCTTAAAAACTCTCGAGTTATAGGACACACGAACAAATGCTTGATTTTGCCGAGTCTTTTCATGAAGAAGTCAAAGAATTTCTTACGGAATTAGATATTTTAGATGTCTTTGTTACCCTAAGTAGATTTTAGATTACTGCAATCTTTTTCTCGGGAATGGGTGGAATATAGACTCCCGGCCATTTCTTAACGAGTGATTCTCGAAAGTAAAAGAAGTCATTGTATCTTCTTCTGATTTAGAAAGTGCCTAAATCATCGCTTCCGCTAATCAGATAAGTGTAAAAGCCTTTAACAGGATCGGGTATTGGATCGGATACCTTAACATTCGCTGTCTTTATTAATTCAAGGCTACAAAAGATGAGTGCAGATCTTGATTGTTTTAGGATTATTTTTCCATCTCGAGAAACCTTTCCTTAAGATATAAATCTTAAAATTATAACTTGAGCATTAAATGAAGCCGAAATATCTATCACCAGCAACCCCTTAAATGATATTCCAACTACTAGCTAATATCTTTATATATAGTTTCAATAATCATCTTTTTTTCACTCTCTGTCCCATTTTGATACCAAGGAAATTAAGTCGTCCATCTTTTTCTTTTCAAATGCTCTGATTTCTTCTTCAGTTGGAGGAGGGGGAACATTCTTTTGGTTTTCTTCTTTTTTCTTGATCTCAGGGCCTCTCTTTAAAAGGTTAGGAGAAAGCTTAATCACAGTAATTCCACCAAATGTATCACCTAACAAAATGATGGGATCTTTTGAATTGAAGGACAAATTCGTTAATTTAGGGTTTTTCACAGGCTTTTTCTCTGCCAGAGCCTTATGTTTCTCAACATTCAAATCGTAAACATAAATTTTTTCCAAAGTAGCGCAAGCAAACACAGTCGAAGAGTATGGCGCCCAAGTAGCATCTACAACAATCATTCCCATATCAAAGATCATAACCTGAGCTTGAGGATAGGTGGAATCCCATATCCTAACTGTCCAATCAGCAGAAGCAGAGATGAAGGTTGTAGGATGATAATGATTCCATTTAACTTTATAAACGGCTAAGAGATGCCCTTTGTAGGTTTATTGGTATTGTCCGGAATAAGCCAAAGAACATTTATGTATCTTTCCTTCTTCTGTGCCAACTAGGAAGGAAAAGTTGTCAAATTTATTGAAATCAAAGCATAGACCACAAGCCAATCCGATAAATGAGGTTTATTCTTCCTTTTCTCCTGTTAGTTTAAGTTTAAATACTTCTTCTGGTTAAAGTTTGTTCTTCATAAGACTCCAGTTCATTACTCGACCATCAGATGAAATTGAATAAAAATTGAACTTTTTATCAGTTTCAGGGTTCCATCTGATTTGCCACACAGGGTCAGTATGCTTTTGAGTTCTTACTGTAGACTCATAGATAGGTTTATTGTGTTTGTTTCTCACGTCGTAAACTAAAACTGTTCCATCATACAATCCTGCTGCTAGCAAAGCAGGAGAAGAAGGATGCCAATCAAGACACATGACTCCAGTGGGCAAACTTTCATATTTGTACTCAGGATAAGTGACATTCTTCAAAGACCAAACTAATATTTGTCCTGCTTTCTGTTTAGCGAAATCGTAACTTCCGAGTGAAATAGCAAATAAGTCTTTATACCTGGGATTCCAAGATATGGAAGTAACATGCTTCTTTTTCTTCTCATAGCTTAATCTCCAAATGGGGAGAAGCTCACCTTAAAGCGACTGTGCTTATTCTCCTTCTTGCCAATAATACTTGTAATCGTTATACTTTTTGTCTTACTCATTTTGTCTAATCATTCTTTACATTATCTTCATACATCTTTTGAAAGAAGTTGAGTATCTTCCTGTATCAACTGGTTTTTTTTACTTTTTTTCGTTTCCTCCTTTCTCCTCATCTTTATTCTCTTTCTTGAATTATTAGATGTAAGTATCCCAAATTTCCCATTGTGTTACTTCACCTCTAAGGTTATCCGTAATAGGAGGACATGTGGCAGCTCCTCTTTGCTTGATTTGAGGATAGATAGTCTGGACTTCTCGATTTTTATAATCGAATTTGTTTTTCATAGCTTGTTTAATGGCTTCTACATTTTTACCAGATCCTGGTTCTTCCTGTTCAGCCTGCCTTTTGACCTGCTCGAATTTGGTTTTGCGCACATACTCAATTTCTTCCTGAATTTTGTATTAGTTTGAACTAGTATGGATGTAATCCCCTTAGAGCCCTAAGTGCATAATTAGTTGGTCTACTGAATCGTTGACTTTGTTTTTGCGGTCAAGATAGTCATACATCACTCTGTTTGGTTCAGCTTGTGGGTTGGAGACCACTAAGGTTCTTGTAATTGTGAGATTTAGCTCAGCAGCCGAGAGTCTATTAGCATCGGCAAGTTTCTAATTTATGCAAAAACTACTTGGTTTTAGTCATCTTCCTCTTAGTTCACAACATTGACTTCATTGGGATGGATAATCTCGGGTTTTTTTGGCCCTTTTTTCTACTTAGAATAGAAAATACGAGGCCTATGACGTTTTGGGAGGTTGGCCCTTTTTTTTGTGCTGGTCTTGTTGGCCGCATGATTCAAATCAATTAAGATAATAATGTAACTTATAAAAAATCAATAAGTTCATTCTATAGAATCTCTTTGGATTTGATTGATAGGATAACAGATACAGATTTTTCAAAAAGCCGGTCTTTTAGATTATTATTTATTCAGTCTTGGTATATTCAAAAAATGATAATTCAAAAAAATGTTTCTTCTTTAGTTTCTCATGAGAAATTAGTAGACCAATTCTGAATAATAAAATTGACTCTCAATAACAAAATATTTTACTAGTAAAGACAAAAGTAGTCATTCGTAAAAAATCGATCTTCGGTTGAAAACTAATGAATTTAGCCTTTTCACTACAACAGCCAAAGATAACTTTACGTAATAAAGCTAAAACTTAACAACTAGCATTAAGAATGATCAAGAAAAGAGTAGCCTGAGTTGAAAATTCTTGTTTATCTTTTCTGATTATTTTTCTCAAAAGCCATTTTAAAATAAATATTTCGTTATTTTATCACATTTTTGATATTTTGATGCTTAAACTTACTAAAATCATCAATTTGTTAAAGATCAATCAATATTATAAAAGTAACCAGACATCATACAACTTAGAATCCAATCTTCGTAATCTCAGAAACATTATTATTGATACGAAATTTCCCAAAACTAAAGAGGGGTTTTTCTGGATCCTTAATTTGGAAATCAAACTTTCTTCCTTTTCCACGACTTCCAAATCCATCACTCCTACCTGCTTTTGAGCTAAGTTAAATTCCAACTATTTTGTTGTCAGCAATCCAAAGCATAATATTTACCACATAATCGTTTCCATTTAACCTGTACTGAATCGGAGAGATAGCCTTTTATATCAAATGTAGGTGTTGAGTACTTTATCCCATTCGATGTAAAAATTGGATCCCTATCAAAGAATTATCAAACCATAAGTTCATTCCTGTTATGGGTGATCTTAGATGGGCATCGTTCCATTCAATACCACTTGTCCTGTGGTTTGCTGACTCCCATTAGACCTTTCTTAGTTTCTTGGGAATAAAGTTTTTGTCATTATTTCTTTCAAATTCACTCGGACCAACATGCAAAAGTTTAGGAGGGCTTTCGACTCTTGAAGCATTGATGCTACTTGAAAGCTTTGCATTTTAATTCTTAGCTCTTATCGTCTTTTTTTCCATGATTTTCGGAGGTTATATTTGAGGTAAATGTATAGATTTGTTAAGTTGTTAAGCCATAACTGAAACTTCTGCAAATCTATTCTTAAGGACAATGTTTTAGTTTTTCAGTGATTAAATGATTCTTTGTTTTTATCGCTTGAGCTAAGCTAGCTCCTACTTTATGAGCTTGAAGTTTTCTTCGCTATAATCTAGATTCCAAATACCTTTTTTCTCTTTATTCTGTTCTTCATTGTTAGCTGGTATCTCTTTTGTGCTAGTTCCTAATTGACGTGCTTTAGAGTTGATAGTTACAACATAACTATGCCTCTTTAACTCCACTCTATCATGCTAATCTCTATATTTCTACAGCTATCTTATGTGTTTACGGGTTTTGTCAAGCTATTACTCCATTTGTTTCAATTTATCTTGATGAGTGGTGATTCTGAGTGAACTATTCCTCAGGTCCATGCTTTGCAAAGAAAATCCTTTCATCTGTTGCATTTTCTAATGCTTCTTCAGCTTCTCTTTACAATTTTAGATTTCTTTTTACTCTTTTTTGACTTGGTTTGTTAGCTAAACGCATCTGAGCTCTTGATACTCATTGATTTGCTCCTTATTAAGCTTTATTTAAGCGTTTGTCTTCTATATATCTGCATACAATCTCTTCATCTCCTGCTTTAAAAGATTCAGCCTATATTCTTACGAAGGGTCAAGAGCTGGCGGCTGTTCAACTGGTTCATCTTTCTTAGCCACAATGTCCGCAAGTCTTTCAGTCAAAGCTTTGATTTGCGCCTTAAGTTGTTAATTTTCATGCTCGTACTTGTAAAGCATTTTCTTCAAGCCAAGTTATTGCCTGTAACTCTAATCTTCTTCCTCAATCGGCTCGTAAGACTTTACTTCATTCATCTTCAAATAAAATAAATTATAGATATTCAAGTATAATAGGATGATAAACTAATGAGATCATGAAACTTCCGCTTTTTATGGATCTTTGGGAGGACTCAGATTTAAATCTCCACTGAGTTCAGGATTCGTATCAAGTTGTTTTTTTATCAAGTCGTAATAGTACCCTCCAAGGTTTTTCAGATATCGATGAGTGCCTTGTTATAGTATTTCTCCAGCTTTCATTACGAAGATTCTATCAGCATTTATAATAGTTGACAACCTGTGAGCTATCACTATGATAGTTGGCTTATCGGCACTTTGAATGTTAGCCAAACTTTAGATTGATGACTGGACCATTCGCTAGCTATTTGAATCTAGAGCAGAAGTCGCTTAGTCAAAAATGATTATTTTAGGCTTACGAATGAGAGCTCTTGCTATGGCAACTCTTTGCTTTTGTCCCCCACTTAAATTGTTTCCTCTTTAGCCAACTTCTGACAAAAACTTTTTGGGAAATCTCTTAGAGTTGCCTAAAAACTCCAAACATCCAGATCTTTATGCTGCCTGCTATATTTACTAGGAAGTAGGGTTTTCAACACCGTAAGCAATGTTATCTTGTATGTTACCTGAAAAAGTAGTAGCCTATTGGCTCACTAGGCCTATCTGCTTACGTAAGTAGATTGCGTTAAGCTCAGATTGATCGAAGCTGCCATAGAAGATACTTCCTGATTCAATTTGATAGAACTTTTCTATTAGTTTCACTATGGTTGATTTACCGGAGCCACTTTCTCCTACAAAGGCGATATACTCTCCTCTTTGTATTTTAAAGGAGACGTTTTTAAGCACTACAGTTTTTGAAGTTGGGTACTTAAAAACAACGTCTCTGAACTAAATATCACCTGTGATGATTTGCTTTGCCCCTCTATTTTAATCCACAAGAGGTTGATAATCCAGTAACTAAAAAACCTTTTGAACTGCATAAGTTCCGTTGATGATGCTGGTATAGCTACTTGAGATAGCCGAGGTTGAATGCGCCAAGCTAGTGCAATAAAGTATAAAAGAAGTGAGTTGCCCTGCGGTAAGTTCTGCTGATCCTTCAATAACCATACTTCCTCCATAAAGAAGTACGACCATAATTCCAAGGTAAGGCAGAAATTCACTGCAAGAAGAATACATGGCTTGTAAGTAAATTTTCTTTTTGTTGATGCCATAACCTTTTTTAATGACATTGCTGTAGTTGGCTATTTCTTATTCTTCCGTGCTGCAAGCTTTGACTAGCTGTATACCTGAAAACTTCTCGGAGACAGTTGCAGCGATTTCCGCTTAAACATCCTGATATTCCCTTACCAATATTTTGCTTCTTTTGCTATATTGACGAGTGATTATGGAGTAAATCGGCACCAATAGCATAATGAGGAGAGTTAGTTTCCAACTTAAAGTAAACAGGATTATTATGTTGGATATGATGATCACTATGTTTCGGATCATATAAGTTAAATTGTTGCTCACCGCTGACTTTGCTTGGTTTACATCGGAACTCAGACGACTCACCAATTCTCCTGATTTGTATTGTTAGAAAAAGTACATGTCGTTTGTGATAAATTTGGTGTAGAAATCTGTTCTCATATCCATCGCCAAGAATTCTTGCAAGAATTGGAGACTTAAGAATCTTGCAAATGTGAAAAAAGCCAGAAGAATAGTCATGACTCCCAATTCTAAAACACCATATTTTAAGTCACTTATATTTTTCCCTATGTCTTCTGCTTCGGAAGCAGTGATAAGATCTAAAACTTGTCCAACCTTAAGGGGAAGTAAGCTCACTGAGAGAGCAAAACAAAGGTTCAAAATGAGTCCGCTGAATAGGTGATACTTTCTTTTGAGAGAATATTTGAATAATTTTTTCCAAATAGGCCAAGAAAACTTGCGGTCTTGCTTGTCTTTGTTAGATTTGTTTTTCTTCTTCTAGCTCTAGTTTTCAAGCAAAGGTTTCTACAGTTCTATACTGCTGATAGGCCGAGCTTCCTTTGTTGAATTAGCTGAATCATCAGTTTATTAAACTTTATTTGATTGCTTCTCTGTTTAGCTGGAAAGTCTAGCAGATGCTTCCTTTGAGCTAAGAAAGGAGGAGTGAGAAAGTTAAATTTAGTGTTGAATTTAATTCTTTTTCATTATAATTGATAGCTTATTTTTTTCGGCTTATAATAACCGAAAAAGCCTATTTAAGCCATAAATCATGTATTAAGAAGATTGCTAATCAAAAGGATTCACAAAAATCTCATGATCAAAGCTTACACAACATAAGAATACTAAAAAAATGTTTATGCCTTGAGCTTAAGGCTTATGATTCTACATTTAAGCTTATTTGCAAAAATCTAGCATTATTTGACTATTGCAGTATATAAATGCTTAATATTGACTTTGATTCTATAAATTAAATGGCAAATTACTTTTCAGACTGTGAGTACTTAGAAAAGCAAATAAAAAAAGAAACTGAAGAATCTCAGAATAATATATTAGTCACTAGCCTTTTTCTAGACCCAAAGACTCGCTTCTAATATTTATAAAAGCTTTCCCACTCCAAAACAGAGATCATATCGGAATGGAATAAGAGGATAGAAACCTTAAAGAACTAAAAGTCGAATCACAGCCATCAGTTATATTTTGAGAGGATTTTGACATTGCTATAAAACGGAGGTCTAGAGATGAGATGATTTGTCTCTCTTTCACTTTATTGATAAGTAAAATATTAGTTAAATTCAAATATCTAAACTTTTATTAGGCTAGGCATTGACTTTGGAAAGCTGTAAGGATATTGTTGTAAGTATTTTTATTTAATCTAAGCTTTTCTATCTAATTTAGTTAAAATAATATGTGATATCATTAATAGCTTTATTTCATTCAAGCTCATTCAATCCATTTAGCTGTAAATCATCATTTTTCTTACTAATTTTCTTTTTTTGAGGGCTTTTAGACCTCTCCAACCATTTGCTAACGATGGGCGAAGGTTTTTTCTTAATAAAAATTAAAATACCAAAGAAAAGGCCAGCATTTTGACCTAATAACTATTTTTTGTCAACTTTTCTTCTTTTCAAGATTCTGCATAGATTCAATATTACTCTTCTTCTCTTTATAGCCAATAGTTTTTTTGGTCCTACAAATTGTATTTATGTCCTAAACCCCATATTTCAATTCTTTTGATGTTGATTCTTTCAGTGCTTGGGGAAGCAAGATTACCATAACCGTAAGTGATATCTTTTCCACCAAAAACATAGCTCCTATCAATATCTTCATCGATCCAAAGCTTGAAATTTTGTTTTTAATCATTCCCTCCAAACCCTAGGCCTTTTCTTTTGTTAAACTTAGGATTAGAGATGTTATTGAGATAAAAGAACTTGTTGCCGTTTTCTACTACGTCAGGAGTAAAGTATTGAATGCTTGGATGGATAGTAAACAAGAAACCTGTCAGGTCTCCTTGATATACACTAACATCTTTGATTGGACCGTTTTGATAAGATCCAAATACATACTACTGTCTAACGCCCTATCTAAATGGTTCAATGCTTACTTATTTTTTTATATATGCTGTATAAGCAAAAGCCAAGGTCCTGTGTATCCTAAAATCTGCTTCTAAATGCTGTGAAAACTTGTTCCATACTTTTCAATATTATAAAGCTCAACTATCTCAGGTTACACTAAACGAGGAATCTTTAAAGCTAAGCAAATCGCATCATTTTTGATGATTTTTGACTAAAATTTCAACAAAAGTCGCCCATTTTTCTCCATTTTCTTGAACTTTTTGAAGTAGTAATCTTTAAGGTATTTCAAAGAACTACGAAAATAAGAAATGAACTGCTCAGTAAAATCTTTAATTCTAATTTTTTCCTACTTTAGCTTCATAAAGTTCAGAATTTTATGAATAGTATTTTTTTCAGGGTCCTATACAAAAATTTTGAAGTATTAACCCAATATTCCATCTAACTCTTCCTTAGTTACTTCTTTAGTGCAATACTCCTCAATATTTATGTTATTCGCTAGGAGTAGAAACCTATCTAACGGATTATAGTCTAGGGAAGTTGATGCTGCATATTAATTTAGCTAAAACTTTTTTTATTACTCTCGTAGGTATACTATCATTTAGTAGTAAGCTTCAAAGCTTTTTTGAGCTTTAGGAAATCTGAGGGCTAAGTTTTTTGCGAAATGAGGAAGTTAAACAAATAATTAGACTACTTAAAATGCTTATTACTCAAGTAATTTGGATTATTCTTATAATTTTCGAAGGCTGAGGAGTACTATTTCATTATAGTAGATTGTTCCGCTTTATCCTTTGCTTTGGATTCACCGCCTTTGTTTCCCATTATAAATTCTATTAATTTAATTTTTGGTGTTAAATCCCAAAACTCTAAAAAAGCTTATAAAAAAAAGAGCAATAAACACTGCCTTGACAATGAAAGAAAATCTCATCTTTTTTTCATTTTTCCATTTTAATCTTAACGTTTTTGTATAAAAATCAATTTAAAAACATACTTTATCTTATAGAACAAAGAATCATGATGGGGAATTCGCCTACCTATAATAACAAACTTTCACTTCATTGCCCTTTTTGTGGTTCTCAGGAATCGGAATTAGCTTGTCTATTTTCTAGAACTAACTCCACTTTTTATCCTCAAGAAAACTATGCTTACTTTTCAACTAATTTCGGTGTTTTTGATGACTAAGCTCTTCTTTGCCTATGATCTGCTCTATTTCCCAGCAGCTTATGCCAGGAGCTAAGTTGTATTTGTTGGTTAGTACCTTCACTACGCCCTAAATTCAATCAGGTTTACTTCATCTTTGTTAGTGATATATTCAACATTTTTCTGAACTAGGCCCTCAACATAGGTCTAAACATCTATTTCGCCCTTTGATAGCTTCATCCTTAAATCGAAAATTTCAAAAAACCTGTCAGTCTGTTCTCGGTAATTGTCGACGTTAAAAAAACTAGCTAATTGATATTTGTACTCAGATACAAAAGATTTGAAGGCCAGACACTAATTGGCTATTTCGCTTATAGAGCATCCACTTATCTCAATAAGTTCCTTTGAGAAGTAAAGTTTTCCAGGCTGAATCTTCAGAAGATAGGCTTTACCTTTCAGCCTCTCCATATAATTGCTTACTTCTTATTCAGTAATGTTTATTGGAGCGGAAGGCAAAGATTCCATCTGGCTTATTATATTGTGCATGTTTTAGATTTTATTTGCAAGTTAATAAAAATAGGAATCTCCGAAATTTCTAAATCTCTAGATAAAGTAAGCACTATCTAATGGTAATAACTACATTGGGTAAGAATTGTCTTTGCTTTTTTATATAGTCAGTGAGAGGTAGTTCGGGTTTGTTTAGACTTGCATCAAATTGTAGAAATTGAAGACAGAGGTGATAAAAGATTGGTCTTTTAGCTGTAACTTTAGGGCTTGTTCGTTTATTGTTATCATCTGTGTTGAAAAAATCCTTACGCCGTAAAGAGTAAAAACCAGATTACCAGGGACGCGGTAAGTCAGGCTTTGAACGTAGTTAATGTAAGGCTTCTTGGCGATCTTTTTCTTCTTCATTTCAATGTTAATTAGCTCGCAATTTTATTCCCAGAGTTATTCCCATTCATTAGGACATGTCTTGAAAACAGCCTTAATGTTTTTGAGCTGCTTCATTCTTTCATTGAAGGCTTTCGGCATCCTTCTCCTCCTTTTGCCCTGGCAGTTTTACAGCTCATTTTTCAGGCCTTTCTAATTCATCTAATTAATTATTACAGTATAAAGCTATGGTACAACTCAAAGTTATAATCTCATTCAGCATCTTCAGGAAGAATATTCCTTTCATTTCTTAACAAAGGCAATTATCGTTTTTCAGTACAAATAAACTAAAGCATCTACCTTTATTGATGATTTCCTTGAATTGCATTCTTAATTGATGAGACTGCACTGTCGACGACTGCAAAAAAAAAAAGCTTCAAACATACTTGAAAGTTTCAGTTTTTTACAAAAACATGATATTTGGTCTCTCTTATGTTTGCAGTAATAGATTTACTGAGTATTCTCTAAGATGAGGGGATAAAGAGCTTTGGTTTAACTGCTAAAACGATTATAAATGCATAGTAGCAATAGACCTAGGTATAAAGCTTAAATGTAAAATTTATAGCCAAAAGTAAGGCTTCCTCATGGCTTCTCTATTTAGCAACAAACAGCCGCTTTATTCTAGAAATAAATGGGCTATTTAACTAAAATTCAACACCCAAAATTTTATGAATTTTAATCTTGTTATAGAAATTACAAGTAGTGCTTTCCAACTGGGTCCGCATTCAACATTACAACTTGATTGCAAGTGCATTCCCTACAAAATAAAAAATCCTAGCAGAAGCAGTCTATAAATTAGGCTATATACCTAAGAAGTCGAACTGATGAAAACTAGTCCTCAGAGGAATGATTTTTTAGGATTGAGCTTTGGGACATTATTTTATGCCAAACATTTCATGTTTTTTATAGTTTCTTGCTATAATAAAGCATATGGGTTTTATCGGCGGCTGGATCATCTCTGAGTTGGTTCGGTTGGCCTCTTTGATATCTGTGCTTATTTAGCTAAAAAATGTTAATATGAGGCTCCTTAACTTAAATCAAAAGTGAGATATTGAGCGGAAAGATTTGGACCAAAATTTTTGTTGAGTCCAATTCGTTCTGTTTATTTTTTGATCATAGAAATCGCAAATCTTTGGGCTTAAGTGATTAAAATGGAGTTTTTTGTAGTGTCTGCGAGCCTAAAATCAAAAATCCAGTCCATGATTGACAAATCCATAACAATATTAAATGTTCATAAAGTTCCGCCAATTATAGTTTTTTGTGGTTTCATTTAGAATCAAAATCATGAAAATATAAATCACTTTTATGCCTATGACTTATGCAAAACAAATTGACATAATCTTTATTTTCTTTTCTCAAGATGGGCCAAAATACTTTTGGTCTAAGTAGACCTGTAAGTATAAATACAAACCAAACTCTGAAGAAAAAACTTTATCAAGAAGGACATGAGATGACTTTAATAGCTATTATTCAATTTCTTCATCTGAATAGTGGAACGAAAAGCAGTTAAACCTGAAAGGAGCTTACAGCTGCTGTGAAAAGTCAGGTCTACCAAAAAAATCTCAAGTAGAGATGATTTGGAAATGCTCAGCTCAACTCATAACTAAAGTCAGGCTATGAGAAGCTTGCGATAATATTATGAGAAATCGTAGAACAAGAATTCGAAGTAGAAATGCTACAATTCATAAAAGGTATAGATTTTAGGGAAAGGGAAAAGTTTAAACTAGATTTTGGCATTAAGATTTGTCACTTGGTGTTGAAGTCTAATTTGCTATAAAATCATTCAAAAAGTTTTAACTAAGATGGTTTAAACAGCTCCTTTTTATTGAGTTTTATTTTGATTCTATATTAGGGCCTATTCTTTTAAGACTCTTTTTCTAGAAGTATGTTAGCCTTCTTAACTTTGTCGATACCACGCTTTATCTCATTTTTCTGCTTGAGCTTCTTCTTCTCAGCTTTTAGCAAGCTTTAAAAGTACTGTTTCTTCCCCTCTGCTTTTTTCATGATAACTTCTGCAGACTTAGTTCCTGGCTAGAATCTTCTAATGATCAGAGGAGGTTGCTACTTTTTGATAGTTTTTGTCTTTTGTTTCACTTTTTGCATGATATCATTCTAAAGTTTTTGTTTAAACTTTTCTGGCATTTTTTAGATATCCACATCTTTCTCGAATCGCTAATCAAGCTTAAATCTGGAATCTCCTTTAAAGGTTTTATTGATTTAGAGAAGAAGCTTGCCTTGTTAACCATCAAGTATCTTTTTGCCAAAGTTTTCGAGTTTGGACATCAAAACTCCTCAATTAAAACTTTTATAAGCCTACTAATTAGATGATCAAATAGCAAAATAATGAAGAATAAGCAATAAAAGAAAATAGCTTCATATTTAAATCAAACAAAAAGTAAAGGGGTTGGGGTTGGG
>Ga0316217_10001332_pt1 | contig 32487 bp, 22 predicted proteins | sample 1anoAmetaG_FD_203633 | JGI IMG/M metagenome (GOLD analysis project Ga0316217, IMG submission 203633) | Freshwater microbial communities from Trout Bog Lake, Wisconsin, USA - 1anoA | ecosystem: Environmental > Aquatic > Freshwater > Lake > Hypolimnion/Profundal zone | place: USA: Wisconsin... | reverse complement strand
GAGCACTATTTTCTCCGATGCCGCGGCCGTCAACATTACCAGCGGCACGGCGCCGTTCTTCTCGACCTTCCAGCCCGAGCAGGCGCTGAGCGTCTTTAACGGTGCCCAGGCCAAGGGGACCTGGACGCTCCAGATTACCTCCAGTGCCAACAGCGTGGCCGGATCCCTGGCCAGTTGGGCGCTGACGTTCCAGAAGGCCCAGCCGATCTCGGGCCTCGGCGAACCGGTGGCCGACCAAATCCCGGTGAGCCTGCGCATTTTCACCATGGCCTCCCAAGATGCCCTGTCGACGGTGCAATTTACGCCGGTGGGCGGGGCGTCCAACAGCGGCACGGGCAATTCCGGCCAGTCCAACGGCTACAATTCCGGAACCGTCACCAGTGTCACCACCGATCCGTCGGATCCGTCCGGCAATACCGTTTACGTGGCCGGGGCCAGCGGCGGCGTATGGAAGACGACCAACTTCCTGACCAATGACCCCAAGGGCCCCATCTACATTCCGCTGACCGATGCCGGACCGACGAACGGTGTCGACATTGGCTCGATCGCCGTCTTCGGGCGCAATAATGACACGCGGCAAACCATCATTATTGCCGGCACCGGCGATGGCAACACCAATGGCATTGAAGATACCAACCTGACGCCGGGTGTTGGTTTCCTGCGGTCGATGGATGGCGGCGCCACCTGGACGCTGCTCGATTCCAGTACCAACGTGGATGCCAATGGCAATGAACTGCCCATTAATTCGCCGCTGCGTGACCATATTTTCGTTGGCGATGTCACCTTCAAAGTGGTAACCGACCCGCGGCTCGGGCCCAATGGCCAGATCGTTATTTATGCCGCCATGAGCGGCACCAACGGCGGTATTTGGCGCAGTGTCGATTCCGGCAACCACTGGACCCTGACCAAGGCCGGCCAGGCGACTGACGTCATCGTCGACAAGACCAACTTCCCCGATGCGGTAACCCTGGAACCGGGTAACTTCAATTACATTTACGGGGCCTTTGCCGCCGATGGCATCTATTTCAGCAACAACCAGGGAACCCACTGGACGCAGATGCTCGGTGGCGTGGGGAACCCCAGCGTGCTTGATGGCGACACGGCGCCGTCGGCCATACCGCTCACGTCGCCCGGCAACCCGCAACCCAACGGCGCCCAGGGCCGGATCGTGCTGGCCAAGCCGTCGTTTACCGGTAATCCCGCCGTCGATACCCTCTACCAGGGCTGGCTCTATGCGGTCGTGGTCACGCCGGAGACCGGCACGGGTGGTTTCCTGAGCGGGGGTACGCTCAACGGCCTGTATGTCACCAAGGATTTTGGCCACAATTGGACCAAGGTCAATCTGGGCGCCAATGATCCGTTCGCCGCCGGTCAGTTCGTCGATGTCGCCGGCAACCCGCAAGCCCACGGCAACTATAATCTGAGTCTGGCCGTCGATGCGGTGAATCCGAACATCGTTTACTTTGGCGGCACGTCGTATTCCGGAAACGCCGGCGGTTTCTTCCTCCGTATCGATATCACCGGGCTGAGCGACGGCCATAGCCTCTATGTCAGCACCACCCGCGCCGATGGCGGCCAGATGGATCCGCAGATTACGGATAACATGGTCGTAACGACCTATGGCCCGGTATTCCCGATCCCCGTGTTGCAGGGAACCAATGCCGTCAACATTTATGGCCCCCAGGCGACGCCCAATACCACCATGCAATTCGACGCCCAGGGAAATCCGATTGGTTATATCGGGTTGAACGGCTTGGACGCCTACCTGGGCGTGGCGGGCCATCCCTACCAGTTCCTGAACTTTGCCACCTTGGGGCAGGATCCGGTCGACCCGTTCGGGCTCGACTCGATCGTGACCGTGACGGATATCACCAGTTTCAACAACAGCGCGGCGGGCGCCTTGGTCACGGATTTTGGCGCCATGCTCGCCGGCTCCACCAACTTGCACAGCATCTCCACCTCGGTGGATCCGATCACCGGCAAGAACCGGCTGATTGTGGGCGATGACCAGGGCGTGTTCACCGGCGTGGATAATGCCGATGGCACGGTCGGTGCCCTCTGGACGCAGTTCCAGACATCCAAAGGCATTTTGGAAGTGGGCGTCAATAATGCCGATGGCGGATTGTCCACCGGTATTGATGCCGCGGTGGTCCCCTCCGGATCCCGTAATGGCAATTTGCAGTTAAGCCAGTTCTACTATGGCGCCTCGCAACCGAGCCTCGACGCGGCCATTAAGGGCGCCGCCATGTTCTATGGCAACTCGGAGTTCTCCGGCCAGCCCCAGTCCGATCCGCAGATCCTGTCCAATGGCGACTTGAACTGGACCGGTTCCAACGGCACCGTGACCATCGGCGCGGGCACCGGCGTCGCGGTCGATCAGGCGCAGGAACCCAACCTGGGCACCTACTCCACCGGCACCGGCACGGCCTATCATTTCAACTGGCCCTGCTGCGGCGGCAACCTGACCGGCTTCTTCCAGGTTACCCCGCCCGGCGGCACCGCGACGGCCCGCACTTTTGGCTTGCTCCAGGCTAGTAATCCCGGCGCCATTCCCGATCCGCAGTGGCCCTATTCCACCGGGTCGAACTTTGCGGTCAATCCGATCAACGGCAGCCAGATCGTCGTCAGTTCGCAGAACGGCAACTTCTTTGAAACCAGCAACGAAGGCGAGTTCTGGGTGCAGATTGGCGATCCGGCCTCGGGTAAACTCGACGGCACCTACGCCCCGGCCTTCGCGTGGGGCGCACCGGATCCCGGCGCCTCGCTCCAGGCGCCGGAAAGCAGCTTCATTTATGCCGGAACCACCGGCGGCCATATCTACGTTACCTTTACCGGCGGCGGTTCCACTGGCAACCAGTGGATCAACCTCTCGACCGGGCTCGATGGCTCGGCGGTCCGCGAAATCGTGGCCGACCCGATCCGCGGTACCCATGACGCCTATGCCGTCACGTACAACGGCGTGTATTACATGGCCGACTCCAGCGTCGCCAACGCCACCTGGGTCAACATTACCGGTAATGCGTTCCAGTTAACCTACAATGTCTTTGGCGATCCGCTGCTGTCGCAGACCAAACTGCAATACCTCGAAACCATCGCCGTCGATTGGCGCTCCTACATTCCCAACAATTCGGGCAATGCCACCGGCGCCTCCCATCCGACGCTCTACATCGGCGGCCAGGGCGGCGTGTTCCGTTCCCTGGACAACGGCACCAGCTGGACCATCTTCCCGAGCACCAGCGATGGCGCCCAGGTCAGCGGCGGTTTCCTGCCCAACATGCATGTGACCGATCTGACCCTGTCGCTGGGCGAGATCAATCCGGCGACCGGCCTGCCGCTGGCCAACGACGCCACCAACGTCTTGCTGGCTACAACATGGGGCCGCGGCATGTTTGCCATTCGCGTGGCCGCCACCCCGATTCCGGCCCCCAGTGCGCCGAACCTGACCCCGGCTTCGGACAATGGCGTGTCCAACACCGACCACATCACCAGCATTACCACGCCCACCTTCACTGGTACGGGCCTGGCCAATGCGACCGTGCAGATCTTCGCCAGCGGCAGCACGCTGCCCAGTGGAACCCTGATTGGCACCGGCACGGCCGATGCCAACGGGAATTACTCCATCACGGTTACCTCCCCGCTGGCCGTCGGCGTCTACCAGATTACCGCCCGCCAGCAGGATGCCAACGGCAACTTCAGCCCCTCGAGCGCCGCCATGTCGCCGCAGCTGGTCATCATCAACAGCACCACCTATCCGCTCTTTGGCCAGGGGGTGGTGCTCAATGTGCAGCAGGATGCCTTTATCACCGCGCTGTACCACGACATCCTGGCCCGCGTGCCGCAGGCTTGGGAACTCGCCCCGTGGGAGCAGTTGCTTAACTCCGGCCAGAACCGCACCACCATCGCCGGTTTGATTGCCAACAGCGACGAGGCCTTGTCCGATGTGATCCAGGCGGACTACCAGAAGCTCCTGGGACGGGCGGCGCAGCCGGCGGAAATCGCCGGCCAACTTGCGTACCTGCGGGCCGGCAACACCGATGAACAACTGATCGCGGCGATTGTGGGTTCGCCGGAATACTATGCCAAGGTGGGCGCCACGCCGGCGGCGTTCATCGCCCAGATGTATCAGGATCTGCTGGGGCGTGCCCCGACGGCCACGGAAAGCTTCCGGGCCACCAGCCTGCTCAGTGCTCACCTGAGCATGCAATCCCTCGCCCTGACACTGGTTACCAGCCAGGAATATAAGACCGATGTCATCAACGCGGACTTCCAGAAGTTCCTGGGCCGGTCCGCCACCACCACCGAGGTGACCAACTACCTGAGCCAGCGCCTGACCGACGAGCAACTGGTCGCCACCCTCACCGGGTCCGACGAGTACTACGGCAACCTGGTCGTTAATGGAAAGCCCATCGTTCTGGCCTACTTCACGGATACCAGTCCCCTGACCCAGGATGTGGGGAACTACACGGCCACCATCACGTGGGGCAATGGCCAGGTTCTGCCCGGTGTGGTGACGGTGAATCCCAACGGCGGCTATATCGTCACCGGAACCGATCCGGTAGCGCTCACAGGCACCATCAAGGTGACGGTGGTGATACTCAATTCGCTCGACGGCGCCTCGTTAACGGTGACTTCCACGCTGCTGGTCGGCGACAGCAATAATCTCTTCCTCCAGCAGATGTATCAGAACCTGCTGGGGCGGCCGCTGGATCCTGTTGGCGCTGCGGCGTTCGAGTCGCTGCTCGCCCGTGGCGCCACGCGCACCCAGATTGCCCAGATGATTCTGGCCAGTGACGAGTACCACGCCGATGAGGTTACCGCCTTGTTCCAACGGTATTTGCACCGGGCTCCGGATCCCTATGCCCTGAGCGCCTTTACCATCGCGTTGCGTTCCAACACGATTGAACAGGTCACCGCGATCATTCTGACGTCCACCGAGTACTACAACCTGGCGGGTGCCACCTTCGATCTGTACATCACGTCGTTGTACAACGACGTGCTCCATCGGGCACCGGCGGCGGGCGATTTGGCGGCATTCCGCAACTATGTGGCCGCCGGGGCCAACATCCAGCAGGTTATCAACGTCTTCCTGTACAGCAATGAATACCGCATGAATCTGGTGCAGAGCTTCTACCAGGGATTCCTCAAACGTACCGCCAGTGTGGGCGAACTCGAAGGCTGGGTGAATTTGCTGCAGGGTGGCGCCACCGACGAGGATGTGATTTCGGGCATTATTGGTTCCGATGAATATTTCTTGTTGGCGTAAGATGCCCCACCATTGAAACCTCCCGGGGACTTGCCCATGATGGGCAAGTCCCTTTTTTTTCGCGAGGCCCCGCTATGTCTTTAAGCGTTTGCCTGATTACCCGCTATGCCCAGGATAGTATTGCCCGGGCGGTGCGCTCCGTGGCGGGCGTGGCCGATCAGGTCGTGGTGGTCGATACCGGCTCCAAGGACGACACGGTAGCCCACGCCCGGGCCGCCGGCGCCCAGACCGCCGTGGTGGAATGGCAGGACGACTTTTCCGCCGCGCAAAATCATGCCCTGGACCTGGCCACCGGGGACTGGATCTTCTGGCTCAACCACGATGAAGAATTCCTGCCGGAAAGCACCGCCGAATTACAGCAGGCCATGACCCGGGCCGACGTCCTGGCGTACATGGTCCTGCGCCAGGACATCATGGATCCCCAGCGGCCGCAGGAATTCTCCCAAAGTGCCCAACTGCGATTGTTCCGCAAGCTGCCGGAACTGCGCTGGGTCGGGCGTTCCCACGCCGTTCTGGAGCCACCCCCGCACGAGCTGGCGCGCGGCCGGGGAATGGGTGTGGAATTGTCCGGCATGGCCATACGCCGCCATGCCTATGAGTCCCCGGTAACGCCGGCCAAGTTGCGCTGGTCCGCCCGGCTGCTGGAACTGGAGCTGCGCGACCGGCCGCAGGACTTAACGCGGCAAATTGAACTGGCCCGCACCCTGCTGCTGCTTAAGGACGAACGTGCCCACGCTCTGTTCGCCCAGGCCGTGGAGCAGCTTTTACCCCACCTTAAGGATCCCCTGCCGCCGTGTCCCTTGGTGGGCGTGCTGCTGGAGTACGTGCTGCGGGTGGCTCCCCAGCAGTATCAGGGCAAGCTGCCCCAGGCCGCCGTGCCCGACCTGGTGCGGCGGTGGTTCCCCACCAGTCCGCCGCTGCTGTGGGTTCTGGCGGAGCGCCACTTTGCCGGGCGCAGCTTTGCGCCGGCCGCCGTCATTCTCGAAGCCCTGGTCGCCATGGGCCGCACCGGCCAATACGATTTGTCCCAACCCTTCGACGCCTCGATCATCGGCCCGGCCGCCCAGATGAACCTGGGCATTTGCTACACCCACCTGGCCCAACCGGGCAAAGCGCAAGCCTGCTGGCTCGCCTGCCTGAACGATCCTCGCCAGGGCCCGCGGGCCCGCGAACTGCTGGGCGGTCCCGCCGCCACGCCGCCGGTAAATCCGCCTGGTTCGCCGTAAGCACCCTGCGGGTGTTCTATAACCGTTCGCGGTGCCAAGTCGCCGCCCGGCGCTGCGGCCTTTAGCGCGTCACTTCAATCAACACCGACTCGGTGTACGTGAAGATCACCTGGTCGCCCTGGACGACGTTGTCAAAGCCTTTCAACTTTTTGCCCGCATGGAACGTCACCGGCTGGTCGCGCAGGCCCACCAGCGTTACCATCCGCTCCACATAGTCGATGGCCGCGACGTTCGCGAGCACCTCCACCGTGCGCACTGCGATCAGGCCCGGCTTGGCACCCAGTGGGGCCGCGGCCACACCCACCGCTTCCGCGGCCGCCAGGGGTTCGCCGACTTTGCGGACATTGATGTCCACGGTCGTCAGGTACTCCACCTTCACTGTATCGCCCTGCTTGATCTGGTCAAAGTTCCGCACCGCCGACGAGACCTTGAAGATTTCCGTCTTGCCTTCCGGGCCCTTGAGGGCAATGGACCGGTTGTCGTAGTCGATGGCCTCCACCTTGACTTCGCCGGCCATCTTTGCGGTCGTCACAATGCTGGGCAGCCCATTGACGGTGGTGCGTTCGATGGTCATTTTGTTGCTGGCGGATTGCGCGCAGCCGGCTACTGCCAGAGTTGCTGCCAATGCCGTCGCGGCCAGATACTTGGCAATTCGTTGCATGGTCATGGAATTCTCCTTCAAAAGAACGGGGAATTATTTGGGAAACAGGAACGTCACCACAAAGCGCACGCCCCAGTCCGGGCCGCCCGTGGGGCCTTCGGCATAGCCGCGGCCGCCCAGGCTGAATTGCACCGGCATCGAACCGAATTTAACCAACTGGCTCACGCTCAGGTTAATCGGCACGGTCCACTGTTCGTGCCGCCAGTCATAGGTGGATTCTGTGTTGAGCCCCACGGTCGTATACGTCGGAAACGTATAGGAAATAAACGGCTGAAGGAACGTGGCGTTGACTTCCTGCCGGCTGCCTTCGCCCGCATAAGACCACAGGTGGTTGGCCAGGATGCCGTACGTCCAGCCGCCTTGCTGTTGCAGCGCCAGGGCCGTGGGGCCGGCGCCGAATTTCTGCGAACCCAGCAGGTCATCCGTGGCCGATGGCCACAAGAACACCGGGCCGGCGCCGAGAATCCATCCCCCCACCGGTTTCCTGGGCGAGAAGAAGAAACTCTGCACCACATCGCCCAGTCCAAACTCGTAGGGCGTCCCGGTCGCGGGGGAGTCGGCATAAATGACCGGAACGATCGTGCGCATGATCAGGTTCCAGTCTTCATTAAGCGTAAAGGGAATCACCGGCTGCACGTTAAGCGTCTGGCGTTTGGTGTTCTTGGGGCCGATGCCCAAATCCATGTTGTACTGCAACGGCACGCTGATCAGGGCCGCCACGGGGTTCTGGAGGTCTTTGGCCAGGTCGGCCTCGCTTTCACCCTCCGCAGCGCCGGTGGCCGGCGCGGCATCCAAACGCAACACGGGTGTGGACGTTTGGTGCAACGGTGCCGGCACGGCATCCACGGGCGCGGTGGTGGCTTGGGCGTCCAAGGTCAGACGCCGCATCCCGGGGGGCACGGGCTGGTCCTGCCGGACCACGCTGGGCGCATCGGCCCACACCAGGCCGGGCAGACCCGCTGCGGCGCACAGCGCGATCATGCATAGACGGTTGCAACCGCGGAATTTCATACGCCAATCCTTTGCTATTGAGTTAGCATACGCGGCGGGCCGACGGCGCTAAAAATCGACGGCAAATCCCAGGACGGGCCCATGCAAAACGGCATCCCAGGTAAACTCGTCGGTGCCCGAGCCATGGTGAAAATCTTCGCCCACCGCCTTGTAGCCCAGTTCCACCGCGGCGCTGACGCTGGCACTGAGCAGGAAGCGGTAGCGCAACAGCAGGGCCGCCGACCAGGTGAAATTGTTGGTCACCCCGCCGCCCACATCATCGCGGGAGACGATTTGCCAGTGCCGGTCGAGGTCCAGGAATAGTTGCGTGGCCGCCACCGGAATCACCCAATCCTGGTTCTGCTCGCGCCCGGGTCCGCCGACGGTATTGATCTGCAGGCCTACGTGCATGTACCGCAGGCCCGGGCCGACATCCAGGCTTAACCGTGGCGTATCGGCGGCCTGCGGCTGCGCGGCGCCCAGGTTCCAGGTTCCCACGCGATAGAACAGATCCGCGTCCACCAGGGCCAGTTCGGCCTTGAAGTCCAGCGCAGCGCCGCCGGCCGAGGCATTGGCGCCGATTTTCATATAGACCCCATCGACCACGAAAGTCAATGGGCCATACCCCGCTTCCACCCGGCCGAGTACACCCATAAGCGAGTCGGACTTTTGCAGAATATCCGTGAACGCGGCATCCACCGGGGTCCTGAATCCGTGAACGCCCGCCGTCCCATTGAGGCTCGGCACCCACAGCGGCAATTCCAGGGACAGGTGCCACGGGTTGGCGGGTGCCGGCGCGGCCGCCGCATCCAGGGTCACCGCCGGCTCGGGCGCCGTGGCGGGGTCCAGCGAAAGCCGGTCCTGCGCCCAGCCGGCAACCGGCACTAAACCCAGGGCCGCGCCCAGGGCCCATTGGAACATTCTTTTCATGCGTGTCATCCTTCTGGGAATTTACACCTACGCCTGTCAACACCACGCGGCGGGGGGCCGCCGGCCTTACGGATGCACAATCTTGTCAATCGCCTGGATCGTCGCATCGATCTTCGAGAGCACCGCCGGCTCGAGCCGCTGGGCTTTGTCCATGGCCGGGCGCGCTGCCGCCAGGCCCTGCTCGGTCAGGTCGGCGTCCAGGCACGTCTTGATGTCGCACAGGCTGGAAAAATAGGGGCGATACGCCGTGCGCGCCTCGGCGATCTGCGCCTTGATGCCGTCAAAGGCCTTCATGACATCCTCCCGCCGTTCGCGGCCGGCCTGGCTCACGTCGGCGTCCCGGATCTCGTTAATCTGTTGTTCCCACTGCGCAAAGAACTTCGCCGCCGCGCTGTCCGTCATCGTGCCCACCGCGCCCACTCCGCCGGCCTTCTCCTCCAGTGCCGTCAGGTGGCTCAGGTAGGTGGCATACGTCGGCTTGATCAGGGCCCCTTTGGCGCTGCGCAAATCGCCCAGCGCGGCGGTGGTCCGTTCGATATTACCGCGCCCGAGTTCCATTTCCGTGCGCAGGGTCCGCAGGCTGTTGCCAATCTGGTCGGGCACGCGTACCTGCGTGCAACCCGTCAGCCACAACCCACTGCCAAGGACCAAAACCGTCGCCCACCGTGCCAGTTGTCCAACCATAACCACTGCTCCTGGAAAAAAGTAAATAAATATCTAATGTCACTCGCCGGCATCCGCGTCCGCGGTGCGCCCGCCCGGCGCCGGCGATGCCGGGCCCCGCAACTGGCGCAGGTAATCCATCCCGCGGATGGCCGAGAGTTCGCAAATGGTCACCTCGGGCGGCTCGGCACACAGGTCCATCGCCACCAGCACGCGCCAGAACTCATCGGATTGCACGTGCCGCCGAAACGCCGCCGCCGATTCCCATTCCTCGAAATACAGTATCGGTCCCACTTCGGTCAGGTCGTTGCTCACGTGGCAGGCGCTGCACCCGGCTTTGGCGCGGATCGTGCCTACCGCCGACGAGAGCAGTTCGAGCGCACGGGGCAACCGCAGCGCATCAAAACGCATGGCAATCGAACAGGTCGTCAAATTAAGGGGAACGGAGGCTCGCATGGCAGTGTATATGCGATAGCCGTGCCGTAACCCGACCGAGTTGGGAATAGACCCTAAGGCTTTCAGGGCAAGGCAGTTGGGTGAATTGGGCGGCGCCGGCAATTCGTGCCCCACGCCCGCCGCGTCACGAAATACCGTGAGACTAACGACATTTCGTCAATGCTTCTGCCGCATCATCGGCTCCCGCGCGCTGGTCCGCGGCGCATGGGTGTCGGGCCGTTCCGCCGGCCGAAGGATCCGCAGCTTCTTGATTTTCGAATGCAGCGTCGTGGGCACCAGGCCCAGGAGCGCCGCGGCGCCGTTGACCCCGCTGATCCGCCATTGCGTCTGCGCCAGCACCGCCAGAATGTGCTGCCGTTCCACCTCCACCAGCGTCTGCGCCGCCGCTGCCAGGGCCCCGGCCGTCGGCAACTGCACCCGCAGCACCTTGCCATCGCTTAAAATCACCGCCCGCTCGATCAGGTTCCGCAGTTCCCGGATGTTGCCCGGCCAGGCATAATGTTTGAGTGCTTCCATGGCCGGGCGCGGAATCGAATCGATCGCTTTACCCATCTTGGTGGCGAAATGCCGCACGAATTTCCACACCAGCAGGGGGATATCTTCCCGCCGCTCGCGCAGCGGCGGCACGGTAATCGGGAATACGTTAAGGCGGTAATGCAGGTCCGCCCGGAACCGCTGCTCTTTGACCATTGTCTCCAGGTCGCGGTTGGTCGCCGCGACAATGCGCACATTCACCGTCCGCACGCGGTTGGAGCCCAGCCGCTCAAACTGCCCCTCCTGGAGCACGCGCAGCAGCTTGGGTTGCAGTTCCAGGGGCAATTCGGCAATCTCGTCCAGGAAGATCGTCGAGCCGTCGGCCGCCTCAAAGCGCCCCGGCTGCTGCGTCATCGCCCCGGTGTAGGCGCCGCGTTCGCGGCCAAACAGTTCGCTCTCGATCAGCGACGGCGGCAAGGCCGCACAGTTCACCTTGATCATGTTGTGCCCAGCCCGCGGGCTCAGCCGGTGGATCGCGTCGGCCAGCAATTCCTTACCGGTCCCGGTTTCCCCGGAAATCAGCACCGCCGAGTCGGTTGGCGCCACGCGCTGCGCCTCGGTCAGCGTTTTGAGGATCGCCGCGCTCTCGCCGATGATCGCATCGGTGCCTTCGTAGTCGCGGAGATGCTCGCGCAACTGGGTATTTTCCTGCTCCAGCGCCGCGCGGAGGCGCTGCACCTCGTCCAAGGCCACCGTCAGTTCCTGCTCGTGGGCTTTGCGCCCGGTGACATCCGCCGTGATCCCCATAAATTGACTCCCACCCGTCAACGTATCGCGGTGTACGTGGGCCCGCGACATGAGCCAGCGCACCTTGCCCCCGCCGGGCCCAGCGGGATCCAGCAGGCGGTACTCCACCGCGCCGTCAATGCCCGATGCGATCGTCGCGTCGATAACCTGTTGCACCTGCGGGCGATCTTGCGGCTCGATGGCCGCCATGATCCGCTCCCAAGTCACCACGGTATCCGGTGCGAATCCGAACAACTCGCGGCTCTTGTCCGTCACCCACCAGGCGTTGGTGGCCAGATCGACACTCCAGAGTCCCACGTTGGCCCCTGCAGCGGCCAGGTCCATGCGGGCCTTGCTCTGGCGCAGCGCCACCTCAGTCCGGCGCCGCAACAACATCGCGGCAAACGCCTGGGCCACCACTTCCAGCCGCTGCACAAGCTTAGTCGGCCAAGGCCGGGGATGTCGGTGCATTTCAAAGCTGACCCCGCCGATCAGTTCGCCGCCCGAAACCAGGGGGACAATCAGCGCCGCCCGCAACCCGAAACGGCGCACCAGCTCCTTTTCCCGTGCCATCTCAGGGGGCATCAGATCGACGTCTGGAATAGCGTGGGCCTTCCGTTGCCGTACAATCTCCAGCAACTGCGGGAAGAACGTCAGCCCATCCATTCCCATCGGTGTCAGAGGCGGCGCCCCGGCGCCGTCCAGCACCCATTTCGTATCCGTCAAAGCCGCCGATTCCGGATGGCGGTTAAACCCCTGCACTGCCGGATCGTTCCAGGCATGCGTTAAATAAATGTTGTCCACGGTGCCGGGCGCTATTTGCCAGAGCGTCGAGCGATCGATACCCAGGGACTCACAGACCTGCTGTATCGCCTTCTCAATCTCGTGATCCACCGCTTCGGCGGGCAAATTGACAAAATTCGCGAACAGATCCGCCAGCAAGGTTTCGAAACCCAGGGGCGGTTCGCCATCCTGCGGTATGTCGGGGTTGACCTGGGATAGGAAGTTAGTCATCCGCACACTTTGCTTGATAGAAACATGTCACACCGCCGGCCACCGCGGCGCTGCCGTCGGGTACGAGACCATGCAATTCACCACTGCGCCGGCCAGCCATGCCTCAGGATCAGGCATCCCCTGGTGGCGCCGCCCACGGCCGGCCAGATCTCGCGTATACAGCGGTCTGCCAGCAGAATGCCGCTGAATATACAAACACTAACATCTGCTGTCTACAAAAAACATAGTCCGGAATACCAGGCTCTTGCGCTACTTTTTGGGCGTGTCCCGGCCGCGCTGCGGTTCTACGCGTGACGAAATATCGCCAGCATCACGGTATTTCGTCATTTGCCGCCGCTCCGGGGTTCCCACCCGTCCGCCAGCCACTCCCATAACCTGCCCGATGGCAACGTGTTCCACAAATACCCCGCAGCGTTGGTGCCCGGGCACGGGTTTCGCTAACTCTCCCCATGGGCATGAACCAACGAAAGGGCAGATTTATGACCGAACACGATGCTGGAACCCGAACCCTGCGTCTGCTGGCGCTGCTGGCCGTGCTGGCTTTAGCGGGGGCTGCCGCCCGCGCTGCCGACGCCCCTGACAAGCCGCCGCTCAAACCCGAAGAGCTCGAGCAACTGCTCGCACCCGTCGCCCTTTATCCCGATTCCCTGCTTACGCAGGTCTTCATGGCTTCCACCTATCCGCTGGAAATCGTCCAGGCCGATCGCTGGGTCAAAGATCACAAGGACCTCAAGGGCGATGGCCTGGCCAAAGAGCTCGAGAAGCAGACGTGGGACCCGAGCGTCAAATCAATCGTCAACTTCCCGGACGTCCTGGTCATGATGAGCGAGAAGCTCGATTTGACCATCAAGCTGGGCGATGCGTTCATCGCCCAGCAGGCCGATGTCCTCAACACCGTCCAGAACCTCCGGGCCAAGGCCCAGAAGTCCGGGAACCTCCCCAGCAATGAACAGCAAAAGGTGATCGTCGAGGCGGCACCCCCCGCGCCCCCGCCCTCGGCCGATGTGCAGATCGCACCGCCGCCGCAGGTCATCAAGATCGAATCCCCGAATCCCCAGGTCATTTACGTGCCGACCTACAACCCCGTCGTGGTGTATGGAACCTGGCCCTACCCGGCCTATCCGCCCTATCCCTATTATCCCCCGCGTCCGCCGGGCTATGTGGTCGGTCCGGTGGTCTCGTTTGGCGTGGGTGTGGCGTGCGGCGTGGCGTGGGGCTATGCCTGGGGCCATACCAACTGGGGACATAACAACATCGATATCAATGTCAACCGCAACACCAACTTCAACACCAACATCAATCGCAACAACTACAACAAGGTCAACGTGAACAACGCCAATATCAACAATGTTAAGGGCGGCTCGTCGTGGCAGCATGATCCGGCGCATCGCCAGGGCGTGGCCTACCCCAACCAGAACACCGCGCAGAAGTTTGGCGGGGCCAACCAGTCCGCCCAGGCGGCCCAGGCCCGCGACGCCTATCGCGGCCGCGCCGATACCGGCCGCCAGGATCTGGCCACCGGCGGGGCGAGTCAGTTCAAAGCCAACCCGGGTGCCACGGGCGCTGGGGGATTCAATCGCCCAACTCCGGCGGTGCAGAATAATATCGGATCCGGCGCCGCCAATCGTCCCACCCCTGCGGTGCAAAATAACGTCGGGTCCAACTCCTTCAATCGCCCCAGCAGCCCCAGTGCGTCCCGCAGCAGCGCCTTTGACGGCGCCGGCAGCAGTGGCCGCGCTGCCACGGCCGCCAGCCAGCGTGGCTCGGCCAGTCGCAGCGGTGGCAGTGGTGCCGCCCGCGGTGGCGGCGGCAGAGGCCGCTAGTGACGGGCCCGGAGTCTTTCGTTCGCCAACCCCATAGCCCAGCAAAGGACTATTTTATGAACACCGCCCACGCCATAAAGATCGTGCTCGTCGCCTTCCTCGCCCTGGTGTTCCAGGGCTGCGCTGCCAACCAGACCCGGTTTGCATCCCCGGACCGGGCCGTCGATTCGCTGGTGGCCGCCGTGCGCACCGGGGATCAGGCACAGCTCCGGCAGATCCTGGGCCCGCAGAGCCAGGACGTAATCAACTCCGGCGATGCCGTCGCCGATCGCCAGGGCGCCGAGAAGTTCCTGGCTGCCTACGACACCAAACATCAACTCGTCACCAACGCGGATGGCTGCGTCACCCTGAATCTGGGCGAACAGGACTGGCCCCTGCCCATCCCCGTAGTCAAAGACGCCAAGAGCGGCCAGTGGTTCTTCGATACCGCCGCCGGCAAAGAGGAAATCCTCAACCGCCGTATTGGCCGCAACGAACTCGATGTCATCCAGGTCTGCCAGGCAATCGCCGACGCCCAGCGCGACTACGCCCGCCAGGATCCCAATGGCGATGGCATCCCCGAGTATGCCCGGAAGTTCATCAGCGATCCGGGCCAGAAAAACGGCCTCTACTGGAAAACCGCGGAAGGCCAACCCGCCAGCCCGCTGGGCCCGTTGGTCGGGGAAGCCATCGAAGAGGGCTACACCGCCGCCCGCACGCCCGGCGGCAAGCCCCAGGCCTATCACGGCTACCATTACAAAATTATCACCGCCCAGGGCCCCCATGCCCCCGGCGGCAAGCTCGACTACATCGTCAACGGAAAGTTTATCGGCGGGTTTGCCATCGTCGCCTGGCCCGCCGAATACGGCAACTCCGGCATCATGACCTTCATCGTCAACCACGATGGCATCGTCTACCAGAAAGATCTGGGCGTGGCCACCGGGTTGCTGGCTAAAACCATAACGGCCTACGATCCGGGCCCCGGCTGGAACAAGGCGGAATGACCACGGTTCCACCCCAAAGCTTGCCGCCCATGAACCCCGCCCCGCCCCGCGAGGACTACGACGATTTCTCCCTGGTTCTGGGCGGGCCGCTGTTTCAGCTTTTCCGCCGTGCCCGGCTCTCCGGCGCTGCGCTGGAATTCCTGTCCCGCCGGGTGCTGTTCCTGGCGCTGCTGGCCTGGCTGCCCTTGCTGGTACTCTCCGTGCTCGAAGGCCATGCCTGGGGTTCGGACGTCACGGTGCCCTTCCTCTACGACGTGGATGTGCATGCCCGCCTGCTCCTGGCCCTGCCGCTGTTCATCGTGGCCGAATTGGTTGTCCACCGGCGCCTGCGCGTGCTGGTCGGGCAGTTTGTCAGTGGCGGGTTGATCACCCCGGCCCAGCGCCCCCGGTTCGATGCCGCGGTGGCCTCGGCCCTGCGGCTGCGCAATTCGGTCGTGGCGGAACTGCTGCTGCTGGCGTTGGTCTATGGCGCCGGGGTGTTGTTCAACTGGCGCCGGCACGCCGCCCTGGGCGTGTCCAGCTGGTATGGCCCCGTGGTCGAGGCGCAACTCCACCCGTCCCTGGCGGGCTGGTGGTATGGCGGCCTGAGCCTGCCGCTGGTGCAATTCATTCTCCTGCGCTGGTACTACCGGTTACTTATCTGGGCCCGCTTTCTCTGGCAGGTCTCACGTATGGAACTCAACTTCCTGCCCACCCACCCCGACCGCGTCGGCGGCTTGGGTTTTCTCGCCGAGGTGGCCCATGCCTTCGCGCCGTTGCTGGCGGGGCAGGGTGTGATGCTCGCCGGCGTGCTGGCCAACAAGGTGTTTTTCACGGGCGCCAAGTTGCCCGCTTTCAAGATGGAAATCCTGGCCCTGGTGACAGTCGCGATCTCGGTGGTGTTGGGACCGCTGCTGGTGTTCGTCCCGCGCCTGGCTCGCGCCAAGCGTCGCGCCTTGCATGAGTACGGCGTCTTCGCCCAGCGCTATGGACGGGAATTCGACCACAAGTGGCTGCGCGGCGGCGCCCCGGAAAACGAACCCCTTCTGGGCAGTGCCGATATTCAGTCCCTGGCCGACCTGGGCAACAGTTACGAAGTCATCCGCAGTATGCGGATTTTCCCGATTACCCGGGACACCATTATTCAATTGGCGGGCGCCACCCTGCTGCCGGTGCTCCCCCTCCTGCTGACCATGTTCTCGCCGGAGGAATTATTCAACCGGCTTCTGAAGGTTGTTTTCTAGCCCGCTGCCGAGACGCCAACGAACCGCGAGAACGCCCATGAACGCCCAGGAAACATCCGCCCACGCCGCCGCTCCGGCGCAGGAAATCATCGCCGCCATCGATGCCGCCCTGCACGCGTTTGCCAAGGGCACCCCGCAGCAGGACGACGTCACCATCGTCGTGATCAAGCGCCTCTAAGCCGCGCCGCGACCGTCCGGGAGCGACCCATCGCTGTTTGAACGCAGCGCGGCAGGGCCGCAACCCAAAGAATAAACACGAAGTCATCCCGATGTATCGGGAAAGACGCACGAAGAAAGGCCACGAGGGGGAGCCACAGATGAACACGGATGAACCCAGCGCGGCATAGCCGCAACCAATAGGAATAAACACGAAGTCATCCCGATGTATCGGGAAAGACGCACGAAGAAAGGCAACGAGAGCGAACCGCAGATGGACGCAGATAAACGCAGATCTTGAGGATAGGGACGAAGTGGCAAAGGAAATTTGCGCACGCTGCGCAAACTTTCGGCCAGCGCGGCCAAACCACGGATTGCACGGATAAAACGGATTTCACGGATCAGGGATAGAATGCATCATCCTTTGGGATTTATCCGTGCGATCCGTTTTATCCGTGTGATCCGTGGTAAGGTACTTTTGGTTGCGGCACTGCCGCGCTGGGCCGCAATCCATCATTTTCTTTGCACCCTGCGCAAATTCTCCGCCGTCTATCCTGTCCTCAAAATCTGTGCAATCTGTGAATCTGTGGATGGCCGTTGGTTATCTTCCAACCTTTTGTTTTCTTCGTGGTCCTTCGTGGATTCGTGACTTCGTGTTTATGCTTTTTGGTCGCGGCTCGGCTAAGCCCCGTTGGCAAGCCGGCGCTCACGAAATATCGCCGGGGTAACGATATTTCGCCAGTTCCCGTGAACCCAGGCCCGCCCCACCGTTCATGCATGGATCATAACCTCCGCACCACCAATGCCTTGGGCCCTATTTTCACCACCGGCCACGCGGGGTATGCCGTTCGCAATGTCTGCATCTCCTGAAGGCTCGGCCCGCATCGCCAGGCCCGTCGCGCAAACCTATGGAGTAAAGCATGATGTCCGCGTTCCGTGCACCCAACCGCGGCGCCCGGTTTTTGGCCCTCCTGACGCTGCTGGCCCTGCTGGCCGCCCCGGCGGCAACGCTCCGGGCGCAGGCCAATCCGCCCCTGCCCACCATGGCCGACCTGCAGGCCATGTACGACCAGAACGCCTATCGCGTCTGCCTTCAGCAGATCTATCGCGTCATCAATCTCCGGGCCGACCTGGCCAAACCGTACGATCGCCCCACGCTGCTGCTCCTGCGCGGCCAATGCCTGCTGGCCCAGCGCGATCGCAACGGAGCCCTCCAGGCGTATAAGGCGGCCGAAGATGCCGCCACCACCAGCGACCTGAAATTGCAGGCCCGCGCCGTGCGGGTCTTGCTCGTGGCGTGCCCCGCGCTGGTTTACCAGCCCCAGGACCGCTCCGCCGCCCCCCGCGACCCCATCGACATCGTCGCAGAGACCACGCGCAAGAAGGCCATGGGTGTCGCCTTTGCCGACCGCTACGACGCGGCGGCGACCGCGGTGGCCGGCTTGCAAAGCGCCACGACGCTGGTCGCGCTCCAGGCGGTGGTGCCCCAACTGCTGGACCTGGCCGCGCTGGAAAAGATCGCCACCGGCACCATGGAGCGTTCGTTGCCCCTGGCCCGCAGCATCGGCGAACGCGCCCGTGCCTTGATCACCGCCGAACTCAAAACCATTTCCACCCGCGACAACAACCTCCGCCAGCTCGCCAGCGTCGTGGTTACCAATAACGCCGTCCAGACCACCGCCGCCAACGGAACCAAGTGGTGGGATGGCATCGAACGGCGCGGCTTAAACCCCGACGACCGCAATGTCCTCCGCCGGGATATCGAATACCTCACACGCATCGCGGACACGCTGCAGGACGCCGCGGCACTCTCCCAGCTCTATAACGGCAACGCCGACCGCTGGACCGCCATCCGCGCCACCGCCGACCAGGCCCTTAAACTGGCCGCCACTACCCTGGACTCTGATTAAGGGATGAGATCGAAGTAACTTCCCGATTTCGAGCAAACGTCCAACGTTCAACGCTCAACTTTCAACGTTGAACGAAGGCGTCTTCTGGCGTTTCTTTGGACGTTGAGCGTTGGACGTTGAATGTTGAACGTTCGTCAAGAATGCCGGAAGTTATTTCGGGCCCGTTCCCAACCCGCTTCCCGGCCCAAATAACGAGGTCCAAATGAGTCATGCCCTGCCCCGCGGCCACGCGCTCCAACCGCTGCCGGTCATTGGGGCCGCCAGAATACTCTGGTTGCTCGGGACCCTGGGCATCTTCCTGGCCGCCACCGGCACGGCCGCCCTGCTTTGGACCTTACACGCCACCTGATCGCCCCTGAAATACTGGCGATTTCTCTGCGCCGCAATCCATCCATTCCTTCTCACCCTGCGCAAATTTACAGCCACTTCATCCCCCTCTGGCGGCACACCGCTACGAAGATATGAAACACAGAGGACCCAGCGCGGCATAGCCGCAGCCAAAAAGAATAAACACGAAGCCACGAAGCCGCGAAGGACCACGAAGAAAGGCAACGAGAGGGAACCACAGATAAACACAGATGAACACAGATATTACCCAAGAGGATGAAGAGGCTGGAAATTTGCGCAGGGCGCGAAGAAACTGATGGATTGTGGCACAGAGAACCCAGAGACGAAAAAGAGCTAAGGGCAATTTTCTCTGTGCCCTCTGCGTCTCTGTGTTTCAAAAGGAATTCTAAAATAACCTTAAGACGGCGCAAGATCAGTGAAATAGCAGGTTGACGTTCTTCGTGGGTCTTCGTGGCTTCATGTTCAGGTTTTCTGCGGCGGTTTCTTTGTAAACGGCTTCACGATATACCGCCACCGTCACGATATTTCGTCAGTTCCCCACACCACCGCGCCTTTCCCCCCGTTCCCCTAAGACCCCTAACCAATGCGCTGGCAACGCCTTCCAACGTATTGCCCCCGCCCCGCCCACGCGGTACGCCCTTCGCTACTGATAGCGTTAGCGCCCGCTTAGCGCAGGCGCCACAGTATTGTCCCCGGAACAGGGCCCAGGAAAGAGGCTCCGGTTTGTATTTTCGTCGAGGGCGCACCGCCATGGCACAAACCCAGGTAAGTCTTCCAGTGCTGCCGCATGGGGCCTTGCCCGGGCCGCGCTACGACCTGCCGCAGTTGCCGGCCGGCTTCCATCATCGTTTTCATACCATGATCAAGCCCGCCGGCGCCTTGTGCAACCTGGACTGCCCCTATTGCTTCTATCTGCATAAAACCGAACTCCTCGCGCACCCCAAAAACAGCCGCATGGCCGACGCCGTGCTCGAAGAGCACATCCGCCAGTACATCGAAGGCCAGACCGGCGACCAGGTGGTCTTCTCCTGGCAGGGGGGCGAACCGACCCTTATGGGCCTGGAATTCTTCCACAAGGTCGTCGCCCTGCAGGCCAAGTACCGCCAGCCCTTCCAACGCATCGAAAACGACCTCCAGACCAACGGCACCCTGCTCGACGAAGACTGGGCCCGCTTCCTTAAGCAGCACAATTTCCTGGTCGGGCTCTCCATCGATGGCCCGCGTGAATTCCACGACAAGTACCGTTTTACCAAGGCCGGCCAGCCCACCTTCGACCTGGTCGTTGGTGCCGCCCGGTTGCTTAAGAAACACGGTGTGCCCTTCAACGTGCTGTGCGTGGTCAACCGCGACAATGCCCGGGCGCCCCGCGATGTCTACCGCTTCCTGGCGCGCGAACTGGGCACCTACCGCGTGCAATTCACTCCCTGCGTCGAAGTTAAGGAATTCAAGACCACCGCCCCCCAGCATTGGGACCCGGCCACTATTCCCACGGTCGGCACCTCCGCCGCCCGCCCCGGCAACCCCGATTCGATTGTCACCGACTGGTCGGTTGATCCCGACGACTGGGGCACGTTTCTCTGCCGCGTCTGGGACGACTGGTTCCGGCACGATTATGGCCGGATCCACGTCAACCTCTTCGAAACCGCCGTCGCCCAGTCCCTGGGCCTGCCCGCCCAAACCTGCCTGCAAGCCGAATTCTGCGGCAAGGGCCTGGCCATCGAACACAACGGCGACGTGTTCAGTTGCGACCACTATGTCTACCCGGAATACAAGCTGGGCAACATCCGCGACACCCACGAGGCCGCCATGGCTTTCTCCCAAAAGCAGCAGGCCTTCGGCTTTGCCAAGCGCAACGCCCTCCCGCAGTACTGTCGCGACTGCACCCACCTGAAACTCTGTTGGGGCGAATGCCCCAGGAATCGCCTGGTCAAAACGCCCGACGGCCAGCCGGGCCTGAACTACCTGTGCCCCGGCTGGAAAATGTTCTACGCCCACATTCAGAAAGATATGCCGGAAATCATCCGCCGCGTGCGCGGCGGGAACCCCGGTACGTAAGCCCGCAGCGCCCGGCGCTGCGCCCATTGTTTTTTTGGAGATTGGTTATGAAAAACCCCTGCCTGTTCTCGTGGCGCTTCCGGGCTGCGGCCCTCTTGGGCCTGGCCGGCTTGCTGGGCGCCTGCGCGCCGGTGGTGCAAACGCCGTCGGGCTCCCATCCCGCCGTAGACGCCGCGCAGGTGAAGCTTTACGACAACCCGCCCAGCAAGTACGAACTGCTGGGCACCCTGGCGGTGCCCGTGACGCCCGAGATGAAATGGGATGAACATCTCGACTGCACCGCCGGTTTCGACATGCTCAAGACCCGGGCGGCCGCCCTGGGCGCCAACGGCGTCCTGCTCTACGCCGCTCCCGGCACCTGCGACGCCAAAGTCGGCGCCGGCTACAAGGGCACCTACTACATCGTCCCGATCAACCGCCAAACCCATACCGTCATGGCCCAGGCCATCTTCGTGGTCCGTGAAGGGTGGACCCTGTTCGCGCCCGACGCGCCCACCGGGAAGTGACCCATGACCCGACGCAAGGAACCTATTGTGGCCGTGGAACCCAACCCAGCCCGGTCCGCCGGGCGGGGGCAATGGTGGATCATGGCCCTGGCCGCCCTGGCGCTCACGGGTGCCATCGCGCTATCCTGGTCATCCACGGTGACGCCGGCGCCCGCCGGGCCGGCAGCGGCCGCAGTTCCGTCCGGCCCCGCGACCCCCTCCACCCCCTCCTCCACCGTCGCGGCGGTCCCGGAAGACGTGCGGAACAAATTACCCGGCCGCTGGCTCCGCCCCGATGGCGGCTACATTATGACCATTGCCAGCGTCGCCCCGGACGGCACCGTGGCCGCCACCTACGAAAATCCGCGGCCCATCCACGTCGCCCGGGCCACCGTCACGCACGCCGAAGGCAAGACCGCGCTCTACCTGGAACTGCGCGACCGCGCCTACCCCGGCAATTACTACGATCTGACTTTCGACCCCGCCAAGGACCAGTTCGTCGGCCTGTATTACCACCTGGGCATCAACCAGAAGTTCGATGTCCATTTTGAACGGCTCAAGTGAGTGGCATAAAGCCGCGGTGGGACTGTTCCCGCCGCCGCTCCAACTCTCGTCTTCTTTGAAAGGAAGGAATTATGAAACGCAGATCCAAGTTACGCCAGGCGCTGTTGGCCGTGGGGGCCGCAGCGCTGCTGGGGCTTCCCGGTTATGCGGCCCTGGCCACGCACCCGGCCCTGGCCCAGGACGCCGCCCCGGCGAAGAAACCCAATATTCTCATCCTCTGGGGTGACGATATCGGCGGCTTCAACATCAGCGCCTACAACATGGGCATGATGGGCTACAAGACCCCGAACATCGACAGCATCGGCCACGCGGGTGCTATTTTCACCGACTGGTATGGTCAGCAGAGCTCCACCGCCGGCCGCGCAGCGTTCATCACCGGCCAAGCGCCGATCCGCACGGGCCTGACCAAGGTCGGTCTGCCCGGCGCGCCAGAGGGTCTCAAGAAGGAAGATCCGACCCTGGCCGAGTTGCTCAAGCCGCTGGGCTATATCAACGGCCAATTTGGCAAGAACCACCTCGGCGACCGTAACGACATGCTGCCCACCGTGCACGGGTTTGATGAATGGTTCGGCAATCTCTATCACCTCAACGCCGAAGAGGAACCGGAGAACGCTGACTACCCGAAAAACCCGGCCTTCAAGGAGAAGTTTGGCCCGCGCGGCGTCCTGCACTGCTACGCCACCGACAAGGACGATGCTACCGATATGCCGCGCTTTGGCGTAGTCGGCAAGCAAACGATCGAAGATACCGGCCCCCTGACCCGGAAGCGCATGGAAACAATCGACGACGAGGTCACCGCCAAGGCGATCGATTTCATGGAACGCGCCAAGAAGGCCGATAAGCCATTCTTCATCTGGTACAACACCTCCCGGATGCACGTTTACACGCATCTTAAAAAGGAGTCTGAGGGGGTCACCGGCCTGGGCCTTTATGCCGATGGCATGGTCGAGCACGACAAGTCCATTGGACAAATGCTCGCCAAACTTAAGGAATTGGGCCTCGACGACAACACCATCGTCATGTATTCCAGCGACAACGGCGCGGAAATGTGCACCTGGCCGGATGCCGGCACCACCATGTTCCGCGGCGAGAAGAACACCCAGTGGGAAGGCGGTTGGCGCGTACCCACCCTCATCCGCTGGCCCGGCGTCATCAAGCCCGGCACGATCAACAACGCCATCGGCGCCCACGAGGATATGTTGCCGACTTTGCTCGCGGCGGCGGGCGACACTACGGTTAAGGAAGACCTGCTCAAGGGCAAACAATACGGCGACAAGAGCTTCAAGGTGCACCTCGACGGCTATAACCTGCTGCCGGCGCTCAAGGGCGAGGCCGCCTGGCCGCGTCATGAGTTCCTCTACTTCACCGACGACGGCAACTGTGCCGCCCTGCGTTATGACCGTTGGAAAATATCCTTCCTCCGGCAAAACGCGCACGGCGTTGACGTCTGGCGGGTGCCTTTCGAGGAACTGCGTGCGCCGATGATTTGCGATCTCTACGCTGACCCCTTTGAGCGGGCCGAGCGTGACGGGATGGACTACAACCACTGGTTCATCGACCACATGTATGTGTTCGCGCCCTCCGGCGCCTACGTCGCCAAGTGGATGCAGAGCTTCCGCGAATTCCCGCCGCGGCAGAAGCCCGGCAGTTTCAGCCTCGATCGGGTGATGGAGGCGGTGACCAGCGGCGCGCAAAAGAACAGCAACTGATTTACCCCGAATGCAGTACCGACGCAATGACCCCGGCCGCCCGCGCGGACACGCGCGTGCGGCCTTTACCTCGCAAGACGTTAGAGAAAGGCAGCGATGCTATTACCATTTGGCCATCAACCAGAAGTTCGCCGTCCATTTTGAACGCCGCAAGTAAACGGCAGGCACCAGCGGCTGGGATGTTCCCGCCGCTCCCCCTCGTCTTCTTTGAAAGGAAGGATATATGAAACGTAAATCCAAGTTACGCCAGGCGCTGCTGGCCGTGGGGGCCGCAGCGCTGCTGGGTCTCCCCGGCTACGCGGCTCTGGCCGCGCGCCCGGCCCTGGCCCAGGACGCCGCCCCGGCGAAGAAACCCAACATCGTCATCATCTGGGGTGACGACATCGGCCAGACCGACATCAGCGCCTATTCAATGGGCATGATGGGCTTTCATACCCCCAACATCGATCGCGTGGCGCACGAAGGGGTGATCTTCACCGACTTCTACGCCGAGCAGAGTTCCACGGCGGGGCGCTCGTCGTTCATCACCGGCCAGTGCGGCCTGCGCACGGGCAACACCAAGGTCGGCATGCCCGGCGCCAAACAGGGACTCCAGGACCGCGATGTGACCATCGCTCAGTTGCTCAAGGCCCAAGGCTACGCCACCGCCCAGTTCGGCAAAAACCATCTGGGCGACCGCAATGAGTTCCTGCCCACCGTGCACGGATTCGACGAGTTCTATGGCCCCCTCTACCACCTCAATGCCTCCGAAGAACCGGAACACCCCGATTATCCGAAGAACCCGGACTTCCTCGCCAAATTCGGCCCACGCGGCGTCCTCGACTGCAAGGCCACGGACAAGGACGATGAGACGGTCGATCCGCGTTTCGGCAAGGTCGGCAAGCAGACCATCAAGGACACCGGCCCGCTGACCAAAAAGCGGATGGAAACGTGTGATGACGACTTCGTGGATCGCGCGGTGGACTTTATGAAGCGGCAAAACGCGGCGGGCAAACCCGCCTTTGTCTGGGTGTGTCTCACGCACATGCACGTGCGCACCCATACCAAGCCTGAAAGCATCGGTCAGGCCGGACGCTGGCAGAGCCCGTACCATGACGCGATGATCGACCACGACAAAAACGTCGGTGGCGTACTGAAGGCGCTCGATGATCTGGGCATGGCGGACAACACCTTTGTGATGTACTCCACCGACAACGGCCCGCACATGAACACCTGGCCGGATGCCGCCATGACGCCCTTCCGCTGCGAAAAGAACTCCAACTGGGAAGGTGCCTACCGCGTGCCCGCGATGATCAAATGGCCGGGCCACATCAAGCCCGGAACAATCTCCAACGATATCGTGGCGCACCTGGACATGATGCCCACACTCCTTGCGGTCGCCGGGGTTCCGGATGTGAAGGAGCAACTCGTCAAGGGCATGAAGGTCGGCGACACGACCTATAAGGTGCATCTCGACGGCTACAACCTGGTGCCTCTCCTGACCGGGCAGACGAAAGAGGATCCGCGCAAAGAGTTCTTTTATTTCAACGATGATGCCGACCTGGTTGCCTTGCGCTACGACAACTGGAAAATTGTGTTCGCCGAACAAAAGACAGTGGGTACGTTGGACGTTTGGGCGGAGCCCTTCACTCAACTGCGGGTTCCGCGGTTGTTCAATCTCCGGACCGACCCCTACGAACGGGCATCCATTACTTCAAACACTTACTACGATTGGATGTTCGACCGCGTGTATCTCATGGTGCCGGCGCAGGGCTACGTTGGCGATTTCATTGCCACGTTCAAGGATTTCCCGCCTTCCCAGAGGTCCGGAACTTTCAGCATTGATCAGGTTCTAAGCAAGCTGAAGGAAGGCGCCACTGGCAGCCACTAACATGTTCAACCACTAACCTAACCAACCAGGCCGCACGCGCAGACACGCGCGTGCGGCCTTTGGAATCGAAAATCGGCCCACTAAATCATGAAAGGAATGCCGTGAAGCTCAGATTGAATCTCGCGCTGATTGTTCTGCTCCTCATGGCCTGGGCGCTACCGGCGCAGGCCGCCGACCCGCTGCCCTCGTGGAACGACGGTCCGGCCAAGCAGTCCATCATGACGTTTGTCGAGAAGGTGACGCAACCCGGTTCCCCCGATTTCGTCGCCGTCCCGGAGCGCATCGCCGTGTTCGATAACGACGGCACGCTGTGGAGCGAACAGCCGGCGCCGGTCCAGTTCTACTTCGTCATGGACCGCGTCAAGGCGCTGGCGCCGCAGCATCCCGAGTGGACGACGAAGGAGCCCTTCGCGTCGCTGCTCAAGGGCGATGTGGCCGGCGCGCTGGCCGGCGGCGACCACGGGCTGATGGAACTTTTCATGGCCACGCACACCGGCATGACCACCGACGAGTTTGCGCAGATGGTTACGGACTGGATCGCCACCGCGAAACATCCGCAGACCGGCAAACGCTTCCTCGACATGACCTATCAGCCGATGCTCGAAGTGCTCGCCTATTTCCGCGCCAACGGTTTCAAAAATTTCATCGTCTCCGGCGGCGGCATCGAGTTCATGCGTCCGTGGGCCCAGCAGGCTTATGGCATTCCGCCCGAGCAGGTCATCGGCAGCAGCATGAAGACGAAGTTTGAGTTGCGCGACGGCAAGGCGGTGCTGGTGCGCCTGGCTCAGTTGAATTTCAACGACGACAAGGCCGACAAGCCCGTCGGCATCAACCAGCACATCGGCCGCCGGCCCATTGCCGCCTTCGGCAATTCCGTCGGCGACCAGCAGATGCTCGAATACACGCAGAGCGGCCCGGGCGCGCGGTTCGAGCTGCTGGTGCTGCACGACGATGCGGCGCGCGAATTCGCCTACGGTCCGGCGCGCGGCTTGCCGGACGTCAAATACGGTTCCTTCACGCCCGCGCTCGATGAACACGCCAAGCAGGACGGCTGGACCGTCGTGAGCATGAAGAACGATTGGAAAACCGTCTTCCCGTCCGAGATCGCGGCCATCGACATTCTGCTGGAGCCCGACGCGACGATGCTGGAACACTGCAAGGCCGACAACGCCCGGTTGCTTGGCGCCTATCCGCAGGGTTTCGCGCTGGATGCCACGCACACGCCGCACATTACGATGCTCCAGTGTTTCGTCCGCACGGCAGACCTGGAAAAAGTGTTCGCCGCGGAAGAAAAAGTGTTGGCCGCCGCCAACGTGACGGCGCTGAAACTCGAGGCCTTCAAACGCTATTACCTGCCGACCGGTGGCGGGCTGGGCGTCGCCGGCATCTGTGCGAAGCCCACGCCGGAAATTCTGAAGTTGCAGGCGGACATCATCGCCGCCGCCAGTCCGTTCAACTTGCGCAGCGGCCCGATCGGCGCCTTTACCGCCGGGCACGACAATCCCGCCCTGGATGCGGCCATCATCGGTTATGTTTCCAAGTTCGAGCAAATCGGGGCGGGCGACCATTTCAATCCGCACGTCAGCACCGGCAACGCGCCGACCGATTCCCTCGACAAGATGGTCGCCGAACCGTTTGCGCCCTTCACGTTCTCGCCGGCGGGCGCGGCCGTCTACCAGCTTGGCCCGTTCGGCACCGCGGCGCGGAAACTCAAGGAATGGAATTGGCCGGCAGGGCCGGCAAAGTGAACGGATCGCGATTGGATAAATGGAACCGGAAACCGGGAATGGCGGCGTTCGCCAGGGCCGCGGTTGGCCGTAGGAATTGAGTGGTGCGACCCGGCAGTGTGTGCCCGGCGTCCAACCACAAACCAAGAGGTGTTACGATGCTGCGTGGAATGTTCTGTCTCCTGCTGGTTCTGGTTGTCCTGCCGGCTTGTCCGGGCTGCAAGGCCAAGGAGGCACGCCATGCCGGTTTCGCCAAAAGCGAACTGATGTCCCATGATCCCACGCTGCCGTTCAACAAGGTCTGGCGCGCCCCTGGGTTTGATTTAAAGACCTATAACAAGCTCTATATCGCCCCGGTCAATACCGACTATATGCTCTCGATCTCCGACTGGCAGAAGGGCGAACGCAAAGCCCAGATTGAAAAAGACATCAAGGAAATCGGCCAGTACATTCACGGTGCCATTACCAAGGCTTTCAACGCCGACGCCACCGGGCGCTTTGCGGTGCTCGACGCGCCGGGCAATGAGCCGGGCACCTTGATTGTCGAAGTGGCCCTCACGGAAATTGTGCCCAGCAAGGTCACGCTCAATGCCCTGGGCATCGTCATGCCCTATGGCCTGGGCCTTCCCATCAGCGCGGTGCGCGCTATGGCCAACGACCAGAGCAGTGTCGCCATCGAGGCCCGCCTGCGCGATGCCAATAGCGGCGCGATCGTCGCCATGCTCGCCGATCGGGAAGTCGAACAGGCCGCCCCCGTAACCGTGCGGGCCTTCAGCTGGTACAGCCACGCCAAGCGCATCATTGATACCTGGGCCCAGCAGTTTGTGCAGATTGCCCATCGCAAGCCCGGCGAAGTCGTCAAGGATGCCGACACCTTTACCCTGGCGCCCTGGTAACCCGGGTTGCGGCGGAGTGGTTATGCGTCCGATTCATTTATTGCCCCTGCTGGCGGCGGGCGTGGCGTGGGGCGCCGCGCCCGCCGTGCCGCAGGATACTCCGCAGGCTTCTACGGCCCCGGCGCCGCAGGTTTCGACGGCGCCGGCACCGCTGGCCTTTCCGCTCACGCTTCTGCCGCCGGCAGAAGCCTCGGACCGGGCCTCTTCGGCCACCACCGCCCCGACCGAGCAGGCGCCCCATTCGTCTTCCAGCATTGACCTGTCCCTGGAGGAAGTCCACGCCCAGCGCGAGGGCATGTTCCCCTACGGCCCGGTCTCGCTGGTCTATCCGTATTGGAACCGTGCCGCACAAACCCTGCGCGATAAGCTGGGCCTGGACATCGGAACCGAGACCGACCTGGTCTTTCAGGCCGCCAGCCGGGGGCCGGGCATCCGCGATGCCGGCGGCGGCTACAGCGCCATCTTCGGCAAGTGGCGCCTCCTGGGCACCCCCGACGGCGGCAACAACGGCTACCTGAAATTCAAGGCCGATTATCAATGGCAGATGGGCGACCAGGCGCCCCGCGCCCTGGGCGGGCAGGTGGACTCCTTGTGGCGCACCGCCAAGGGCTTCACCGAAAACGCGCCCAGCCTGGTGCAGTTGTACTGGGAGCAGCATTTCTGCAACAAGGCCTTTATTCTGGTCGTCGGAAAACTGGACGCCTCGAGCTTCTACGCCACCAATCTCTGGGCCGACGACAAACAGTTCTTCATGAATGCCGCCTTCTCCGCGCTGCCCGCCGTGGGTCTGCCGGGCAACGGCCTGGGCCTCAATGCCAAATACAACCCGACGTCCTGGCTGTACCTCACCGCCGGTTCCCAGAACCAGGCGGGCAACAAGACGGCCGCGGGATTCCATACGCTCTGTGACGACCGGGCCTTTTTCTCCGCCATGGAAGTCGGCCTGACGCCGCAGATTCCCGGCCTGGGCCGGGGCAACTACCGTTTGACCGCCTGGCATGCCGACGCGGTGCCCGGTAATACCAGGCCCTCCGACGCGGGGTTGGTCTTGAGTTGTGACCAGGCGGTGACGGACCAGGTGATTCCCTTTGCACGCTATGAGTACGACCAGGGCCACCTTACGGGCCTGCGCCAACTATGGACCGGCGGGGTGGGATTCCATCGCGCTTTGATATCGAAACAGGATCTCTGCGGCCTGGCCGTCGCCTGGGGCCAGCCCGCCAACGACACTCTGCGGAACCAGTACACCGCTGAAACCTTCTACCGCATCCAGCTTTCGCAGGGCAATCAGCTGTCCGTCGGCTACCAGGTGATCATCAACCCCGCCCTGGCCCCCCACGACGAAACCGTCGGCGTCGCGTGGCTCCGCTTTCGCATCTTGTTTTAGAGGTCGCTGCGGCCCTGGTTCGAAAATGCGTCGTGATTATTGGCGCCAGGCACGATATTGTGACCGGGCAGGTGGTATTCTATAACTGGGCCCCGGAGCACGAATGATACCGCATGATGACTTTTCCCACAGGCCCGTGACGGCACCGGCACAATCCCCCGTGAGCCTGCTGCGCGAATTTTCGATTCCCTTGCTGGCGGGTGTGGGCTTGGCACTGCTGTGGGCCAACAGCAATCCCGCCGGCTATCAGCATGGCATCGCCGCGCCCATGGGGCTGGCGCCCAGCCTGCATTTTTGGGTCAATGACTTATTCATGGTCTTTTTCTTTGGCATCGCCGCGGTGGAAATCACCGACAGTTGCGCGCCCGGCGGCAGCCTGAATCCCCTGAAAAAGGCGATCAATCCGCTGCTGGCGACGGTCGGTGGCGTGCTGGGCCCGGTCGGGGCCTACTTTCTCCTGAACCACTTTTGGGGAGAGCCCCGGCTGCACTCCGGATGGGGTATTACCACCGCCACCGATATTGCCATCGCGTGGCTGGTGGCGCGTATTGTCTTTGGTAAAGGCCATCCGGCGGTCTCCTTTTTACTTTTGCTGGCGGTGGCGGACGATGCCATCGGGTTGGGGATCATCGCGCTGTTTTATCCCGATCCCCGCCATCCGGTGGTACTGGCGCCGCTGCTGCTGGTGTTGTGCGGCGCAGGAATCGCCTGGGGGCTGCGTCGCTGCGGTGTCACCACTTACTGGTTTTATTTGCTGTTGGGCGGCGGCGCCTGCTGGGCCGGCATGTTTCTGGCGCATTTGCACCCCGCGCTGGCGCTGGTGTTTGTCGTTCCCTTCATGCCGCACCGCCCCCATCCTGCCGCGGAGAGCGCCTTTGATCTGCATCCCGCCGGATCATCCACCCTGGCAACGTTTGAGCAGCATTGGAAAATTGTCGTGGATTTCGGGCTGTTCTTTTTCGGCCTGGCCAATGCCGGCGTGGCCTTCTCGTTCATTGGAACCGGAACGTGGTTGGTTCTGGTTTCGTTGGTCGTCGGCAAGACCATCGGCATCGGGGTTTTCGCGCTCCTGGGAAAAGTGCTGGGCTTTCCGCTGCCGGCGCGCGTGGGGATCAAAGAACTCCTGCTGGTCGGCCTCATCGCGGGCATTGGCCTGACGGTGGCCCTCTTCGTGGCCGGCGCCGCTTTCACGGATCCCGCGTTGCAAGGGGCGGCCAAAATGGGTGCGCTATTGAGTGCGGCGGCCGCCGTACCGGCGATTATTCTGGGCCAACTGCTGCGTGTTGCGGCCCCGACCACTTTAGCTGCAGAGCCCTGAGGCGGCACCCCTCCCACCCCGCCGTAAATTCCTTTGGTATTGTGAAAATAGTCCAAGTGTTAACAAGGGTCGGCAACGCCCGGCAAAACGAGGGATGGTCGTGTTGCGGAGTCAATTCTCCGTTATGTACGGATTTTGTTGTTCTCAAAGATGAAAACAATTCTTAGTCCTGCGTCATCACGTATTTATCCCATAATGCAAACTATTTTTTTGCTTGCTATCTGCAACATAGTCGGATAAAACGCGTGTTTATGGTTGGGTTAAGCTACCAACAGCGTGCGGATATTTCGCGCGCCTTTTTGAGGCATGAGGAGATACTCAATGGGTTTTTCGTGGTTGGGACTGGGGAAGGTTTTCGGGGCATTGGATTACAGTTCGAAAGCGCATGGCCTGTGGGGCCGTAAGATGCCGAGCCGCAAAGGGCGGGCGCGTTATATGGCCGCCCTGTACGATGGCCTCGAGGTGCTCGAGTCGCGTTTGCTGCTCTCGACGTTGCCCATGCCCACCATCACAGCGCACCTGTCGGCCAGCGCCAGCGAAGGCAACCTCAATACGCCGGCGGTGGCCGTCGATCCGCTCAACCCGCTGTTTGCCGTGGGAGTTTACACGCGCAATGATCCGAAACTGGCCCCGGCTTCGACCATCATCGTGGAAGGTACGTATACGATCGATGGCGGCGCGACGTGGAACGTCTTCAACCTGCCGGCGTTGCTTAATGACCCCTCCAACGCGGATCAAAATAACCTGCATACGTTTGCCCAGGCGACCAACGCCAGCGTCGCGTTCGACCGCACCGGCAATGTTTATATTCTCGATGAGCAGCATACCGCCGATTACACGGCCGGTGCGGTGGTGCTTTTCAAGTACACGGAGGCGGCCATCCAGGCGGGAACCACCCCGGCCTTAACGCCGCTGGCTAATGACATCGGCATCGCGGGCCGCGGCGCCAATGATCCGGCGGGCGCGGCGGGCAAGGTACTCTATGAATGGGTTCCGGAAGGCACCAGCAGCGAACCGGTTTATCAGCCCATGCTCACGGTGGATAACAATGCGCCGACCTTTACCGATCCGGACACCGCCGTGACGGTCAACGACCCGCTCTCCGGCACGGTGTATGCCGCGTGGGGCAGCCAGAATATTGCGCCGACCGGCGCCAAAAATTTTGATCCCAATGCGATCCTGGTCCTGGGTTCATCCAATGGCGGCACGACCTTCTCGGCGCAGAATTTTGTCGACACCGGCGGCAACTATGGGGCGCAACGCGACACGGCGCCGCAACTGGTCGTCAGCCAGGGTACGCTGGCGCTCCAGGTGGCCCTGACCAGCACGCTCGTGCTGCCCGCCAACGGTCAGCTTGCGGCCTCCACTTTCAGTCTGCAACTGGGCGCGGCCGCCGCGGTGCCGCTGAGCTGGACGCCCAATCCGGCCGATACGTCGGCCGCGAACTTGGTTACCGATTTGCAGACCTTCCTCAACGGCAACGGTTTTGCCGCGGTGACCGTCAGTCAGAATGCGCAGACCGAGTTGGTTCTAACCGCAGCCAGTTCCACGCTCAATCTCACGGCGATGA
>Ga0316217_10001331_pt1 | contig 32496 bp, 34 predicted proteins | sample 1anoAmetaG_FD_203633 | JGI IMG/M metagenome (GOLD analysis project Ga0316217, IMG submission 203633) | Freshwater microbial communities from Trout Bog Lake, Wisconsin, USA - 1anoA | ecosystem: Environmental > Aquatic > Freshwater > Lake > Hypolimnion/Profundal zone | place: USA: Wisconsin... | reverse complement strand
CCAGCGCGCCCGCGCGCGCCGGCAACGGCTGACCGCGGACGATCGCCGCCGCGAGTTCGCCCATGCCGGGTGAACTCATGATGCCGCCGCCGCCCTGCCCGACTACCCAGAAGAATCCGGGCTCGTCCGTCGCAAAACCCGCCACCGGGTGCTCGTCGCGCACGAAGGTCCGCAGCCCGGCCCAGCGACTGGCGAGGCGTCGCACCGAAAGTGTCGTTGCGTTCTCGAACAGGTCGACGGCCGTCGCCACGTCCAGTTCCTCGGGCTGGGCGTCGCACGGCGCGCTCGGAGTCTGGTCCCCCGGCGACACCATCAGTACCCGACCGCTCGCCTTGAAGTAGAACCCCGAGTTCATGTCGTCAACAGGCGGCACGCTCGCCGCGTCGAAACCGGGATCGAACGTCAGCGCGGTACGCCGGCGCGGCTCCACCCCCAGCGGGCTGACGCCGCAGCGTGCGGCGACCAAGTCGGCCCAGGCGCCGGCGGCGTTGATGATCAGGCCTGCCTCGATCGTCTCGTCACCGACACGCGCGCGCCATGCTCCGCCGCGGCGATCGGCGCCGTGGAACTCGACGCCGGAACGCGTCTCGCCGCCCGCCGCACGCAGGCCGCGCAGGAATCCCTGATGCAGCGCGTCGACATCGATCTCGCAGTTCTCCGGGTCGTACAACGTCCGGGAAAGGATGTCGCGGCGCAGGAACGGGACGATCTGCAGGGCGCGATCCGCGCTGATTTCCTCCAGTCCCGGATTGAGGGGCTTCGCTTCGTGCAGGAACTGCTCGACCTTCGCCTCGCCGCCGGGACGGACGAACATGAGATTGCCGCGCCGGCGCAGCAGCGGCACCGATGCGAAGCCGGGCGGCGGCTCATCCAGGAACGGTCGCCCGAACAGCACCACCGCGCGCATCAGGCCGTGGAAGTGGGCGGAGGTCCACTCGGCCGCGGAGCGCCCGGTGGTATGGTACCCGTAGCCGCTCTCGCGCTCGACCAGCAGCACCCGTTGGTGCGGCGCGAGGAAGTAGGCGGCCGAGGCCCCGGCGATGCCGCCACCAACGACCAGCACGTCCGTCCGTTGCATGCGCGCCTCCTCAGACCGTCGGGTTCGCGATGACGCGGTTGACGAGGGTGCCGAGGCCTTCGATGCCGGCGACCACGACGTCCCCGGGCACGACGGGACCGACTCCGTGCGGCGTACCCGTGTAGATCAGGTCGCCGGGCGCGAGCGTCCAGTAGCGGGATAGTTCCGCGATGACGCCAGGCACGTCCCAGATCATCTCCGCAAGGTCGCTGCGCTGCCGTTCGGCGCCGTTGACGGCGAGCCAGATCTGTCCACGGTGCGGGTGGCCGGCAGTGCCGACCGGATGGATCGCACCGATGCCGGCCGAATGGTCGAAGCCCTTTGCCGCATCCCACGGCCGGCCCTGATCCTTCGCGGCGGCCTGCAGGTCGCGCCGGGTGAAGTCGTTGCCGACCGCATACCCATACACGTGGCCGAGCGCTGACGCCGGCGCAATGTTTCGTCCCCCGACGCCGATGGCGACGACCAGCTCGGCCTCGTAGTGCAGGTTCGCGGTGCATGGCGGGTACGGCAGGTCGTCGCCGTCCGCAAGCACCGCATCGGCGGGCTTGGTGAAGAAGATGGGCGGCGTACGGGCCGGATCGCCGCCCATTTCGCGGACGTGCGCCGCGTAGTTCTGCCCGACGCAATAGATGCGATGGACCGGAAAGCGCGCGGCGGTGCCGACGACGGCTACCGTCGGCGCTGGCGGGGGAACGAGGACCAGGGCTGTCATCGGTGGACTCCACGGCAGCCGGCCACCGAACGCCGGTTAGCCGGGGCGCACATGCTAACCCATCGGCATCGGCCGGTTCTCAGCGCAGCAGGATCAGCCTCGGCACGGCGTCCGCGCCGGCCCATAGCAGCGCGTTCTGCCGGAAGTCGCGCGCGACGGCCAGAGCGTGCTCGAGGTCGAGGCCGAGCGCGAGCACGCTCTGCTCGGCTTGCCACAGGCCTGCCGGATCGACCCCGAGCGCTGCCACCAGCACGCAGCCATGCCCATGGAGGACCGTCGCGAGGCGTCCCTGCGCGCTGGCGTTTTCCTGCGCGGACACGGGCTGGCTATGCGGATTCCACGCCGTCAGGAACGCAGAGCAGTCCACGGCGTGCTCACGATGGCAGGCGGCGAGCTCGCGGCTCGGCAGGTCGACGCGCAGGAGAAACGGTGCCGCGGTCCCAATGACGCGGTAGTGCGTCGCGCGGTATGCGTCGACCAGCGTTGCTTCGAGGCGGGAGTTGCCGGGAAGGTCGCGCACGTGGAACTTCCTGCGGACCGTCCGGCCACGGAGAGGTCCCTGCATAATGGCAGAACTCGTCGTTTCCCAAGGGTTCCCATGCGCGTCGACGTGCCGCTTGCCAAGGCCTATCTGCTGCTGAACCATGGCCCGGTGACGCTCGTCTCGAGCCGGGCCGGGCTGCGTACCGACGTGATGGCGGCGGCGTGGGCGACACCCCTCGATTTCGATCCGCCGAAGGTCACGGTCGTGATCGATCGCAGCACGCTGACCCGCGAGCTGGTGGAGGCCTCGCGCGAGTTCGCCCTGAACATTCCACCGCGGCGACTGGCCGATGCGACCCTCGGGGTCGGATCGGTGTCGGGTCGCCAGAGCGACAAGTGGTCGGAATTCGGCCTGGCTGCCATGCCGGCCAGCCGCATCGGCGCCCCACTCGTGGCCGAATGCATCGCATGGCTGGAATGCCGGCTGCTCGACGAACAGGCCGTCGAGCAGCGGCACGACCTGTTCGTCGCCGAGGTGGTGGCGGCCTCGGCCGACGATCGCGTGTTCAGCGGTGGGCGCTGGCATTTCGGCGACGACGCGCTGCGCACGCTCCACTACGTCGCCGGCGGGCAGTTCTTCTGCGTCGGAGAGCCGGTCGTCGGCCACCGCCACGACAAGGGGTGAGAGCTACAGGTCGGTGTACTTGCGGATGGAGCCGCGCGATTTCTCTACCGGGTACTTGCGCGCATTGAGCTGGATCTTGTCGCGCGCCGCCGAAGCGAGATCGATGCCCAGCTCGTCGGCGAGCCGGACTAGGTAGATCAGTACGTCCGCGAGCTCCTCGCGCACCGGGGCGAGTTGTTCTGGCGTCAGGTGGCGCGACGCGTCCTCGCCGAGCCACTGGAAGTGTTCGAGCAGCTCGGCGGCTTCGACGCTCAGGGCGGCCGCGAGATTCTTCGGCGCATGGAACTGGCGCCAGTCCCGTTCGTCCGCGAAAGCACGCAGGCGGTCCCGCAGCTCGGCGAAGGCATCGGCATCGCTCACGGGCCATTCCTCCCCGGTTGTTGCTCCAGCACCGCGATCCGTTGCTGGGCGGTCGCAAGAGCCCGGCCGAGCTCTGCCACCCGCAGGCGCGCATCGTTGAGTTCGCGGAGATTACGTTCGGCGTCGGCGAGCCGGGCGCGCAGCGCGTCGACCTCGCGGGCCCAGCGCGCCTGGTGGGCCTGCTCGCGGTGTTCGGCGAGATTGGCCCGTTCGATCGCCGCTTCGCGGGATTCGCGCGACTGGCCCGAACTCCCGGGCGGCCCGGGCGCGGCGTCGAGGCGTGGCCGCGTCGCATCCCTGACTAGGCGGTAGACCCGTGCGACTCCGCCGCGTGTTCCATAGCGGCGCGCGAGCACGGCGCGGACCGCAACGCCGGTCACGCGGCGCCCGTCGGCGGCGACCTCGCGGATCGCGGCCCGGACCAGTTCTTCACTGACGAGTGGCGGTCGCATCGTGCAAGTCTACAGCAGTTAAGGAAAGTTTTCCGTAACGCCGAGGGCGAACGAATCCCGGGCGCCGCAGCGGGGCTTCGATCAGAGACAAAGACCCTAAAAACAATGCGTTAGACTTGATACATGTTCCACGCACTGTTCCACGTCGCCGCGAATTGCCGCGATTGGAGGCGTCCTCGGGCCGACCGGGCCCCCTCGCCGAATCGGGGACCCTATCCGCCGCTGCACACCGTCCCCTCCCCGCCCGCATCAGGGTCGTTTCGCGGCGAATCCAGTGTAGAGAAACTTCATTTTATTGTTGATAATCAATGTGTTGGGTTGGTTTCGTCTCGAAACCGCGCTTACCCGAGGTCTTTCAGGATCTGGTCAATCGCCTGAATCACCGCATCCCGGTCGGACGGCCCGAGTCCCTTCGGAAATGCCACCGTGACCTTGCCACGCGGATTGCGGACGAGGATCGCCCGGCCCGCCTTGCCCACGTTGTACTCGCGCCGGATCGGCTCCAGCTTGCGCGATTGATCCAGGCTCGCCAGCAACGCCTTCAGGACGAGCCGCGGATCCCGAACCGCCTCCTCGTCGCGGCGCGCGAGGTTCTTGGCCGCCTGCAGGACCACCTCCTTCGCTCCCGGACGCTCCATCAGCGCGCCGAGCTTGTAGGCCTGTTCCACCGGCACGGCGGACTTGTCCGCCATCAGGTTCGCAATCGGGGCATAAGACAGGAGCTGCGCCGCCTTGAGCATCTTGGTGACCTGCCCTTTCGAGACGTTCAGCGCGCTCGCCAGAGACTCCTGCGTCGCGAACAACTTCGCCTCGATCTGCGACTGGAAGGACAGTGCCCGCTCCATCGGCGTGATGTCCTGCCGGTCGGCGTTCTCTAGATGCATCAGCACCGCGGCCTGGGCATCCGAGATGTCCACCACCCGCACCTTCAGCTTGGTGTTGGTGACCTCGCACGCATACCGCCGCCGCATGCCGTAGATGAGTTCGTAATCGAACCCGGCCTCGCCGACCAGCCGTCGTGCGAGCGCCGGCTCCTGCTGGCCGTCCTTCGGGATCGAGCGAATCAGATCCTCGCAACGCTCGCGGGTGTACCAGGCGTCCGTCCGGTTGTGGTACTTCCAGCCGCGACACCGCCGCGCGTCCACGCTCAGCACCGTCTCGCGCGTAAGCCCCGGACTCGTGCGCCCCTGAAGGGCGAGTTCCGCGGTCGGCAGGACTGCCTGCGTCGCACCGCGCTCGGGGGCGGCCGCCTCCCCCTTCTCACGCACCGAGTTCGCGATGTCCCCCAGTCGCGTTCCGCCAAAGAGTCTCTTGCTGTTCATCGTCGCCTCCTCGCCCGAATTCAGATGATGCCCCTGGCGTTCAACTCGGCCCGCTTGGACGGCCACTCGCGCAGGATGGCGAGCTCGATCTCGCCAAACACGCCGTCCATCATCTCCAGCACCTTGCGGTTCGGCTTGGCCTGCTCATAGGGGCCGACGAACTGCGCCGAGGCATTGATCACCTCGGCAGCGTGGAAGAACACTCGCTGGAACACCGACTCGCCGAAGCACGCGCGCATCACGTCGACGAACTGCCGTTGGCTGTCGTAGCGCTGGTCGAACAGCGTGGTCAGCACCGAGATCCACCGGTAGCTCTTTTCGGGCGCCAACTGCGCGACGTAGGTACGGATCATGCGGAAGAACTGCACCGTCGAAGAAAAGTCGAACATCTTCGCGGCAGTCGGCACAACCAGCGCGTCCGCGGCGATCAGGACGTTGAGCGAGATCACGCCCAGGGCCGGCGGAGAATCGAGCAGCACGACGTCGTATTGGTCCGCGACCGTCTGGATGCCGTAGCTGAGTTCCGCGAACACCTCGCGACGCGCCTCCGGCGAGGTCTGCTCCGCGATGTGGAGAACGAGCGCGATCTCCGCCTCGTACAGCGCAAGGCATGCCGGGATCAGATCGATGCCCGGGAAATAAGTCTTGCGAACGACCGGCTCGAGCGTCGAGTGGGCGCCACCCAGATAAGCGAGGATCGTGTCCTCCTGCTTGATCTCCGCGTCCGGCACGTAGCCGAACATGGACGTGGTCGTCGCCTGGCTGTCCGTATCGATGACAAGGACCCGATAGCCCTTCAACGCCAGGTAGTGGGCGAAGTTGATGCAGGTCGTGGACTTGCCGACGCCACCCTTGAAGTTCTGGCACGCGATCACCATCGGCCGGTCCTGGGCCGGATCCCGCTGCGGCAGCGTCCTGAAATACGCCCGGAAGGCCTGGATCTGCTCCAGCGTATACCCGACCCGCCGGTTGTTCTCCGGGTTGCGGACCGGCGGCGGGACGCCGAGCTCCGCCTCGGCACGGGCCAGCGTCGTCCGGTCGCGGCCAACCATCTCGGCCGCCTCGGACGGCGTGAACAGTCGTTGCATCGACTTACGGGAATGAGGCGACTGCCCCATCTCGTGCATCTTCTCGAGGAAGTTCTCGCTGAAGGCGAGGATGTCGTCTAGCTTGTCAATGGCGGGTGTCGCTGGCACACTGCTCTCCCGGAATGGCTCATCCACGGATTTCAGACGGAATCTACCAGAAATCCGTGCATAGGGCTTGGATTGAAGGCGTCATAATATCGCCGTGAGTACCGAATCCTTGCCAACCGGACCCATCCTGTCCGCCCGAATGCAGCGATATCAAGCCGCCGGATACTCGCGCGCGCGCATGCTGGCACAGCTCGTCGCCGACGGTGTACCGGCGGCCGAACTCATCCCCCACTTTCCCGGCTTTCCGCCCGGCGCCTTCGAAAAGGCGCCCCTCCCCGGCCCGCGCGCGCTGACGCCGCAGCTGCCACCCAAGGTTGCGCCGATCACGCCGCCCGAAGTCGCCGCGCCGGTCACCAGTACGGTCGCGCCGGCGTCGATCGACGGCATTTCCTTCCATTACGTGCCGCTGATCCAGTGTTCGTTCCCGCACGCCGACCCGGGCGAGCTGTCGAGCTTCACCCGCAAGAACGGCTGGCTGGAACTCACGCTGGGCACGACGCGTCCCGATTCCGGCCTTCCCTACGGCGTTCCGGCGCGGCTGCTCACGATCTACTGCGCCAGCGAAGCGGTCCGTACGCGCTCCCCCGAGATCTATCTAGGCAAGTCGGTACACGACTTCCTGCGTCTGCTCGATGTCCCGGTGACCCGCGGCGAGCGGGGAAACCTGCGCGTCTACGCCAACCAACTGCTGCGACTCATCCATTGCACGCTGTCGATCGACGAGAACATTCGTGACGCCAGCGGACGGACCGGGTTGCACATACGCCAGGCGCTGTTCGCCGAGGAAGCAAAGCTCTGGTGGGACGAGGACCACGGAGTAGGGCAGGGAAGTTCGCTCCAGCTGTCGAGCGTGTTGTTCCATTCGATCCTCGAGCGTTCGGCACCGCTGTCCACGCGCGCGATCAAGCAACTGCGCAAGAGTCCGATGGATCTCGACGTCTACGCCTGGCTCGTGCATCGACTGTTCCATCTGGGCAAACCGAGTGCGGTGACCTGGCAGCAGCTTTCCGAACAGTTCGGCCATGCCTATGCCGAGCTGCGGCAGTTCCGCCGTTTCTTCCTCGACTCCCTCGAACGTGTGCGGGTCGTCTACCCGGACGCCAAGGTCGCCCTCACCGACACCGGCCTGCTGCTGCTCCCTTCCCGGCCGCACCTGGAAAAGCGCGCTTCCGCGAAATCCCGCTGAGACGCGCCCTCGACTGCGTTACATCTCTCACGCTTTGTCGGGGCACCGACGTGCCCGACGTGCGAAAAAGCCTAGAAATTCAGGCACTTTTGAAGACACCCCAAGGGGGCGTTACATCTCTCACGCTGTGGCTGCAAGCCATTGTTTTATAGCGTTTTTATTGACCTGACCGCCGGCGACCTGCGCAGCGGCCGCGACATCTCTTACGCCCCAGCGTCCCATCTCACCCGCCAACCCGTCGCAACTCTGGTCAATGAGCGTTGCATCTCTCCGCGAATAGCCCTTTTTCTCTCTTAGAAACAGTGTGTTGCAAGCTCCCCCTGTAGATCCCTGTAGTTCCTGTATGAAGTCCTGCGGAAGTCCAGGAGGGCAGCGTTGGAAGCGGGGAGGAGCAGGGAGCGCCGAGTCCAAACCGACGTGCTTCGTCAAGGACCGCACAACTCCACCCGCCCCCGTGACGAACCGGTATGGTCCTCGTCGTCCGGATCTCCGTTGGTCCGGATCACGCTCGTCGTGTTCAAATACCGGGCTGCTCAGCGAGCTTTGTATGTATAGATATCGCCGTCAACTCCTCCCCGGCGGGGCGAATAGTTGTCGATATCGCCAGTGATTTAGCGTTCGTGGCCGTCACGGGCCAGCGCCGCGGCCATCTTCCGGTGGATCAGGTCGATGGCCTTCAGCGGCCGAATCATGACCTTGAAATCGATGATGCGGCCGTCATCGTCCCAGCGGATCATGTCGACGCCGTTGACGTGCAGGCCATCGACCTCGACGATGAATTCGAGCACTGCGTCGCGCTCGCCGATGACTTCCCGCACGTAGCGGAACGAGGGGTTACCGAGCACCTTGAGCGCCGCCGCGAGATACACCGTCACGATCGCCTTGCCGACCTGCGGCGAGTGCACGATCGGGGAGTGGAAAACCACCGCATCCGCCAGGACCTCCGCCAGCGCCGACTCGCTCCCGATCGCAATGACGCGATGCCATCGTTCCAGTGCGCTCACACCCACGAGGGATCCCCCGATCAGACAGCCCTTGCCAATGTTAGTCCCTGAATCGGCAGAGGGGCGGTCGAGCTCCCGGCCCTTCAGCCACCGGTCTCGTTACGCCCGCCGCGACCCGCTCCCTTCCCGTTCGGGACGATCGCCGGCCGGGCCAAAATCCTGGCGGCGAATCGTTCCGGGTCCGTGAACACGGCCGAGCAGCCGCCGCAGGCGAGCAGCGCCGACCGGTACAGCGAACCATCCGGGCGCCGCACCGACACCTGCTCGAAGACGTCGGAACCGCAGAGGCGACAGCGAAAGCTCATGACTGTATATTTATACAGTCTGGCCACAAAAGAAAGCGGGGCGACCACCTTAGGTGATGCCCCGCAATGATGTCGGGATGCAGGGGGAGGGGAGAGCAACCCGATAACCAGTAGATTGCGCCGCCAGCCGAAAGTTCAACCCATGCGTGACCACGTCGGGCTACGCTGACTGCGCACTCCATTGCGAACTGCGTGAAGACATCCCGCCGCTGCCAACTATGCACCCGCTGGCCTACCGACCCTGCACTCCACGCGACGCGCCGCTACTGCGCGCGGTCGCAATCAGCTGCTACACGCCCTATTACCGCGACCTGTGGGAACCGGGCGGCATGGAAGCGTATCTGGACTCGATCTACGAACCCGTCCTGCTCGCGTCCGAACTCGCCGATCCGAACCTGCGCTTCGAGATCGCGTACGTTGGCGATGAACCGGTCGGGTTCTCGAAGTACCACTTCCGCTGTGATCGTGCCGACACCGTCAACGCGGCCTACCTCGAACGCGTGTACGTTGCACCGTCGGTGACGGGCCTCGGCGTAGGCCGCCGCCTGATCGACAGGATGATCGACACGGCACGTGGTGACGGGCGCGACTGGATCTGGCTGCAGGCGATGTCGCACGCCACCAAGCCCATCGAGCGCTACCGTTCGCTCAGCTTCGCCGAGTGTGCGCAGATTCGCCTCGCGCTGCCGAAGGTCCGGAAGACCCGCGCCGGCATGGTAGTGATGCGCCTGCGGCTCACCGCACCCTGATGACGGCCCACGTTGGCCGCGCAGTCCGCGCGGCCAACGCATTCCTGCGTCAACGCGCAAGTTTCGCGCCTCGCGGACACGACCACCCGCGACGACGATAGCGTTCCCGACACCGACCGGAACACCGCCCGCGCACGCTGCGCCGGCGCCTGATCTGCCGCCGCGAGGCCTGGCCCTCCGGCGCGTGTCGTCGCAGGAACGGCGACATGAGCATCATGTTCTTCAAGGTCCGCTCGCTGTCGCGGGCGAAAGGCGACAACGCCGTCGCCAAGTCCGCGTACATATCGCGCGAAAAACTCGCCGACAACCGGCTCGACCGTTCCCACGACTACCGCCGCACGCCCGGGCTGCAACACCGCGAGATCCTCGTACCCGAGGGGCTGTCGGCCGGCGTCCGTGCCTGGGCCGCGGATCGAACGCGCCTGTGGAACGCAGCGGAGGCCGCCGAGACGCGCGTCAACTCACGCGTCGGACGCGAATACACGATCGCGCTCCCACACGAACTGCCCGCGGACGTTCGTCGCGAGCTCGCCACGGATTTCGCTCGCCGCATCGCGGAACGCCACCGCGTCGCGGTCGACCTGGCCGTCCATGGCCCTACGCATCGTGGCGATCCGCGCAACCATCACCTGCACGTACTGGCGAGCACTCGCGAACTGACGGAGGACGGCTTCGGCAGGAAGGCGTCGATCGAGCTGAACACCGACCGGCGCCGGGAGCTCCAGCTCCCCCATACGGCGATGGAGTACAGGCAGCTGCGCAAGCTGTGGGCCGAGCTTGCGAACGAACGCCTGCGCGAGGCCGGCCTTGAACAACGCCTCGAGCCCCGCTCCCGCCGGGACCTCGAGCGCACTGCAGCAGACCTGTTGCAGGAGCAGGTCAGCGCTTCGCGTGCTGCCCAGGCCGACCCGCCGACGCTCGACGACACGCGCCGGCGCGGCATCGATCGCTGGCGCGCGTACCGGCGCGAACAGCAGGCGGAGAGGGAAGGTGGACGCAGCCCGGCGCGGGAGAAGGCCCGCCAGCTGGACACGGGCCTGGAACTCTAGACCCACCCGGACGCCGTCAGAAGACCCGCATCTCCTCGAACAGCGCCACGCCGAACGAATAGCTGCCGCATTGCGCGCCGAACGCTTCCGGAACGTGCAACAGGGTGACCCGCCTCGCATCCTCCTCCGTGAAGGCGAGAAATCCCATGCCGGGTTCGCAGAAGACTTCGTCGTCATCCAGCTGCGCGCCGCAATGCTCGCAATAGTTGAGCCAGCTGTACGAACCGTCCAGCGCATATCCCGGCCGATAGTTCAGTGTCAGCGAACGAACCCGCATGGCGACCTCACCGGTGAGGTGCCCGATTGCGCACAGCAGCGACGGCTCGTCGCCGACTTCCCACTCGTCCTCCTCCTCCACCTCCCCGACGTTCAGCAGCGTATGACCTGCCGGCAGGATGAAGCCGTGGACACGAGTTCGCCGGGCGCACTGTGCGCACTCATGGAGCGAGGCGGCGATGTAGTAGGAAGCCGACCGGACGTTGATCTGGTCCGGCTGCGTCATCCACGGCGCGAAGGGACCGGGATCGACGCCGTCGGGAACGAACCAAGTACGACCCTGCGGGTCCCACTGGCCGCCGCGGGCCTTGACGTCGTCCTTCTCGCTGTAAGGAACCTGCAGAATGATGCGTGCCATGCCAGCCTCCCGGAGGCGATTGCCTGGCTGCAGAGTGTCGAGTGCGCAGCAGGCGCCGGTCACGCCTCAAAACTGACGTAAACGCGCTGAAACAGCGAGAACCGTTCAGAGAACCCTGGGCTTGCGCGGCCCGGGTCGGCCGGAAAACCGCACCCTGGCGTCGAGCACCTCGACGTCGATCTGGGCGGCACGACCGCCGTACACCTCCGCCTTGAGCCACTCGCTCTCGGCCTTGGCCACGGACTTCGGCACGACCCGGTGCCAGCATCGCCGGTCCGCATCCCAGCGATACCCGCGCTCGCGCAGCGCATCCTTCGTCTCGAACGGCGAGCCGGTTGCCCACAGACGCAGCGCCGGCTCGCTCGCGGCGTCGAGCAGCCGCCGCAGGCCGGTCTTGCCGGACTTGGGAAGCGGCTGGTGCAGCAACTCGAGCAGTGCGCGGCAGTCGACCTCGCTACGGTGGGCGTCGTAGAAGAAGCCGGCGACCCAGCACAGGTACTCCAGCTTGGCGCCCCTGAAGCCTTCCTCCGACCAGGGAATCTGCTCCAGCGAACAGCCCCACGGCAGGTTCGAGAACAGGGGCAGCCGCGCCTCCAGGAAGGGGCGGTCGAACGATGCGTTATGCGCGATGACCAGCGCGACGCCGTCCATGATCGAAGCGATGCGCGGCTCGTCCAACCGCTTGCCGGCCACCATCTCGTCCGTGATGCCGTGGATATCCGTCGACTCCGGCGGTATCGGAAACCCGGGATCCTCGAGGCCCGAATAGACCTCCGTGATCCGGACGACGCGGCCGGTATCCGACTCGAACTCGAAGCGTACGATGCCCACCTCGATGATCCGGTCCTCGCCCTGCCGGGTTCCGGTCGTTTCGGTATCGACCACCGCTGCGACGCCCACTGGTCCTGCGGCGGGTGCGAATTCCGACCGCATCGGCAGGCGCTCCAGGACGCGGAAGTCCGGGTTCGCCTTGAGCAGCGCCACGGCGGCCGCCACGGCCGCGTCGTCCTTCGCCTCTACCTGAGCCATGTTGCACCCGCTGTCATGCTGCTTGACGCGATCGTCGCGTGATGTGGCCAGCCTACGAGTGCCTATAGGCGCCAGCAAGCGTTACCGGCCGAATCTCCGACCACGCCGATTCCGCGCGAACCCGCCAGAAATGGCGATGTACCCGGGCCGACCGCCGGATCCACCATGACCGACGATGCAGACCGAGTTCCTCGTCGACTATGCGATGACGATCCTGGGCGCGGTGACCGGGTTGGCCCTGTGGCGTGCATCCGGGTGGCGGGTGGTGCTGACGCTGCTCCTGGCCGGGCCGGTCGCCGCCGTGGCAGCCATCGCATGCAAGCTCCTGCTGGCCGCGTACGGCCATCAGGGCCATGCCCCCGGCATGGTCGGACAGTCCCTGTTCGTCCCCGCCGGCTGTGCGCTGTCCGGCCTGCTTGCCGCGATGCGCGACTGGACGCGGCGTGCCGGACCCAGAGTGCTACGCGGCGCGCGCGTCACGCACGCTCCCCCGCGGCGCGGTCGGCGTCCCCGCGACCGCGAGGGAGCCGTGCACCTTGCCGGCTACCCGGTGCCGCATGCGGACGAGCCGAAGCATTTCAAGATCATCGGTACGACCGGGACCGGCAAGACGACGGCGATCACCGAGCTGCTCGACGGGGCGCTGGCACGCGGGGATCGTGCCGTGATCGCCGATCCCGACGGCGTGTTCCTGAACCGCTTCTTCGACGAAGCCAGGGGTGACCAGGTCCTGGGGCCCCTGTGTCCTGACGCGGACGGCTGGGACCTCTTCGCGGAGGTCCGGCACGTTCAGGACGCCGACGGCATAGCCCGTGCGCTCGTGCCGGATCTCGGCGGCGAAGACCGCACCTGGCGTTCCTACGCGCGGGTCCTGGTCAGCAGCACGATCCGCCAGTGCATCGCCGCCGGTTGCCATGACCTGGGCGAACTCCACCGCCTGCTGACGATGGCGGACGTCGAGGAACTGCGCGCGCTTCTCGACGGGACGCCTGCGGCATCCTACCTGACCCCCGACAACGCGCGGTTCTTCGCCTCGGTGCGGGCGATCACCAGTTCCGAGCTGGCAGTTCTGGAGTTCGTCGCCAGCCAGCGAGCGGAACGCGCCGTGTCGGTCCGCGAATGGGTGGCGCAGGGCGCGCGGCACGGTCAGCCGGGCGTGCTGTTCCTGCCCTACCGCGCCTCCCACCTGGCGACGCTGCGAGGCCTCATCGCATGCTGGCTGCGGATCGCGCTGTTCGAGGCGATGGAGCAGACCCGGAACGAGACGCCGCTCTGGTTCGTCGTCGACGAGCTCGATTCGCTGGGTACGATCGACGGACTCAAGGATGCGCTGGCCCGGATCAGGAAGTACGGCGGGAGGTGCGTGCTCGGCCTGCAAAGCATCGCGCAGCTGACCGGGAACTACGGCGCCCCGGCGGCGCAGACGATCGTCGAGAACTGCGGCAATACGCTGTTGCTGCGCTGCTCGGCCGCGGACAACGGCGGTACCGCGCGCTTCGCGTCCACCCTCATCGGCGACCGTGAAGTGATCCGGACCCAGGTCAGCCGGACCCGCGCCGGTATCTTCGGCAAGGCCGATCCCTCCCGCAGCGAGACGACGCAGCAACACACGGAGCGGGCCGTCCTCGCGTCTGAAATCGAGCAGCTGCCGGATCTGCAGGGCTATCTCAAGTTTGCGTCGGCTCCGGACTGGCACCGCGTGGCGATCGAACGCTAGGGACGTTGCCAGCCACCACCCAGGGCTTTGTTCAGGGCGACGTAGCTTCGCGCGAGCTCCATGGCCGCGGCAGTCGTCTGGTCGCGCATTTCATCCGCGGTGCGCTCCGCCGCCAGGACATCGAGCATCGAGACGTCGCCGGCTGCCTGCCGGCGACGTACGGCCGCAACGCTTTCGGCGAGCGAGCCGGCCGCCGCGGCCAGTGCCGCGTGCCGGGTCGCCGCCGCCGCATAGCGAACGATGCACGACTCGGCATCGGCGAGCGCCTGCAGCACCGTGTTCCGGTAGGTGGCGACGGCGGCGTCGAGGTCCGCCTGGGCGCTGCGGACGTCGCTGCGCAGGCGGCCACCCGCGAACAACGGCAGCGTCAGTTGCGGAGCCATCGTCCAGTAGTGGCTGGCGGCACTGGTCAGGTCCCCGGTCCGGATGGAGTCGAAGCCCGCGGCGCCGACGAGCGACAGGCGCGGGAACTGGGCCGCGACGGCTGCTCCGACCGCGGCGGTGGCGCCGGCCAGGTCCCTTTCCGCGCGCCGCACGTCCGGCCTGCGGCGGAGCAGGTCCGATGGCAACCCGACCGGGATGCTCCCCGGCGGCACCGGCACCGGAGCCGACGACTGTACGCGGGAGCGCACCGCCTCGAACGGCTCGCCCGACAGGGCCGCGAGCGCGAAGAGCGCCGGCTGGACCGATCCCTCGGCGGCGGCGACCGTCGCAGCAGCGGCGCGCTGCTGCGCAAGCGCCTGCAGGAACTCGGGGTCGCCGACGACGCCGGCATCATGCTGCAGTCGCACGAGTGCGAGGGCCTGGTCGGCCTGCGCGTCGAGGTGCCTGGCGATCTCCAGGCGCCGTGCGGCGCCGAGGAAGTCCACGTAGGTGGCCGCGACCTCGGCGGCTATCACCAGCCGCGCGTCGTTGCGGGTCTCCTCGGCACTGCCGAAGCGGGCGATCGCGGCCTCGATCTCCCGTCGGGCATGTCCGGCGAGGTCGATCTCCCAGGAGGCGTCGAGTCCGAGCCGGTAGTCGGTGAACTCGGTGGTCCTGGGCGTGAACGGGATCAGCGCGAGGTTCTCGCCGTTGCGACTGAGCTTGTCGTCGGACACGCGCGCGCTGGCGTTCGCCGCGGGCAGCAGCCCCGAGCGGGCGGCCACGATCCCCTCGCGGCTGTGGCGGACCCGCGCCTCGGCGGCCTCGAGCCCGGGATTGCCACGCAGCGCGGTCTCGACCAGCGCATCCAGCACCGGATCCCGGAAGTTCCGCCACCAGGCATCGTCCGCCGCCGCGGCGGTGGTCGCGCCGACCCCGGCGCCGATGAAGGTCGCCGGCGGTCGCGCCGCGAGGGGCGGTCCCCGATAGTCGGGGCCCACCGCGCAGGCCGAAACCACCAGCGCGGCGGTCGGCCACAGGAGGGCCCTGCGCGGGCCCCGTCGCCGGGACAGGAGTGAACCTAAAGTGTGCATGCCTCGAGACTCCGTTCAGGCAACCCTGCGCCGAAACATCCAGAAGCCGGACGTCATCGTGCATACGGTGATCAACAGTAGCGGCCACAGGTTCGGCCAGACCGTGGCGAAGCCGTGCCCCTTCAGGAAGATGCCCTTCACGATCAGGATGAAGTGGCTCAACGGATCGATCCAGCTGAGTACCTGGAACGGCAGTGGCATGTTCTCGACCGGCCCGATGAAGCCCGACAGCATCACCGCCGGCACCATGAATGCGAAGACACCCAGGAACGCCTGCTGCTGGGTCTCGCACAGCGACGAAATGAACAGGCCGAAGCCGGCCAGCGACAGTGCGTAGCAAAGCATGCTCAGGTAGAGCAGGGCGACCGAGCCCAGGAACGGAACTCCGTAGACGAAGACCGCCGCGAGAGCGATCACGGTGGCCTGCCCGAACGCGATGATCAGCGCTGGAATCGCCTTGCCGACCATGATCAGGCCGGGTGTCAGCGGCGACACCAGCAGTTGGTCGAGCGTGCCCTGCTCGCGTTCGCGTGCGATCGACAGTGCAGTCACGATCAGGCTGCCGAGCGTGGTGATGATCGCGACCAGCACGGGCAGCATGAACCACCGGTATTCGAGGTTCGGGTTGTAGCGATGGCGCACGACCAGCCCGCCGGCCACCGGCTGGTGCCGTGCCTCGCCGAGCTCCGCGCCGTAGCCCTCGATCACCGTCTGGGCGTAGCCGGTCGCGATCTGCGCGCTGTTCGAACGGCGACCGTCGATCAGCGCGAGTACCTGCGCGGGGCGTCCCGCCGCGAGCAACCGGGAGAAGTCCGGCGGGATGTCCAGTGCGAGCAGTGCGTCCTGCCGGTCGATGACCTCGCCGAGCGCCCGCTGGCTGTGAACGGGGACGATCTTCGGGAACGCGCGTGCGCGCGCGAGCCGCTGCACCAGTTCCACCGATGCCGCGCCCTGGTCTTCGTTGTAGATCGCCAGCGTCGCGTTCTTGACCTCCAGCGTCGCGGCGAACGGGAACAGGGCCAGCTGCAGCATGACCGGCAGGATCAGCAGCCGGCGGCTCTGCGGGTCGCGAAAGGCGAGCTGCAGTTCCTTGCGGACGAGCGTCAGCAGTCGGCCCAGCATGGGTCAGTCCAGCCGGCGCGCGGTGCGCAGCGCCGTCAGGCCCAGGAACAGGATGGCCGAGAGGATCAGGAAGAGCAGGTCCTGCAGGAGCACGTGCCCGACGAATCCCGCCTGGAAGAGAGTCTGCAGCGCGCTGACGAAGTACCGGGCCGGGATCAGGTAGGTGACCGCCTGGATCGGCACCGGCATGCTCGAGATCTCGTAGACGAAGCCGGACAGCATGGTGGCTGGCAGGAAGGCCGCGTTCAGCGCGGCCTGGGCGGCGTTGAACTGGTTGCGGGTGACCGTCGACAGCAGCAGGCCCAGGCCGAGCGAGCTTCCCAGGAACAGGCTCGTGAACAGGATCAGCAGCGCCAGGGACCCACGGAACGGCACCTGGAACACCCAGATGCCGATGGCGAGGCACAGCAGCATCGACGCGATGCCCAGCACGTAGTAGGGCAGTACCTTGGACAGGAGCAGTTCGGCCCGGCTCACCGGCGTCGACAACAGCGCCTCCATCGTGCCGCGCTCCCACTCGCGCGCGACGACCAGCGACGTGAGCAGCGCGCCGATGATCGTCATGATGATGGCGATCGACCCGGGGACGATGAAGTTGCGACTGACGGCGGCCGGGTTGAACCAGTACCGGGGCACGACCGTGATCGGTGCCGTGGCGGCCGTGGAGCGATCCTGGGCGCGCTGCTGCAGCCACGTCTGCCAGATGGCAGTCAGGTAGGACGCGACGAAGTTGGCCGTGTTGGGTTCGGCCCCGTCGGTGACGACCTCGAGCGGCGCCCGGCCGCCGCCGCGCTGCACGCGCGTGCCGAAGTCCGACGGTATGACCGCCATGCCGCGAATGGCCCCGGTGTCCAGCCACCGGTCGAGCTCGGCCCTCGAGCCGGCGAACCGCGTCTCCAGGTAGGGCGACGCCGCCAGCGTCCGCGCCAGGCTCGACGCCTCCGAGCCGCCGTCCTCGACCAACACGCCCACCCGGACACGGGTCGCGTCGAGGTTCACGCCGTAGCCGAAGATGATCAGCAGCACGATCGGCAGCACGAACGCGATGATGATGCTGGACGGGTCGCGCGTGATCTGGAACGTCTCCTTGCGGCAGAGCGCGACCAGGCGCCGCAGCGAGGCGTACCGGTTGCTCATGCCGCGGCCCGCCCTGGCCCGTGCTGGTGGTGCTGCTCGACCAGGGCGATGAACGTGTCTTCCATGGTCGGGTCGGGCAGGGTCGCCGACGCGGCGTTCCGCTTGAGCTCGTCGGGTGCCCCGACGGCGATCATCTGGCCGCGATAGACCAGGCCGATCCGGTCGCAGTATTCGGCCTCGTCCATGAAGTGGGTCGTCACCATCACGGTGACGCCCTTCTGCACGACGCCGTTGATGTGTGCCCAGAACTCGCGGCGCGTGATCGGATCGACGCCGGACGTGGGCTCGTCCAGGAACAGGACGCCGGGCTCGTGCATCAGCGCGCACGCGAGCGCGAGCCGCTGCTTGTAGCCGAGCGACAGCTCGTCCGGCGGGACGTCGCGGAAGGGTCCGAGCGCGAATGTCTCCTGCATCTGGCGGATCTTCCTCGCGCCGTCTCTGCCGGTCAGTCCGTACACGCCGGCGAAGAACTCGAGGTTCTGCTGCACGGTGAGGTTGCCGTACAGCGAGAACTTCTGCGCCATGTACCCCAGCCGCTGGCGGGCCCGGGCTGCGTGCCGCTTGAGGTCGATACCCATCACGCTGGCGTGCCCGGCGGTCGGCACCAGCAGGCCGCACAGCATCTTGAAGGTCGTGGACTTGCCGGCGCCGTTCGGTCCCAGCAGGCCGAAGATCTCGCCCTGCGGAACCTTGAAGGTGATCCGGTCGGCGGCCGTGAAGTCGCCGAAGGTCTTCGTCAGGGCGTCGGCCTGGATGATCGCGGACTCGATCGACGGGTCGACCGGAACCGCGGCCATCTGCCGGGCCAGTTCCGAATCGCCCCCGGGGCCGCCCCCGAGGATGTCCATGAAGGCATCCTCGAGCCGTGGCGCGACGACGTCGATCCTGGCCTGCGCGCCGGCATCGAGCGACGCCAGCGGCGGCAGCGGCCGGTCCTTGCCCAGCACCAGGCGGACACGGCTTCCCTGGATCACGCCGTCGATGACGCTGTCCTCCCGCAGGGCGCGGGTCAGCACCGACCTGCGGTCGCCGCCGATCATCGAGACCTGCACGCTCCGGCCGCGCAGCGCCTCGGTCAGGTGCGCCGGTTCGCCGGCATAGAGCAGGCGGCCTGCGTTCATCAGCAGGATGTGGCCGCAGCGCTCCGCTTCGTCCAGGTAGGACGTCGACCAGACCACCGACAGGCCGCTGTCGGCCAGCACGGTGACCATCCGCCAGAGCTCCCGGCGCGATATCGGATCCACGCCGACCGACGGCTCGTCGAGCAGCAAAACCCGCGGACGTCCCAACAGCACGCACGCAAGGCCGAGCTTCTGCTTCATGCCACCTGACAACTTCCCTGCCGGCCGCGTGGTGAAGGCCGCGAGGTCCGTGAACGACAGCAGCCGGTCGAATTCGTCCTGGCGCAATGCCGGCGGGACGCCACGGAGATCGGCGTACAGCTCGAGATTCTCGATGACCGTCAGGTCCTCGTAGAGGCCGAACTTCTGCGGCATGTAGCCGAGGACGCTGCGCAGCTCGTCCCCCTGCGACAACGGGTCCAGCCCGTCCGTGCGGAGGACGCCGGCCGTTGCCTTCAGCAGCCCGGACATCAATCGCATCAGCGTCGTCTTGCCGGCCCCGTCGGGGCCGACCAGTCCCGTGACCTGCCCGGCGGGAATGCGGGCGGTGACGTCCGCCAGCGCGTTCGTGCGCGCCCGCGCGTAGCGGTAGCCGACCTCGGCGAGTTCGACCGCCCAGGTCACGGTCGCGCCGGCGACGTCGTGGCCCCGTCGAGCCGGACGGTGACCGGCATGCCCTGCCGCAGCGCCGGGTCGGCGTCCGTGACGATCACGCGCGCGCGGTAGACCAGACCCGTCCGCAGGTCCGTCGTCTCGACGTTCTTCGGCGTGAACTCGGCAGTGGGCGACACGAAGCCGACCCGGCCGTGGTAAGGCTGGGTCGGCCGCGAATCGGTGTACAGCAGCACGGCCCGGCCCGGGGGCACCCTGCCAAGGTCCGCCTCCGCGACGTAGACCCGCGCCCACACCGGTGACCGGAGCGAGAGCGTGAATGCCGGCGTGCCGGCCGCGAGGATCGCGCCCGGCTCGACGGCCCGGGTCAGGACGGTGCCATCGGCCGGCGCGAGCAGTACCGCATCGTCGAGGCGCTGCCTGGCCTGCGCGGCGAGCGCGAGGGCCTTCTGCTCGTTCGCCTCGGCCTCGGCGATCTCCTGGCTGCGATAGCCGCGCTGCAGTTCCTCCAGGGCGGCCTCGGCGGACGCGAGGCGTGCGTGCGCCTGGTCGCGGGCGGCGACGGTATCTTCGTAGATCCGTGGCGCGACGGCCCCGGTGTCCTTGAGCTGCTGCTGGCGCACGAGCTGCTGGTCGGCGTTGGCGAGCGCGGCCCGACGTTCGGCGACGGCGGCGCGCGCCTGCTCGACGTCCTCGGCACGGTAGCCGGACTTCAGCAGCGCGACCCGGGCCGCGAGCGCCGCCGCGCTCGCCCGCGCCTCGCGTTCCTCCAGCTGGAGTGGCACCGGATCCAGCCGCGCCATCACCTGGCCCGCACGGACGGCGTCGCCCTCGTCGACCTCCACCGAGGCGACCTTGCCGGCGACCCGCAGGCCGAGCGTCACGTCGCGGATGTCGACGTTGCCGTAGAGCCGCAGGTCGCCGTCATGTGCACCGCGAACGAACGCGGCATAGCCGATGCCGGCCACGCAGGCGACGGCGACGATCGTCAGCGCGATGCGACGTTTGGGCGATACGCTTGTCATGGGAGTCCTTGCGGGGAGAGGCCGCGAATCGCCCAGTCCAGACGCTGCACGATCCGGTCGCGGTCGCGTGCGATGCGTCTGAGGGCGCTGGCGATGGATTTCGAAAACAGCGGCGGACCCTGCCATCCGGATGCGAGCAGTCGGGGCAGGCCGACCGACGCCATCAGGAAGCACAGGACCTGCATCGGATCCTCGTCGACGATCGCGCCGGCAGACTGTGCCTCGCCGATCAGCCGCACGAGCAGCTTCGGGTGACGGGCTGCGAGCGATCCCAGGAACCGGCGCGCGCTGGCATCGTTCGCGATCGCGGCGATGAAGAGACGACCGATGAAAGCGTCGTTCTCGATGCCGAAGTCGACCAGCTGCAGGATGGCCTGCCGGAGCCGCTCCAGTGGCGCCGCGGCGCCGTCCGCCACGAGCACGACGCGCGTGAGCAGCGGCGCGTACCACTCCTCGATGAGTTGCCAGACGAACGCGTCCCGCGTGCCGAAGTGGTAGACGAAGCTGCCGAGATTGGCGCCGGCCGCCGTCGCCACGGCGCGCACTGTCAAGGCATGAAAGCCGTCTCTTTGGGCAATTTCCCGTCCGGCGGCCAGCAGCAGGTCGCGCGCGGAGGGCCTGGACTCGTCAGAAACGGCCATGGCTGGAATTATACGGCCGTATAAACAAAATGAAAGGATTACTGGGCGAACGCATTCGATATGCCGCTCACGGATCGGCGACCGGTAGGGGATTCTGGACGCGCCCCACGGAGGAGCCGTCATGTCCCGAAACACACTTTCCCGCCTCGCCTGCATCCCCGTACTCGCCCTGGCGTCCAGTGCCGCCCTCGCGCAGACCAGTCCGTTCGCGACCGGTGCCACAGCCTTCCAGACCAACCTGCTCGCGATCCTGACGCCGATCGCCGTCGTCGCCGTCATGGCGCTGGGGGTGGGTGCCTGGTTCAACCGCATCAGTTGGAGCTGGGCCGTCGGTGGCGCCGCCGGCATCCTGCTGGTGTTCGGTGCGCCGCAGATCGTCACCTGGATCCGAGGGCTCGCCGGTGTCTAGGCGCGGCGCGTCGCCCGCTGCCGCGCGCCTCGCAGCGGACCCGTTGTTCGTGGGGATGACCCGCCCGGCGATGGCCCTGGGTGTTCCCTACGTCGCGGTGCTCGCCAATGGGCTGCTGACCCTGGAACTGTTCCTGGTCACGCAGAACCTGCTGTCCCTGCTCACGGCGATCCCCCTGCATGCGTTGACATGGCTGGTCTGCCTGACGGAGCCGCGCTATTTCGACCTGTTCGGGGTCTACCTGGCGACCCGCGGCCGCGGGGGATTCGTCCGTGACGGCAGATGGCGTGTGGTCAGTTACGGGCCGCTGGCCGCGCGGACGCGGCTACACGACCCGATGCCGCTCGGCCTGCTCCCGGAGTACGGCTCATGATCTCCTTGCGTCGCCTCGCGAAGCCGGCCGGGGAGGGCGTCACCGCCGCGGTGCAGATCCCCTTCCGGACACTGGTCACTCCACACGTCGTGCGCACGGCGTCGGGCGATTTCCTCCGGGTCTGGAGGATCCGGGGCCAGGGCTTCGAGTGCGCAGATCCCAACGAGCTGAATGCCGCGCACGGGCGGCTCGCCGCCTGGCTGCGCAGCATAGCGTCGCCGGATGTCGCGATCTGGACGCACGTGATCCGGCGCCTGGACGCCGCGACGCTGGTCGGCGACCCGCCCGAGGGTTTCGCGCGTCAGCTGCTCGACCGGTACCGCGAGCGCCTGGCCGGCGAGACGCTCTGGAGGAATGAACTCTACCTGTCGATCGTCCATCGGCCGCGGACGCCGGTTGCCACCGGCGCCGGAACCCTGCTTGCGAAGGTGCCGCCGGACGAAGACCGCCAGGGGCGCAGTGCGGCGCTCGATGCCCTGGACAAGCTCGCGCAGCAGGTGGAAGCGGCGCTCGGCGGCTATGGGCCGGAGCCGCTCGGTACGTACCGGCATCGCGGCCGCGACTACTCGGAAGTACTCGAGTTCCTCGCGCTGCTGATCAACGGCGAACACCAGCCAATGCCGCTGCCGGTAGCGCCCCTGCAGGACGTGCTGGCCACATCGCGGTTGCTGATCGGCTGGGAAACGCTCGAGTACCGCCAGCTGACGACGACACGGCTAGGGGCGTTCATCGGCATCAAGGAATATCCGTCGTCGACCAGCCCGGGCCTGTTGGACCGGCTGCTGTCCGCGCCGTTTCCGTTCGTCCTGACCCAGAGCTTCTCCTTCCTGCCGAAGCCGACGGCGATGGGCCTGCTGGCGCGGCAGATGAACCGGATGAAGAATTCCGCGGACGCGGCCGTGTCGCAGGCCCACGCGCTTGCCGTCGCGCTCGACCAGCTCGCGAGCAACGAGTTCGTTCTGGGGGACCACCACCTCTCGCTGCAGGTGCTCGGGCAGCTGCGGGAGGCGACCAGCCCGGAACCAATGCGCGAGCTGCGTTCCCTCGGCGAGGCGCTCGCCCTCGCTCGCTCCCTGCTCGCCGACTCCGGCATCGTCACCGCCAGGGAGGACATCGCGCTGGAGCCGGCGTTCTGGGCCCAGTTGCCCGGGAACTTCGCCCCGCGCCCGCGGCTGTCACCCATCACCAGCCGCAACTTCTGCGCCCTGTCGCCCTACCACAACTATCCGTCTGGGCGACCGTCCGGGAATTATTGGGGCGACGCGCTCGCCGTCTTCAGGACGGCGGCCGGGTCCGCCTACCATTTCTCGCTGCATGCCTCCGATCCAACCGATCCGCTGGGCGGAAGTCGCCGCGACACGGGCCACACGTTCGTCTGCGGTCCGACCGGTTCCGGCAAGACGGTGTTCGTCGGCTTCTGCATCTGCCTGCTGCTCCGACAGAACGCCACCCAGGTGATCTTCGACAAGGACCGCGGCCTGGAGGTGCTGGTCCGCGCGCTTGGCGGCACCTACCTGCCCCTGCAGCGCGGTGCGCCGACCGGCTGCAATCCGCTGCAGCTGGCCGAGGGGCCGGAGAACGCGGCTTTCCTGCGGCGCTGGCTCCTGACCTTGCTTTCCCGTCCCGGCCGACCGCTGTCGGTTCGGGAGGAGTCGGAGGCGGACCACGCGCTTGCCGGCGTACTGAGCCTCGAGCGCGGCGACCGGTGCCTGTCGCGGCTCCTCGAGTTCCTCGATCCGACGGCGCCCGACGGCCTGCACGCACGGCTCGCGCCATGGTGCCGGTCAGCCGGCGGCATCCATGCGTGGGTGTTCGACGTCGGCACGGACACCGTTCTGGCGGAGCTGTCGCGAAACTCGCTGGTCGGCTTCGACATGACCGGCGTGATCGGCGACGCGGAGGTCAGGGGACCGCTGACGCTGTACCTGTTCCATCTCGTCGAGCAACTGCTCGATGGCCGTCGCCTCGTCGCATGGCTCGACGAATTCTCGCGGCTGGTCGACGATCCCGGCTTTGCTGCGCTTGCCAGCGACGGCTGCAAGACATGGCGCAAGCGAAACGGCGTCATCGCGTTCGCCACGCAGAGCCCTACCGACGTCTTGAGCAGCCCGATCGCGCGGGCCCTGGTCGAGCAGACGCCCACCAAGATCCTCTTCCCGAATGCCGATGCCCGGGCGGTCGACTACGTCGAAGGGCTCGGTTTGTCGGAGCAGGAATTCCGCCTGCTCCGGACCGACCTGTCGCCCGGCTCCAGGCGCTTCCTGATCAAGCAGGCACGCGAGAGCCTCGTCGCCGAGCTCGACCTGAAGGGGCTGGATCAGGAACTGGCCGTGATCTCGGGTCGTACGGAAACCGTCGCCAGGGTCAATGCCCTCATCGCCGAATACGGCAGCCCGCCGGCGGGCTGGTTGCCCCTCCTCATGGTCCGCCCGATGCCCTCTGTACAAGGAGTCGCCTGATGAAAGCCGTCACGAAGCAGATGATCCTCGCGCTCGTCCTGGGAACCGCCATGACCGTCGACGCCAATGCGACGATACCGGTCATCGACCTCGCGGCGCTCAGCCAGCTGCTGCAGCAGATGAACGCCTGGCAGCAGCAGCTGCGGGGCATGCAGTCCCAGCTTACCCAGTTGCAGCAGACCAACCAGGCCCTGACAGGGGAGCGGGGGATGGCGCAACTGCTGCTGCAGTCCGCAGCCGAGCGCAACTACCTCCCCACGGACCTGAGCCAGCTCGGCTCCCTCGCGACCGGAGCCGGCGCGGGCTATGCCGGCCTGTCGAACAGCATCCGGGTCCTGTCCGCGTCCGCCGGCAGCCTGAGTGCCGCCGACATCGCCCGCCTTCCGGCGCAATCGCGCGACCTGCTGGCGACGGCACGCCTGGCCGCCGCCGAGAACCAGGCCGTGACGAGCCTGGCGTACTCGCGCAGCAGCGACCGCTTCAGCCAGCTGTCGACGCTGATTTCCACGATCGGCGCGACGCCGGATCTGAAGGCGATTGCCGAACTGCAGGGCAGGATCGCCGCCGAGCAGGCGATGCTCGCGAACGAGGCGGTGAAGCTGCAGTCCTACGCCTATGCCGCCGACGCCCAGCGCGGCGCCATCGATGCCAAGACGCGCGAGGAGATCGTCCACGGCCACGGCTCGTTCGCGTCGCGGTTCCAGCCGACGCCGCCGGCGCCGTGATGTTCTTCCAGACCTTCTGGACCTGGCTGACGGCGCGGCTGGCGGCGTACATCAGCAGCAACACCGCCCAGGTGGCGGCGGCGATCGAACCGGTCGCCGCCGTCATGGCCGTGGTCTACGTGATGATCTGGGGATACCTGCACCTGCGCGGTCGCATCGAGGAGCCGATCATGGAAGCGGCGATGCGGGTGCTAAAGCTCGTGGTCGTGTTCGGCGCCGGCCTGCACCTGTGGCTCTACCACGCCGTGGTGACCGAGCTGTTCTTCAACGGCCCCGACGAACTCGTCGCGAGCCTGGTCGGTGCCACGACGCCGGTCGCGACCATCGACACGATCTGGGCCAGCGGTGCACAGGTTGCGGCGACGCTGTGGGACAAGGGCAGCGTGCTCGCCGGCGACATCGGCTTCTACATCGCCGGCGTCGCCGTCTACCTGCTGATCGGATTCTGCTGCGTCTACACGCTGTTCCTCCTGTCGCTCGCGAAGATCGCCGTCTCGGTGCTGCTGGCCATCGGCCCGATATTCCTCGTCCTGACCCTCTTCGATTCCACGCGTCGCTACTTCGACGCATGGATCCAGGAACTCGCCAACTACGCGCTGGTCTCCGTGGTCACGGTCATGGTCAGCGCCCTGATGCTCGACCTGGTGAAGGCGTACGCCGACCAGACGGCCGCGCGCGGCGAGGCGCTGGTCACGGTCGACGCGCTGAATCTCGCGCTGGCCGCCGGCCTGGTGATCCTCGTGCTGCGGCAGGTCCTGCCAATTGCCGCGCGACTCGCCGGCGGCTTCGCGTTGTCGACATTCGGCTCGGTCGAGCAGCTGACGCAGCGGCTGCGGATGGCCGTGCTGGGCGTCGCGACGGTCGCCGGCGCCGCGATGGTGGCGAGCGACGACACGGACGATGCCGCCTGATCCTTCCCGAACCCCAGCCAGGAGCCAATTCGATGCGCACGATCCTGAGCGCGATTCTGTTCCTCTGCCTCGGAGCCTGCTCCTTGACCCGGACTGCCCCTGCGTGTCACGGGCAGCTCCGGCCCATCAATATCCAGACTGCAGGGCAGCGCGATGAACACCGTTGAGAACGACTATTACAAGGAGGCGGTTCGCTGGGACGCGGATCGTGAACGACTGATGGCGCGCAGCGTGCGGCGCGCCTGGGCCGTGGCGCTGGCCGCCTGCGGCCTCAGCGCGCTGTCGGTCACGGCGATCGTCGTCATGGCACCCCTGAAGCGCGTCGAACCGTTCCTCGTGCGGGTCGATGCCTCGACCGGCGTCGCGGACGTCATCCCGAACTACGTCGGCACCGCGGACCTGCCGGACTCGGTCCTCAGGCATCTGGCGACCGAGTACGTTAGCGTCCGGGAGCGGTACGTCCCGGCCCTGGCGGAGACCGACTACGAACAGGTGGGGGCCTACCATTCTGCCGCCATGAACCAGAAATGGGCGGCGCTGTGGGCGAGGGGCAACCCGGCTTCGCCCCTGAACCTCTACGCGGACGGCACCCACGTCTCGTCGCGCATCCGCTCCGTGTCCTTCCTCCGCCACGATCACGTGAACCCGGACGTGCTGCAGGTGAGGCTGACGCGGGGCATCGCGCACGGCGATGTCGCCGACGAGCGGGCCGAGCACCTCGTCGTGACGCTGACGACGACCTTCGCGGCGCCGTCGGCCGATGCCAGGACCCGTGCGCTGAACCCGCTGGGCTTCAAGGTGCTGGAGTACGTCGCGGAACCCGAGCTGCCCGACCCCGGACCCACCAGCGCCGGCGGTGCCGCGGTAGGCGGTGCCCCATGAAGGGCGGCGATCTCCGCCGCGTGCGCGCCGCGTGTGCCGCCGTGCTGGCCGTCGCGAGTCTGGCGTCGCTGGCCGACGCGGCCGACAGCCGCCTGCGGGTCGTCGAATACGATCCGCACCGCGTCGTCGAACTGACCGCGTTCGTCGGCTACCACGTGAACGTGCAGTTCGCGCCGGACGAGCGCTTCGTCAGCCTCGGATCCGGCGATACAGCCGCGATCGACGTGGGCGCGGAGGGCAATCACCTGCTGCTCAAGCCGCGCGTCCAGGTCGCGGACACCAACCTCACCGTCATCACCAACAGGCGGACGTACTACTTCGACTACCACGCCGTGGCGCGCCGGCCACGGCCCGACGAGGCGACCTACGCGATCGAGTTCGCCTACGCGCCCGCGAACGTCGCCGCCGGTCCGGGGGACGATGCCGGCGACGGTGCCGCGGCGCGCCTGGACAAGGCCCCGCTGGTCCGCAACACCGACTATTGGTACTGCGGCAGCCCGACGCTCCAGCCGCACTCGGCCGCGGACGACGGAATCCAGCTACGGCTGACGTTTGGCGCCGACGTGAAGTTCCCAGCGATCTATGAACTGTCCGGCGACGGGACCGAGTCGCTGGTGAACACCCACGTCGAGCAGGACGCCATCTACATCCATCACCTTGCGCCACGGTTCATCCTGCGGCGCGGCTCCGAGGTCGGCTGCGTCGTCAACCGCACGGCCTCGGCCGACACGCGCCGGCCGGCCGCCGGCACGGTCGACGACCGGACGGCACGGTCGATCCGGAGGGACGCGCGATGAACAAGCCCGGAACGGTGGAAGGTGAAAGAGCGGGTCCGATGACGCTGTCCGTGGCGAATCGGCTGCCGCGTGGTTCGCGGCTGGCTGTCGCGATGGCGGCTGTTGCGATCGGCGCGTCACTGATGACGTGGTACGCGGTCCGCGTCGAGCGCGGCCACGCCGGCCAGGCGCCGAAGGAAACGGTGGCCGCAAGACACGCGGCGGCATCCGAGATGCGGCTGCCGCCGATCGAGCTGCGTCGCGACGTGCCCGTGCTCCAGCCGGTCGACGTCGGCACCCCCCCGGCGCCGCCGCCTGCGCCCACGGCGCCGCCGTCGCCGCGGCTGTTGCCGGCGCCGACGGCGCGTCCGCAGGAGACGGTCGTCGGCGCCGCGTCGCATGCGGCGTCGCCCGTGCCGGTGCTGGTGCGAGCGGAGCCGGACGCCGCGCCCGCGGTCGCGCCATCGCGCGAGCTGCTTGATCCGGTCGCCCTCGCCAATGCCAGCGCCGGCCCCGACGGCGCCGCGCGGGCGCAGCGCGAGCCCGCCGGGGCCACCGCCGTGGCGGACGCATCGTTGTTGCCGGATCGCCGGTGGCTGCTGCAGAAGGGCAGTTTCCTCGACTGCACGCTCGAGACCGCGATCGATTCGACGCTACCGGGCCTGGCCACCTGCGTGCTGGCGCTGGACGTGTTCGGCGCCGACGGACGGGTGGTACTGATGGAGCGCGGAACGCGTCTCGTCGGCGAGGTTCACGGGGACGTCCATGCCGGGCAGAACCGCGTTGCGGTCGCCTGGACAGACGCCCGCACGCCCGCCGGCGTACGCCTCCAGTTCCTGTCCATGGCCACCGATCCGGTCGGCCGGGCGGGCGTTCCGGGCGTCGTGGACCGGCACACCGGCGAGCGGTTCGGTGCGGCCATCCTGATGTCCTTCATCGACGGCGCCGCATCGGCGATCGCCGCCCGCGAGCAGAGCGGCGGCGGGGTCGTCTACAACGCGCAGCCTTCACGCGACATCGCGACCGAGGCACTGCGCAACTCCATCGGCATCCCGCCGACGATCCGGGTCGCGCAAGGAGCGCGGATCCAGGTCATCGTCGCCAGCGACGTCAGCTTCCACAACGTCTACCGCCTCTCAGCACGTGGTCCGGGATAGCGTCTCCGCGGAGCCGGGCCCGTCGTCGGCGCTGCAGCATTTCGCGCGGCCCCTGCAGCCGTTCCTCCGTGACCCCGAGGTCACGGAAATCTGCCTGCAGCGGCCTGCCGAACTGTTCATCGAACGACAGTCGGCGTGGCAGCGGACGGAAGTGCCCTGGGCGACCGACCTCTGGGCCTGGCACTTCGCGAGGTTGCTGGCCACTTCGACCGCACAGCGGGTCAACGCCGAATCGCCGCTGCTGTCGGCTGCGCTGCCCGGTGGCGAGCGGGTGCAGGTCGTGCTGCCGCCGGCGGCGGGTCCGGACGGCGTGGTGATGGCCATCCGCAAGCCGGCGTCGGTCGTCTGGACGCTGTCGGAACTGGCCGTCCGGGGCGTCTTCGACGCCGCGTCCGGTCAGCCGGGCCGACCCACGCAGGAGCACGCTGCGCTGCGGGCGCTCTACACGCGCGGCCAGACACAGCAGTTCCTCGCCGCGGCGGTCCGGGCACGGCTGAACATCCTCGTCGCCGGCGCGACCGGCAGCGGCAAGACGACGCTGACGAAGGCGCTGATCCGCGAGATTCCGTCCGCGGAGCGCCTGATAGGCATCGAGGACGCGGCGGAGCTGGAGTTCTCGTCGCACCGCAATTCGGTCCGGCTCTTCTACTCGAAGGAAAACCAGGGACGTGCGCAGGTAACCCCGAAGCAGCTGCTCGAAGCCTCCCTGCGGCTGCGCCCGGACCGGATCCTGCTCGCGGAACTGCGCGGCGAGGAGGCGTATCATTTCCTGCGCAACGTCAGTTCCGGGCATCCCGGCTCGATCACGAGCATCCACGCCGGGAGTGCCGTGCTGGCCTTCGAGCAACTCGCGCTGCTGGTGAAGGAAAGCCCCGCCGGTCGCGACATGTCCTTGTCAGACATCCATCGCATCGCGCGGGCCGTGATCGACGTGGTCGTGTGCTGCCGCCGGCAATGCGGTCGACGCGAGATCCATGAGCTGTGGTGGCGCCAGGCCGACGCCGCGGATTGATTGGCCCGCGCCGTCGCAGTTGCGTATCGTCCGCCGATGCGTTCACTCCGGCCCGCGTCCATCGATGCCCTGATCTGGGGCTGCCTCGCGTCGACCTGGTTCATCTGGGGCTCGACCTACCTCGCGATCAAGTTCGCGCTGCGGGGATTTCCGCCTTTCTTCCTGATGGGCTCGCGCTTCGTGGTCGCCGGAGGCCTGCTCCTTGCCTACACGCTCGTCCGCGGCGTCGCCTTCCCGACACCGATCCAGTGGCGCAATGCGCTGGTCGTCGGCGTGCTGATGCTCGGCTTCGGCATGGGCGGGACGGCTCTGGCCGAAGTCTCGGTCCAGTCAGGCCTCGTCGTCGCCTTCATCGCCGTCACGCCACTGCTGGTCGTGCTCGCCAGCCTGCCGTTCGGCGTGCGGCCGCGCCGCGCCGAGGTCGTCGGCATCCTCGTGGGCCTGGCCGGGGTGATCATGCTGACGCAGGGCACGGGCTTTCGCGGTTCGCCCCTGGGGGTGTGGACCATGGCGCTGGCCTGCAGCGGCTGGACGCTCGGCAGCGTCCTGAGCCAGCGGACGCTGCCACTCGCCCCGGGACCGGCGGGATTTGCGAGCGAGATGCTCTGCGGCGGGATCGTGCTGCTGGGCGTATCGGCGCTCTCTGGCGAACACGCGACCCTCGCCGTGCCGGCGCAGGCATGGCTCGCGTGGGGCTACCTCGTCGTCTTCGGTTCGCTGATCGCGTTCAACGCCTACATGCTGCTGCTGAGCCGGGCGTCGGGTGGCATCGCGACCAGCTACACCTACGTCAATCCGATCATCGCCATGCTGCTGGGCGTGACGCTCGGTGGCGAGCACGTCACCGGCTGGGAATGGCTCTCGGCCGGGGTCGTCCTGGCCGGCGTCGTCATGCTGCTCGCCGGCCGTCGCTGACCGGGCGCGGTCCGCTCCGCCGTGCTGGTATTCCGATCGCGAATTGGGGATTCTGGCGCCACTGCGCCCGCCGGGCGCGCGGGAACCGACATGACGGCGCGCATCATCCGTTCGGCCGACTACCGTCGCATGCGCTGGAAGAACGGCCAGGGCGAAACCGCCGAGGTCGCCATCGGGCCGGAAGGCGCGACGCTCGCCGACTTCGACTGGCGCGTCAGCATGGCGAGCGTCGAGGCCGACGGGCCGTTCTCCGCCTTCGCCGGCATCGACCGGACGCTGACCGTCGTGGCCGGCGCGGGCCTGCGCCTGTCGCCCCGGGGCTCGCCGGCCGTGGAACTGACGGTGGCGTCCGCGCCTTTCTCGTTCGCCGGCGACGTGGCGGTAGACGCGACGCTGTGCGGCGGGCCGGTGACGGACCTGAACGTGATGACCCGCCGCGACCGCACCTGGCACCGTGTCCGGCGGGTGACGACGGGTACCGTCGCCGCGGCCGCCGAGGCCAGCGCCGTCTTCCTGGTCGCCGCCGACGCCACCGGAGCGCGGCTGGCCGTGAACGGCAGGGCGTGCACGCTGGGGCCGCTCGACACGCTCGAGCTCGCCGTCGGCGGACCGGCCGCCGAGGTCCTGGACGCCGGCGTCGCCGGCCTGCTGCTGCTGGAGATCGGTGGGCGCGCAGGCGCGCCGCGCTAGCCGACCTCGACGCCGAGCCGGACGAGCTCGCGTTCCAGCGAGCCGGCGTCGGTGAACCTGACCGCCTGGAAGCCGCACTCGCGGGCCGCGTCGACGTTCGCCTGCAGGTCGTCGATGAACAGCGTGTGGCCGGGCACCAGCCCGTGCGTGTCCGCGAGGTGGCGGTAGATGGCCGGTTCGGGTTTCACGAGGCGGACGGCACCGGACACGACCACTGCAGCGAACAATCCGAAGAAGTCGTGCCGTTCGCGCAGCCATTCGTAGATGGGCTGCGACATGTTCGACAGCCCGTAGAGCGGCGTACGGCGCGCGGCCAGCGCCCGCAGCAGCCGTATGCTGTCCGGCTTGGGCTGGAGGGCGTGGCGCACGGCATCGAAGAACCCCTCGATCTCCGCGGCGGTACTGCCGGTGCGGGCCGCGAAGCGGCGCACCGCCTCCGCCTCGCTCAACGTGCCGCGGTCGAACTCCACCCAGTCCGGATGCCCGAAGGTCTCCCGCCGGACCCGCGCGCGTCGCTGCGCGTCGGGGAACTGCCTGGCGAAGATCTCGTCCGGCCGCCAGTCGACGAGGACGCCGCCGAAGTCGAAGACGATGTGGGTCGGCCGGGTCAACCGCCCGGCTCCGGCGACAGCGGGAATCCCTCGGTCCCCGCGGCGACGTGCCAGCCGCAGACGATCCGCCACGCCTCGTCGGCCGTCTCGGCGAAGGTGATGAGCTCGCGGTCCTGGGTCGAGAGCAGGCCGTCGGCGACGAGGAAGTCAAGGTCCACCGCGCGCTCCCAGAACTCGCGGCCCACGAGCACGACGGGCACGGCGGGCATCTTGCCGGTCTGCACCAGCGTCAGCGTCTCGAACAACTCGTCGAACGTGCCGAATCCGCCGGGGAACGCGACCAGTGCCCGCGCGCGCCGCAGGAAGTGCAGCTTGCGCATCGCGAAGTAGTGGAACGAGAAGCACAGTTCCGGCGTCACGTAGGGGTTGGGGACCTGCTCGCGCGGCAGGGTGATGTTCAGTCCGACCGAATGCGCGCCGGCGTCGTGCGCGCCGCGGTTGGCCGCCTCCATGATGCCGGGTCCGCCGCCGGTCATGACGACGACGCGTTCGCCGCC
>Ga0316217_10001328_pt1 | contig 32558 bp, 11 predicted proteins | sample 1anoAmetaG_FD_203633 | JGI IMG/M metagenome (GOLD analysis project Ga0316217, IMG submission 203633) | Freshwater microbial communities from Trout Bog Lake, Wisconsin, USA - 1anoA | ecosystem: Environmental > Aquatic > Freshwater > Lake > Hypolimnion/Profundal zone | place: USA: Wisconsin... | reverse complement strand
GTCCGGCCGGGATCGTAGCGCCCGCGGCCAGCGTGCCGGTCAGGGTCAAGGGACCACTGCCATAGATAGCGCTTTGCGAAGCGGTCAGGTTGGCAAAGACCGGGCTGGCGGCAGGGGTGACGGTGATGGTGAAGACCTTTTCGAAGGTCAGGCCATGGGCGTCGGTGGTGCGCAGGCGGATGGAGTAGCTGCTCTGGGCGGCATAATCAAATACGGCGGCCGACTGCAAGACATTGCCGACGACGGTAAACGAAGCGTTGCCGGTGCTGCCGGCGCCGCTGACCAGGCTATAGGTGAAGGTGTCACCGACATCCGGGTCGGTGCTAGCCAAGGTGCCGATGGGGGTGCCGGCCGGGTAGCGCTCGGCAATGCTGGAGGCCGAGAGTGCGATATCGGTGGGAGCATGATTCACCCGGGATGGGGCCTCATAGGCGCCAATATCCACCGTGGCGGTGCCGGTGGGCGTGCCATCCTCGACGCGGCCCAACCCGCGTTGATCGGTGGTCAAAGGTTGGCCGTTGGCATCCAGCGCCAAGGCATTGGAGCCGGCATCCAGCGCCGGGCTGCCCGGCTGGATCGCCATGGTCCAAGTCGGGCCGCCGTTGTCCTGGAGTGGGCCAAGCTGCGGATCGACAGCGCCAATGACAATATTGCCATTGGATCCGTTGGTCAGGCCGCCGCCGGTGCCCACAAGGTTGCAGGCACTCGCGGCATCGAGCGTACCGTTAACGTCATCGCTGGCGAGCCCCTGGTGGTTGCCGGCGAGAATGGTATTGTTGGCGACCGCAGTGCTGACAAAGTTGAATAGGCCGCCGCCCAAAACGCTGGCCGTGTTGCCGCTGACGGTGGCGTTGGTGAGCGTGAGGGTGCAGGAGACATAGTTGGAAATAGCGCCACCGCGGTTGGCCGAGTTGCCGCTCAGGGTGCTGTTAATGAGGGTCGCGGTGCTGGAGGAGTAGCTGGAGATGGCGCCGCCATCGCCGGTGGCGGAGGCATTGCCGCTCAGGGTGCTGTTGCTGACGGTCAGGTGAGCGGTGCTGTAGTTTTCAATGCCGGCGCCATCGCCATGGGCCGTATTACCAGTAAGAGTGCTGTTGGTGAGCGTCGCCGTGCTCCCGAAATTGTAGAGGCCCCCGCCATCGACCGCCGCGTTGTTGCCGCTGAGGGTGCTATTGGTCATTAGGGCGGTGCCGCCGGCGATATTGGCCAGGCCGCCGCCGTGGTAGGCCGAGTTGCCCGTGAGGGTGGTGTTGATGAGCGTCAGCAGGCTGGCGTAGCTGTAGATGCCACCGCCGAAATTGCCGGCGGCGTTGCCGCTGAACATAGTGTTGGTGAGCGTCACGGTGCTGCCAATATCGTAGAGGCCCGCACCGAAGTCGGCGTTGCCGTTCTCGATGGTCAACCCCGTCATGCCCACCGTGCTCCCGGTTATGTGGAACACCCCGCTGGCGTGGTTGCCGCTGACGGCCAGTTGCTCGGCCCCCAGCCCCTGGATCGTCAGGCTCTTGGTGATATCGAGTTCCCCGAGGGTCAGGATGATGGTGCCCGGGCCGCCGCTGACCAGCGCCGGATCGAAGGTGATCGTATCACCGGAAGGTGCCGCCAGGGCAATGGCTTCGCGCAGCGAGATCAGCCCATCGTTGGGGTCAACTTCATCGGCGAGCGTGGTGACGATCAGGTTGACCGTTAAGATCCCATCGACCGTGGTGATGGTATAGTCCGGACTGGTTGCCGAAACATGGATGGGATAGGGGTTACCCGCCATGCCGCTGGTCGCGGTGGCGGTGGTCGTCAGGGACAGGGTGGTCAGGCTGGCCGGCGTATCGCCGCCGACAAATCCGCTATACGTAGCGGTGAGCGTGGGCAGCGGTGCGCCGACAGCCTTGACCTTGTTGTCGGCGGTAATGGTCAGCGATGCAGGGGTAATGACCCCGGTGGTGGCGTTGACGAAAGTCACGGCGTAGTTGGCGCCACCCTGGCCATCGCTAACCGTACCGGCGGGCGCGAGGGTCTTGCCGGTGCCGCCGTGCGGGGTGTCAAAGCTTTCGGTAAAGGTGGCGGTATCGCCGCCGACCAGACTGCCCGCGGTAATGGTTGGAGTAGCGGCCGAGGCGGTCGTGCCATTGTACACACGGGAGTCGCCGGCGGCCGTGACGGTGATCGGCCGCGGGGTAATGTTGGCGGTGGTGGTCTGCGTGCCAATGCTGTAGTTGCCCGCCGCCGGGCCGGTGAGGGACAGGCCCGTGTCGGTGACGGTGATGTTGTTGCCGGCGTTCTTGCCGGCGAAGGTGGCCGTGCCGGCCACCAGGCTCACCGCATCGAGCCCCAGCACGCCCTGCAGGGTGGCGCTGGTGATGGTGGCGGCGGTGGTGCCGTCATAGGGTTTGGCGGAGGCCGTCAGCGTGGCCGTCAGGGTGCGCGGCGTGATGGTGAGGGTGGTCGAACTGTTGGTGGTGGGATTAAAGTTCACGTCGCCCGCGTAACTGTAGGTGATGGCGTACGGTGAGCCGACCACGTTCAGGCTGCCGATGGCCAGGCTGGCGGAGAAGGACCCGCCGGCTTGCACCGTCGCGGTGGTGCTGGCGGTGCCGGCGGTAATGGTGATGGTTTGTCCGGCCGGGATCGTAGCGCCCGCGGCCAGCGTGCCGGTCAGGGTCAAGGGACCACTGCCATAGATAGCGCTTTGCGAAGCGGTCAGGTTGGCAAAGACCGGGCTGGCGGCAGGGGTGACGGTGATCGTGAAAGCCTTCTCGAACGTCAAGCCATCCGAAGCGGTGGTGCGCACCCGGATCGAGTAGCTGTTCTTAGTGGCGTAATTGAATACCGCGGCCGACTGCAACGTATTGCCGGCGAGGGCAAACGAGGCGTTGTCGGTGCTGCCGGTGCCGCTGACCAGGCTATAGGTGAAGGTGGCACCGACATCCAGATCCGTGGTGCCTAAGGTGCCGACGGTGGTGGCGACCGGGTGGCGCTCGGCAATGCTGGAGGCCGAGAGTGTGATATCCGTTGGGGCCTGCCGCAGGGTACCGCCGTACTCGTAGGCGCCAATATCGACCGTAGCAGTGCCGGTGCCATTGCCATCGACGATCCGGTGGAAGCCGCGTTGGTCGATGGTCAGAGCCTGCCCATTGGCATCGAGGGCCAGGGCATTGCTGCCGGCATCAATGGCCGGGCTGCCGGAGAGCAGGGCCATGGTATAGGTCGGGCCGCCATTGTCAGCCAGTGGCCCCAGGAGCGGGCTGCCGCCCAGCAGGTTGTGGCTGCCGGTAACGGCAAAATCTCCGGCCACATTGCCGGCACTGTTGGCCGCGATAATGGTGTTGCTGGCTAATGTAGTGCCCATGCCCTGGTTGTAAATGCCACCGCCGGTCACGCTGGCGGTATTGCCGCTGAGCGTGGCATTGGTCAGGTCCAGGGTGCTGTAATAGCTCAGGACGCCCCCGCCGTAGGCGGCGGTGTTGTTGGCCACGGTGGCATTGACGAGGGTGATAATGGCGGTGGCGTTGTAAATGCCGCCGCCCTGGATGGCGGTGTTGCCGCTGATGGTGATACCCATGAGCACCTGAGTACCGTGGCTGGAGTACAAGCCCCCGCCGTAGTTGACGGCGGTGTTGCCGTTGAGGGTGGTGTTGGTGATGGTGCCATCGCTATAGGTGAGACCGATGGCGCCGCCATAAGAACCGGCGGCGTTGCCGGTGAAGGTCGAGTCGGCAATCGTCATGGGGTCATAGCCGCAGTAGATGGCCCCGCCGTCCTGCCCGGCGGTGTTGCCGGTGAAGGTGGAAGTGTCCACACTCAGCGTCCCGTGGTTGCTGTAGAGGGCCCCGCCGAAAACGCTCGTCGTATTGTTGGTGAAGAGCGTGGCGCTGGCCTGCACCTGGCCGCCAAGGTTGTACACGCCGCCGCCGCCGTAATGGGCGGCGTTAGCGGTGAGCACATCCCCATTGAGCGTCAGCGTGCCGCCGTTGTTATAGAAGCCGGCGCCGTAATCGTTCTGGGCGTTTCCGCCGGCCACGGTCAGATCGCTGACCGTCACGATGCTGTGGTTAATGGTGAAGTCCCGGCTGACGTTGTTGCCGCTGACGGTGAGCAGAGTGGCGCCGGGTCCCTGGATCGTCAGGTTCTTGGCAATGTCCAGTTCGCCCAGAGTCAGGTGAATGATTCCCGGGCCGGTGGCAAATAGCGCCGGGTCGAAGGTGATCGTATCGCCGGAGGGCTCCGCGAGGGCGAGCGCTTCGCGCAGGGAGATCAGGCCGTCGGTGGGATCGACTTCGTCGGCCAAGGTTGTCACCTGAAGTGCGATGGTTAAAGTGCCGTCAACCTGGGTGATCGCATAATCCGGATCTGTCGCGCCGGAAACATTGATTGGATAGGGGTTGCCCGCCGTGGGGCTCGCGGCCGTCGCGGTGGTGGTCAGCGTGGGCCCGGTGGTCAGGCTGGCGGGAGTATCACCATTGACGAATCCCGTATAGGTTGCCGTAAGGACAGGAAGCGGAGCCCCCAGCGCCTTGACCTTGTTGTCCGCCGTAATGGTCAGCGGGGCTGGGGTAATCGTCAGGCTGGTGGAACTATCGGCGGTCGGATTGAAATTCGTAGCGCCGGCATAGCTGTAGGTGATGGTGTATGGGGAGCCAGCCACATGCAGACTGGAGATCGGCAGGTTGGCCGAGAAGGTGCCATCGGCCTGCACGGTGGCGCTGGTGCTGACGGCGCCGGCGGTGATGGCAATGGTCTGGCCGGCCGGAATGGTGGCGCCATCGGCCAGCGAACCGGTCAGAATCAATGGCCCACTGCCATAGACGGCACTTTGCGCGGCCGTCAGGTTGCTGAAAACGGGGTTGGCCAAACTGGTGGAAGGAGCAGACTCATAGGCCCCAATATCCACCGTGCCATTTACAATGCGGCTAAAGCCGCGCTGATCGGTCGTCAACGCCTGCCCGTTGGCATCCAGCGCCAGGGCATTGCTGCCGGCATCAATCGCGGGACTACCCGGAAGCAGGGCCATGGTCCAAGTCGGGCCGCCGTTATCCTGGAGTGGGCCAAGTTTCGGATCAGCGGTGCCGATGACAATGTTGCCATTGACGCCATTGCTCATCCCGCCGCCGGTGCCGATGAGGTTATAGGCGCTCGACGCGGTCAGTGTGCCAGCAATGTCCTGCGCACCATTCCCGGCGAAAATACTGTTGTATGCAGTAGCGGTGCAAGCCGGGTCGTTATTGATACCGTCGCCCGTGCCCGCCGTGTTGCCACTGAGGGCACTATTGATGAGCGTTACCGTAGCGGCACACCCGCCGTAGGGCACTTGGTTGGGCGCATTATCGATGCCGCCGCCCACACTTGCCGCGTTGCCGCTGAGGGTGCAGTTGAGCAGCGTAAGTGTGGCGCCGGTGACATTTTCGATGGCCCCGCCGCCCGAGCTTGCCGAGTTGCCGCTGAGGGTGCAATTGGTCAGCGTGATCATGGTGTTGCTGCTGGCGATGCCGCCGGCATTGCAGGCCGAGTTGCCGCTGATGGTACAATTAGTGAGCACCATATTGCCGTCGGGGACCGCCGTATTGCCGCAGAACCCGATGGCGCCGCCGGCGTTGTAGTAGTTTTGGCGGGGAACCGAGTTACCACTTAGAGTGCAGTTGGCAAGCGTCAACAGGGTGGAATCGGCGAAATAGATACCGCCGCTGGCATAGCTGGCCGAATTACCACTGACGGTACAGTTGTTGAGCGTCAACGCCGCGGAGTGATAGCTGCTGATGCCGCCGCCCATATAGGCGCTGTCGCCGCTAACGGTGCAGTTGGTGAGTGCAAGCGTACTGGAGATGGCGTGAATACCACCGCCGCCGGTGGAATTGTCGTTATTGTAGCCATCGCTGATCGTCAGCCCTGTGATGCCCACGGTGCTGTTGCTGATGTTAAACACGCGGCTGGCATGGTTGCCGCTGATGTCTAACAGCCCGGCGCCCGGGCCCTGGATCGTCAGGTTATAGTCATTGGCAACATCCAATTCCCCGAGCGTCAGGATGATCGTTCCGGGGCCGGTACTGGTCAATCCCGGATCGAAGGTGATCGTATCGCCGGAAGGTCTGGCCAGTGCAATCGCTTCCCGCAGGCTCAGCAGCCCATCGCCCCCGGTCTGTTCATCCGCCAAGGTGGTCACGATGAACGGCGTCCCGATTGGCGGCCGCACGGACAGCGTGCCGCTGAGGATCGTCACGTTGTAGTCGGCAGCCAAGCCAGTGCCGTCCGATACTGTCGCGCTGAGCGCATAGGTTGCGACCGGAGCCGTGGCCGTGGCGCCCGTGCTCGCGTACGTCAGGCGCAGGTTCTCGCCGTTAATACCTGTGCTCACTGTCGCCGGCAGGTCGGTCGCCAGGTTGGCCGGGCTGCCGTAGGTCTGACTGTCATTGCCAACATGGACCGTCAGGGCCGCGGCGTTAATCGTCAACGTGCCGTTATTGACGGTCAGGTTGTAGTCGGAGGCCACGCCCGTGCCGTTAGTCACCGTCGCGGTGATCGCATCGGTCCCGACGTGGGCCGTGGCCGTGTCGCCCGTGCTGGCGTATGCCAGGCTCAGGTTCTCGCCGTTGATACCCGTGCTCACGGTCGCCGGCAGATCGGTCGCCAGGTTGGCCGGGGTGCCGTAGGCCTGAGTGTCATTGCCGACATGGATCGTCAGGGCCGCCGCGTTAACCGTCAGCGTACCGTTGTTGACCGTCACGTTATAGTTGCTGGCCAAGCCGGTGCCATTGGCCACCGTCGCGGTAATGGCATAGGTTCCCACATGGGCCGTGGCGGTATCACCGGTGCTGGCGTACGTCAGGTGCAGGTTCTCGCTGTTAATGCCGGTGCCGGCGGTCGCTGACAGGTCGGCGGTCAGGTTGGCCGGGCTACCGTAGGACTGGCTGTCGTTGCCGAGGTTAACGGTCAGAGTCGCCTGGTTGACAGTCAGATTGGTGCCCGCAGAGCTGGTCAGGTAAGCAGAGTCTCCGGCGAAGGCGGCCGTGACGTAATTGGTATAGGTGGTGGCATTGAGGCCCGCCAGACTGACGTTGCTGAGTGTGGCCACACCGTTGGCATCGGTGGTGGCACTGCCCACACTGGTGCCGTTGAGGCGGAAGGTGACGGTTTCGCCGGCTACGCCGGCACTGCTGGCGGTCAAGGTGGCCGACAGGCTGGTCGTGCCGCCGTAGGTGCCGGTCGCGGCGGATGGGAAGGCCAGGGTGGTGGGAGCGCTGGTGGCGTCCACGCGGATCGTGCCATTGGTCGTCAGGGTAGAGGTGTTCCACGCCAAACCGGGGGATAGCGCCGGCAGGTTGACCGTACCGAAGCTGCCGGCATAGGTGGCGGCGGAGAACAGAGTGAAGGTGTCGCCCGCCGCCAGCGTGCCGGCCAGATTGGTGACATTCAGCGTGCCACCCAAAGTTAACGTGGTAACGCCTTGAACCTTGTCGCTGGTGCCGGCAGCCTTGTTGATTTCCAGCGTGGTGGTGCCGGCAAGACCCAGCGTGTTGTTGACCGTGAGCGTGCCGATACCGCCGCTGCCGGGGCTCAGCGTACCGCCGGAAGCGACCGTGACGGCCCCGCTGATGATGCCTGTGCCGCCGAGCGTTCCGCCATTATTGACGGTGACGGTGCCGGTACTGGTGCCCGAACCAGCGGTGTTGCTGACCAGCAACGTGCCGGCATTGACGGTAGTGGTGCCGGTGTAGGTATTGGCGCCGGAGATGGCCATGACGCCGGAACCAGCCTTGATAATGCTGCCCGCGCCGTTGCGGCCATCGCCGATGATGGCATTGACCGACAGATCGGTGGCGGCGAACCCGTCCTCGATCGTGAAGGTGTCGGTGCCTTCGAGTTTGACGTTGGGAGTGCCGATGACGGTTGTCGTGGCCGAAGCGTGGGTGGTCAGGCTGCGGCCGTTGCCGAAGTAGCTGCCGACGCGGAGCGAACCGGAGCCATTAACGGTGGCACCGGTGAGTTCCAGGTTGGTGACAAAAGCATTGCTGCCGTTGACGGTCAGCGTGCCGGAAACCTGCGTGGAATTGTTGTTGTAGGCGCCGTAGGGGACGTTGTCCATGATCAACGTGGCACCGGCGGCGACAACCACAGTGCCGTCCTGTGTGAAGGGGGTGTACCAGCCACCGTCATAGAGGCGCGCCGTGCCGGCATTGATCTCGAGCGTGCCGGTGAAGAACGGGCCGCTGCCCGAATTGGAATTGCCGCTCTTGAGATAAAGCGTTCCGGTACCGTCCTTGACGATGCTGGTGGCAGCGCCACCGGTCAGCGCGCCGGTCTGCACGAGGGTGGTGCCCGCACCGCCGAAAGTAACCTGCTGGCTGCCTGTCAACGGGAGGCCGCCGGTGAGCGTCAGCGTGCCGGAATCGGAATTGATGCGCGTGTTGGAACCCAGGTTGATCGGGCCCACGAAGCTGTTGTTTCCGGAGATGTTCCGCAGGGCGCCATCATTGGTTACGCCCATGCCGTTGAGGGTTAGAGGTTCGGCGGCAGTGGTGATGCCGCCCTGGATTTGCAGGGCCGTGCCGGTGGAAACCGTGGTGCCGGCGGCCGCAGAGCCCAGGGCGTTGGCGTTCTGGATGTTCAGGGCGCCGGCGGTAATTACGGTGGCACCGGCATAGGTGTTGGCGCCAGTAAGCACCAGCAGGCCCCCACCGTTCTTGCTAAGCCCGCCGATCCCGGCGAGCACCGCGCCAATCGTGGCGGTCTGGTTGTTGACCGTAATAATCGGCAGGCCGGAGTTGACCGCCAGGGTCAGCGGGCCGCCGCTGCCGGTGTTAAGCGCCCAGTTGTTGCTGCCGGTCGTGTCGCCGAAGACCAGGTAGCCGACGGTGCGGGCGCCATCGAGGGTGACGATGGGATTGACCGTGATGTTGAGCGTGCTCAAATCAGCAGTGGCGCCGGCAGCATCGGCCACCAGGCCGTTCTGCCAATTGGCCGCCAGGCTCCACGAGCCGCCCGCCAGGTTGGTCCACACGCCGCTGTTGGCCACCAGCACATTGCTGGTGGCGGTCAGCGTGCCACTGGTGGCGGTAATCGTGACGCTGCCGCTGGCGGCCGGGGCGGTGAACAAGCCGGTGGCATCAATGGACCCGGCGGTGGCCGACCAGGTACAGGATGGCGCCGTCGCCGTTGCATTGCCAAACTGATCGAGACCCGATACGGCAAACTGCTGCGTGGCGTTGGGGCCCACGACCACCGTGGCGGGAAGAATAGCCACACCCGCGAGGATTTGGCCGACCGTCAGATCCACGGTGGTGGTGCCGGACAGGCCATAGACATCGGTCATGGTCACGGTAAAAGTATAGTTGCCGGCCATGGTGACGGTGGCGGTGGAGTTCTGGGCGGCGTTGGTGCCGTTGGCCGAGAATGTGGGCGCTGCGGCGCCCGCCGGCACGGTCGTGGCGGTCCAGGTGTATTTCAAGGCCGGCTCGCCGCCATCATCGTTGCCCACGACGGCCAGTGCCACCGTCTTATTATCCGCATTGAGCGTCGCCGAAGCCGGCGTGGCGGCGGTGGGCGTCTGATTGGCGGGCGTGGTGGCCGTCACGTTGGTAAAGGTCGTGGCGTTGAGCGAAGTGGTCAGCCCCGAGTCGTTGGCCAGGCCGATGTAGACGGCGCCGGCCAGATTCATCGTCACCGGCGAACCAATGGTGGTCCAGGTCGTGCCGTCGGGCGATACCTGCGCCGTGATCACGTTGTTAGTACGGGTGATCTTGACCCAATACGGCAGGTTGGCGGTGTTGGGACCCGCCACGCTGGTGGGATAGGCGCCGGCGGCCGCGCGGTACTGGAACGTCGCATCGTGCTCGGGGGTCACCGACGTGAAAGCGAACGGCGCGTTGGCATCCAGCGAAGCGCGGATCATCACACCGGCCTGGGCCGACATATTGTTGTTCACATATTGCTGAGTATTGATTTCGGCAACGATCGAGCCGTCGCCCGTCATCGGTACGTAGGTGAAGCGGAGCTGGTCGGCAGTCGTTCCGGCCCAGATGTTGCTGCCGGCGCTGACGATCGTAAACGTGCCGGTGCCGCTGGCATAGCCGCAGGCCCCGGTGCCGGGCACCGCGCCCACGTCGACCGATTGCCAGGGACTCGGCAGCGCTGCAGCCGCCGGGGCGGCGGCAAAAATCGGCGTGTTGGCCAGGCTTTGCGTCTGCGCGTTGACGGCATACACGCGGTAATAGTATTGGCCCAGCGGCGCAACCGTGTTGTCGGCGTAGCTGGTGACGCTGGCGTCAACGGTGCCCAGGGCGCTGAACGTGGCGCCGTCGTTGGAGCGCTCGATCCGGTAGCTGGTGGCCGTGGGGCTGGCGTCCCACTGAATGGCCAACTGGCTCGACGTCTTGGCGGTGAAGGCCACGCCGGTCACCGCGGGCAACGGCGTGCTTTCCTGGGCGGGCGCGGTCACGGCGGCATCGCCCTGGGCATCCAGGGTTACCACGCGATAGTAATACGTGCTGTTGGGCGCGGCAGTCGCATCGACGAAAAGCGGCACGTTGGCGCCCACGGTGCCCAGGGCGGTCCAGCCGGTTGTGCCGTCGGGCGAGCGCTCGATGCGGTAGCCCGTTTCGCCGCTGGCGTCGAGCCAGCTCACCACGATTTCGGTGGGGCTTACGCCGGTGAACGTGACGTTGCGGGCGGCATCGGCCCGGGTCAGGGTGTTGACCGTGACCGCTGGCGGTGAAACGCCGGTGGCGTTCTGGGCGCGGACCTGGTAGTAGTAGCGCTGGTCGCCGGAAAGGCCGGTGTCGGTAAAGGTGGTGGTGCCGGCCAGCGTGGTGCCGGCGGGCGCGAAGTTGGCGCCATCAGCCGAACGATAAACGACAAAACCGGTGCTGCCGGGCACATCATTCCAGGAAAGACTGACCGTGGAGGATGCGGCGGCGGTGACGGCCAGACCGGTGGGCGCCGCCAGGGTGTTGAGCGCCGGCTGCGGGTTGACATTGCCCGTGACGCTGACGTTGGTAAAGGTGGCCACCGCAAGGTTATCGTTGTCGGCCGAGCTGTCGAACAGGCCAACCAGGACCGAGGTGCCCATCGGGATAGTGTAAGCGTGATATTGCGACCACGTCGTGCCGTTACTCGACGTGTAGCCGGTTACGGTGTTGCCGCTGCGCACGAGTTTGACCCAGAGGGGCGCGAAAGCCGTGTTGCCATACCAGTAATAAGCATTACTGCCACCCGTGGTGCTCCGCGACAATTCCCACGGCCCCTTGGCGGGTGTGGCCAACATGCTGATCATGGGCGCCCCCGGGTCGCTGCTGGCGCGGATCATGATCCCCGCCTCGGTCCAGGAACTGGTGGCGTCCAACGAATTGACCTTGGCGATGATCGTGCCGTCGCCCTGGAGCGTTGTGGCGTCGAACATGCCATTGTCCGCGGTGGTGCCATTCTCGGTGCCGGTACCAGAACTGACCAGTGTATAGGTGGAAGTCCCGGGATCGTAGCTGGCATACCCGGCCGGGGCGCGGTAGCCGACGATGCCGACTTCCTGCGTCGACCAGCCGGCGGTCATCGGTGCGACTACAAGCTTGAATTGCCCCAGGTCGTCGTAGTTGCCGTGGCTGGCCACGACGGCGTAGTACGTGCCGGCGCCCAGGTTCATGGTGAGGTACTCGTTATTGACATCCGTCAAGGGTGTGGCGGCCGGGTCACCATCGTCCGAGGCGATAAGTCGGCCGGTGGAATCATAGATCGACACCTTCGAATCGATCTGCGAAGGCGCATCGCGCACGACGGCGATCGAGTAGCTTCCGCCCGTGCTGGCAAAGGAGAAGGCATCGGTATCGGTCAACCGGGCGAGGGATCCCGTAGCCGACTGGGTCACACCGCTGGCGGCCAGGGGCGTCGCGGTGGCGAGGGTGCTGCCATTGGCATCGTGCGGGGCATAGCCGTCGCCCGCGTAACTGCCATAGAACGAAATGGCGGCCGTCTTGATATCGTTGGCGATCAACGCCATTTCGTCCTGAAGGGTGTCAACGCCGCTCCGGGCGTCGAGCCACTTGGCAATCGAACCGGCGAAATCGACGCCCATTAATGGACCGTGCAAGGCATCAATAGCGTCGCCGTACTCGGCGGTCAGGTTCCCCAGGGAATCGTAAGTGTGCTGGTGGGTGAGCCCGAAGTTGTGCCCCAGTTCATGCGCCATGCCGGTTTCGCGGTCATAGGCGTTGTCGGAGTGGTCAAAGGATACGGCTTGCTGGTCGGGGAACGCGCCCACAGAACTATAGCCGCCCGTCTGGCCGCCGGCGTTGTTGCCGACGTCTTCCCAGGCGGTCGGCGTGGTGCTCACGTTGGGCGGCACGGTGGTCACGTCAACGTCGAACATCCCATAGAACATCGAGATTTCGCGCCAGCACTCGGCAATGTCGTTGCCCTCGGCGGTGTTGAACGTGCTGGGATCACCATCCAGATCGAACGGCGTGATGCCGCCCGCAACCGTGGGGTCGCCGACAAAATCCAGGTAGATCGCGGCGGCCGCGCCGGGCCGGCTGTGCAATACCGGCAGGCCATTGGCCTGGGTCGTATAGGTAGGCGGGGTATAGAGCGCGTTGGCACTGAACACCCCGGGCATCTCGGCCTGCGTGGCATCGGCGGTCCCGGTGGGCAGCGGGGGCAGGTCGTTGTAGTTCACCGCGACCGCACCGTTATCGGGCAGTGCGGCGCTCGCGGCGGCGCTGGCCAGTTCAAGGGTCGAGCCCAAGACCGCGGAAAGCAGGCGGCGCTCCTCGAGAGGCTCCAGGACCGCCGGCCAGGCCGCCTGGGCGCTGACCCGTATCGAATGCGCATAGGCCGCACGGATCGACCGGCGCCGGCCGGACCGGCGCGGTACGATCAAACCGAGGAGAGCCACGAGGGTATGGTGCGCGTTCATAAGTTCTTCCTTTTGCCAGCAATTTCCACGCCCCCCAATTGCGAGATGGAACGTGGCGGGCGGCGCCCGGGTAAACACCAATCGCCTGGTTATCTGCCGGAGGTACAACACAAAAAGCCACGACATTAAAGGATCGTCTTATCCCTTGACGTTCGGCAGTGCCTCCCGCTTGGTAAAACCATCAACCCGTTAAGATATTTTATTTACATCGCGACATGCCGCCGAGAATTCCCCGGCTATCGATTCCTTCTCGCAGCGCCCTTACGCCTTTTCACCAGTGGTATTATGATAAAGTCTGCCGGCCAAAATGCAATGCTTTTCCTCTGGAATCACCGTGCCTGGAGCCCTGCTGCCGGGCCCTACCATTCGCGGGGCCAAGGCCGCATCCGCCGGCACGACTATTTGGGTAATCTGCAACCCTTCGCCAATCTGGGACCTATGGGAAGGATGGGAGGATTGGGCGGTTGCCGGGGGCACCGCGCGATCCTGCGCTTGCATCTCCCACCTCCCACCGCCAGAATAGCCTCATACCTCTTGCAGGATTCCAACTGATGCTCCCCGCACTTTTCCGTATAACGCGAATCTTCTTCTGGCTGGCCCTGTGTATCGTTCTCGGCGGTATGGTCGCCTTGGGCGCCGTGGCCGCGCCGGCGATCTTCCAGACCAACCGCGCCCTGCACGTGGCGGTGCCCGGCCTGCCGGAAAGCATGAACGCCGCCAACTATCTGGGCGGCCAGACCTTCGGCAATACCCTTGTCCGCTTCGCCCCGCTGCAATACGTCGGCCTGGGAATAATAACGCTCTCCCTGATTGTCGAAACCTTTGTCTGGCTCCAGCAACGGCAACTGCTCGTGCGTCTGCGCATCGTGCTGCTGATTCCATTAGCATTGGCCGCGGTGCTGGCCACCGTGGCCGCCCGCCACGTGCGCCAGGCCGCCGATGCGTGGGAACAAGGAATTCGGCAAACCGGCACCGCCCCCAGCGCCCGCCTGGAGTTGGAAACCTGGCACCACCGCGCCGAACAGGCCGAGATGATCAAGATCCTGGCGTTAACCGCCATCGCCGCGCTAACCGCCTGGGGCCTGGCTCTCAAACCCGGCAAATCGCCGCAAGGGATCATTTCTGAAAACCGCGGAGCACGCAGAGGTTGCGGAGAGGAACGTGGATGACCGCCTTGAATACTGCCGTCGTTCTCTGCGTACTCTGCGTTCTGTGCGGTGAAAATTTGTAGGATTGAAACCGTCCCGTAATCCCGTAACCGGAGCCTCCCATGCCCCGCGAAACCAAAGCCCAGACCCTCGCCCGCACGGGCAAGATTCTAACCGCGCTCAAGGCCCTTTACCCCGATGCCCACTGTGCGCTGCACCACCAGGACCCGCTGCAACTGCTCGTGGCCACGATCCTCTCGGCCCAATGCACCGACGTGCGCGTCAACATGATTACGCCGATGCTGTTCAAGAAATATCCCACCGCTCAGGCCCTGGCCGCCGCCGAACAGGCGGACATTGAGACGGTCATCAAATCCACCGGATTTTTCCGCAGCAAGGCCAAGGCCATCAAGCAGACCGCCACCGATATCGTCGAGAAATTCGACGGCCGGGTTCCGCAAACCATGGAAGAACTAACCAGCCTGCGTGGTGTGGGCCGCAAAACCGCCAACGTGGTTCTGGGCAACGCCTTTAATCAGAACGTCGGCGTGGTGGTCGATACCCATGTGGGCCGCCTGGCGCGGCGTCTGGGCCTGAGCCAACACGACGACCCGGTCAAGGTGGAACAGGATCTGATGGAGTTGGTTCCGCAAGCGGATTGGACGCTGCTATCCCACCTGCTGATTTTCCACGGACGGCAGATCTGCGGCGCCCGCAACCCCCAATGCCACGCCTGTAAACTCAACAAACTGTGCCCCAGCGCGTTTACGGAGTCGAACCCGAAGAACGCGCCGTGAAGCCAACGCGACCAGAGGCGGCCCAAAAGACATAAACACGAGATCCCCACGAAGGACCACGAAGGTCAATATGCTATTTCACGGACCTCCCGTCTCAGGGTTATTTAACAATTCCTTTTGAAACACAAATATCTTATCGGGGGCCATGCCACCGCGTCGCGTTGCGACGGCGCTAAAGGTATTCCGCCTTCCGCGTTAAACCAACTTCCAACTTCTAACTTCCCCCGCCCGAATATCTGCGTTCATCTGTGTTCATCTGCAATTCCGCCGCGTTGCCTTTCTTCGTTGCGGTGTGACTTCGTGTTAATTCTCTTTGGTTGCGGCCATGCCGCACTGGGTGCATTTGTGGCAAATTTACTCCCGCTGGGACCGCCGTGCCGCAAAGAAGCCCTTGAGCAGTGCTGCGGCTTCATCCGCCAAGATGCCGCCGACCACTTCCAACCGATGGTTCAGCCGCGCATCGGTGGTCAGTTGATACAGCGTAGCGACTGCCCCGGCCTTGGGATCGGTACAACCGTAAACCAGACGCGGCAAGCGGGCGTTCACCATCGCCCCGGCGCACATCGGGCACGGTTCGAGCGTCACAAACAGCGTACAATGCAGCAGCCGCCAATGCCCCAGCACCACCCCCGCCTGGCGCATCGCCACGATCTCGGCATGCGCCGTCGGATCGTGATCCTGCTCACGTCGATTAAACCCCTGGCCGATCACCCGCGGCTCCTGGCCCGGTGGCTGGTGTACCACGATGGCTCCCACCGGGATCTCGCCCGCCACCGCCGCCTGGGCCGCCAAAGCCAGCGCCTGCCGCATGAAATGAATATCCGGTTCTGATTCCATGGCCCAACAGTACCGCAAATATTCCGCCGGCGAAAGGCGAAGCACGCGATGGTTACGGACACGTTTGCTCGAATATTATTTCGATATCATGCCTTAGCTCAACCTTTGCCAATTTTACGACGTTGGCCTAAGCAATACGCGTATTCTCGCGGCGCACCATTGCGGCCGGGGCAATACAGACCGGATTCGCCTCCCGCGTGGTTACGGCGCCGCTGCGATCACTTCCAGCTCCGCCAGCGAGGCATATGGTTGCTTCTCGTCAAAGCCACTCCGCGCTACGAATTTCAGGTACCGGGTCTCCACGGGCTTGGGAAACAGGACCGTCTGCCAGGCATTGCCGCGCTTGAAACTGCCCTCGCTGATTAAACTCCATTGCTGGCTATCGGCACTGCCATACAGGCCCCACCCCTTGATATGCCCATTGGCCATATCCTGCCGCGGCAGGAATTTGCAGCCTTTAAGACGCACCATCTTGGGAAACTCGATTACCAGTTCATGCGGGAACTGTGGCGCATTGGCCTCCCATGGCGTGTGCCAGATGGTTTCCGGATCGCCATCAATCACATTCGCCGCCGGATAGTCCGGCGCGGCGCTGTCGGCCGCGCTGACTTTGGCGCCCAGTTGGCTCATCACGCTCCCGGCGGTGTGCCCGAAAAGCGTCTCCAGGAACTCGGCCGAAAGCGCCTGGCCCGGCTGAAATTGCGGCGAACCGGCATAGGCATACAAGCTGGCCAGCAGTTGCCGTGCCGCCGGCTCGGTCGCGGCCAGGCCCGGCAGGTCGATCGTGCACGCCAGCAATTTACCGCGGCCTACCCGGGCCTCGAACAGGTTGGCCAGCTTGTGGTTTCGCGCAAAGTTATCCATCACCTGCACCAACGGGTGAAAGTCAGCCGGAGCCTCGTCCATGATCAGCGTACGCGAATGGTTGAGCAGTTCCCACCACTGCCAGTTGCTGTAGCACTCCGTGGGGAACTGCGCCAAAGCCGGATGCCGGGGATCGCAGATGATCCCATTGGTATTGGGCTGCTGCGACGGGAACCACACCGGGCTCCAGAACACCGGCATAAAACTGCCGCGCAGCGTATGGACGGCGTTGGTCTTGGCCGCCAGCAGCACCACGCTTTGGCCTGCCGCCAGCGCGGCGGTGGTGCCCTGATCCCAGGCGCGGCTCACCAGCACGTTCGCCGGTGCGGCGGCGGCTGGCCCTGCCGGATAAACCCAGATCTCCCAATCGTTGGAAAACTCCCCCACCCGGACGGCGACGATCAGCTTCGCTGGTGCCGGCGCATCCTTCAGGGCCGCGCTGATGGTTCCCAGGGAAGTAAGCTTGCCGGTGGCAATGCTCGTGGCCGGTAATTTACCCGTCGCCACGGTGATACCCTTCTCATCCTTGATGCTCCATTCCGGTGTAACATGGGCCAGGTCCACCGGTCCATAGTGCGCCACGTCCACTGGCGCCGTGAAGGCTTCCGCGGTGGTGTAGGTCCGTTTGGCCAGGCGCGCCAGCGGCACGGTCGGTCCGCAGAACCGCTGGTACGCTTCGGGCGTAATGAATCCCTTGGAGTCCCAGAACGCGTCCAGCGGGCCAATCAGCGCCGTCCCCTGCGTGGGATAGTCGTGCAGGTCCAGCAGCGAAAACCCGGCATAACCCGGCGTACGCAAGAGGACCTCGATCTCCTCCTTGTAAAGCAGCGTGGCAAATTTGCCCGAACACTCCACAAATTGCGGCACCTGGGCCAGCAGGCCCTTGGCCGCCATATCGTCCCGCACCATCGCAAAATTCTTCAGCGCCATCACCCCGGTCCACTTCTTGATTTCGTTGGGATCCGGCCAGTACATCCACTGGCCAATCTCATGGCCGATGATCGGACGCGCATCGGACGCCACGACGTTGCGCAAGTCGCGCATGGTGGCGGTGCCGTGCACGCCGCGCCCATCCGCCAGTTCGGTCCATTGCCGGTTCGGAGTCTTTTGCGCACTGGACGCCGACGAATAAAGATGCCGCGCATCGCGCTGGATCAGCATGTCCACCCACCCCTGGAGCACGTCGGCCTTGCCGCCAAACTCGTTGCCCAGCGTCATCAGGCAGAACGAGGGATGATTGCCATATGTATCGACGATCCGCTGGTACTCCGCGGCGATGAAGGCGTCGCGCGCCGGATGGTTGCCGGCGGAAACATTGGCCATCGGCCCTTCGGCCTGGATCATGATGCCTTCCAGGTCCGCCGCCGCAAACGCCGCTTCCGGCGGACACCACGAATGAAAGCGGATGAAGTTCAGCCCGTGCGCCTTGATAATCCGATAAATCCGCTGCCACGCGGGCACGTCCGTCGGCGGATAGCCCGTCAACGGCCAGATCGAGCATTCCAGCGTGCCACGCAGAAACACCGGCCGCCCGTTCATGGCAAATTGCGTCCCCTGGGCCGTAAAGCGGCGCATGCCAAATTGCACCGTACGCGAAGAGTCCCCCAGGGTAACTGTCAACGGCGTCAGGTTGGGTGTAAACTCATCCCACAGTTTCGTCCCTTTCCTATCCACCACCATCGCGGCTTGTCCGCCCTTTTCGTCCCAGGTGACCGCGGCACTCTGGTCTCCAACTTGCAGCGTGCCATGGCCCGCCTTGCCGGTGGCATTGCCGATCTTTACGGCCACCCGCGCCGTCATCTGCGCCACGTCCGGGTACACCTGCACATCGTCAATCCATACCGGGGGCGTGGTGCCCAGCTCAATGCGGCCAATAATGCCGTTCATGTTACCCCACGTGCCGCCAAACAGGGCCGAGACAAAACGCCCCATGTCCAGTTTCACCGTGTTATCGACGCAGATCGTCAGGCGGTGTTTACCCGGTTTAACCCCCGTCCCAAAATCGTATACATGCGGCGCAATGAGGCTGTCGCAGGTGCCGGCCAGGCGCTCATCCAGCCACACGCTGGTCACCCAACGGCAACGCTCGAGGAACAAGGTGACGCGCTGGGCGTCCCACCCCGCGGGTATGTCGATCTCCCGCTGATACCACGCCGGCCCGGCGTAGTCGTAAACCCGATACGGCCCCTCCAGGGTGGGCGTCTTGGTGTTCTTCGGGCCCAGGCCGGCATCATCCATGGTGCCGGGCAACTTGATGGTCGTTTCTCCCGGCAGGCGCTGCGCAAACCACTGCTTCGGCTGCCCTTCTTTGGCGGGGTCGAGCGCAAAGTGCCACTGGCCCGCCAGGGATTGCACCGCCTCTGTCGCGTAGGCCGGCACCACCGCCAACAGCACCACCACAACCATCATCATACACTTCATAACCCGTCCGCCTTTCATCAAAATCGTCCATCGAGAAAGTGCTTCAGTTGCTGTTCAACGGAACATACGCCAGCCGCTTGAATACCTTTGACCACTGGAGGCTCCAGAGTTTTTGCACCGGGACCGCTTCGGCATGTCCATCCACGAAGGCCACGTTCCAACGCCGCGTCTTGTGCGGGCGTTATACCGGATCCCGGCGGAGCCGCAACAATACCACCCCATGCCGCGGTACGGTCATTTCTATCTTGCCTTCAAAAATACCCAGGTCCTTCTGGCGCCACAAATCGCGGACCATTTGTTTGCCACTGCGACCGGCCGTCGCCCAATCCAAGGCAACACGTTGCGCCACCGGGCCGCGATTGCACAATCCCACGGCCAGGGAGCCATCTTCCAGGTTCTTGAGCAGCACAAACGTTTCGCGTTCCACCAGGACCGGGCGGGCACACGCCCCCAGCGGATCCTGGTCGATGTCGATGACTTCGGAATTCGTCAGAATATTGAGCGTAAAGGCGTCCAGGTGGGTCATGTCGCCGCTGTAAAACAGCGGTGCCGGCAACAGGCACCACAGGGACATAAACGAATACTGCTCGTTGGGCGTCAGCGGGCAGGGCTGCGGCGCGCCCATCCCGCCGGCGTTACCGATCCAGCCGATCTGAATGTAATCCGGGTCGTTCCACCCGCCCGGACCGTTGAACGCGCCAAGTTGGGCATTATGCAGTGCAATGTCCAGAATGCGGTGCAATTCAAATCCCAGGTCGCCGCCGGTACGCCACGAATGGCCCCCTATCTCCTTGCCCCATTTCCATACGTCGCCCATGCCGTACTGGCAAAGATTAAAGACGATGTCCCGGTTCTGCGCTTGAAGCAGGTCGCCCATCAGCCGGTACGGTTTCTGATACCCCGCGAGTCCTGCCGCCTGGGCCTTGTAGGAACACCAGTCGTACTTGAGAAAATCAAATCCCCAGTCGGCAAAACGTTTGGCGTCCAGGTCCTCGTGCCGCAGTGCCCCGGTGTAGCCCGCACAAGTTTTTGGTCCGGGTGAAGTGTACAGCCCGGCCTTGAGGCCTTTGGCGTGAATGTAGTCCGCCAGCCCCTTCATGTCCGGGAACTTTTCGTTGCCCGTAATGTTTCCGGCGGCATCGCGCTGGCCCATCCAGCAATCGTCGATGTTCACGAACTGATAGCCGGCATCCGCCATGCCGCTGGCGACCATGGCGTCGGCGGCCTGGCGCATCTGGGCATCCGAGACGCGATTGTAATAGGCATACCAGTCGTTGAAACCCATCTGCGGCGTGAGCGAGAGCGTGTCGCCGGCGACTATTTTGAAAACCCGCTGGGCTTTCCCCGCGGCATTCTCCACCAGCAGCGTTACCCCGTAGTCGCCCTTGGCCGGCGTGGTGCCTGTGATAATGCCCGTGGTTTCATCCAGCGTCAGGCCGGCCGGCAGATCTTTGGCCGCAAACTTGAGCGGTCGCGTACCGGTGCAGGGGATGCGATAAATAAAGGGATGCCCCGGCCGCGCCCCGTAGACCCGCGGCCCGTTGATCCGTGGCGCGGGCCCAGGCGTCGGCGTCAGGATCACCGCTTCTTCGGCCGGCGCTGTAATAGTGACCGGCATGGTGCCGGTGACGACGAACTGCGCCTCGGCCCAATCGGCATGGGCATAGTTGACGTTATTGGTGGTAGTGCTCGCCAGCAGCAGGAGCGTCTTAACACCCGTCAAGTCCACCGCCGCCGGGCACGGCGGATCCCCGGCTCGCATGATCGGACTTGCCCAAAGACACTTGCCGTCGGCAAATAGCCGAAACACCAAGGCCACCTCATGCCCGGTGCCGGCGCCATCGTCCACGCCCACCTGGGCGGTAAATTTGCGACACCCGCCTTGCAGATCCAGATACAAAGCGCTATCGGCGTGCGTGCCCAGGCCTTTGGCAAATTTCCTGCCGCCGATACTCAATCCCTTTTCCGTGATCGATTGATCCCCTTGCGCCTTGCCCCAGCCCTGGGTGGTCTTGGCAATGTCCAGTGCGGAAAGCCAGACGTTCTCGTCACCACGGGCCAGCGGGGATTGGCACAAAACCCCAAGCAGGGCCAGTACCAGAACGATAGGCATTGACCGCTCGCACGCCATGCAGGAACTCCAAACTTACAGCACGCACGAGCCTGGTGCGCCAGGTACCGCACGATAGGACGGTAATGCGTGGCCATGATACTCGTATTCCTTGCCACCCCCAATCGATGAGTCTATTATTTGCGCTCACCGGGTGTGGCCAGATTTTGTGGCAAGCGTGTGCTGCCGGCGTGTCAACCGAGCCGCGACCGTCAAGGAGCGACCGCGCTGCGTTCGAGCGTCCATTGGTCGCTCCCTTACGGTCGCGGCTCGGAAATACCACAAAATCTGGCCGCACGCCGTCCATCACCTATAGGGGCAAACATCCGATCAGGGACCGCCCAGGAAACATCTTTATCTCGTCCCCATCCTTGCACAAGGAGTCTGCATTGGCCCCATTTCCGCTCCCTCCCGCACCCGCCGCCCAGGCCGGGCCGGTCAAGGCCTGGTCCCAACCAGTGGTCATTCCCACGTACCTGCCGCTGCCGGCCGACAAAAATCCCATGTTCCTGGAGAAACGCGTCTACCAGGGCAGCAGCGGGTGCGTCTATCCCCTGGCGTTTACCGATCGCATCGCCACGGAGAAAACGGACAAGACCTGGCAGGCCCTGCACCTGGAGAACCCGTTTGTACGCCTCATGGTACTGCCCGAGATTGGCGGGCGCATCCACGTGGGGCTGGACAAAACCAACGGCTACGATTTTTTCTATCGCCAGAATGTCATCAAGCCCGCCCTGGTCGGCCTGGCCGGTTCGTGGATCTCCGGCGGCGTCGAATTCAACTGGCCCCAGCATCATCGCCCCGCCACCTTTATGCCGGTGGCCACCCAGATTGAAGAACATGCCGACGGATCCCGCACCATCTGGTGCTCCGACCATGATCCGCTCCAGCGCCTCAAGGGCATGCACGGCGTGTGCCTGCATCCGGACAAGGCGTATGTGGAATTGAAGGTGCGCCTCTTCAATCGCACCCCGTTCACGCAGACCTTCCTGTGGTGGGCCAATGTCGCCACGCGCGTCCACGAGCATTACCAATCCTTCTTCCCACCCGATGTGCATTACGTCGCCGACCACGCCAAGCGGGCCATGAGTCGTTATCCGTTATGCGCGGGCCATTATTATGGTGTGGATTATGGCGCGCGTGGCCGCCACGGCGTGCCGCCGAACCAAACGCCGCGGCAGTTTGTTCCGCCGGGCACCTATGCCGCCAACGATCTGAGCTGGTATGCCAATATTCCCGTGCCCACCAGCTACATGGCGATGGGATCACGCGAGGATTTCTTTGGCGGGTACGATCATGCCGCGCAGGCCGGCGTGGTGCATGTGGCCAATCACCACATCGCGCCGGGCAAAAAACAATGGACATGGGGCAACCACGAGTTCGGTTATGCCTGGGATCGTAACCTGACCGATACCGATGGCCCCTATATTGAGATCATGGCTGGCGTCTACACCGACAATCAACCGGACTTTTCCTTCCTGGCGCCGGGCGAAACACGCACCTTCAGCCAATACTGGTACCCCATCCAGAAGATCGGCCCGGCCCAAAAGGCCAATCGCGATGCGGCCGTAAGCCTGCATCTCAACGGATGCCAGGCCGCCATTGGCGTGGCAGTCTCCGGCCGTTTTTCCCAGGCCCGTGTGCGCCTGGAATGCCGCGGCCAGGAAGTGGCCCACTGGACGGCCGATCTGGCGCCGGATGCCCCCCTGCTGGTCCAGGCCGACATCCCGGCAAAAGCCCGTGAGACCGATTTGACCTTGATCCTGCAAACGGCCGGCGGACAGGAGTTGCTCCGCTATGCCCCGGCGGTCCGCCGCCAGAGCCCCGTGCCGCCGCCCGCCACCGAACCGGCCTTGCCCCGGGATATGAAGAGCAACGACGAACTCTATCTGACCGGCCGGCACCTGGCGCAGTACCGCCATGCCACACGCCATCCGGAAACGTATTGGCGCGAGGCCCTGCGGCGCGACCCGGGCGACGTACGCTGCAACAATGCCCTGGGTGTGTGGCACCTGCAACGCGGGGAATTTACCGCCGCCGAAACTTTCTTCCGCACGGCCGTCGCCACGCAGACGCGGCGCAATCCCAATCCGGATGATGGCGAACCCCACTACAACCTGGGCGTGGCGCTGCGCTACCTGGGCCGCACCGACGACGCCTATGCCGCGTTCTACAAAGCCACATGGAACTTCCCCTGGCGGGCACCGGCTTACCACGCGTTGGCCCAGCTTGATGCCCAGCGCGGCTGCTGGAGCACCGCCGCCGAACACCTTAACCTGGCGCTGCGCGTCAATGCCGATAACCTCCAGGCACGCAATCTGGCCGTTATCGCCTGGCGCCAGTTGGGCGATAATGCCGCCGCCGAGCGCCTGCTGGCCGAAACCCTGGCACTCGACCCGCTGGATCCCTGGGCGTGCGCCCTGGCCGGGCGGCCGATCCCGGGGGACAACCAGGTACGGCTCGATATTGCCTGGGACTTGGCGCAAGCCGGCCTCTGGGCCCAGGCCGAGGCGATTCTTCAGGCCGCCGATTTTGCCGCCACCGATGGCACCACCCCCCTGCTGGGGTATGCCCGGGGCTATCTGCTGACCAGGCAGGGCGACCACGCCGGGGCCGCAAAGGCTTATGCCGCCGCGGCGCAAGCCACGCCCGATTACTGCTTCCCCAATCGCCTGGAAGACATGGTCATTCTGCAAGCGGCGTTGCACGCCAACCCGCGCGACGCCCGCGCGCACTATTACCTGGGCAACCTGTATTATGATCGGCGGCGCCACGATGAGGCCATGACGCATTGGCAGCGTTCCGCCCGCCTCGACGGATCCTTTGCCATCGTGTGGCGCAACCTGGGCATCGGCTATTTCAACGTGGGCCACGATGCCGCCCAGGCCCGCCGTGCCTTTGACAAGGCCCGGGCCGCCAATCCCGCCGACGCCCGAATCTTTTATGAGCGCGACCAGCTCTGGAAGCGGATCGGCGAAACCCCGGCCCGCCGCCTGGCCGAGTTGGAAAAGTATCCCGCCCTGGTGCAGTTGCGCGACGATCTGACGGTCGAGCTTTCGGCCCTCTACAACCAGACGGGCCACCACGCCCAGGCCCAGGCCCTGCTGGCCCCGCGCAAGTTCCAGCCCTGGGAAGGCGGCGAAGGCCTGGCCCTGGGCCAGCACGTGCGCACGCATCTGGCCTTGGGACGCCAGGCCCTGGCCGCCGGCGACGCGCTAAAGGCCCGTGAACTCTTCCAAGCGGCCCTTGATAGCCCGCCCAATCTGGGCGAGGCCAAGCACCTCCTGGCCAACCAAAGTGACATCCACTACTACCTTGGCCTGGCCTGCGCTGCCGCCGGCGATGCGCGCTCTGCCCGGCAATGGTGGACAAAAGCGGCCGCGGCCCGTGGCGACTTTCAGGAAATGAGTGTAAAGTCTTTCTCTGAGATGACCTATTACAACGCCCTGGCACTGGCGAAACTGAACCAAAACACGGCAGCCAAAAAGTTACTCCGCGATTTGCTTTCCTATGGCCGCCAATTGATGCACGCCTCGGCCAAGGTCGATTATTTTGCCACCTCGCTGCCGGCCATGCTGCTGTTCAACGACGATCTGCAAAAACGCAACACCATCACGGCGCGGTTCCTGCAAGCCCAGGCACTGCTGGGCCTGGGCCGGGTGGCACCGGCGCAAAACCTGCTGCGGCAGGTGCTCCGGGCGGATCGCAATCATGCACTGGCGGCGGATTTGCTCGCCACGCTCAACAAATAAGGAGGTTCTCACCCGAGCCGCGACCGTTAGGGAGCGACCAGCAAACGCCAGGAAGTACTGGCAGCCAAAGCGTCATCCCACAGGTATATTATCTCTGAACCACTGCACCACCCCCATAAGGAGGTTTTCATGCAAGGCGGCCTAGACTCCCAGGCAAAAGGCATCGAACATTACAATGCCGGCTACGTGTGGATGATTTCCGTGGTCGCCGCTTTGGGCGGGTTGCTCTTTGGTTACGACTGGGTCGTAATCGGCGGGGCCGCCAAGTTCTATGAGGCCTTCTTTCACCTTAAAGACACCGCCAGCCAGGTGGCGGCCGACGCGTCGTTCTGGCAGAAGGTGCTGGCCAATGCCGTCTCGCCGGTGGGCTGGGCCCAAAGCTGCGCCCTGCTGGGTTGCCTGGCCGGAGCACTGGTCTCCGGCGCCATCAGCGACCGCTTCGGGCGCAAGCCCGTGCTGGTGGCCGCCGCCGCCAACTTCCTGCTCTCCTCCCTGGGCATCGCCTTCGCCCAAACCTTTCTGGGTTTTGTCTGCTGGCGAATTCTTGGCGGGGTCAGCATCGGCCTGGCCTCCAACATTTCGCCCATGTACATTTCGGAAGTCGCGCCGGCTAAAAAACGCGGCCTGCTGGTCGCCATTAACCAGCTCACCATCGTGATCGGCATTTTGGCCGCCCAGTTGGTCAACTGGCTCATCGCCCGCCCGGTGCCGGCAGAAGTTTCCGCCATGCTTAAGAACCTCGAAACGCTCAAAGGTGCCGCCCAGGAAACCGCCATGAACACCTATCAGACCGCCATGGCCGGCACCTGGAACGGCACGGTAGGCTGGCGCTGGATGTTTGCCGCTTGCGCGGTGCCGTCGCTACTGTTCTTCATCTTCTCGCTGATCGTGCCCGAAAGTCCGCGCTGGCTGACCAAAGCCGGCCTGCACGACCGTGCCCGGCGCATCCTGGGGAACATCGGCGGGGACGCGTATGCCGCCGACGCGCTGGCCGACATTCAAGCCACCGTGGCCCACGAAGACAAACACGTGCGGTTTGTGGAATTGTTCGAACGCCGCATGCTGGCCATACTGGGCCTGGGCATCTTCCTGGCGGTCTTCCAGCAGTGGTGCGGCATTAACGTGATCTTCAATTACGCCAGCGAAATATTCACCCAGGCCGGCTTCAATATGAACGACGCCCTGACCAACATCGTGATGACCGGCGTGGTCAACCTGGTTTTCGTGTTTGTCGCGCTATTCACGGTGGATCGCCTGGGGCGCAAACCGCTGATGCTCTTCGGCGCTGCGGGTCTGGCGATCATCTACGTGGCCATCGGCTTTGCGTACCACGTGAAAGACGGCGGCGGTGCGGTTTCGCCCATCATTTTCCTTGTGCTGGTGCTGGCTGCCATCGGAACTTATTCCATGTCCCTGGCCCCGGTAGTATGGGTGCTGATCTCGGAAATCTTTCCCAATCGCATCCGGGGCACCGCCATGTCGGTGGCGGTGGGCTTCCTGTGGATCGCCTGCTTCCTGCTGACCTACACGTTCCCGATCTTTAAGACCCTGCTGGGCGTATCGGTGACATTCTGGATTTATGCCGGCGTCTGCACGGTGGGCTTCCTGGTCCTGCTGCTGCGTCTGTCCGAAACCAAGGGCAAGAGCCTGGAACAGATCGAACGCGAACTGGTGGATTAAAATAATGCCCATGGAAAACCAACTGATCGTGACGCAGGTTACGCGGCAGTATGATCCGCCGGCCGGGCCGGTGGTGCTTAAGGCGGTGAGCCTGGAGGCTGCCCCGGGTCAGACCGTGGCGCTGGTCGGGCCTTCGGGCTCGGGTAAAAGCACGCTGCTTAATATCATCGGGTCGCTGGACAAGCCGACCTCCGGCACGGTGCGACTGGGCGCTCTGGATGTCACGGCCCTTTCGGCCGATGCCGTGGCGCAGTACCGCGCCCGGCATGTGGGTTTTGTATTCCAGGACCATCATCTACTGCCGCAGTTAAGTGCGTTAGAGAACGTGCTGCTGCCAACCCTGGCGGCCGGCGTGGACCGCGCCAATGCCAGCGCCCGTGCCGCACAACTGCTGGAGCGCGTGGGTGTTGGCCCGCGGGCGGCGGCCTTTCCCGCCCAACTTTCCGGCGGCGAGCGCCAGCGCGTGGCGGTAGCGCGGGCCCTGATCAATCAGCCGCGGCTGCTGTTATGCGATGAACCCACCGGCAACCTGGACCATGAAAATGCCGTGCGGATCGTGGCGTTGTTTGCCGAACTGGCCCAACAGCAGCAGGTGATGGTGCTCATGGCCACGCACAACATGGAATTGGCCGGGCAATTCTCCCGCTGCCTGGAGTTGACCGGCGGAACGCTGGTGCCGCGTGGTGCGGCGGGAGCAGACCGGTGAAGGGGTGGCACTTCATCCTGCGGAGCCTGCGGTTTTACTGGCGGACGAATCTCTGCATTGTTTTTGGCCTGGCGCTGGCTACCGCCGTAATCACCGGCTCCCTGCTGGTGGGCGATTCCATGCGGGAAAGCCTCCAGCACAATGCCTTGCGCCGGCTGGGGAATATTGACCAGGCACTGGTGGCGCCGCACTTTTTTCGCGCGGCTCTCGCCACAGAACTCAATGCCGATCCGGCACCGCACCGCCGAGCGCAGGCGCTGCCGGTTCTGCTGATCCGCGGCTCGGCCCAGCACGGCCAGGAGAATTGGCGGATCCCGAATGTCTCCGTCTGCGGGGTGACGGCGGATTTCTGGACGTTATTCCCGTCCGCGACGGCGGCACCAGCTCTGGGCGGCAAGACGGTGGCACTTAACCAAGCATTGGCCGACGATCTGCACCTCCAACCCGGGGATGACATTATTGTCAGCGTGGATCGCATGGGGGCCGTCGCCGACGAGGTGCTCTTTGCCCAGCGCCGGCGGGAGGAGACGCTGCACGTGCTGCGTCTGCACATCGCGGGCATTGTGCCGGATTCCGCCGGTGGCGCGTTTGCCATGGGAGCCCAAACGTCGGCGCCACGCAGCGTGTTTATGGACCGGGAGTTTCTGGCCACCGCCCTGGAGCGTCCCGGTGCGGCCAACGCCATCCTGGTGCCCCAAAGCCCCACCGCGGCCGAACCACCGGACTTGCAATCCGCCTTGGCACGCCACGCCGCGCTGGCCGATTATGGACTCAAACTTGTACTTAGCACCGCCGGCCAATACGTGGCGCTTGAAAGTTCCACCTTGCTGTTGACGGCCGAGCATCTGGCCGCCGCGCAGACCGCCGCTGCCGAGACGCAGGGCACCGCGGAACCCACATCGGTCTATCTGGCTACGCACATCGACAAGGTTTCCGGCACTCAGCACAGCCTGGGCTATGCCATCGTCGCGGCCATCGGTGCCACGCCATCATGGCCCTGGGCCCCGGGGCGCGATCCGGAAAATGATTCCCATGCCATGGGCCTCAACCGCTGGGCCGCCGATGACCTCGACGCCCACCTGGGCGATGACCTGGAAATGACGTATCTGATTCCAGCTACGGATGGCACGTATCGCACGGCCACCACGCGGCTGAAAGTCAGCGGAATCGTGCCCCTGAGCGGCCCTGCCGCCGATCGCCATTTAACGCCGGACCTTAACGGCATGACCGATGCCAAGCGCATCGGCCAATGGAAAACACCGTTTCCGATCGAGCACGAGCGCCTGACCCCGCGCGATGAGGAATACTGGGATCAGTTTGGCCCCACGCCCAAAGCGTTTGTGAGCCGGGCAACCATGCAGGATATCTGGACCCATGCCAACGGCAGTGCGGAGCGCCCCTGGATCACCGCCATTCGCCTGGTTCCACCGGCGAGGGCCGACCTGGCGGCCTTTGCGCAACAGATCGCGCAAGGCCTGCTGCGCCACCTGACGCCGGCACAAAATCAAATGGTCTTTCGCCCGCTGCGGCAGCAACTATTGGCCTCTGCCACGGGTTCCAATGATTTTGGCCAATTGTTCCTGGCCATGAGTTTCTTCCTGGTTTTGGCCGCGGCGGCCCTGGCCGGCATGTTTATGCGTCTGCTCACGCAGCAGCGTGCCGCCGAGACGGGCATTATGCTGGCCTGTGGCTGGCGCGGGCGCCAGGTGATGCACGTCGCGATCGCTCAAGGCCTTGCCTTGCTGACGCTGGCAACCTTGACGGGGCTGCCTGCCGGGGTGCTCTACAACCAGCTGATACTGCACGCCATGGGTCGCTGGTGGTTGCGTCCGTGGGATCATCCACCCTTGCTGGCGCATGTCACCTTTGCCACGCTGGCCTGGGGCGGCATCGGCGGGGCCGTGGTGGGCGTAGGGTGCATATTATGGGCAACCCGGGCGCTCCGCCGCCTGCCGGTGCTGCAGCTTTTATCCGGCCGGCAGGTGGTGGCAATGCTGGCCCCGCCGCTACGGGCACGCTGGCGGCGTTGGCTTCCCACGCTGCTGGGTCTGGGCGGATTGGCATTGCTGGCGGCGGCAGCCACCAAGGCGGTGACGCCGGAGTTGACGTTCTTTGGCGGCGGCACCAGCCTGTTGGCCGCGGCACTGGCCCAACTTTGGGTAACCTTGGGCCGGCGGTTAGAGCGCCCGGGAACGGTCGTTTCGCTCTGGGGCCTGGCCATCCGTAACGCCGCGGCCAATCGCAGCCGCAGTATATTGACCATTGGCCTGCTGGCATGTGCCAGTTTTATCCTGGTGGCGGTGGCGGCCAACCGGCGTGATTTTTCGCACCTCGACGTGCGCGATAAAACCTCCGGCGCCGGCGGCTTTGCCTTGCGTGCCACCACGGCCGTGCCACTGCATTACGATCTGGCCTCCGCCGTGGGACGCGCCCATTTGGGTTTCTCGCCCCAACAGGAGGCGGCTTTTACCCACGTGGCAATCATCCCGCTCCAGCAAAGTCCCGGTGATGACATCAGTTGCCTGAACTTGGCCCGGCCCATGCAGCCGCGGCTATTGGGTGTGCCGCCGGCCTTGCAGGAGTGCAATGCCTTCAGTGTTCAGTTGGCCCGCGCGGCGCCAGGCGCTAACCCTTGGCAAGCATTGGATGGCGGACCCGATGGGGATGGAGCTATTCCGGCCTTTGCCGATGCCGACAGCATCGAATGGACGCTCCACAGTGGATTGGGGGAGATTTACTCGTTCACCGGACCCGATGGCAAGCCGGTCAAGTTGCGGATTGCCGGGGTACTCCCCGGCAGCATCTTTGCCGGGGAGATGCTCATCAGCCAGGCCAACTGGCAGCGGCTTTACCCCACGATCCACGGGGCGAACTCTTTCTTGCTGGCCGCCGAGCCGCAGCAGCAGGCGGCTCTGGTCGATGCCCTGCGCAGCAGCTTGGCGGACTTTGGCCTGGAGGTGCATACCACGCGGGAAATACTCAATAGTTTTATCGGAGTGCAGAATATTTACCTCGCGATCTTCATGACCCTGGGCGGATTAGGCCTGCTGCTGGGCACGGCCGGCATGGTAGCGGTGATTGCCCGCAATGCGCTCGAACGCCGGGGCGAACTGGCATTGCTGACCGCCGTGGGTTTTACCCGCGACCGGCTGGTGCGCCTGGTGGTCTTGGAGAATGCCGCCCTGTTGCTGACAGGTCTGGGCTGCGGCACCCTGGCCGCACTACTGGCGGTGGCCCCGGTGGTCGGTTCCGGTCAGGCCCGGGTGCCGTGGTCCGCCCTGGCCGCCCTGCTGGTGGCGGTCACAGGCTTTGGCCTGGCCTGGGCTATAATGGCAGCACGACTGTCCATTGGCACCACACCCATCCAAGCATTACGGGAGGAGTAGCATTCACCACTGGGGCTCCAAAGCGATTACCATCGGCGTTGCCGCCCTGCTGGCGGCCGCAGGGCTATGGGGCGCCGGCTGGTTTGCCGCCCCCGGCCTTACGGATCCGCGGGTGCCATCCCCCCCACCGGCCCTGCCACCAGACCCCAGTCTTACCGACACCACCACCTGGCCCAGTTTCCGCGGCAACCCTTCGCTTACCGGCGTGGCCACGGGAATACTGCCGGAGAAACTCGTAAAGTTGTGGACTTATGACGCCGGAATGGAGGTTAATTCCACCGCCGCGATCGTCGGGGGGCGGGTTTTCGTGGGCACCGGCAATGGGAAACTACTGGCCCTGAATCTGGCCAACGGCCAGCGCCTGTGGGAATATGCCGCCGCCGATGCGATTTCCGCTTCGCCCTGTGTGGCCGCGGGACGCGTGTTTGTTGGTGACGAAGAGGGGACGTTCCACGCCGTCGACGCCGCCACCGGGAAACTGCTCTGGAAATACAGCGCCAAAGACAAGATCGCATCGTCGGCCACCGCGGGGGACGATGTTGTATTGGTTGGCTCGTACGACGGGCGACTGCTGTGCCTGGAAGCCGCCACGGGCAAACTGCGGTGGGTTTTTGAATCCGAGGCCCAGGTGCATTGTTCCCCGTGCGTTACCGCCGACGGCGTGATCATCGCCGGTTGCGATGGCCAGTTGCATGTCCTGGATCTGCACACCGGCCGGCAGCAGCGCAGCATACCCCTTGACGGTCCGGCCGCCGCCTCGCCGGCCGCCGGGGGGCATCAGGCGTATGTCGGCACGCTTCAGGGCGATTGTCTGGCTGTCAATTTGCAGGATGGCACCATCCTCTGGAAACTTGCCGCCAATGACGCGGCACACCCCATCGGCCAAGTCACCGCCTCGGCCTTGGTGACGGGCGACCAAGTGATCTTTGCCGCCGAAGACAACCAGTGTTTTTGCGTCCAGCGCGACAGCGGAAAGCGTGCCTGGACGTTCACCACCAAGGCGGCCAACGAATCATCGCCGGTGTTGTGCGGCCGGCGCGTCTTCTTTGGTTCGGCGGACGGCAACCTCTACGCCGCCGATGTGACCAGCGGCAAGGCCCTCTGGCAGTTCACCGCCGGCGGACAGATCAAAGCGTCGCCGGCCGTCGGCGCCGGCCGGCTGGTGATCGGGAACAGCGACGGGACCATTTTTTGTTTCGGGGCGGCCGCGGTGGCGGCCCGCTGACTCCCGCGCCCGGGCGTGGCGCGCGTCCGATAGCGGTGGCGGCGTCAGATAAAATCCTGCCGCAGGTGACCGGTGGCGCGATCTGCAGATTCTTCGTATTTTTTGCGTGCTGAGCTATTGCGAAAGACGCCGGGCTTCGGTTATTGTCTGCGTCGGTTTCGACATTTCGTCTCTTACAGAAGCAAAGGAGTTTCGCTTGGCCATCTTCGCAAACTACGCGCCGGTCGTTGTTCAGGCATTGCAGACCAAGGGGCTAACCGGTGACTGCCCCATGTGTAAGAAGAATCAGTGGGTGATCCACGAAGTGCCCGTGACCATCCCGGTCTACGAAGCCACGGGTAACGTGCAGTACCCTGGCACCTCCATGCCCATGGCCGCCATGATCTGCCGCAACTGTGGCTTTACCGGTTTCTTCTCGCTGGGCGCTTTGGGCTTGCTCAATCGCCAGCCCGCTGCGGGTGCGGCGCCGGCCGCCCCGGAAACCAAGTAAGCACGAAGCACTTGCGTGCGTGCCCTGAACTCTTGTAAAGCTCGTCCCGATGCGTCGGGACGAGCTTTTTGCGTTGGCCTTGCACCCCGGCAGACGCCCGGAAGTTTCTTGCCCGCCGTTACACGCTTCTTGCGGGTGTGACCAGATTTTGTGGCATTTCCGAGCCGCGACCGTAAGGGAGCGACCGCGCTGCGTGCGGACGTCGATTGGTCGCTCCCTTACGGTCGCGGCTCGGTTGACGCACCGCCAGCAC
>Ga0316217_10001327_pt1 | contig 32583 bp, 12 predicted proteins | sample 1anoAmetaG_FD_203633 | JGI IMG/M metagenome (GOLD analysis project Ga0316217, IMG submission 203633) | Freshwater microbial communities from Trout Bog Lake, Wisconsin, USA - 1anoA | ecosystem: Environmental > Aquatic > Freshwater > Lake > Hypolimnion/Profundal zone | place: USA: Wisconsin... | reverse complement strand
GCCCTGTGGGGCGGCCACCGTCCTCAAGAGCAACAACACCGCCGCCCTGAATACTGGCGCAAGCTGGGTGGGCGGCGCGGCCCCCGGGTCCGGCGATACGGCCCAGTGGGATGCCACGGTCACCGGCGTCAACGCCGTCGGATTGGGCGGTAATTTGACTTGGCTGGGGCTGAGCCTCGGCGATTACACCAGCACCAATTGGAGTAGTCCCGGCGGCGCCGTGACGATTACCAACACCGGCAACACGTTGACGCTGGGGGCTGGCGGTGTGAATATGAGCCTGGCCGGCACGAACCTGACCTTGGGCGCGACGGTTCAGATCGGCGCGAGCCAGACTTGGAACGTGTATAACGGACTCACGCTGACGCTGGGGACGAATGTGAGCGGGTCGGGCAACCTCACCAAGCTGGGGGCCGGCACAGTGCAGTTCAACGGGGCCAGCGGGTTCAGCGGCACCAATATCATCGGCGGCGGCACGGTCCAGTTGAATTTCAACGGCGCGGGCAATCCGCCGCTGACGAACCTGCTGAATCCGACCCTGCCGCTGGTGTTCAATGACAATGGCGGACTGCTCCAGATGTTAGGCACTACGAACCGCCAGACGCAGAGCTTCTCGAACGTGCTGCTGCTGGCCGGCGAATCCGGCATCACCGTCACGCCCGGCGCCGGCACGACCACGAATTACCTGGGCTTGGGCGGGCTGCTGCGCGGCCCCGGCGGCGGCGTGGTGAATTTTTCGCTGGCTTCCACGAATGCGTTCATTCAGGTCACGAACAGCAATGTGAATGGGATTCTGGGACCTTGGGCCACCTACGGGCCTTCCGGTTACAATACCGCGACCAACTTGGCTTCCGTGGATCCCAATGGTTTCATTATTCCTTACACCGGTTGGGTGGACTACGTGAGTTCCCTCTCCGGCCTGAATCCCGTTAATAACCTTCGCGTCACCTCGAGTTCGAGCGGCAATGTGGCAGTGGCTAACGGGGGAGCAGCCATTAACACCCTGGTGGACAACGATCCCGCCGCCCGGACCGTTTTTATTCGGAGCTACCCCGTCCTGAGTTTCTTGCGGCTCGGGGCCGTGGGTGGGATTCTGCGTGCCAATGGGGCCGGGGTGCTGAGTGTGGGAGATGTTCCAGCCAACAACGGCAGCGGCAGGCTGACCGCCGGGGGCGCTACAAACCTGCCGGGCGAGTTGATCTTTAATGTGCAAGACGGTGGCGGCAACAAAACGACGACCCAGCTCATTCTCAACGCCACGATTGTGGACAATGGCTCCGGCCCGGTGACCACGACCTTCACGGGCGGCGGGGCCGTGGCCGTCAATTCGACCAACACCTATTCGGGCTCGACTTACATTTTGAACGGTCGGGTGACATTGAATGCGGCCGGCACGACCCTGGGTACAGGTCCCATTTATATCTCTGGCGCGCCGCTCTCCGCCTGGCAGGAGCTAGGCGCTGGCAATCAGGCGGTCTGGCAGGTCGGTGGCAGTCTGTTCTTGGGCCAGGCCAACACGCCGTTGACCAATAGCCTCTATTTAAGCGGTGGCGGCGGGGCTGACACTGCTGGCGGGGCCTTGCGCGCCAATGGCAACACGGTTTCGGGCACGATCACGCTGCTGGGCGACACCGTCATTGGCTACGGCAATTACAACGGCAGCATTGGCGGCACGGGCAACCTCTATTTGAATCCCACGAGCCAGGGCACTTTGACCTTCGGCACCAGCAACAACTACGCGGGCGACACGATCTTGATGAACAACAAGCTGGTGGTCAGCCAGCCAGGCGGCCTGCCCGCCGGCGGCTTGGTGGTGCTGGGGCAGGGGACGGGTACGGCGGCCGCGGCGAATTTCGTGGCGCTGGAATTGCACACCAACACCACCGTGGCGGGTTTGTCCGAGGGCACCCTGCTGCCGACCGGGGCGCGTTATGTCACCAACGGCAGCGGCGGGCCGCTGACGCTGACCTTGAGCAACAACACTCGCAACGTCGCTTACAGCGGCCTGATCGCGGATTCGAGCAGCGCCCCGTTAAGCCTGGTCAAGAATGGCACCTACACGCAAACCTTGCTGGCGACCAACACCTTCAGCGGGAACACCCGGCTGGCCAATGGGGTTCTGGCGCTGGGCAGTTCTTTTGCCGCGCAGAACAGCACCCTGGTGGTGCAGTCCGGCGACCCCGGCACGCTCAATGCCGGCAGCCTGACGAGCGTGAATTTCGCCGGGCTGAGCGGCAATGGGGCGCTCGGCCTGACCAACGGTGTCGGCGGTCCCCTGCTGTTAGTGGTGGGCAGCAGTGCCTTCAGTTCGGCTTCCAGCAACGCCCTGAGTGGCAGCGGCGGCCTGCAAAAGGTCGGCGGTCAGACGCTGTCCCTGGCCGGAGTCAACACCTACAGCGGCGCCACGCTCATCAGCACCGGCACGCTGCAATTGGCGGTGGGCGGCTCGATTTCCAACAGCGCCCAAGTGGTGGTGGGCGCCGGGGCGACGCTGGATGCGAGCCTCTTGAGTGCCTTGGTGGTGAACGGCGCGGCCGGCCAGGTGCTGGCGGGCAGTGGCAGTGTGTTGGGCAATGTGATGGTGGGCAGCGGCGCGACGCTCAGTCCGGGGACCAACAGCAGCAGCGCCGGCACGCTGAGCTTCGCCAACCTGACCTTGGCCGGTGGTTCGACCAATGTATTTGCCCTGTCGCCTTATCCGGGTGGCACCCCCAGCCCCAGCGATGAGGTCATCGTCAATGGCACGCTGATGCTTTCCGGCACCAACAACGTCATCCAACTCAACCCCCTCGCCACTTCTTTCGGAAATGGCACTTATGTACTTTTCCGGTATGGGTATGGCATGCTTTCCGGCCCTTTGAGCAGCTTGCAAGTGGCCCCCATCCCCGGTTACACCGCGACACTGGATGAATTAAGCGACGGAACCGGGCCTTTCATCGGGGTGGTGATTCAACCGCAACACGTGCCTGAGGCGATCACCTGGCAGGGCGACGGCGTGAACAACGATTGGAATACGAGTACGCCGGACTGGACCAACAGCAGCGGGCAGTCGGTGGCCTTTGGCCTGGGCGACAACGTCACCTTCGACGACACTGGTTCCGGCGTGCCGGCGGTCAACCTGCAACTGGCATTGGCGCCAGGCAGCGTGACCGTTGCGAGCCTGGTGGAGAATTATACGTTGTCCGGCAGCGGGAAGATCACGGGGGCCACCGCCCTGACCATGGCCGGCAGCAGCCTGCTAACCATCCTGGGCAATAACGACTACCAAGGCGGAACCGTGATCAATCAGGGCACGCTCCAAGTGGGCAACGGCGGCACCAACGGCTGGCTAGGCTCGGGTCCCATTCAGGACAACGGCACCCTGATCTTCAATCTTTCCAACGCCACCGTGCTGGCGCAGAACCTGAGCGGCACGGGGAGCTTCACGGCGATCGGCGGGGGAACGATGACCTTATCCGGCAACAATAGCGGCTTCTCCGGGCCGGTCACCAATACCGGGGCCTTGGTAATGAACGACTGGCCAATGCTGGGCAGCGGCTCGTCGGTAACGCTCAACAACGGGCAGCTCCAGCTCTTGACCGGCGGCACCCCCACCTTCACCATGAACCTCGTGCTGGGTGCGGGCGGCGGCGCCATTTCCAACCCTGCCGTTCTGAACATGGCCACCCCCATTGTTGGCACTGGAGCCTTCACCAAGAATGGCGCCGGCCTCATGTACTTTAGCGCCGCTAACAGCTACGCCGGGGCGACGATGGTCAATGCCGGCACCCTGCAAATTGACAGTGGCGGCGCCGCGGGTGCCGCGCCGGGCAACATCGTGCTCAACGGCGGCAGCCTGGTCTATGATCGCAGTGACAATTATGTGCAACCCGGCTACCTCAGCGGCAACTCCACCAACAGTTCCATTACCAGCAGCGACGGTCCCCTGACCCTGGCCTTTGGCAGCGGCAGCAACACCTTTGGCGCCATCGTCAATGGCACCGCCAACCCCTTGGTGCTGACCGGCCTGAACACTTCAACTAACTCTGTCAAAATCAACACGGGCGCGGGCGGCGGCAGCATCGTGATCAGCAATGGCGTGTTCGCCTCGCCGGACCAGACGGGCACGGCGGGCAACTGGACCCTGGCGGGTGGGACGTTTCAGATTACCGGGGTGCGCTTGGGCATGGTCGGAACTCCCACCGGCCAGACCATGACCATTGCCGGCGGAAATTTGTCGCTGCTAACCACCGCCCAATATGGGTTCCGGTTGGGGGGCGTTAACGGGCCGGCCTTGACCGGCAACAGCAACGCCAGTGTCTCGCAGGTCAGTGGCACGGCGACGCTGCTCGGGCCGACCGGTGCGGGCGCGCTTCAGATCGGCGGCACCGGCGTTTCCGTCACCAATCTCTACACGCTCTCCGGCGGCGCCGTGTACCTGGGCAGCGGCAATCAATCGCAAAGCCTTTTGCTGGGCGCCGATACCAACGGCACCAGCCTGGCCCAATTCAGCCTGTGGGGCGGCGAATTGACCAGTGCCGGCACGATCTCCGGCAGTCAAGCCGCCGGCGCCCGGCAGGTGTTCGACTTCTCGGGCGGGATCCTGGCCGCAGCCACCGTTAATGCCACGAATCTCGCCCCGGCGGCGATGCCCACGGTGCAAGGCACCTTCGTCAACAATGGTGGAACCTTGGCGCCTGGCGGAAGCAATGTGGCTGGCCGGACCATTATCATAGGCAACTATGCGGTCAGTAATGCCGCCGCCGTGCTGGCGATTGACCTTGGCGGCACGAATGCGGCCAATGCCTTTACCAACGCCGCTGGTTATTACGACACGGTGACGGTGAACGGCAACGCCGTTTTGGGTGGCAACTTGAACTTGTCGCTGATCAACGGTTATGAACCGTATCTGCCGTTGAGCAGTCCCTCCTTCACGGTCCTGACGGCCAGCAACCTCACCGGCGCGTTTGCCAACGTCGTCAGCGGCAGCCGTCTGGCGGTCACCGGCTATCCCAATCGCAGCTTCCGCGTCACGGTGACGGCGACCAATGTCGTGCTGGATCAATACCAGACCACCACGCCGCAGGCGTACTTCACCTGCAATCCCCATAGCGGCAGCGCCCCGCTGACTGTGACGTTCACCAACCTGTCCAATGGCTTCGGCCTGACAAATTTATGGAGCTTTGGCGACGGTGGTTCGTCCACCTCGACGGCGGCGACGGTGACGCACACCTACACCAATCCCGGCACCAACACGGTCAGCCTGACGGTCGGTAGTGCGGTGGGCGTCAACACCTACACGGTCACCAACGCCGTCGCGGTCACGGCGTCATCCGGCCCGACCGGCAATCCGGTTCTAACCAATTCCGTATCGGGCACCATACTGACATTGAGTTGGGGTGCAGGCTGGCTGTTGGCCGCACAGACTAACCCGCCCTCGGCCGGCCTGGGCAACGCTTGGGTGACGAACCCCACCGCCACCAGCCCCCTGCACATCACAATGGATCCGAGCAAGGGCTCCGTCTTTTACAAATTGGTTCCGTGATGCGTTTGGAAAAATTGAGAACCAAATCATAAAACATTGCGAACAAGAAAACATATCTATGCGTTTATCGAACCTTAATAGCGGGAAGCGGCCAGTGGTCTCGCGCAATGCCGCGAACGGGACAAGTGTTGCCGGACATTTGGAGGATGACTGCCGCTGCCGGAGATGTGGTGCAACCCATGGCTTGCTGGGCAGGCCTTTTACCGAAAGAACCTTGCGCATTCACGAAGGGACCTGTGCCAAAGGAGATTCCCCATACGGTTTGTCTTTGCGGGAGCAACAGATGGCCCAATTCATCATCGCGGGTTTGTCCACCTTGCAAATCGCCCAAAGGTTTAAGCTTCGCCCCCCCACAGTTAATTATTATGTGAACAAACTGAAGAGTAAATTGGGGGTGAAAAAGCGCGCCGAGGTCATTGATCTAATGGCCAATGGCCATTTTAATGGAGTACCAAGCAGAACTCTTTTGAAGGTCAAACCTCACCGAGAGCTTGGTATTGCCGGTGAACCAGTACAGCGTGTCGAAAGGTGTTGTCCCCAATGTGGACATCAATTCACGTTCTTGAATGTAGGATAAGCATATAAAGTCGTTATGAAAACTCCCGCCCGATCTTACCGTTATGGGTTCACATTGATCGAACTGCTGGTCGTCATTGCCATCATTGCCATCCTCGCTGCCATGCTCTTGCCGGCTCTCACGAAGGCCAAGAGCAAGGCCAAACAGATTCAGTGCCTTAGCAACGTCCGACAGGTGATCCTCTCCTGCATCACTTACACTTCTGATAACAATGGCCGGTACATCCCCGACTCGAGTCCAAACGGCGACACCGGCGCCTGGATGTACAACCTGCTCAACTACTACGCCAGGGCGCGGAGCCTGATCACTTGCCCGGTCGGGGACCAACCCCAAACCGCTGCCGGAAATGGGAACTCCAAGACGCCTTGGGGCAAGACTTTTGTGGGCACGCTCTACACCGGCAGTTATGGTTGCAATGGCTGGTTTTTTTCTGATCAGATGGGAGACGGTGTGCAGTACTTTCAAGCCCCCCAGAACTACTTTAAAGGCGATTCCTCGGTCAGGAATTCAGCCCAAACGGCCATGTTTTATGATCAAAGCTGGACCGACGCATGGCCCTTGGAAGGCGATGCTCCCTGCACAGACCTTTTTCAAAGCGCGACCACGGGCGAGGACCGGCATGCCAATGAAATGGGCCGCATCACCATGTTACGACACGGATCGGGCAGGGTGCCAAACGGTCCGTACGCTTATCAAGGCAACATCTCCGGCTTGCCCGGCATAATAAATGTCGGCGTTGCCGACGGTCACGCGGAAAGTGCCGCGCTACGCAACCTCTGGAAATTTTATTGGCATGCGCAATGGGACCCAAGCAAAGTCGGCAACCCGACCGCGCAATAAGTTGGTGCTCCTGCCTTATCACTACGGCAGATATTCCTTTGCCATGAATGATGCGAAGCAATGGGCGGTCTGAAGGAACACACTTGAGTTGGCCGTGGACAGCAGTAGAATGCGGCTATGCCGAGAACAACTGTACGCCGGCGGAGCGCCGCCCTGGTGAGCGCAATTCTGCTGGGCATGGGTTGGGCGACTCAGGCTGAAGATTACATGGTCCGCACCTGGGGCGTGGACGACGGCCTGCCAGAGGACACGGTTACGGACGTGGCACAATCGGCCGATGGCTACTTGTGGCTCAGCACGCAGGACAACAGCCTGTGCCGGTTCGACGGGGTCCGGTTTGTGAAATTTCCGCTTCCAACGGGGCAAAATCTCTCCGGCCGGGGCGCGCGACGGCTCTTCGTGGAACCGAATGGGAAGCTCTGGTTCAACGGGTTCGCACAGCACCTCGGCAGCCGCCAAGGCGGAAAGTTCCACACGGAATATCCCGGCCCGGTGGTGGTCAACGCGCTGGTGTCGTCCGAGCCGGAGCGAGTCGTCTTCGCGGCTAAAGGGGGACAATTGCTGGAAGGCAAGCTGGGCGTAAGCACCAATGCAAGCTGGCGCCTGCTGAACCCGCCAGGGGGAAGTGCAAGCGGTCTTTTTTTTGCCGACCGGGAAGGCGGTGTCTGGTATCAACGCGCGGATGGACGACTGGGGAGGCTCCGCGGAGAGACCGCCGAAACTGTGGCCATTGGAGATGGAGGCCGACCTGCGTCCCCGCTAGCGGGCAACGAGCAGGGGGATATCATCGCCGTCTGCGGCGGCAAATTGTGGCTGTGGACGGGAAGCGAATTTGTGGACCGCACGCCAAGCGATGGCGGAGCAGCCTTGTCGGTCAGCCGGATTCGCTCGGACGGGCTGGGCGGCTGGTGGGTCGCAGCCAACGAGCGACTGCGGCACTGGCAAGAGGGGCGTTGGGTGGCCGAAGCGACCGGTTGGACGGAATTCCAGCGGGATTGGAGCGGCGATACGCAGGCTCTGGCCGACGGGCAAGGCGGGCTTTGGCTCGGGTTCAGGAACCGCGGTTTGCTCCACGTTTCGCCAAACGGAAGGCTGAGCCGGCTGACGACGAAGGAGGGACTGCCGTCCAACGCGGTGCGATTCTTCACGCGCGACCGGGAGAACAACCTCTGGGTCTGTTTCGACCGCGGCGGCCTGGCGCGCGTTCGGCAGCGCGCCTTTGGAGCCAGCGGCAGGAAGGAAGGTCTGGCCGACGTGGCGGCGACTTCGGTTTGCGCGGACGCCGCAGGGCGGGTGTGGGTGGGGACTGCCAGCGGACGGGTGAGCTGCTGGGCTTCCGGGCAATGGAGCAACTACACGCTGCCCCTGGCCACCAGCGCGTTTGCCAGCCGGGCGGTCGTCTGCGTGGATGCGGCCGGCCAGGTGTGGGTTGGCACGCAGGGCAATGGGGTTCTGGTCGGGGAGGCGGGCCGGTTTCGGCATGTGATTTCGCCAACCAACGGTGTCATCTCAGTGTCGGCGCTCTTGGCGGCCCGGGCGGGCGGAGTGTGGGTGGCGGGCCAGTATGGCCTTTATTGTATCGCCGGCCAATCGGCCGAGGACTTGCTGCCGCCGGACCTCCAAGACGAGTATCCCACCGCGCTCGCCGAGGGAAAAGATGGCGCCATCTGGGTGGGCATGAACGTCGGCAAGCTGCTCCTCCAGACCAAGGGGGCACTGGCGACTTTCCGGCCTGGCAGGCCGGAGCAGCACTGCCGATTCTCGGCCATGGTGACGGAGGATGACGGCAGCGTTTGGATTGCCACGACGGGAGCAGGCTTGCTCCGTTTTCAGGAGGGACATTTCCAGGCAGTGGGCCTAGGGGAAGGCCTGCCCACGGAGACTATTTTCCAGTTGGTGGATGACGGGGCCGGCCAGCTTTGGCTGGGGACCGCGACCGGCATTTACGCTGTTCCCAAGACCGGCCTGGAGGACTGTATCCAAAACCCCGGCCACAAGCTGAAATTCCGCTCCTTCGGGCGGGATGACGGACTGCCCACGCTGGGGTGCGCAGTGGACTGCCAGCCGGGCGCGTGGCGGGACCGGGATGGCCGGCTGTGGTTTGCCACTTCCGACGGGATTACCTGGGTGCGTCCGGCGGACCTGCCGGCCAGCCCGCCTCCGCCGATAACGGTGCTGGAGGAACTCCGGGTGGATGGGAAACTGCAGACCTTGCCGGAGCAAGGACGGAACCAGGCTGTCCCAGGCAGGTTGGAGCTGGCCCCCGGCCGGCACCATCTGGAATTCCGCTACACGGGATTGAGTTTTACGGCTCCGGAACGGGTCCGATTTAGCTATCAAATGGAGGGCTTGGATCCGGATTGGGTGGACGGAAGCGGAAATCGCACCGCCACCTACAATTCGGTCCCGCCGGGCCGCTATCGGTTTCTCGTCAAGGCCTGCAACAGCAGCGGGGAGTGGAGCGCTGCAGCCGCCTCGTTGCCGCTGCTCCTCCAGCCGCATTTTTGGGAAACCGGCTGGTTCTACTCTGGGGTCATCGGAGTGAGCCTGTTATCGGTCGGGAGTTCGATCACGTGGGTGTTGCGTCGCCGACACCAGCGGGAACTGCTCGCCTTGGCGCAGCGGCACGCCTTGGAACGGGAACGGGCCCGCATTGCCCAAGACCTGCATGATGACCTCGGGGCGGGCCTGGCCCAGATTGGATTTGCCAGTGCGATGGCCCAGAACCCGGCAATGCCCCCCGAGGCTGGACACCAGTTGCTCGGGGAGATCGGCAACCGGTCGCGCGACTTGGTGCGGGCGCTGGACGAAATTGTCTGGGCCATTAACCCCAAGAACGATTCGGTCCGGTCGCTTTCAAGCTACTTTTGCCAATTCGTCCAGGGTTTCCTCAAGAATACGACCATGAGCTGCCGGCTGGAACTTGCTGACGACCTGCCGGCCACACCGCTCAATACCGAACAGCGACACAATTTATTCCTGGCCTTTGAGGAGGCGGTGCATAACGCCGTCCGGCACTCTGGTGGAAGTGTGCTAAGCCTGTCCATTTGGGTGGAGCACGACATCCTGCGCGTCGTCGTGGCCGACAACGGCCACGGTATTCAGGGCGAAGCCCCGCCCGATGCCGACGGTTTGACGGGGATGCGCCGACGCCTGGAAACACTGGGCGGCTGGTGCGACATCGCCCCCGGCGCCGGCGGAGGAACGCAAGTGCGGTTTCGGCTGCCGTTGACGGGTGCGAATTGAGCCTGTGACCGGATTGATTTCGTCCATCCGGCCACATCGTGCCAAGCGTAGCCGATCCCCCCGTGCCGTGACGAGCGGGTTTTAGGACTCCACAGCGGCACGGCTCTCCGGGCAGAAACCAATACCAAAGTACTATTGCAGCCGCAGCGAGTCAGTGCTTGAATGAAACCGATGCAGAGCACCGCCTTTGGCCCAAACTTGAACCCGGACGCCGCCGGCCCTACTGTGGTCTCGGGGACGGCCTCCCCTATTCGCGTAGCCGTGGTCGAGGATGACGGCGGTTTGCGGCACAACCTGGAATGGCTCTTGGCGCACACGGCCGGGTTCGCCTGTGCTTGCGCTTGCGGTAGCGCCGAGGAGGCCCTGCGCCAAGTTCCGCGCGCCAGGCCCGACGTCATCCTTATGGATGTGCATCTGCCCAACCGCTCCGGCATCGAATGCACCGCGCGCCTCAAAGCCGACCAGCCCGAACTGCGGGTCATCATGCTGACGGTCTATGAGGACACCGATACGCTTTTCAAGGCTTTGCGGGCCGGGGCTTCCGGCTACCTGTTGAAGCGCTCCCTGCCGGAGGAAATTCTGGAGGGCATTCGGGAAATTCAACGGGGCGGAGCGCCGATGACCAGTGAGATTGCCCGCAAAGTGGTGGCGGCGTTTCAGGAACCGGCCCCCGGCGCTGCGGAGGCCAACTCGCTTTCGCGTCGCGAGCAAGAAATCCTGGACCTGCTGCTGCGCGGCTTCGCCAACAAAGAAATCGCCAGCGATCTGTCCATCAGCTTGCCGACGGTCAAAGGGCATCTGCAGCATATCTATGGCAAACTGCACGTTCGCTGCCGAACCGAAGCGATGAGGATGTTCATGGAAGCCAAGGTCCCATCGTCCGGGGCCGCCCCCAAGGCCAAGCTCTAAAGCGGCCGGGTTCGAGGGCAAAACCATACCAAAGTACTATATACTGCCAGCGCCCAGCCTGATAAAACTATCATAGATGACGCAAATCACAACCACACTTGATATGAAAATCACCAAACTATGGACGCGCGGAAATGCCACGCGATTTGTCAACCTCACTATCCTGGCCGCGAGTCTTGGCTGGGCCATTGCCGGCCAGGCCGCTACTTACACCTGGACCGGCGGCACGAGCACCAACTGGAATAACAGCGCCAATTGGAGTCCCAACACCGGCTACCCATCCACCACGAACGACACGGCCTTGTTTAGCGGGTCGCTGACCGCCAATCAGCCGGCGCTGACCGCCAACGTGGCTGTTTCCAACCTGACCTTTGCCTCCAGCGGCTGGCAACTTTCCTGCGGGACGGCCTTCGTCCTCACCAACATGGCAATCAACTGCCCCGCGATCAACTGCACCAACACCATTGGCTGTCAGGTTACGCCACTTCAAGGGGCCACTCGGACCTGGACGGCGACTAATAATTCGACTTTGGTGTTGACCCCAAAAGGCGGGGTTATTTTTGCTTCCCCCGGCGGTTCGACTTCCGTGAATTGGGGAGATGCAACCCATCCCGGCACCTTGCTGCTAGTTGGAAGCATCACCAGCGGCAACAACGTCACCGTGGTCGTGAACGGAGGCTCCCTGGTGGTCAGCAACAGCGGGACCACTGGCTATATCGCAACCAAAGGCGCCACCATAAATAGTGGATCGTATTTTGTACAGCAGCTCTTGAGTCCACAGTTATATTATAACCCAAATAATAATGGCGCCGGCACGCTGAACGGCGGCGTCTTCAATCTGAACGGCTTTAACGACCTGCTTTATTCATTGACACTTGGTGGAGGCACATTGCGCAACAGCGGCGGCACGTTCACGTTGCCTGCCGTAGCCGCTGGCAACACGATGGCCAATTTCATCCTATCCACCACCACCAACGTCATCTTTGGCGACCCGAGCGACGCCGGGGTCATGACCCTGACGGCTGCCGCCAGCACTCCCACGAACGGACTTTTCTGGCTGTCCGGCGCGGCCCAGCGGAAGTTGATTGTAAACAGCGCGGTCAATCTGAATCTGCCGGTCGTCAACACGAATAACCTGGCCGGCTTGACGATTTCCGGTCCCGGCCCGCTGACCTTGAACGGTGCCAACGCCTTCGGCGGCCTGACTACCAACAACGGGTCCGCTTTCGTGCTAGGTTCAGCCACGGCCTTGGGAACCAGCTCGCTCGTGGCCAATGGCGGGACCATCGGCGTGGCCAATGGTTCGTGGGTGTTCACCAATGCCGTGTCGCTGGGCAGCAACACCGTGTTTGACACGACCGGCGGAAATCTGGCGTTCACGCCTGCCATCGGTGGTGCTGGCGGGCTGGTGGTCTCCAATGCCTACGGCAACGGCTCCTTGACCCTGGTCGGAGCCAACACCTATAAGGGTCCGACGGCGGTTGTCGGCGGCACCTTGACCGTCAGCACCTCGGCGCAGACCACCAACAGTTACATCGTAAATGACAACTGTGCGCTGTATGTCATCAATGCCGGCGCGGGAACGTCCATCAAGCCTACGGCGCTCACTTTAGGCTCATCCGTTGGAGTGACTTTAACCCTGGATTTGACTAACAAGCCCAACCCCTCGGTCGCCCTCCTGAATGTCACCAATGGCAGCGGGTTGCTGAGCGTTCCCGCTCCCGTCACCCTGAACCTCGACGGCGCAGACGGCGGGGCGTTTTTGACCGTCGGGCAGTTCCCGTTGATCAAATACAAGTCCTTGAGCGGTTCGGCTGCCAATTTCACCTTGAACAACAACCTTTCGCTGATTCAAGGTTATCTCTCCAACAACGTGGCGAACAATTCCCTTGATTGTGTAATCACCGGTAAAACGGTCACCGTCTGGATGGGCAACGTCAGTGGCAATTGGGATACGACCACCGCCAACTGGACCCTGTCCGGCGCGGCGACCACCTATAGTGATAACAGCGCGGTTTCCTTCGGGGACGGCGCCCTCAACAAGGCCGTCAACCTCTCGCCCAATCCGGTTTATCCGGCGGTGGTCACGGTAAACAACACGGCGGCGTATTCGTTTGGCGGGGCCGGCATGGGCGCGGGGGCATTTGTGAAACAAGGCGCCGGGATGGTGGTGTTGGACTGCGCCAATAATTTTTCCTCGGTCGAAATTGATGCCGGATGGTTGCAGGTTGGTGTGGGCGATGCCACGCCCTCCCTGGGTTCCGGTAACATCCTGAACAATGGCAACCTCGCTTTCAACCTGTCCAGTGCCAACTATGTTTTTGGCGCGGTTTCCGGTTCGGGCTTGATGGTTCAGGCCGGAACCGGACAGACAATTTTTTATGGCGACCTCTCCGGTTACAGCGGCAGCCTCACCGTTTCCAACGGCACGCTGCAATTGAGCAGCACCGCGGCGAATTCCGGTCCGGCCAGCGCCATCACCCTGGCGGGAGGTGCTTTGGTTTATGACCCGGGAACGCCCATTAGCCTCGCCAATGCCATCACGCTGACCGGCAATGCCAGCTTGGGAATTACCAGCGGCAACACCGCCAGCTTCGTCGGCTCCTTGAGCGGAGGTTCCAAGATGTTGACGATGACCGGCCCCGGGACTTTCTTCTTGAATCCGAGCAGCACGACGCTGGGTGCGATTTCAGTGACGGGTGGCGTTTTGGGGACCGCCAACGGCGCGCTCGGCGGGTCGGGAACCCCGATCACAGTTGCCAATGGCGCCGCGTTTTGGGTAAGCAGTTCGGCCACCGCGCCCAACTCCCTCACGCTGGGCGGCGGTAGTGGCCCGGACGGCAACGGCGTTTTGCAACAGACTGATTCCGGCAACAGCACGCTTTCGGGGGCGGTGACGTTGAGTGCCGATTCCACGGTTAATGTGGTCGGTGGCAATCTCACCCTTTCCGGGCTAGTTTCCGGCCCGGGTGGTCTGATCGAAAACGGCAATGGCATCTTGTCATTGACTGGCGCGGACACCTACACCGGCAACACCACCGTCAATGCCGGCACGCTGGCGCTGACTTCGGCCTTCAATGCCACCGGCGCGGTCTCCGTGAACGACAATTGCGGGCTGAATGTTTCCTTGAGTGGCCCGGCCGCGAGCCTGCGGCTTGCTTCGCTCACCTTGGGTTATACCATGCTGCAATTCAACAACCTCTCTTCCTCCACGGTCGCGGCCCTGACCGCCACCAATTTGACGGTCAACAACACCGTGACCATTCCCTTCAACAGTTCGCCCAATCTCGCGCCCGGCCAATATCCGCTCATCAAATACGCCGGGAGCATTGGCGGCAGCGGATTCTCTGGTTTTGTGCTGAATTATTCGCGCAAGTTCGGCGTGGCCACGCTGGTGGACAATACCGCCAACAGCTCCGTGGACCTGCTCATCACCAGCACCAATACTATTCCGGATGTGTGGACCGCCGCGGTGACCACCAACTGGGACATCTCCACCTTGAACTGGAAAACCAATGGCGTCGTCATGGCCTTTGCCAACGGCGATCCCGTGCAGTTTGACGACACGGCCACCGGCGCCAATGCCACCAACGTGAATATCTCCGCTGCCGTGACGACGTATGGGGTGGTGGTCAACAACACCAACCTAACTTACAGCTTGTATGGCAATGCCATCGGCGGCTCCGGCGCGGTCGTCAAGCAAGGGCCGGGCACGCTGGTGATGCAAACGACTTCCAAGAACACCTTTAGCGGCGGGGTGTCGGTTACCGGGGGCATGTTGAAGGCCGGCAATGGCAACCAGGTCTTCGGGACGTATTCCAATGTGGTTCAGATTTCCAATGGCGGAACGGTGGATTTTAACAATCAAAACTACCAAGCCCAGGGCCAGTTCCTGATCAGTGGCGCCGGTGTTGGTGGCCTGGGTGCCCTGGTGAACAACGCCGGCACTAGCTTTGGCCAGCCCTGTGCCAACGTGGCGTTGGCTGGGGACGCCACGGTCGGCGGAACCACGCGTTGGGACATGGCTGGTAGTTCGGGCACATCGCTGGATCTGCGCGGCCACACGTTGACCTGCGTGGGCAACCAATTCTCGGTCTTTAATGGAAAAATCACCGCCGGCAACATCAATGTGTCGGCTGGCACTTTGTGCCTGCGTCAGTCCACCGTATGGACCAACGCCGGCAGCCAAATCACACTTGGCCAGGGCACCTCGCTGTGGGCTCCCAATAATGGGGGCCAATTGAACATCACGGTTCCGATTTATGCCAACGGTGCTTATATCTCCCCCAATAACATGACCACGGATGACGGTGCGGATTATAACAGCCCCATCATTTTGGGTGCCAACACCACCAATACCTTGGCGGCTGGAACGGCAGCCAATACGGTTCGGCAGTGGGCGCCGATCAGTGGTGTTGGAACGTTTCTAGTCGGTGGCGCTGGCCCGGTGTTTTTGTTCGCCACCAACACCTACACCGCCAGCACGATTGTCACCAATGGCACACTGGTCTTGACCAACACTGGTTCCATCAACAACACGCCGCAGATTTCGCTATGGGGTGGAGGCACGCTGGATGTTTCCGGCCTCGCTTCGGGCACCTATAACTTGAGCGCCAGCACGGCGTTGGAAGCGGAAGGCGCTGGCGGCACCAATATGGCCGTGATCAACGGCGCCGTTGGCGGCACGGTGAACCTGGGCTCGCGACCGATCAGCTTGGCCTATGACGGGACTGATCCGGCGCTGATTGTTTCCAACGCGACGCTGCAATTGAACGGCAACGCCTTCACGGTCAACGGCGCGGCGCTGGCCAACGGCACTTACGTCATTGCCCAGCAAGCCAACGGCAGCATCAGCAGCAGCGGCAGTTATCCGGCTGTGACGGGCAGCGCCATCGGTGCCGGCCAGACCGGCTCCATCACTGTCAGCGGTGGTAATGTCAACCTGGTGGTCAGCTCGACACCCAGTGTGCCGCCAGGATTCCCGGCCAACGCGGTTTCACTCAACCGCGGCACGGCCTCCTTAACGGTTACCGGTGTGGTGGGAGCGCCGTTCTCGCTCTGGGCCACGACCAATCTTGCGTTGTCGCCCATCACAAACACGTGGATGAAGCTGACCAACGGCACGGTTTCCGCCAGTCCGTTCACCATCACCGATCCCGGTGCAACCACGAACCAGCAGCGGTTCTATATCTTTAGTTCGCCTTAATTGGGGTTAAGGTGGTTGGGAAACCTGTGGGGGGCGTTTGAAGTGCGCCCTCCACAGGCTTAAATGCGGTTGCCATTAAATTTGCGAAATGAAAGACACAGTAAAAGCACGTAGTGGCCGGAAGGAGCGTTCGGCTTTCACCTTGATTGAATTGTTGGTCGTCATCGCCATCATCGCGATATTGGCGGCGATGCTGTTGCCGGCCTTGGCGCTCGCCAAACGAAAAGCCTACGAAACCAATTGCATCTCCAACCTGCACCAAAGCGCGATGGGCCTGCAAATGTGGGTGGACGACAACAATGGTTATCTGCCGCCCGGGCCAGATTATGCCTATGGCATGCCGGGCGGCCAAGGGGCCGGATACCAGAATGATTTTTCCGGCACGTTCCAACTGGCTTTCTATCTTGCCAACTACATTGGCATCAAGCCCGACAATCAATACCGGCTCCTGCAGGCCTTTGTCTGCCCCGGTTACCTTCACTACAACGCCAATCTGATTGACAGCCAGAACATCACTAACGTGGGCACCAACACGATGTATCGGGTTTGCGTCGGCAACGACTTTAATCCGACGTAAATCAACATGGAGTGGTGGGAGCGCCGTTCACGCTGTGGGCCACGACCAACCTTGCGTTGTCGCCGATCACGAATGCCTGGACGAAGCTGACGAACGGCACAGTGTCCACCAGTCCGTTCCGCATTACCGATCCGGGTGCAAGCACGAACCGGCAGCAGTTCTATATCTTTAGTTCGCCTTAATTTATCAAGGAAAGCCACACCCACGAAAATTACCCTTGCGCTGTTGCTTAGTTTGAATGTTAACATGGCGGCCCATGAAACTCCGCTGCATCACCTGGCAGCCAGGAAAATGAAAACCAGAGAAAACCGCCGTTTCAGCAAGTGGTTCGCCATTCAATCGCGATGGGCTTGCCGCCGAATGTCGGCGGCCGCGTTGACTGGCCTGATACTGCTGGCGGGAACCTTCACACGCGCATCAGTCTTCCAGTGGTCGGTGACGACTCCGGAAGCAGGTCGCCGGGTTTATCTTTGGATTCCGGAAGATTGTCAGCGCATTCGCGGATTGGTCTTGGTCATGAAGAATCTCAACGAACTCCCGCTGGCGGAAAATCCAGCGATCCGGGAGGTCTGCCGCGACGCGCAGGTGGGCATCGTCTATGTTGGCGAAGACTGGCGGGCCACCGATTTTTCCCGCGCGGCGTTCAGTTCGGATTGGGGTTGGTCGCATGGATTGTCGAATCAAGACGAGGCTGAATATCAAAAACTTGAGGAGACACTCAAAACCGTGGGGCCGAATCCGACCCCGGAACAAATCCAAGTGAAGGAAAAATGGATGGCCTATCGCCGGGAGCTCGATCGCCAGGCAGCGGACGAATTGGATCGGATTTTGGAATTGCTGGCCAACGAGTCGGGCTATGGCGAAATCCGTTACGCGCCGTTGTTGGTGATCAGCCATTCCATGGGCGGTAAATTATGCTGGGACATGCCTTTCTGGATTCCTCAACGGACCTGGGGCTCGATTCCGGAAAAAACGGGCACAAACGGCAAACCGCCGCTGGAAAATCCTGGTTCCAGCATGGCGGGCGTGCCATTGCTTTACATCAATCAATTTGCCCCGGAAGGTCCAGGCGGCCGGCCCAATCCGTGGCGTCCCAATCCGCTCGATCCCGGACGCAAATCCAATTTTCTCATCGGGCAGGCTTGCGATTGGGGCGGCACACATTTTGAAGTGACTGACGACCTGTGCCGGTTGGCCGCGATGTTCATCCGCAAAGCTGCCCAATATCGCCTGTCTGACGAAATACCAACGAACGGTTATCCCAAGCTCAAGGAGTTGCGGCCGGAAATGGGCTGGCTGGCAACTTCGTTGTTGGAAACGAACCAATTTCGGATTGCGCCGGAACCGAAATACCAGGGCGACAAAACCAAGGCGAGCTGGTACTTTGACGAGGAAATGGCGAAAAGCGCGATGGGTTATGAACTTTCAAACCGGTTGAAACAGCCACAATTTGTCACCGTGGTTTCGGCCGGCCAGAAACTGTTACCGACCTTCACCCATTTTGATGAAATCAACATCCCCTTCACCGGCGGTATGGACGACGGCTGGAGCTTCAAGTTAACGGGCGCGTTTCTCGACCATGTCATCTCGCCCGTACCGGCGGAACGGAGACCGGCCGGACATTCGGCCTCGGGCAAGGTGGTGGTCCAGTTGGCCGGCGGCGACAACCTGGTGCCGCTTGATGAAGAGACGTTTCGTTATCGCGAGTTTCATTTTGGCACCCGCGGCCACGGCTGGGTGGTCGCCGCTCATCCAGGAGACGCCGAATACAGCCGGGCCAATTATCAGGCGTGCATTTTCTTCCCTCCGGCATTGACTAACGGCCAACCGCAGACGATCCAGTTTCCGCCGGTTGCCGGCGTGGCGGCCGGCACAAAGGAAATTGAACTTAAGGCGGCCTCGGATGTGCCCGGACAGGTCGTTGAGTATTTTGTGGTGTCCGGGCCGGCGGAACTGGCTGGCAACCGTCCAAATGCGGAAGGCCGGTATCCCAAATACACCGGTAACATCCTGCGGTTAACGCCCATTCCACCCGGCGCGAAATTCCCGGTAAGGGTGATCGTGGCGGCCTATCAAATGGGTCGCGGCAAGCCGCCGCTGGTGCAGAGCGCCAGGATTGTCGAGCGGGAGTTCGTAATCACCCAGCCGCAGTCTTAGTTTATGTTACCGCTTACTTTCCTATTAGCCGGTCGTTTCAACGAGGTGGAACCAAACCTCAGGCGTCGGAAAACCGTTTCCACGGTTTCCCGGCGTTGGCGTAACGGCAAGCTGCTATTTTATCTGTCATCCGTCTGTTGCTTCTGGTTCAGCTTGTCCGCCGCCCTTGGGGGCCCCAATCACATTTTCGAAGTCAAGGCTTTTGGAGCCCAAGGGAATGGCAAAGCCATGGACCGTGCGGCGCTTCAAGGGGCCATTGACGCAGCACACGTAAACGGTGGGGGCGTGGTGCTGCTGCCGCCCGGTGTCTATCTCACCGGTAGCCTCCGCCTCACAAGCGGCGTCGAACTCCGCCTCGAACCTGGGGCGACCTTGCGCGGAAGCGCCTCCCAAAGCGATTACGAACGCGGCCGAACGTTGGCCTTGCTCCTGGCCGAGGACCAGCGGCACTTGGCCATCACCGGCGGGGGGACAATTGATGGGCAAGGGCGGGCGCTGGCGGCGGACGTGATGCGGCGTATGCAGGCGGGTGAGTTTGCCAACAAAGCCGGCCGCCGCACCGACCGCCCGGATGAAAGCCAGCGGCCGAAGCTGATTGCGTTTGAGAATTGCCGGGACGTGCGCCTGGCCGAAGTGACCCTGCGCGACTCTGCCTGCTGGGTGCAGAACTACATCAATTGCGACAACCTCCTCATCGAGGACGTGAAGGTGGACAGCACCGCCTATTGGAACAACGACGGACTCGACCTCTGCGATTGTCGGAACGTCGTGGTTCGCCGTTGCGACATCAATTCCGCCGACGACGGCATCTGCCTCAAATCCGAGCCCAAGGGCGGAGGTTGCGAGCAAATCACGATTACCAACTGCCGCATCCGCTCCAGCGCCAGCGCGCTGAAATTCGGGACCGCCTCACACGTGGGTTTCCGCAAAATCCGTGTGTCCAACCTCATCGTGTATGACACCTTCCGTTCCGCCATCGCCCTGGAGAGCGTTGATGGCGCGGTGCTGGAAGACGTGCTGGTGGAACATATCCAGGCCACCAACACTGGAAACGCGCTTTTCCTGCGTCTGGGCCGGCGCAACACCAACACGCCCTACGGCCGGATCGAGAACGTCACCATCCGGGACGTGAAGGTGTGGGTGCCCGCGGGCAAACCAGACGCCGGCTATGAGACGGAAGGGCCGCGCGCGCGCCAGCCGCATAATGTCTTGCCTTCCTCGATTGTTGGCGCCCCAGGACACCCGATTCGCAACGTGGTGCTTGAGGATATTGAAGTTCACCACCCCGGCGGTGGTCAAACCAATATTGCCCGCCTCCCCAAGGATTCGCTCGACGCCGTGCCTGAGGAGACCGAGGCGTATCCCGAATTCTCGATGTTCGGCGAACTGCCGGCCTGGGGCCTTTACCTCCGCCATGTCGAAGGCATCCGTCTGGCCAAAGTCCGGGTTATCCGCCAACGCCCGGATTATCGGCCGGCGCTCGTATTTGACGATGTCCTGCGGCCCGAACTGGAACGTCTGGAGGTCTGGCCGCAAGCCGAAGCGCCAGTAATCAACCGTCCGATCGGGTTTCAATCAAGGGCAACTCCCTGAGAATGCGCCGTTGCGCCCCAAGCATCCCGCGAGTAACACCGCGAATGCATGTGCGAAAATCTTTTTCAATCATGAGACAATCCATCCATATTGGAGTGAAGCGCCACAGGTGGATGCTGGCACGCCCGGAACGCCATGCAGGAAAACACCTTGGCAATCATTGTTTCATACGACATGACAGGCGGGGTTGATTTTTGGACATTGAACTGAGATCGTCTTTGGCAAATCGCGCACCCGTGGCGCTTCACGAAAGATCAAATGAAAGACCAAACACAGTACTTAACTAGCAGAAGAAAGTTCATCAAGCGCACCTCCTTGGCCACACTCGGCCCGCTCCTTGGGCTCCGATCCGCCTTCGGACGAGATTCCGGGCGTTCTGATGACACGCCGCCAGCCAAGTCCTCGCGCCGCCGTCGCAAATCGAAACGGGATCTCATGACGGCGGTGCTTGACGAGACCACGCCACCAAACTACATCCCGGCGGGTTTTTTCATGCACTTTGGTGTGCGCGGCGATGCGGCTGTCCGGACGCATCTGGATTATTTCCGCCACACGGGAATGGACTTTGTCAAAATCCAGTTCGATGAGCAGCAGCTTCAACTGCCGCCCGATGTTCACGTCACGGCGCCGCACGATTGGGCCAAGATCCCGGTCTTCCCGGAAAAATGGTTTGAGCCGTCGCTGTATCTGCTGAAACATCTGGTCAAGGAAGCGAAATCTGAGGCGTTGATTATTCAAACTTTGTTTTCGCCTTACCAAATGGCCAAACAGGCCATTCCTTGGGCGATGCTGGTGAAGCATGTCCAGGAAGATGCCGAGTCGGTTTCCCGCGGCATGGAGAACCTCACGCTTTCGCTGATGAACTTCGCGCAGGCCGCCGCGCGGCTGGGAGTGGACGGATTTTACACCTGCTCGCAAGGCGGTGAAACCAACCGCGTCGCGGATCGAGTGCTCTTCAACCGTGCCATCAAGAACTACGACCTGCTGCTCTACAAGGAGGCCGCGCAGTTGGTGCCATACAACATCATGCACATCTGCGATTACGATGGGGCTTACCAGGATTTCAAGTTGCGTTTTCAAGATTACCCTGGACAGGTTGTCAATGTTCCGCTTTCAGCCGACGGCCAGCCGCTGTCGTTGCGCGAGGCGGCCGAAATTTTCAAACGGCCGGTCATGGGTGGGCTAAACCGGCTCGGCATCCTCAGTACCGGAAACCCGGAGGAGGTGAAACAGGCGACGTTGGAGGTTCTCAAAGATGCGCCGGCCAATATGATCTTGAGTGCCGATTGCACCGTGAACCGACAAACCCCCATGGAAAATTTGCAGGCAGCGATTAACGCCGCACATGAATATCGCGCCTAATTGACTGGGCGCAACCATTGGTTAAAAATGAAAAAGCAACCACCGACTGACGCCAGCAAGTTCATCGCCTACACCTCATCGGTCGCGACGCGATCATAGTTTTATACGACATGACAAGCGTTGTGAATTGGCAGAATTTTGAGTCGTGACAAGATCACACCAAACCGCCATTTCATGAACTACCATGCCAAAGCCTGCTGAAAAGAAACTGTTTTTGGTCTGCCGCAAAAGCGGCAAGATTGTCGGCTTCAACCAACGCGGCTGGCTCTTTCGGCTGCTGCTGCCGCTGATCGGTGTCCTGGCGCTGATCTGGTGGCTCGTTCGCGTCCTTCCCAAACCGTCGCGGGCGGACTATCCATGCCAGCGGGTGGGATTGCCCATCGCGCTGCAGGGTATCATGACGCTGCTGAGTCTGTTTGCCGTTCCCGTCACGTTTCGCAAAACCAGGCGATTCCTGTACGAACATCGTTACGGTGCCGCCGGCATTTGCCTGGTTTTGTGTATTGGTGGTTCGCTGGTGGTCCGGACGATTTGCGAAGACGCGGCCCAAGCCGAAGATACCGGCACCTTCACGCCTTCAGACGGGCCAAATCAGCCGATCGGCACGGCGCGCGGCATCTTCCCGGGCCGCGTCGCGTGGGCTTACGATTTGAGTGCTTGCCAATGGAATGGATCCACCGGTTACTGGTTTGACAAAACCAACAACGACCAGGCGAAAATCACTTTGATGATGAATGAGACGATCTGCTCGGTCGCCGGCAAGCCCACGATTCAGCAGGCCTGGGATGCTCTGTTCCGCGACAAGAACGGGGGCGCGCCCTACGTCCAAGGCGAAAAAATCGCGGTTAAATTGAACCTGAACAACGGCGGCAAACGGAGCAACCAAATTGACGCCTCGCCGCAGACGGTCTATGCGCTGCTTGACGGCCTGGTGAATCACTTTGGCGTGGACCAGGCGGACATTGTCCTTTGCGATCCGGCGCGGGAGAACCAGTGTTCGGTGGTAAAGGACTATTGCGTCGCCGATTTTCCGCATGTGACTTACGACACCAACCTGGGCGGCTTCGTGACGAATGCCTTTTCCTACTCCGCGCCCGGACCGGTCGAGAACTCCTTGTCCAGGGCGATCGTGGATGCGAAATACCTGATCACGATGGCCATTTTGAAGCGTCATTGCACGCCCGCCGCAACTTATCATGACCCCGCGGACAAAACGGATTACGGCAATGCCTCCGTCACGATGATCTTCAAAAGCACTTGGGGACTCATCGGTCCCAAGCGCGGCTGGCAACACCAATATCTTCACGATTGGGCCTGCCCGCTGAACAGTTATGATTTGCTGGTGGACATGTTCGGGAATAAAAACGTCAACGGCAAGACGGTGTTGAACATTATTGACGGCCTATATTCCGGCGACCGGTGGAGCAGCGGTCCGCATCGGTGGAAGCTGTCGCCGTTTGATGGCCACTGGCCGTGCAGCATTTTCGCATCGCAAGACCCGGTGGCGTTGGAATCGGTCGGCTTGGATTTCCTGCGGGCGGAGATGCCGCTCATCAAGAACGCGGATCACCACTTGCACGAAGCCGCGCTGGCGAACAATCCGCCTTCAGGAGTGGTTTATAAGCCGGATGGAGTGCGCTTGGAAAGCCTCGGCGTGCATGAACATTGGAATAATGCCAACGACAAGCAATACAGCCGCAATTTGGGCGCCGGCAACGGCATCGAGTTGGTCAACGTCAACCACGCCACGATGAGCGCCGCCTGGCATCGCCCATGAATTCAGCTTTGTGAAACGCGCGTTATAGGTTAGCTTGGCTTTAAAACCTATGCGACGTTTCCGAACATTCGGTTGGCTTGAATTATTGATCGGCGGGTTGCTGTGGCTGGACACGGCGCAGGCCGTGCCGACTTATCTGGCCGGGAATTACGTGTTGCGCCGCTGGCAAGTGGAGGATGGCCTGCCGCAAAATAACATCACCTCGGTGCTGCAAACCCGGGACGGATTCATTTGGATTGGCAGTTACAATGGTTTGGCGCGTTTTGATGGTTCGGTTTTCATGGTTTTTGACAGCGACAACGCGCCGCAATTGCGCCCTGGCGGGGTGAGTTGCCTGTTTGAAGACCAGGAGGGAACCCTTTGGATTGGCCACAGCAGGGGGGGATTGACCCGCTACCGTTTGGGCCATTTCAATCAACCCGAGTGGCCGGTGCAATCCTCGGTTGCGGGCGTCACCGCGATGGCTCAGGACAAGGCGGGCGATCTTTGGCTGCTCACGGACAAAGGCAAGCTGATCCGATGCCGGGATGGGCTGGTCTTATCGCCAAAGCCAGGCCCCGCCCGGGGGTTGGTGCAGTTGGCCGCATCCCGATCGGGCAAAATCTGGGTGACCCTCGATGGCTGCATATCTGAACTTGACCAAGACGGTTTAAGAGTGATTGAACCTCCGGCGGTGCCGGGTTTCAATTATTGCCTCGGAATCTGTGCCAGTGATCAAGGCGGCTTTTGGGTGGCAGGTCCGGGGATGTTGTTTCACTGGAAAGACGCCAAGTGGAGCGGTCCGTTTTCGCTGCCGACGGGCGGAATCCCGATTCAGAATTGGGTCCAAACCAAAACGGGCATCCTGGCTGCCGGAACATCGGATCATGGTTTGATGCTCTGGACGCTCGCGACCAACGATGCGCCTTTTTTGCTCAATCGCACCAATGGTTTGGCCGGTGACTGGATAACGACTTTGACCGAAGACCGCGAGGGCACGTTGTGGATCGGCACTGGTGGCGCAGGCCTTTTTGCCGCCCGACCGCGAAAGGCGGAAAGCGTGTCTCCGCCTGGCGGTTGGCAGGGGCATAATATTTTGTCGGTAACGACAACGCATGACGGCTCGCTGTGGGTCGGCACGGAGGGTTCGGGGGTTTATCAGTTCCACCATGGCGACTGGCACCATTTTGGCGCCGCCGAGGGCTTGGCCAATCCTTACGTATGGAGCCTGGGAGAGGACAAGAATGGCAGGTTGTGGGTGGGAACTTGGAACCGGGGCGTGTTTGAATTCACAGACGGAAAATTTCAAAGCCCTGCCGCTTTGGAGCAAATTCGTTCGCCAGTTCGCGCCTTGCTGGCAACGCCGACCGGTGGTCTGTGGATCGGAACCGGTGAAGGCTTGTTCCGGTTCGAAGACGGTGCAACAAACTCCTTGAACCGCGACCAGTCTGCGGATCTTCGGAGTGTGACCTGCTTGCTGGAAACGGCCAATGGCGTGCTCTGGTGCGGCACGGCTGGGCAGGGTCTGTTCCGTTGCCACATTGGTCAAATGCGCCAGTTCCGCGGCAAAGATGGACTGGGCAGCGATTTCATTTCCTGTTTGCATCTCGACCGTGAAGGCGGCTTGTGGGTGGGCACGGACGGCGGCGGCCTTGCGCGCTTTGAATCTAACACTTTTGTACGAGTGAGCAAGGCACAAGGGTTGGCGAGCGACAGCATTTGCCACCTCGAGGAAGATGAGCGGGGGGCTTTTTGGATGAGTTCCCATCATGGCATTCTCCGCGTTCCCGGAACAGAATTGGTCCGCTGCATGAAGGGCGATATCGAGCAGGTGTCCTGTCTGGTTTACGGAGTCAACGAAGGCTTGCCCACGATTCAATGCGCCGGCATGTTGCAACCGGCCGGTTGCAAACTGCCTGATGGCCGGCTTTGTTTCCCGACCACGCTGGGCGTGGTTGCGATTGATCCCTTGGCCGTGACCACCAATAACCTGCCGCCGCCGGTGGCGATCGAGCGTTTGCTCGTGGACGACCAAACGCTTGCCGAGGGCCCGGTTTTTCCGCAACCGCTGACCATTGCGCCCGGCCGTCACCATCTCGAATTTCAATTCACCGGTTTGAGTTTTGTCGCCCCGGAAAAAGTCCGTTTCAAGTATCGGCTTTCCGGACCGGACCGCGACTGGATCAACGCCGGCAACCGGCGCAGCGCGGTTTATAGTTTTCTGCCGCCTGGGCAATACAATTTTCAATTGCAAGCCTGCAACAACGATGGGATTTGGAATGAAACCGGCGCGGCCTTGGCCTTGATTATCGAGCCGCATTTCTGGGAAACTCCTTGGTTCCGGGTTTTCATGGTGACGATGGTTGGATTGGCCGCCGGGGCGGGCATGTGGTTTGAAACCCGGCGGCGCATGCGGATCAAGCTGGACCGACTTGAACGCCGGCGGGTTCTGGAAAGTGAACGTGCCCGCATTGCGCGCGACATCCACGACGATTTGGGCGCGCAACTCACGCACATTACCATGTTGAGTGAACTGGCCAGCGCGGAAATCAACAATCCGGGCCGCGCCACGGCGTTCCTTAAGCGTATTTATGACACCGGTCGCGAATTGACCCGCTCGATGGATGAAATTGTGTGGGCGGTCAACCCGCGGCACGATACGTTGGAGAGCCTCTCCAACTATTTGGAATCCTATACGAACGATTTTTTTGGTTCCGTGGGAAGGAATTGCCGGGTGGATTTCCCGATGCAATTCCCCCAATGGATGCTAAGCTCCGAATTGCGCCACAATGTGTTCCTCGCTTACAAGGAAGCGGTCACCAACGCGGTCAAACACGCGCAAGCCAAGGAAATTCACGTTGCCATGTCGCTCACGGAGACCGGATTTGCCCTGCGCGTCGAGGATGATGGCAAGGGCTTCGGTTTTGACCCGGGAAGTCAAGCGCCGGTTTTGACCAGCTCATCCGCCAGTGCCGGCAATGGCTTGCACAACATGGCCAGGCGGATGCGCGAAGCCGGCGGAACTTTCGAACTCCTAAGCGCGCCCGGCCAGGGGACACGGATCGTCTTCCAGGTGCCCGTCGTGGCAATCAACCGCCATGCCCAATGAGTGAATTGAGGCGTGGCGGACGGAGTCGTGTCGTTAAATCCATTGACTTGGAGTGGCTCGAAAAAAATACTAAAGTATGTCAAAAATGAGCATTGGAGTTTCGATTATTGAGGATGATGCGTCGGTGCGCGAGTTTTTGGGGTTGTGGATCAAACAGTCGCCGGACTTCCGCCTGGTGAGCGAATATGGCAACGGCGAAAGCGCGATTGCGCGGTTGCCGCAGGATAACCCCGATGTGGTGCTGGTGGATATCAATCTTTCGGGCCAGAGCGGCATTCACTGTGTCCGCAAGCTGAAACCGGTCATGGCCAAAACCCAGTTCCTCATGCTCACGGTTTACAGTGATTCGGACCACATCGTGGATGCCTTGTCCGCCGGCGCCACGGGTTATCTGCTCAAGCGCACCCACCGCGAGGAAGTGCTGGCGGCCATCAAACAGGTGCATGAGGGGGGATCGCCGATGAACAGCTTCATTGCCCGCAAATTGGTGCAAACCTTCCAGCGCGAGGAGCCGCAGGCGCCGGAGTTGCAGGTGCTTTCGCCCCGGGAATGGGAGGTTCTGCGTTTGCTCACCCGGGGGCTGATGTACAAGGAAATCGCCGATTCGCTTGGGGTCAGCATGCCCACCATCAACACGCATGTGCATCGGATTTACCAGAAGCTTCATGTCCGCACCCGCACTGAGGCGATCAATCGCGTCACCCCCTTTCCGGACAAGTTACCGGCCGGCGCCGCCGCCAGGACTTCCTAGCCCGCATATCGCACCAGCAATCCTGTGCCGCAGACTCTCAATTGTTCCACCGGGTTGTTTTTCCGCAGGCTTATTTATTAATGCTCATTAATAAAGCCCCAGTTCAGGCGGTGGTTGGTAATCGTCGGGCTTGGCCAAGCCGCAAGCGAGCAGGGGGAATCATACGAACCTACGACATGACAGACGGCGAGTGCATGGTAGGATTTCACAAGTAATCCATTTTCCGTGGCCAGTTGTGGGGAAATCCGCAAGGGCCAGGTGGCAACTGCCTTGGCTGGTTGTTCCAGCCGGCGGGAGCCTTAGCGGCCGGTGCGAGATTATGCCACGTCACGGAAAAGGACGCCGCAACCTAACTGAGAGCAAAAAAACTAGAACCATGAAATCCTCCTTAAAAGCAGTGATAATAGCCGCAACCCTGACCGGTGTCGCGCTGGCCGCACAGGCGCAAATGCCCACTCCGGTCTATTTCCTTAACGCCGTCAACGGGACTGGATCAGGCACCACTACCGCGAGTATTACTCCGAGCATAGCGCCAGCAAGCAGCACCTACCTTACCAATTTTAACGCCTCGGCGACTTATCCTTTTATCTTCACCAACGGACCTGATGGAGTTCCTAATGAAGCCACTTTCAATGGTGATAACAGAGGCAACGAAGAATTGATGGGCACCATTGGAGCCATGCCGTCGGTAACGAATGCGGTTACGTTCACCCTGTGGGTTCAAGGTGATGCCGGCTATAACAATCAAAAAATGCTGTATTTGTCCACGAATGTGCCGCCCACCGTCACTTCAACCGGCAGCGGAAATCTGCTGAATATCGCGTTGAATGGCACCGGACCTATCCAGGTTGGGGTCAACAATAGCACCTCGGTGCAATCGGGCACTGCTGTTTGGAACGGCGCAACCTATGCCCAAAACATTTGGTATTTTGTGGCCGTTGTCTATACCGGGACGGTCGGCAACGGATGTTACATATATACGGGAGGCCCGAACACTCCGGTTGCCTACCAAGCAAACTTGACCGTTGGCGCAGGCATGTCGAAAGCCGCGTTCAATTACTGCAGCACGAATCCCTTTTCGATCGCTGTCGGCAACGAGCCCCAAGGCACGCGTTCTTGGCCAGGCTTTATTGATGATTTGGGCATCTACTCAGGCACCCTTTCCCTCCCGCAATTGGAAGCCATCCGCTACACCCAAGGCAGCCCCACGAATGCCTTGCCCGAGGCGGTTGCGTTCAACGTTTCCCCGGGCACGACGGTCTTCGGTGGCACCCCGGTGACCATGAGTCTGCTGGCGGGCGGTCAGTATTTGGCATATCAGTGGCAGACGGATGGCGGCAGTGGCAGCACCCCGACCAACATTCCCAACGCCACTTCCGCCACTCTGTCGGTGACACCCGCCAACATGGCCACGGTCCAAAATATCGTATATTCATGCATCGTGACCAACACGCTTGGCGGCGGGGCGGTCTCCACGAACGTCACGGTGACAGTCAACCCGGCCAACCCGTTTGTCTGGAGCGGCGGGGGCGCGCCCAACAACACCTGGGCCGACGGCTTGAACTGGGTGGGCGGCCAGTCGCCGGTGGCGAACGCCCCGGTGGTTTTTGCGGGCGTGGTGGAAACCAACGTGAACATGGAAAGCAGTTACTCCGTCGGCGGCCTGTCGTTTAGCAACAATGCCGGGGCTTTTACCATCACCAATCCGGCCAACACGCTGACATTGGCGGCGGGCGCCATCGTGGCCAACAACTCGGCCAACCTTGAGACCCTGGGTGTGCCGGTACTGCTGGACGGCGCGGTCGTCCTCGAGCCGTCCGCCGGCAATCTGCTGTTGACCAATGTCATCAGCGAAGCGGTCGCCGGCGCGGGCACGCTGACCACTGCGGGTTCCGGCATCTCCGTGCTGACGGGCGCCAACACTTACACCGGCAACACCACCGTCAGCAGCGGTACTTTGCTGATTGCGGATCCAGGTCAACTGGGCGGCGGCGCTTATGCGGGCAACCTGTTGGACAATGGCACGTTCAACTACAGCAGTTCGGCGGCGCAAACCTTGTCCGGGGTCATCTCCGGCACCGGCGCCTTCCTGGTGAACGGCCCCGGCACGATTACTCTCACGAGTGTTGAAAACTTCTCCGGCCCGACGATCGTCAATGGCGGCGTTCTGGTTGTCAACGCCGGCAACCACCCCGCCAGCACCCTGGCTTCCAGCAGCGGGCTGACCATCAACACCAACGGCACGGTGGAAGTGGGCGCGGACAACTCTCTGGCTGGTTCCGCCTCCACACTAGGCAGTTTGCCCGTAACCATCAATGCCGGCGGCCTGCTCACCGGCTTTCCCGGAGATGGTGGTGGCGTTGGGGTGAGTTGTCATGTGCGGGGTCTGCTGACCTTCAACGGCGGCACGTTGGCCAACATCGGGACATCCATCGAGCCAACCTATGGCTCTTGGGATTTGGATGATGGCGTCGCGGTCAACAGCGGTCCAAGCTATGGCGTGACTTCCACCATCGCCGCCTTGTCAGTCATTCCCAGTCAGGCGGGCGGAACCGTGTTCAATGTCGCCAGCGGCGGAACGGCCAGCGGGGTGGACTTGGATGTAACTGGCACCTTGATCAACGGCACCTTGATCAACGCCAAAGGCATTGCCGATACGGGCATTATCAAAACCGGCAATGGCACCATGAGACTGGACGGCACCAACACCTATACCGGCAACACCACCATCAGCGCCGGCACGCTCATCCTGGCGGATCCGGGCCAGTTGGGCGCGGGCAGTTACGCCGGCAATATCACCAACAACGGTGCCTTTATCTCCACGACCACCGCCGGGCAGATGCTGTCCGGAGTCGTTTCCGGCACTGGCGCGCTGGTGGTGGGCGGCACGACTAATTCTGCATTGACGCTGGCGGGGGTGAACACTTACACAGGTAACACGGTCATCAGCAACGGCACCCTATACCTGCAGGGTTCAATCTCCAACTCCCCCAACATCATCATTGGCACCGGGGCGACCTTTGATGTGTCCGGGATCAACGCTTACACCTTGGGGGCTGGTCAGAATCTATTTGGCAGCGGCACGGTCAATGGTTCGGTCAACGCCGTTTTGGGTTCCGCCATCTATGCCGGCCCGGCCGGCGGCTATGGCACCAACACCTTCAACGGCAGTCTCAACATCGCCTTTGGCGCAACCTGCTATTTTGATCTGGGAGCCGCCCACAATGGACCAAACGATTTGTTGATGGTGAATGGCGCCCTGACGGACAACGGTTCGGCGTATATCAATGCTCCCAGCGCGTCGGCCAACTTGGATATCAGTCAGGATTATGTGCTCATCACCACTTCCGGCGGCGTTTCTGGCACGGTTGGGGCCAGCCCTTTGTGGGGGGTCAAGCCGCTCAACTGGAGGGAATTCACCGTCCAGGTGTCCGGCAACAATGTCGTGCTCCATTACTCACCGGCCTTGCCGCCGACGATTACCGCCAGCACAGCCAGCCCGGCCTCGGTGTCGCACGGCGCCAATGTGCTGATCAGCGTCACGGTGGCGCCCGGCACCGGTTCGGTGGACCCCAATACCGGGGTGGCGCTGAACGCGAGTCCGGTGGGCCTGTCCTCCGCAGTGCCGCTGGTGCTGTCTGCCGTGCCCAATGTCTATACCAACACCATTGTGATTCCGGCAGGCACGGCGGTTCAAGCCTGCATCCTGCCGGTCGAAGTCACCGACAGCACGCCCTTGACTGGAACGGCAGGCATTGCGCTAACGGTGGTGCAGGCGAATGAAGTGTGGGACGGCCTGGCTGCGCCGGACAACACCTGGGCCAACGCGCTGAACTGGACGAACGACGTGGTACCGGCGGCCGGCGATGTGGTGACCTTTGCCGGGACTGCACATTTGACGGCGAACATGGAAAGCAGCTATAGCGTGGCAGCACTGGACTTTGCCGCCAATGCGGGGAGTTTCATCATCACCAATGTCAACAGCACCCTGACTCTGACTGGCAGCGTGACCAATAATTCGCCCAACCTCCAAACCATTGGGGTGCCGGTGAACTTGGGCGGCTCGCTCGTCATCAATGCGGCGGCTGGCAATCTGGCGTTGACCAACGTCCTGGCTGACGATGCCAACGATAGTTTGACCGGCGGGATTATTGCGTCCGGGACGAACACGGTGACGCTGGCGGGCAACAACACCTACAGCGGACTGACTCTGATCAATGCGGGCACGGTGATCCTCTCCGGCAATAACGTCAGCGCTGCGGGTCCCGTGACCAACAACGCCACCTTGCAGTTGGACGAATTCGCCGCCAGCGGGAACAACCCCTTGGGCAGTGGCGTACTCGCGTTGGCCAACGGCTCCACCCTGCAACTGCGGTCGGATTCCAGCGCCGCCTTCACACCGGCCAGCCTGGCGTTGCCGAACGCCGCCGACACCTTGAACTTTGATGTGGGCCCGGTGACCACGGGCGTCACGGGTCAGACCTTGACTTTTGACTACGCGCTGGCTTTTGCGGACAGCCAAGCCAACCAGACCATCAATGTAACCGGCGCCAACGGTTACACCCTGGCTCTGGGCGACCTCAGCGCGGTCTCGGCCACCACCCACAATCCCTACCAGATGGTGGCCATCAATGTCATTCCCGGGGTTACCGTGCAACTGGGGTCGTTCACGACTGGCAACTGGGGGGATTACCTGAGCTTCAGCGGCGGCGGCAACGCCGTCTTCACCGGCACGTTCAGCAACACCTCCGACGGCAGCGGCATCCTGACCGTCAACGGGGGGACGACCGTCACCTTTACCGGGCAAACGGTCAAGGCCAACACCGGCGATTCCTACAGCTACCTGGTGCAGAATGGCACTCTCGTGGTGGACAACAACGCCGCGTTGATCAACAACACGGACGGCCCGGCGGACAATAACATCAGCTTCTTCAACTTGGGGCCGGCCACCAACGTGGTGTCGGCTGGGAGCACCA
>Ga0316217_10001326_pt1 | contig 32583 bp, 20 predicted proteins | sample 1anoAmetaG_FD_203633 | JGI IMG/M metagenome (GOLD analysis project Ga0316217, IMG submission 203633) | Freshwater microbial communities from Trout Bog Lake, Wisconsin, USA - 1anoA | ecosystem: Environmental > Aquatic > Freshwater > Lake > Hypolimnion/Profundal zone | place: USA: Wisconsin... | reverse complement strand
CATTCCTCGGACCTGAAAACCATGGATGAAATCTTCGGGCTGGCGTTTCAGACCAATGCCATTCCCGCCCGGGATCGCAATGCTTTCGGCACGGGTTACAATCAGGTCGCCACCGCCAACGACTTGAGCGACCTCTTCCGCGCGCCGCCCGGTTCCACCCCAGCCCAGTCGCCTTGATGAGGGGCGGCGACAGCTTGTTACCGGTTATCGCGAAAACGGCGCGCCCTTGACCGCCAAGGCGCGTGCGAGGTTGTTGCTTGCTTCGGCAAAATTGGGTTTGAGGCGCAGGGCCGCCTGAAACTGACTGATCGCTTCGTCCAGCCGGCCATGATCGCCCAGCACGATGCCGAGTTTGTCGTGGGCGATGGCGTCATCCGGTTTGAGGCGCAGGGTTTCTTGAAACTGCGTCATGGCCTCGTCGGCCCGGCCTTTTTTGGCCAGCACGATCCCCAGATAATAATGGGCGGGGGCGAATTCCGGCGACAGACGATTGACTGCCTGGAATTGGCTGATGGCTTCGTCCATCCGGCCTTGCTTGAGGAAAGCATGGCCGAGATTATAGTGCGCATCCGGGTAGTCCGGCTTGAGCTGAAGGGCTGCCTGAAACTGGGCTGTTGCTTCCTCGGTGCGGCCTTGCTTGGCGAGCAAATCACCCAAGTTGTTGCGGGCCTCGGGAAAATCCGCTCGCAGCCCGGCGGCTTGTTGAAACTGGCTGATGGCCTGATCAGGCTGGCCCTGCTTGGCGAGCAAGTTGCCCAGCCTGAAGTGCATCTCGGCGTCTCCGGGTGCGCGGCGCAGGCCTGCCTGCAACTGGCTGATGGCGAGGTCGGGATGGCCGCTCTGGACCAGCATATTGGCTAGCTTATAGCCGGCGCTGGCATCCCCCGGGCTAAGGTTCAGGAGCTCCTGAAACTGACGGATGGACTCATTGGTTTGGCCTTGCGCGGCCAGCAGCACGGCGAAATTGTAGCGTGCATCCACGTAATCCGGGTCGCGGCGGATCGCCTCCTGAAATTGGAGGCTGGCGGCGTTGGTTTGGCCTTTCAGAATCAGCGAGGTGCCAAGGTTGTCATACGCCACGGCCAAATCCGGATCGAGCCGGATGGCCTCCCGATATTGGGCGATGGCGTCGTCGGTATCGCCTCGTTGAATCAGGACATTGCCAAGGTTGTTATGCGCCTCCACACAATCCGGTTTGAGACGCAGGGCAGTCTGAAACTCGCTGATGGCGGCATTCGTCTGGTTCTTCTTGAAATAGGCAATCCCGAGATTGTTGTGCGCCACCTCATTGTCGGCAGTGACTGCCAGCGCGTGGAGAAACAGCGTTTCACTGTTTTGCCAGTAGCCAAGCTGTTGCCGGGTTGTGGCGGCACAAAGCAGGATGGCGGCGGAGCCGGCCAGGGACAGCCCCAAAACTTGGTGGCGCCAGTTCCGGCAAAGTTCATGTGTACCCCAGATGACCACCACCAGCAGTCCCACCGAAGGCACATACATATAACGATCCGCCATCGCCTGGATGCCCACCTGCACCAAACCGATGACGGGCACGAGCGTCCCAACAAACCAAAACCAGCCCATCAGGCAAAACGGATACCGCCGCCGTTGCCACCAGAAAAGCACCGTCAACCCACCCAGCAGCAGACCCGCCAATAGCACCCACCCCAGCGGGAAATGCCTGGGGTACGGATAGAAAACCGCCAGATCCGCCGGCCAGAACAACTTCAAGAGATAGCGGCAATACGACACCAGCGCATTCTCCCAACGCACGTGCAAAGGAATGGACTCCAAGGTCTTCATGGCGCCCGTTCGGTGTTGGATCACGAGCGCCATCACGCTGGCCACGACGGAGAGCGCGAAGAAAGGGAGCTTCTCTATCAATAACCGCCGAAACAGCGGGGAGCGGAGCGCAGAGAACGGAGCGCGTAAATCGCAAATCGCAAATCGCTTGAGCGGCCAGTAATCCAACAACAACATGAGACCGGGCCAGGTGACGAGCATCGGTTTACTCATCAAGCCCAAGGCGAAACAGCACAGGGACAGCCAGTAAGCAGATGAGGATAACGGGTGGAGGATGGAGGATGGAGGATGAAGGGCGGAGGGCGGAGGGCGGAGGGCGGAGGTCAGTCCCTGTCCCCCATTGGATGTTGGATGTTGGATGTTGGATGTTGGATGTTCCCCAATGGCTGTTGGATGTTGGCCTTCCGTTCTCCGCCCTCCGTCCCGTCTTCCGCTCTCCCCACTCCTCTCTCCCCTCTCCACATATCCTGCATAGGCCAACAAGGCGAGCAACCCGAAGCAGGTGCTTAACACGTCCTTCCGTTCCGCCACCCACGCCACTGATTCGACATGCAAAGGATGCCAACCAAAGAGTGCCGCCACGCAGGCGCTCCGCCAGCGCGCCCCAGTCAGTCGCCAAAGCAATACATAAACCAGGACCGTGTCGAGCGCCTGCAACCATAGGCTCGTCCAGTGGTGTCCCCAAGGTTGCAAACCGTATAACTGACAGTCTAGCATGTGCGACAACATTGTCATGGGATGCCAATTGGCGCCGACCGGATTGCAGAAGGCCCACTGGATGCTTTCCCAAGCCAGGCCCTTTTGGACATGGACATTGGCGGTGACGTAGAGGTCGTCATCGTAATCGAGGAAGTCGTGCCCTATGAGGGGCCAATACAGGGCAATCGTCACCAACCCCAAACCGGCGGCCAGCATCCAGGGACGAAGGCATACCCGCAGCTTGGCCAGGGTGGATTTCCCCGCCGTGGCAAGCTTGGATTCGTTCATTGGTGTGAGCATGTCTCTTCAGGGGGCAGAGATTATTCCCGAGGCGCGAAGGAGGTTGTTGCTGGCTTCGGCGTAATCGGGCTTGAGGCGCAGGGCTTCCTGAAACTGGCGGATGGCTTCGGCCAGCCGGCCATGATCACCCAGCACAATGCCAAGTTTATCGTGGGCAACGGCGTCATCCGGTTTGAGGCGGAGGGCGGCCTGAAATTGGATGATCGCCTCGTCTGCCTGGCCTTTTTTGGCCAGCAGCGTGCCGAGGTGAAAGTGGGCCGGGGCGAAGTCCGGCCAGAGGCGTGTGACCGCTTGGTATTGGCTGGCGGCTTCGTCAAGCTGGCCTCGCTTGAGGAAAGCGTTGCCGAGATTGAAGTGGGCATCCGCGTAGTCTGGATTGCAGCGAAGGGCCGCTTGAAACTCCGCAATCGCTTCGTTGGTGCGGCCTTGCTTGGCGAGCAAATTACCCAGATTGTTGCGCGCCTTGGCAAAATCCGCTTGCCGGCGAATGGCGGTTTGAAACTGGCCGATGGCGGCGTCCGTCTCACCGGCTTGGGCGAGCGCATTGCCAAGATTGTAGTGCCCCTCGGCATAATCCGGGTTAAGCCGGAGCGCGGTCTGGAACTGGCTCATCGCCGCGTCATTTTGGTTCTTTTCGCTGAGGGCAACGCCGAGATTGTTGCGCGCTAGGCAATTGTCGGCAGTGACTTTGAGCGCGTGACGAAACAGGGTTTCGCCATCCTGCCAATATTCGAGCTGATGCCGCGCCGCCGCGGCATAGAGGATGCAGGCGGCCGCGCCCGCCCATGACAGCACGCTCGCTTGACGGCGCCAGTGCCGGGACATTTCATGCCCGCCCCAAACGACCAAGATCAGCAGCCCCACCGATGGAATATACGTGTAACGATCCGCCATCGCCTGAATGCCCACCTGCACCAAACCGATGACCGGCACGAGCGTCCCGATAAACCAAGACCAGCCCATCAGGCAGAACGGATACCGCCGCCGGTGCCGCCAGAAAAATACCGTCAGCCCCACCAGAAGCAAACCCGCCAAAAAGACCAGGACTGGTGGCCAGTACGTTGGGTAGGGATACACCACCGCCAGATCCACGGGCCAGAGCAGTTTGGCCAGATAACGGCAATAAGAAATCACCGCATTTTCACAACGCATGCCCAAGGGGACGATTCCCAATGCCCGCATGGCGCCGGTCCGTTCTTGAACCAGATAAGTCACCACACTGACCACCGCCGACAGCGCGAAGAAGGGGAATTTCTCAACCAATAACCGCCAAAGCAGCGGAGGGCGTAAAGCGCTTGTCGCGCCGGAGGGAAGCGAAGACGGATAAATTACAAATCGCTTGAGCGGCCAGTAATCCAGCAACAATAAGAGAAAGGGCCAAGTGACCAGCATCGGTTTGCTCAGCAATCCCAAAGCGAAGCAGAATAGGGACAGCCAGTAGGCAGATGAGGATAGCGGGTGGAGGATGGAGGGCGGAGGACGGAGGACGGAAGCCAGCCCCTGTTCCCCAATGGCTTTTGGATATTCGCTGTCGCTACGCCCCTCTCCCTTCTCCACGTATTCTGCATAGGCCAGCAAGGCGAGCAATCCGAAGCAGGTGCTCAAGACATCTTTCCGTTCGGCCACCCACGCCACCGACTCGACATGCAAGGGATGCCAGGCAAACAGGGCCGCCACAACGGCGCTCCGCCAGCGCGCTCCGGTTAGGCGGCAAAGCAGCAGAAAAAGCAGAACACTGTCAAGGGCGTGTAACCACAGATTGGTGAAGTGATGTCCCCAGGGCCGCACCCCGTATATCTGACAGTCCAACATGTGCGACAACACTGTCAAAGGATGCCAGTTGCTGCTGACCGGATTGGAGAACGCCCAAGGTATGCTTTCGGCAGTGAGTCCGTTGCGGACATGGAAATTTGCGGTGACGTAAACGTCGTCGTCAAAACCTATGAACTCGTGATGCGTGACCGGCCAATAAAGGGCCATGGTGGCCAGCGCGAGAAACGCGGCCAGAACCCAGGTTGGAAAATGCGTCCACTGGCTTGCCAAGGTGGATTTCCCCGCCGCGGCAAGCCTGGATTCCGTCATCGGTCTGAACATGGGTCGTTTCAGGATCCCGGAATGGTCAGCCACTGCCGCGACCGATCCGCCGCTTTCACGCCTTGGGCAGATTTTCCTCCACGATCTCGCAGAGCGCGTGGTATAAGACCTTTTGCCCCTCTTGAATCCGCGCCGTCACTGTGCCGGGCACCAGCAGATCCAGGGTCGCCAGCCCCTTCGTGAAACCGCCGTCGCGGCCCAGCAAGGCAATGCTCTCCACCCCTTTCCGATTGGCCTCTTCCAAGGCGCGCACGAGGTTTTTGGACCGGCCGCTGGTGGAGATGACAATGAGCACGTCGCCCTTTTCCGCCAAGCCCCAAACCTGCCGCGCGAATATGTCGTCCGCGTGATAGTCATTGCAGACCGCGGTCATAAACTCGCCGTTGGCGGTGAGGGATATCGCCGGATATGGCCGGCGGTCGTGCTGGAAGCGACAAAGAAATTCCGTGGCCAAGTGCGTGGCGTCGGAGGCGCTGCCGCCGTTGCCGCATAGCAGCAGCTTCCCGCCGGAGGTCAGGCAGCGCGACACCAGTTGCGCCGCGCGTTGCAGCGGTTCCTCCAGCGGAGCCAGACTGCGCAGGGTGGCGATGGATCCCTCAATGGCGCGTTGCAAATGGCTCATGCGTGCTTAAGGTTCGGCCAGGATCGCCGCGCGCTGCTGGTGATACTCCTCCGGGGTGATTTGATCGGCCTTATATTTGGTGAGCAACGCCGCCAACCGGTCGGCCTTGCTGGCACTGATCGGCAAGGCGGGCGGGGCGATCGGCTTCAAATTCAGGTCTGAGCTAATGCTGTTGCCAGTCGTTGCGGCTGGTTTCGGTGCAACTGGTGCTTGGTCAGCCTGCGCGGCTTGGTTCTTTTTCGCTTTCTTTTCCTGTTTGTCTTTCGCCGTAGCCTGTGCGGCGGCCTTGGCTTGCGCCGCCTGTTGTTTGGCGAGCTTCTTGTCCGCTGCCTGCTTGGCCTCGGCTTGCATGGCGGCTTGCGCAGCTTCTTGGTTGGCTTTGATGGCGACGGCTTTTTCCGCGTCCTGCTTGGCTCTTGCGTCCGCAGCCGCTTGCTTGGCTTGGGCTTCAGCGGCGGCTTTGTCCGCCTTGGCTTGTGCCGCCTGTTGTTTGGCAAGTTTCTTATCCGCTGCCTGCTTGGCCTCGGCTTGTGCGGCGGCTTGCGCAGCGGCTTGCGCGGCATCTTGTTTGGCTTTGATGGCGGCGGCTTTTTCCGCGTCCTGCTTGGCTCTTGCGTCCGCAGCCGCTTGCTTGGCTTGGGCTTCAGCGGCGGCTTTGTCCGCCTTGGCTTTGTCCGCCTGTTGTTTGGCAAGTTTCTTGTCCGCTGCCTGCTTGGCCTCAGCTTGTGCGGCGGTTTGCGCGGCATCTTGTTTGGCTTTGATGGCGGCGGCTTTTTCCGCGTCCTGCTTGGCTTTTGCGTCCGCAGCCGCTTGCTTGGCTTGGGCTTCAGCGGCGGCTTTGTCCGCCTTGGCTTTGTCCGCCTGTTGTTTGGCAAGTTTCTTGTCCGCTGCCTGCTTGGCCTCGGCTTGTGCGGCGGCCTGCGCGGCATCCTGTTTGGCTTTGATGGCGGCGGCTCTTTCCGCGTCCTGCTTGGCTTTCGCGTCCGCGTCCGCTTGTTTGGCCTTGGCTTGGGCGGCGGCTTTATCCGCCTTGGCTTTGGCTCTGGCTTCTTTGCTGCTCACTGCATTGGTGGGCGGGGCATTGGTGACCGGCTGCGCGCTGACTTCAAACAATTGTTTGGCGAGCGCGAGGCGCGCGGCAGCCTGCTCGGGATTATCTTGGGCGCGCACCGTGAAACCGATGGTCCCGAGGGCCAGCGCGCAAAAGATGGATGACAGCTTGGAAAGTTTCATGCCATTTTTTTACGCCAAATCGCGCCCAGAAGCAACAGCTTTCGTACTGCGCTTCCCGCCCGAGGGCGGATTCAAGCACTGGAGCAGGCATGGCTCGTCTCCGCTTTGTTAGTTTTGTTCATCTAATCTTGGTGATCGTCCCCACCCCGCTTGCGGAATCCGCGCCACGTTTACCGCGGCGGCGGCGCAGCATGGTTTTCCCCGGCTGGCGGCGCGATCCTGAAGCAGACGATTTGTTCGTCTTCATATACCGGCGGCCCCAATCCCCTGGTAAACGCCGGCTTAAGAACTTCCACCGAATGGTAGTAAATGGGAATCGAACCATACACCGGCTGCGGCGCCAAGGGACGCGACACGATTTTCAGCCCCATGATGTACTTATGCAAAACCAAACAGCCGGCGTGGCTGCCCAAAACCGCGGCGGGCTTGGTGATATCCACCAGGTTGCGAAACGCGAGTTTCCCCGAATCGGCCACCGCGCAAAGATATCCGTCGGCCGTTTGATAGCCGACGTTGAATTCGGGCTCGGACGGTGAGGCCGGCCATTTGACGTCCAAGAGCCGGGGATCGCAAGTGTAACCCGCAAGGACGCGCTTCTTGTGAAAGTGCTGATAGTAGTACAGCAGATTGTTGTAGTCGCAAACATCAAACGGGTATTCAATGATGGTGTCGCAGTCTGGCTGGTCTTGCAACCGGAAGTAGAAAGCAGGGACCGCATTGGTCCCGGCCGGGTAGGCGGGATAAACGCCGTGGGCCTCCGCAAATTCCCACGTGTGGCGCCGGTAGGATCCTTGATAGGCCGAGTGGTTGGTGAAATTGTTCGGGGCCTGATACATGGCGGGCAGCGGGCCGGCGGCATAATAGATTCCCAAAGCTCCGGCCACGCAGGGGATGGCCAATCGGCGCGAGATACCTTTGGCTGGCAACCGGTGCAATAGGTGATCCATGGCCAAAGCCACCAAGGTCAAGGACATGGGCACCACCACGATCATATAGCGCAGCATGACGGCCCCGTCGTCCAGACCAATGGGCCGGCTGGCCAGCAACACCAGGAGATAGGCGCAGGGGGTGGTCAGGAACATCCAGCCAAGCAGCGGATCGCGGCGGAAAAGGAGTCCCAAACCGCCCAGGACCGAAAGGAAAAACAGCCCCAACAAGGGGCCATTCACAGTGCCAGCCAGGAGGCTGCCGGCAGTGAGAATGCCTGGCAGAGTCAGGTGGCCTTTTTGCCAGGGCAGCCCGGCGCTTTGCAGCCACACCGGCCACAATAGGGGCAGCAGCAGGGCAAGCATCACGCCGGCCACCAAGCCAAGGGTCCCGCTCGACACGGCAATCCGCCGCCCAGCGGCGGAGGTGGACTGACTACGGCGAAAACAAGCAAAGCCAAAACCCAGCGCCAGCGGTAGGAGTACTGCCACCAGCGCAAAGAGGTGCGCATACACGGCCAGCGCGCCCATGAACACATAGCCGGCGGCGTAACGCAGCCACCCAGTCTTCAGCCATTGACTGGCTGACAGCAAGGCCGAAAAGCCCAGTAAGGCCACCAGTCCGTATGCGCGAACATAGCGGCTGTAAAAGATTAGGAATGGGGAGATGGCCAATAAACCGGCAAAAATCAAAGCAACCCTCCCGCCCAGGATTTTCCGCACCCAAATTGGCAGCAGGATGAGGCTGGCGAGGCCAGCCAGAATCACCGGCAGGCGCAAGCTGAATTCAGACCAGCCAAAATTTTGATAGAGCGCCAGATCGTAGAGATTAAACAGCGGGCTGGTATTGTCCCAGGGGTTGAATCGGGTCAGCAGCTCCGCATAGTGCGCCCCCGGCACCACCTTAAGACTATGCCATTCGTCGTCCAACAGAATCTGTGATGAGAGCAAATAGAGCCGCAGGCCGGCGCCCACCAGAAAAATACCGGCCAGAGCCAAAAGATACCGGAGCTGCGGTTTGAGGGCTGCTTTCATTGGCTGCGGGAGCTCAGCGCGGATCCGGTTTCGCCGCGTGGAGCGGAAACAATCTGCGCCACCAAAACGGAAAGGGACACGCCAACAGAGAACGCGCCACCAGGGCGTAAACCTCGCCGCGCGAAACCTTCACGCGGCGACGCAGCCCGGCCACCTTGGCCGCGCGCAATTTGGTAATGGTCTTTGCCCCCAGCAGAACCGGCCAGGCACAGGCCAGGCGTACCCGGAATTGTCCAAACGGCAGCCGGTTGGTGTAGCGCCAGCCCGCCGCCAGCCGGGCCTCTGCCAGCTCAAGCTGCGCGCGATACACTTTCAAGAACGCCGCTTCCTGTTCCGGCTCCAGCAGATTTCCCGGCGTTAACCTTGCCGGCGTCAAGAGTTCCAGCGGCAGATAGCAGCGGCCCTGATCCAAGTCCGCCGGCAAGTCCCGCAGTATATTCACCAGTTGCAGTCCTTGGCCAAACCGGATTCCGTCGGCCACCAACTGTTTTTCATCCAATTTTGCCGTGGGAAACAAATGCGCCCGGCACAGCTTCGTCCAAAATTCGCCCACGCAGCCGGCCACGCGGTAGGTGTAATCGTCCAGTTCGGCAACGGTTTGCAGCGCGCAGATCGGTTTTTTGGGGATGAGGCACCGGGGATCATCCTCGCCACCTTGTCCCCCGGAATTCTCCAAGCGGTTAATGGGCGAGGATGAGGATGACCCATGGACCGGACTGGAGCTTTGTGCGCCCTTCGCCAAACCGGCAAATCGCTGCAAATCCAGCTCCTGACCGCCGGTGATGGTTGCGAGTACTTCTTGAATCAATTGCTGATCCTCAGCGGAAAAATTTCGCAGCGCGGCCAGACCTTCTTCCACGCGTTCGAGCAGCATTTTTTCGGCGGGCGAACCCTGCTGCCGCGCCAGCTCTCCGAAAGCCAGCGGCGCCTCCGTCTGGCCCAGAATGCGCTCGCGGAGTTGTTGCAGCGCGGCCAGCCGTTGCGCCAGCGGCACGATCTCGGTGTCGGCGATGGTGTCGGTCGTGCGCGCCAGCAAATAGGCCAAGCCAATTTGCGCTCGCACCCGCGCCGGCAACACGCACAGCGTCAGGTAAAATGAGCGTGCGGTGGCCTGGAGCAGAGCGTCGGTGGACCCCGTCATGTTTCGCCACAGCATAAACAGGAATCCCAAAGTTCAAAACGCGAAATCCGAGGAAAGTTGAGCCATAGATGGACACTGATGGACCCAGATACGCCAAGGCCAAAGACCAAGAAACTTCCCGGCCTGGATGTTTCAGGCTGTGATCGAATAGCGCACCAAGCGCCGCGGGAGGGGACGCGGCCTACATGACCGCGCTCCTTCATTTGCAGGCCGCGTGCTCCCACGCGGCGCCCTGGTAGTGTAAATATCCAGGCAAACCAAACTGGCTCCGGCGCCGAAAAGCTTGCTGGCCGGGGAGAAAAAATGAAAACTGACCGTATGATCGCAGGCTACCACGCCACCTTCCACAAACGGCTCCCCAATACGAGGCTGCCGATGGAGGTCTATGCGTAAGGAACCGTCAGTAAAACCACGGTTGGCGCTGGCCGGAGCGTTGTCCTGCCCGCGTCTGACCGGCCTGTTGCTGGCGTTGGTGACGCTGGTGCTTTATCTGCCGGTGCGACAGCATGGCTTCAGCGTCTATGACGATGGCGATTATATTACGCAGAACCATATCGTCCAAAATGGACTGACTTGGGCGGGGACAAAGTGGGCATTTACCACCTGGTACGCCAGCAATTGGCATCCACTGACCTGGCTCTCGCACATGCTGGACTGTGAATTATTTGGCTTGGACCCCGGCGCGCATCATCTTGTCAATGTACTGTTCCATGCTCTCAATGCCGTGCTGCTTTTGGGGCTGTTGTTTCGCATGACGGGGGCCAACTGGGCGGCGGCCATGGCCGCCGCGTTGTTCGCCTGGCATCCCCTGCATGTTGAATCGGTCGCTTGGGCGGCGGAACGAAAGGACGTGTTAAGCACCTGCCTGGAACTGCTGGCCTTGTTGGCTTATGCAAAATACGTGGAGAGCGGAGACTTGCCTTCGCTCGGAAGCTGCCGCGAGGCGGGTCGGAGAGCGGAGAGCGGAGAACGGCAGGGCGCCAGCGAACATCCGACAGCCGAACGTCGGCCTCGCAACAACATCCAACGTCCAACATCCAATGAACGGAGAAGAGAGTGGTTTGGTCCGCGGTCTCTTTTCCCTCTTCCCTCTTCCCTCTTCTATCTGCTGTCCCTGTGCTGTTTCGCCTTGGGCTTGATGAGTAAACCGATGCTCGTCACCTTCCCATTCCTCTGCTTGCTGCTGGATTTCTGGCCGCTGCGCCGCTTTGAACTCTCAACCCCCAACTCTCCCGTCCGCCGTAGCAGCACTGCGGAGGGTGGACAACCTTCAACCATTTTGTGGTTGGTCGTGGAAAAATGGCCCTTTTTTCTGCTCTCCATTGGATCGTGCGTGGTGACCTTTCTGGCCCAACGGGCCGCCGCCGTCCTTTCACTCGGACAGTATTCCTGGCCACTGCGACTGGGCAACGCCTCGCTGTCCTACGCTTGGTATTTGCTGAAGACCGCTTGGCCCGCGGATCTGGCCGTCCTCTATCCACTCCCAGAGCATCTTTCCTGGCTGCTGGTGGCAGCGGCGGGCGCTGGACTGACAGTCATTTCATGGCTGGTCTGGCGCGCGCGCCGCGCGCAACCGTATTTATTGGCGGGCTGGCTGTGGTACCTTGGCGCACTGGTGCCGGTGATTGGCCTCGTGCAGGCCGGCGAACAAGCCAGGGCGGACCGTTACACTTATTTCCCGCTGATCGGCGTTTTCCTCGCCCTGGTTTGGCTGGGGAAAGACCTGGCCGCGCGGTTCCAGGTCCCGGCCCGGACGCTGGCCATCGGCGCCACCTTGGTGCTGGCCGCCACCCTATGGCGGACGGAGCGGCAACTGAATTATTGGCGCGACGACGAAACTCTCTTTGCCCACGCGCTGGCCGTGACCGGGGACAACCCCATTGCCCACATTAATTTGGGCCTCGCGCTCGAGCAGCAAAACCATCCCGCCGAGGCGATGGAAAATTACCAAGCGGCGTTGCGCCTCGCGCCGGATAGTCCCGAGGCGCACAACAATCTGGCAAATTTACTCGATGCCGCCGGCCAGACCAACGAGGCGCTGTTACATTACCAAGCGGCGCTCCGTTTGAATCCCAATGCGGCATTCGCCCATTGCAATTTCGGCACCCTGCTCGCCAAGCTGGGCCGCTTTGACGAGGCCCTGCGGCAATATCAGGAAGCCGCGTGGCTGCAGCCGGCGGATCCGCATCCGTATTACCTCATGGGCAAAGCCTGGCTGCGGCGGGGTCAGAGCGCCGAAGCTATCAGCCGGTTCCGTCACGCCTTGGAACTGGCCCCCAACGATTTGCCCTCGCTGGCCTTTCTGGCGCGCATCCTCGCCACCGACGAGAATCCCGGCCATCGTGACGGCCCGGCGGCCGTGGCACTGGCGGAAAAAGCCAACGCTTTGGCGGATGGAACCCAGCCATTGATTCTCGATGTGCTTGCCATGGCCTACGCCGAGGCGGGCCGTTTCCATGAAGCGCAACAGACTGCAGGCACGGCGCTGGAACTTGCGGCCGCAGCCAAGCTGCCCGAGATGGTGACGGGCATCCGTCAGCATCTCCAACTATATCAGGCCGGCCTTCCCTGCCGCGAGAGTTTTACCAACTCGCTGCCCGCAGCGCCATAGGGCTGGCGCACTCCAAGACCCTGACGCGAATAAGCCTGTCTCCCGCGTGCGCGAATTCGAACCGCTCCGATCGAGGACCGGTCGCGGTCCGAAGACCACGGACCGCGCGCCGTCTCGGCGCGCAGCGGCTGGAAGCATCATCGACGTGCGGCGAACCTCTGGAGCTTGTGCGTGAATCCCGAGTGCTGCGACCGGGGACCGGTCGCGGTCCGGTGCGGTCGGACCGCGCGCCGTCCCGGCGCGCAGCGCATTGGGTGAACCCGCGATGTCCGGCAAACCTCTGGAGCTCGGGCGTGAATTCGGAGCGCGTGGCCCTTCGCCTCTTTCCAAAACAAAAAAAAGGCGCCCTTGCGGACGCCTTTGTGTGTTAATCCAAAATTACGGCATGAAATTCAGCGTTTCGTAAGCAGCACTGTTGGTGCTGTTGCCCAAGTAACTGTGGAGCGTGCCGATGGTCGCCCCTTGGCAACTGCCGTCGGCCATGCCCAAGTTGCCGGACTTCTGGTGGAAATCGTTGGCCGTCCAAGACCAGTATTGATTTCCACCCGTCGAGCCCCAAGCAGATTGGTTGATCGGTGCAACAATGGTCGAACCGGCGGTACCCAAGGTTTCCGCAGATGTACTCCCACCAAAACGATAGGTGGCGACCGCGCTGGCTGACGTGGCGCCAGCGCTGCCGATGTTGTCATCCCCGGTCATGATGTCCTGGGGGTTGGCTTCCGTGGCGTCAGCATTCACGAAATAGCTAATCTTTGAATCATAGGGAGGACTGGCAGACATATTCTCCCCTACTTGGGCGGCAGCTATGGCGGGAGCGGGACCCGGGGTTTGGATGCCCAGCAGGTCCCAATAAGAAAAGTTGGTCGCGTAGCCGTTGTTTACGGTGTGGATATTGTCCGACGGGCACCAAAGGATTTTGGCGCTGGACAATTCGTTGGACATGACCATGAACGTCATGCCGGGACAGTAACTGCCACCTTGCGCGGTGGGAACAGAACCAGCGGTAGCACTGCTGGAATGCGACAAATACGAACTCGCCCCGCCAGTGCTGGTGGAGACCGCCATGGCATATTTGTCATTATTATCACCTTCCCAGATACGGAAGGCCAGACCGACCTGTTTGAGGTTGTTGGTGCAACTGATCTTTTGAGCTTTCCGCTTGGCGGCCGCCAAGGCCGGCAAGAGCATGGCCGCCAGAATCGCTATGATCGCGATGACGACCAGCAATTCAATCAGCGTAAACGCCTTTTTTTGTTGTTTCATAATTATTTGATACTAATTCGTTTGTTTTGTTGTTTTTTATCCAGTGACAGGCGGCGCAGTGTTCAACGGATTCGCCACGGATGTCAAACGGATATCTGAATTCCTTTTAGCAATGCCGGTGCCAACCACAAAAAAATAAAAAAGCCTAAAAAACCAATGAATCACCCTATCAAAATCCCGCAATCCCTTGCGCAACGACCTGATGCGTGAAATTTTCACGCATACTGCGTGAATTTCACGCATGTCGCAAAAAGTTATTCACATTCTCCAGCCAGGGCCGAATCAAGAACGTGCAAGAACAGGAGGTGGGGACGGGCTCATCCCCATGATTTGGCTGTGGGCACCTGACGCCGGGGACAAGCTATCCCCGCCTCTATTTCGAATCCATCCCGTTCCACGTTCCACGTTCCCCGCGCAATGAAAAGACTTTGCCTGTATGCTGAAATCGCGTAAAAGAACCGCCGTGTCACGTCCGCGACTCCTCGCGTTATTGCTCGCTTTGGCCACCTTGGTGGTTTATCTGCCGGTCACTAGCCACGAATTCTTGAACTATGACGACGACGACTACATCACCGGCAACGACATGGTTCAGCAAGGCCTGACCTTGGCCGGCGTTGTCTGGGCCTTCACCACCTTTCATGCCGCCAACTGGCATCCGCTCACTTGGCTTTCGCACATGGCTGATTGTGAGTTGTTCCAACTCAACTCCGGTGCCCATCATTTCATAAATGCCCTGCTGCACGCGGCCAACAGCGCCCTGGTGTTTGTCTTGCTTTGGCGGCTCACCCGCCAGACCCCGCCGGCGGTGGTGGTCGCCGCGCTCTTTGCCTGGCATCCGCTTCATGTGGAATCCGTCGCTTGGGCGGCCGAACGCAAAGATGTCTTGAGCACCTGCTTCGGGTTGCTCGCACTGCTGGCTTACACCAAGTACGTGGAGATTGGAGGGCGGAGAGCGGAAAACGGAGGGCAGCGGACGGAGGACAGAGAACGGAGAATGGAAGGCAAACACCCAACAGCCGAACGTCGGCCTCGCACCAACATACAAAATCCAACATCCATCGGGGAACAGGGGCTGACCTCTGTCTTCCGCCTGCTCTTCCCGCTTCCCGCTTCCCGCTTCTATTTTCTGTCCCTGTCCTGTTTCGCGCTCGGCCTGCTCGCCAAACCGATGGTCGTGACCCTCCCATTCGTTCTGCTGCTGCTGGACTTCTGGCCGCTGCGCCGCTTTGAAATCTCAACCCTGACCTCTCAACCCTCGACCATTTGGCGGCTGACGGTAGAGAAATGGCCGTTTTTTCTGCTGTCACTTGGTTCCTGCGTGCTTACGGTGATGGCCCAACAGGCCGGCCAGGCCGTGGCCTCGCTAGAAACGGTCCCAATGAGTTACCGGCTGGAAAACTCGGTGGTCGCGCTTTCGCGGTATTTGTTGAAAACGGTCTGGCCTGCGGATTTGGCCGTCATTTATCCCGCCGCCCCCATCCCGGGGGCAAGCCTGGCCTTCGCGGGCGTCGTGTTTATCCTGGTTTCCGCTGCCGTCTGGCTGGCGCGGAACCGGAGCCGGTGCTGGCTGGTCGGGTGGCTGTGGTTTATCGGCACCTTGACGCCAGTCATTGGCTTGGTGCAGGTCGGTGCTGCCACCATGGCCGACCGTTACACCTATCTTCCGTCCATTGGCATATTTATGGCGGTGACCTTCGGCTTATACGAGCTGGCCGAAGCCAAGAAAAGAGTTTTCCTTTTCGCATCGGCTTTGCCGCTCCTCGGCTGCGTACTGGCAACGGAGCGGCAACTGGGCTGCTGGCGCAATAGCGAAACCCTGTTCCGCCACGCTCTCGCCTTCACACAGGATAATGAGCCTGCCCGCCTCAATTTGGGCATCGCTCTCGACCTCCAAGACCGTTGGCCCGAGGCGCTGAGTGAATACCGCGAGGCGGTGCGCCTCCAACCTGGGCACTACCGCACTCATTTTGCCATCGGCAACGTGCTCGTGAAAATGGGCCAGCCAGCGGCGGCGCTGGCCGAATATCAGTTGTGCCTCGGCCGGGATCCTGGAATTCCGGCCCTCCACAACGCCGCTGGCGTCGCCCTTGCGGCGCAGGGAAACTGCGTGGCCTCACAAGCTGAATTCACCGTGGCAGAAAAGCTCGATTCCCATTACGCCCAGCCGCACTTGGAATGGGCCAAGGTCTGTTTTCAGCAGGGCTTGGACCGCCAAGCCGTGGACGAATTGTGGGCTGCCGCCCGGGCTGCCCCCTATGATTTTCGCACGCTCGCCACCGTGGCCCGCTATCTGGCGGCCACCGCCAATGACACCATCCGCGACGGCCCTGGCGCCCTGGCGTTGGCGCTCAAGGCCGGCGAGCTATCCCGAAACCGGCAGCCCGAGGCCTTTGACGCGCTCGGGATGGCGTTCGCAGCCACCGGCGATTTCAGTAATGCCGTCATCTGCGCGCAAAACGCCTTGGAATTTCTCCCGCCATCCAAGCCGAAAGCAGCCGGGGACATCTTGCACCATTTGAAGTCCTATCAAGACCACCAGCCCTGGCGCGAAACGTTCCAGCTTACGAATCCGCCACCGCCCCTCTCACCCGGACGTTTCATAGCGGTGCCTTAATAATAGGCTTTGCCTGCGTGCTGAAATCGCGTAAAAGGATTGCCGTGTCACGTCCGCGACTCCTCGCGTTATTGCTCGCTTTGGCCACCTTGGTGGTCTATCTGCCAGTCACCAGCCACGAATTTGTAACCTACGACGACGAGGCCTACATCACCGGCAACGACATGGTTCAGCAAGGCCTGACCTTGGCCGGCGTTGTCTGGGCCTTCACCACCTTTCATGCCGCCAACTGGCACCCGCTCACCTGGCTTTCGCACATGGCTGATTGTGAGTTTTTCCAGCTCAACTCCGGTGCCCATCATTTCGTAAATGCCCTGCTGCACGCAGCCAACAGCGCCTTGGTGTTTATCTTGCTATGGCGGCTCACCCGCCAACTCCCGCCGGCTGCGGTGGTGGCGGCGCTTTTTGCCTGGCATCCGCTCCATGTGGAATCCGTCGCTTGGGCGGCCGAACGCAAGGATGTCCTGAGCACGCTATTTGGATTGCTGGCCTTGCTGGCTTACACCAAATACGTGGAGAGCGGAGAGCGGAGAGTGGAGAGTGGAAGGCCGGGGGCGGAAGACTTGACCAGGGCGGCAGGCGGATGTCCGTGGTCCGTGGTCCATGGTCCGTGGTCTCCTTGCTATTTTCTGTCCCTGTCCTGCTTCGCGCTCAGCCTGCTCGCCAAACCGATGCTCGTCACCCTCCCATTCGTTCTGCTACTGCTGGACTTCTGGCCGCTGCGCCGCTTGGAAATCTCAACCCGCCACTCTCAGCCCTCAACCATTTGGCGGCTGGCGGCGGAAAAATGGCCGTTTTTTCTGCTCTCACTTGGTTCGTGCGTGGTTACGGTGATGGCCCAGCAGGCCGGCCAGGCCGTGGCCTCGCTGGAAACGGTTTCGATGCGTTACCGACTGGAAAGCGCGGTGATCGCGAGCGCGCGATACTTGTTGAAATTGCTATGGCCGGCCGATTTGGCGATCATTTATCCCGCCGCGCCCATCTCGTGCGCAATCCTGGCGCTGGCCGGCACGGTGTTGATCATGGTTTCCGCCACCGTCTGGCTGGCACGCCATCGCAGCCCGTGCTGGCTGGTCGGTTGGCTTTGGTTTCTCGGCACCCTGGTGCCGGTCATCGGTCTGGTGCATGTCGGCGTCACCGCCGGCGCCGACCGTTACACCTACATCCCATCCATTGGCATCTTCATGGCGGTGGCCTTCGGTTTGTACGGGCTGGTTGGGGCGAGAAGGTTTTTCCCGTTGGCGGCGTTGCCGCTCCTTGCCTGCGTGGTTTCAACGGAGCGGCAACTGAGCTGCTGGCAGAACAGCGAAACCCTGTTCCGCCACTCCATCGCCGTCACCGGGAACAATGAACATGCCTGTCTGAATCTGGCCGTCGCACTCGAACGGCAAGACCGGTTGCCCGAGGCGCTAAGCGAATACCGCGAGGCGGCGCGCATCAGCCCCTCCCACTATCGCACTCGCTTTGAAATCGGCAATTTGCTCGTCAAAATGGGCCAGCCGGAGGCGGCGCTGGTCGAATACCAACAGTGCCTCAGCCGGTTCCCGCAATTTCCGGTTCTCCACAATGCTGCTGGACTCGCGCTGGCGGCGCTCGGGAAGCAGGCCACCGCCCGGTTGGAATTCACCGCCGCGGCAAAGCTCGATCCGCATTACGCCCAGCCGCATCTGGAAATGGCAAAAAGCTCTTTCCAGCAGGGCTTGGACCGCCAGGCCGTGGATGAATTGCGGGCTGCCGTGCGGGCGGAACCGGATGATTGGCACACGCTCGCCACCGCGGCGCGCTATCTGGCGGCCACTGCCGATGATGCCACCCGCGACGCCCCCGGCGCCCTGGCCCTGGCGCTCAGGGCCGGCGAGTTATCCCAAAACCGGCAGCCGGAGGTCTTTGATGCGCTCGGGATGACCTTCGCGGCGACCGGTGATTTTAGCAACGCCGTCATTTGCGCGCAAAACGCCTTGGAATTTCTCCCGCCATCCAAGCCGAAAGCAGCCGGGGATATCCAACAGCGCCTGAAGCTTTATCAAAGACAGCGGCCTTGGCGCGAATCGTTTCGGATGACCAACAGCCAGCCAGCCGGGAGCAAACCGTGAGGCGCGGTATTCTTCCATTGACGGTCATCCTCGCATATCCAAGAATAATTTCTGCCATGTCACGTTTTCAAATTGTGGACGGAGCGCCCGTCCTCCGTAGCAGTACTGCGGAGGGTGGACGGGTTTGTGACCCGCAGCAGCTTTGCCACTGGGAAGCGCTTGCATCAAAGCGGAAGTGCCTTGGCACTTGTGCATTGCCGCGGCTCCTCAAGCCGTGCTCCCTGTGAAGAAACTCCTTGGCATCTTCGGTTGGCTCCTCGTGGCGCTGGCTGGCGCGTGGGGCTACGCCCGGCTCGCTGGCTGGCGCGGTGAGCCGGTCAATTCCGCCTGCCTGCTCATCGCCGCCGTGTGTACCTGCGCCATCGGCTACCGGTTTTACTCCCGGTGGATCGCCTGGCGCGTGCTCGGCCTCGATAACCGCCGCGCCACGCCCTGTGTCGTCCACGACGACGGCAAGGACTTTGTTCGCACCAACAAATTCATCCTGTTCGGCCACCATTTTGCGGCTATTGCCGGTCCGGGGCCGCTTGTGGGTCCGGTGTTGGCGGCGCAATTCGGATATTTGCCCGGCGCGCTCTGGATTCTGATCGGCGTGGTCCTCGGCGGCGCGGTGCAGGATTTTGTGGTCCTATTTTGCTCCATGCGCCGCCAGGGAAAATCGCTCGGGGTCATGGTCAAGGAAGAACTGAACTCGGGCGCCGGCGCCTTGGCCGTGCTGGCCATCCTGGCCATTCTGGTGATTCTGCTGGCCGTCCTGGCGCTGGTCGTGGTGCGTGCCCTGGCCGAAAGTCCCTGGGGCGTTTTCACCGTCGGGGCGACCATTCCCATTGCCCTGTTCATGGGTGGCTACCTGCGATTTTTTCGCCCGGGCAAAGTTCTGGAAGCGACCGCGTTTGGCGTCACCCTGCTGTTGTTGGCGGTCTGGGGCGGCAAAGTGGTCTATCAAGACCCGCATTGGTCGCAGGTGTTCGGGCTTCACGACCTGCCTCTGGCCTGCATCATCATCGGCTACGGCGTCATTTCGAGCAGCCTGCCGGTGTGGCTCCTGCTCGCCCCGCGCGATTACTTAAGCACCTTCATGAAGCTGGGCACGATCCTGCTGCTCGCGCTGGGTATTCTTGGCACGCTGCCGCCGCTGCGCATGGCCGCGCTGACGCCTTTCCTCGACGGCTCCGGTCTGGTGGTCGCTGGCAAGCTGTTCCCATTCTGTTTTATCACCATCGCCTGCGGCGCCATCTCCGGTTTCCATGCGCTCATTGCCAGCGGCACCACGCCGAAAATGATGACGCGCGAAAACTACGCGCGCGCGATTGGCTACGGAGCCATGTGTTGTGAATCCTTCGTCGCCATCATGGCTCTCATTGCCGCCTGTACCCTGGAGCCGGGCCAGTATTTCAGCATCAACGTCAAAGGCGATCCAGCCGCCACCGTCGCCAAAATCAACGCCCTCCATTATCCGGTCACCGTGGCGGAGATGAACTCGCTGGCGGCCGGGCTGGGTGAAAAAACCCTGTTTGGCCGCACGGGCGGCGCGGCGACTTTGGCGGTGGGCATGGCGCACATTTTTTCCAAGGCCGTCCATGGCCGCTGGCTCGACCTGTGGTACCACTTCGCGGTCATGTTCGAGGCGCTCTTTATTTTGACAACCCTCGACGCCGGCACGCGCGTGGGCCGCTATTTAGTGCAGGGGGTGCTGGGACGCGTGTGGCGGCCGCTCGGCAATCCGAAAAATCCGGTCGCCGTCCCGGTGGCCGCCGCGTTGATGGTAGGCGGTTGGGGTTACTTTTTGATTCAAGGCGTACGCGACCCGCTCGGCGGCATCAACTCGCTCTGGCCACTGTTCGGCATTGCCAATCAAATACTTGCCGCCATCGCCCTCTGTCTGGGCACCACGATTATCTTGAAAATGGCGCTCGGAGCGCCGGGCACCGCCTCGGCTCGGCGTGAAAATCCGCAATTGGCTGTGCCGGCGGCTGGCGCCCCGCGGCGTTCACCATGGTTTGCCCTCGTCACCTTGCTCCCGCTCCTCTGGCTGCTGGCGGTGACGTTCACCGCCGGTTTGGAGAAGATCTTCCATCCCGATCCGCTCATCGGATTTTTGGCGCAGGCAAAATCACTTCGGGAAAAGAATCACGAACTGCAACGCGCCCACACCCAGGCTCGCTTTGACTTCTTGGACAATGCAGTCAAGCACGCTGGAAGCAATGCTGCCGCCCTGCAAAATGCGGTTGATGAAACCTGGAAAGCTGTTGCCGCAAATGAAACCCAGCAGTTCAACAACCGGCTGGATGCCTGCGTGGCCGGGGCTTTTCTCCTCCTGGCCGCCGCCATCGTGGGCTTGAGTGTTCGCGAATGGATCCTGCTGCTGACCCGGCGCAAGCCAGCCGTGTTGCACGAAACCGAGCCAGTCTGGCTGCCAGGGTACGCGCTGAAGGAATCCGGTCCCAACCTGCGCACCGTGGCGGGCGCCGCCGCCATTGCCATTGGCCTGGCGCGAGAGCTGTCCGGCGAAACGCAGTTCGAGCGCGCCCGGCAGCAAACCAGTGCCTGTGAACAGCACCCCGACCAGAAAGTCTTCGTGCAGGTCACCGAAGCGAGATTCAATGGTGTCCGGCGGTGCTGCTAACCCCGAAAACAATCGCAAAGCTGCCCTCGTCTAAATAAACTCCCCCCATGCAACGCCTCGGCATTTATGGCGGTTCCTTCGACCCGGTGCATCTCGGCCACCTCTTGGTGGCGCAGGCGGCGCTGGAGGAACTGGAACTGGACCGGCTGTGCTTTGTTCCGGCGGCGCAATCGCCGTTCAAGCCGGACCATTGCCCCGCGCCCGCGGACGTGCGGCTGCGATTCCTCCGGCTGGCCCTTGCGGGCAAAACCAATTGCGAGGTGGATGACGGGGAAATCCGGCGCGGCGGCATTTCCTACACGGTGGACACGCTGCGCGGCTGCGCCGAAAAGTTTCCCGGCGCAAGATTATTTTATCTCCTCGGCGCCGACAATGCAGCGAAGCTGAACGAGTGGCGCGAGCCGGCTGCCTTGGCCGCCCTGGCGGAGTTTGTGGTCGTGCCCAGGCCCGGCGGCGCGACGGCGGTGTTTCCCCCGCCGTTTCGCGGGCGGGTCTTGCAAGGCTTCCCTTTCGGCGTTTCGTCCTCGGAAATCCGCGCCCGGGTAAAGGCGGGCCGGCCGATTGACCATCTGGTTCCCGCCTCCGTCGCCAGTGCCATTCGCGAAACAGGGGTGTACCAGTGACAGGAAGAGGGATCAGCGGACTGGTGGATCCGTGGATTGGTGGATTGGTAGAAGGCATCACGCGCCCCGCCAAGCTTCAACTCTGTGACCCCGTTGAAGCGTTAAGACGTGAAGCGTTAAAGCGGCGCCTGCATCACGCATGACGCATCACGAATCCTACCACTTCCAGTTTGAAACCCACTTTGAGCGGCCATTCCCAGCTCCGCAGCCGGCATTATGCAAGATCAAACAGGAAGTGGTATCACTTCGCCAACCCGCAGGCTGAAGGCCCGGAATATGAAAGCCCACAGCGAATCCGCGAGCGACCCCCTGGGTCAATCGCCCGTGAAAGTTCCCAGCCCGGAAAGGGCAGCCCAATCCCTTATTTTACGCTCGTTCGATGGGCAATGGCGCTTTTTGTTCCGCCCGTTCAGGGCTTATGAAACGCTTGCGAACCCAAACCGAGGGCGTTGCCCTGGGCCGCCATGTTATGGCGCTTTCAGTGCGCAAGGAATTGGCCGGATATCTGTGTTCATCTGCGTCCATCTGTGGTTGAGCTGAATAGTTCCGCATTTCATGAGCCCATTCATTCCAGGTCAGCGGTGGATCAGCGAGTCGGAGCCGGAGCTCGGGCTGGGCACGGTCGTGCAGCTTGAATACGGTCGCGTGCAGCTCGAGTTCAAAGCGGCCGGCGAAACGCGCACGTATGCCGTGGAGCAGGCACCGCTCAAGCGCGTTCGGTTCCGCGCGGGCGACAAAATAACGACGCAATCGGAGCGGGTGCTCGTCGTCAAGCAGGTGATTGAGCAGCAAGGCTTGCTGGTTTACGTCGGTGAGGGTTTGGAACTGCCCGAAGCGCAATTAAATGAACGCATCAGTCTGCAAGGGCCGTGGGAGCGTTTGTTGGCCGGCCGGTTTGATGCCCTGCCGGCGTTTGCCCTGCGGCGGCGCACCTTGGAATTACTCCACCGCTTACGCCGGTCGCCGGTGCGCGGATTCGTGGGAGGCCGTATTGATCTGATTCCGCATCAGCTTTACATCGCCCAGGAAGTCGCCAGCCGGCACGCGCCGCGCGTCATGCTCTCCGATGAAGTGGGACTGGGGAAAACCATCGAGGCCTGCCTGATACTGCATCGGCTGCTGTTGAGCGGGCGCGCCCAGCGCATCCTCGTGCTGGTGCCGGAGTCGCTCGTGCATCAGTGGTTCGTGGAAATGCTCCGCCGCTTCAACGTGTGGCTGCATATCTTTGACGCGGAACGCTGCGCCGCCATCGAGGCTGGCGAACCAGGCGCCAATCCATTTCTGGATGACCAACTCATCCTGACCAGCATTAATTTCCTGGCCGGTGATCCGCGCCGGGTGGCCCAGGCGGTAGCGGCCGGTTGGGATGTGCTGGTGGTGGATGAAGCGCACCACCTCGAATGGTCTGAAGCCTCGCCCAGCCGGGAGTATCAGGTGGTGGAGGAACTGAGCCGGAAATCGGCGGGGCTGTTGTTGCTGACGGCCACTCCGGAACAGCTCGGGATGGAAAGTCACTTTGCCCGGTTGCGCCTGCTGGACCCGGATCGGTACCGCGACCTGGCAACTTTTCAGGCTGAGTCCAAGGATTACCAGGCCACCGCCGCGCTGGCCGAAAAACTCCACGCCGGAACCACCTTGGCCAAAAAGGATGTGGCTACGCTGCGCCATTTACTGGCGCATGATCCGCGGCTGGATCAACGGCTGGCGGAATTGGATCAAGACAACGTCGCAACGAGCCGGGGTGGTGCCCGGCGCTCCGTTGCGGCTCACCAACCGCCGGAACTGAATCAAGGCGGTGCGGAAGCGCGGCAGTCCTTGCTGGAAGATTTGTTGGATTTGCACGGTCCGGGCCGGGTGCTGTTTCGCAACACGCGAGTCGGCATGAAGGGGTTTCCCAAACGCACCGTGCGGCTGGCCCGGCTGGAACCCGGCCCGGAAGCGGAACATTGGCTGGATCAGGTATCCACTGAATTTGCCAGCGATGCCGGGGACATTGAGTTGCCGTCCGCCGCCGATCTGGGCCGCGACCCGCGCGTCCTTTGGCTGGTTGGACTGTTGCAGAAATTGGAGCCGCAACAAGTGCTGGTGATCGGTCGCACCATCGAAAAAGCCGAAGCCCTGGATGAAGCCCTGCGCCGGCATCTGACCATCAAGACGGGCATTTTTCACGAAGGGCTCACCTTGGTGCAACGCGATCGCAATGCCGCCTGGTTTGCCGAGCTGGACGGGGCGCGGTTGCTAATCTGTTCCGAGATCGGCAGCGAGGGACGCAATTTCCAATTCGCGCATCACCTCGTCCTGTTTGACCTGCCGCTGAATCCGGAACTGCTCGAACAGCGCATCGGACGGCTGGATCGCATCGGTCAAAAGGAGGACATTCAGATTCATGTGCCATTTCTCGCGCACAGTCCGCAGGAGGTGTTGGCGCGCTGGTATCACGATGGCCTGGACGCCTTTGAAAGCAACCTCGAAGGCGGTAACGAGCTATTGCGCCAGTTTGGCCGGGCCGTCCATGACCTCGCGCTGGAGTATCCGGTGGCGGAGCGCGCCGCCGCGGAACAGGAACTGGCCGGCCTCTTGAAAAAAACCAAGGCCGCGCGGCAGGAGATTCGCCACCGCCTCGAACAAGGTCGGGACCGGCTGTTGGAACTCAATTCATTCCGTCCCGCCACGGCCCAAAAAATCATCCGCCAGATTCAGGAACAAGACCGGCAGCCGGATTTGGAAGACTATCTGCTGGATGTGTTTGACTATTTCGGCGTGCATCTCGAAGAACTGGCGCCCCACACGTGGGAGCTGAATCCCCAAGGCATCACCACCGATTCATTCCCAGCCCTGCCCGCCGAAGGCATGATCGCCACCTGTGACCGCCGCCGCGCACTCAGCCGGGAAGAGGTCGGCTTTTTGACGTGGGATCATCCCCTGGTCACGGGGGCCATGGATTTGCTGCTCGGCGCCGAAACTGGGAACTGTGCCTTTGCCGTGCTGCCCACGCCGAATGACCGGACCCTCTTGCTGGAATTGATTTTTGTGCTGGAAGCCGTTGCCCCGCCACACCTGCACATGGATCGCTTCTTGCCGCCCACGCCCGTGGGGGTGCTGGTCAGCCACAAACTGGTTGATCTTACCGCCGTTCTTGACGAGCCAGGCTGGGAAGGAAAATTGGAAAAAGGGTCGCCGCATAAACTGCTGGAAAATACGGACATTGCCCGACGCGTGTTGCCGGCCATGTTTCAGACCGGCGAGAAGCTGGCGGAAAGCCGGGCCGCAGAGCTGCGTCAGTCCGCCATGAACGAAATGAACCACCTGGTCGGCCACGAGGTCCAGCGCCTGCAAACGCTCGCGGAGGTGAACGACCATGTTCGCCCGCAGGAAATCAAGCTGGCCCAAGCCCAGCAGGCGGAGCTGGTGACCACGTTGCAGCAATCCCGGCTCCGGCTGGATTCGCTGCGCCTCATTTGGAGAGGTCCGGCCACGGCGTTGGTTTGAGCCCGAACTCCGAAGCAGAAAGCGGCGAAAGTGACGGCAACGCCGGCGAAACCGTTGGCTCTGCGGCGTTTACTTCCGTTATCAGGCATTCAAGGAGCAACCCGGTTGTCCGCTTCACGAATGCCAGAGCAGCGCTTCAATTCAATCGGCGACTGCGCCGTTTGCTCAAAACGGTTGTTGGCAATGATGCCGCCGTTGAAGCTGTCGAGCGCGATGGCCGCCGCACCGGGCCGGATGAAGGTGTTGCCGGTGATGACGATATTGCTGAAGGGCGGCGAGCCGCCATCATAGGTGTGCGTGTGCATAGACATTGTCGTACCACGCGGCTGCGGATTTACCTCCACGAAAGTGTTGTCCATGATCTTGAGGTCGTGCGCCACGCCGCCTTCAACATAGGGGAAGTCGCTGTTGATCTCGATGCCGCAGCCCTGCCGGACGAAGACGCAGTGGCTGATCGTGCCGGGACCGGACTGGATTAACAGCCGCTGGTAGTTGTCCTGAAACACGCACCGACGAACCTGCCAGCCGGCGCACTCATGGTCGGGCCATTCGACAATCGCGTTCGTGAACATTGCGACCGGTCGGTCAGCCACCACGACCTTGCCTTCCACGCTGACTACGCAGGCGTCGCCCAGGGGCCGGCCGGTGTTCCGGTCGCGGAAAAGCAGCCGGTCGCCCGGCACGACATCGGACATGACGGTGCGATCAAACTCACGGCTTGGCACGCAGGTCAAGCGGTTGCCCGCCAGACTTTCAATGTGTCCCCAGTAGCCGTGAAAATTGGCCACATCGTCGCTGGTGTGATACATCACAACGCCGTCGAGAGTCGTGCCGTGGCGGGTCGCGCAAAACATGAAGCCCTCGCCACCCTGCCACTGGCTGGTGCCGGGGCGCGGCCCGAAATAGCAGTTTTTCCACAGGTGCCCGCCCTCTCCGCCCCACTCTCCACCCCAGGCTTTCGGGATGAAGACCTTGATCCCATCCATTATCAAATGGTCGCAATGGACCAATTCTACCGCACACGAAACCGTGTAAACACATGACAGCCCGTCGCCGACCTCAAGCGTGCCCAGGTCGCCGTAAGTCCGCCGCCATTCCGGATTCCGGATCGTGTCCAGCAAGCTGGTGTCGCCCATGACCACGAAATAGCGGCCGGTCATGCCGGATGGTGTGATGGCCTGGTAGGACAAATGCCGGCCGCCGTTTTGTAGTGCGTAGAGTGGCGCGCAAAACCGTCCGTCCGCCTTGAAAGGCAATACTCGCTGTTCGAGCTGGCCGTTAAACGAGGCTGGCACCTTCAGGCCGGGCGAGAGTTTGATTTCAATGCGGTTGTTGGCAAAGTCAAGCTGCGTGATGCGGCCCTCGATGTGGCCGCGCGGGTTCCGGTCGAGCGTTGCACCGCGCAAGATGAGGTTGCTGCAGTTCTTGAAACCAAGGCAAAAATGCGCGTGCGGCGCCTGATCCTCAGGCAGGTCGAACCAGAAGGTTGCTCCAATGGCGTCAATGGTGAACGGGTGCGCGGCCGGGCGCCGCAATGCTGAAAACTCCAGCGCATATTGCACGCCGTCACGGCCCCAATGTTCCGAGCCAAAGCGGTAGTCGCCAGGAGCAATCCGAATTGACGCCACGCTTTGGCTATATGCCGCCAGCACCTTTGGAACAATCGTGCTGCCAGCCTCACGCTGCGCCTGTTTTTGTCCCTCGGTGAACTGTGGTCCGGCCGGATCCGCCAAACTGAACGGAGCGGCCGATAGAGCTGAAGTCGCAATCGGCTGGCTGGCGGACGGCAAGATGGCGAACGACAATAGGAAACAGCTGGCCAGCGCAAGGGCTGTGGCGGTGTCCGTTTGCCTCTTTGATGCGGCAGGTTTCATTTGCGAATTCGCCGTAAGCCCCCGAGTGCTAGGGCGGGTTCTAGATTGCACACTGAAAGGGGTGGGGACCTGTCACCACTTTTTTAGTTTTGGCCAGCCGACCTCGGTGATGAGCCGTCCCCGCACCGATGATTGAAGCCGCCCCGCTCCACCCTTAATTCGTCGGCACCACGGGCAGAACCAGGTGCGAGGGGTGCGCCGCGTTGCAATAAATCGCATTGGTTTGCATCACCATTGCGCCGGAGTCAGTCCCTGGCCGGCCGGTGCCTGGGTTCACATCGAAGCGCGGGTGGTTGCTGGAAGTGACGGTGGCGCGCAGGCAGTGCCCTCGGTTGAAAATGATGCTCGTGGACCAGCAATCCACGGTGACCTCCTCGATTTTGCCCGGGGTGAGCAATTCCGGCTGCTCGAAAGAATGGCGGTAGCGCAGACGGAGGATGCCTTCGGCGATGAGATAGCTCTTCCCGTCCGGATACACGTCACACAGGCGAACCGAAAGGTCGGTGTCCACCGCGGAGGAGGCGACGAATACTTTTGCCTTCACAGGGCCGGTCACTTCCATCGGTTCGGCCAGCGGCGCGCTGGTGAACAGCACCACGTCGCGGCGCCGCTCAATTTTATTCTGGTTCATCGGACCACGCGGGATGGTGAGATTGTTGCCGCCGACCGTGGGACAGGGATTCGCGGGATCGAACGCAAACTGGAGGCGCGCGTCGTTGCCGCCGGCCGGTGGCTGGAAGTCGAGCTTGCCGCTGCTGGTGAAGTAGGCTGCGGTTTCTTTCGCGGCAATCGGCCAGTCGGTGGCATGCCGCCATTCGTTGCCAGGCGCTCCGGGCGTGCTCGTGTCGCCCATGACGTAATAGGTGACGGCTGGCTCCAGCTCGACGCCGTTGTCCGCGCCGGCCAGGTAGTGATCGAACCAGCGGCCCGAACTGTATTGTCCCGGCACCCGGTTTGCCTTGGGAAAAGTCAGTTCGCCGACGGGCATTTTTCCAATAGCGTGTGTCCACGGTCCCAGGATGAGCTTTTGCGCGCCATGCGCGCCGTTCGTGCCGGAATGCTGACGCCCGATGAATTCGTTGATCGTGCCCTGGGCAAACATGTCGAACCATCCGCTGATCAGCAAGGCGGGCACGTTCATGCGTGTGAATCTTAGCGAGGTATCGAACTTCCGCCAGTAATCGTCGTAGCTCGGATGCGCGCGAATGATGGCCAATGCGCTCGGATCAAACCGGTTGTCGGTCACCCAATTCTCAGTATCGGCCTGGCGGAACGCACCGCCCAGGTAGGATGCATCGGAATACAGGCTCGCAGCCGCCACCGAAATATATTGCGCCTTCAAACCGTCCGGCGCCGCGCCCGCCAGCAGGTTTTGCGTAATGCCGCCGGCGGAGCCGCCGAGGGTGCCGATCCGGCCATTGCACCAGGCTTGCTGTTTGATCCACTCAATGGTGTCCACGCCGTCCTGATGTTCGTTCCAACCGCAGCCGATGAAGGGCAGGTTCTCGCCCTCGGAATCAAAACGTCCGCGCATATCCTGCACCACCGCGACGCAGCCGGCGGCGGCAAAATTGACCGCGCCTTCCGCGTGGGCGGTGCGGCCATAGGGCGTTCGCGAAAACACCACCGGGAACGGTCCCTGGCCAGCCGGCAGATAAATGTCCGTCGCCAAATGCACGCCGTCCCTCATGGCGAGCCGGACGGTCTGAACGGGCGCGGCCTTGGCGGGCGTTTTGGCGAGCTCGGTGACTTGGGCGACGGCGCGGGTCCACTCGGCCAGATCAATCGTGCCATCGTGATTGAGGTCGGCAGCGCTAAAAAATCGCGTCAGTCGGCTGGCCCATTGGTCGCCATTTTTTTTTGAGACGAACGCGATCATGGCTGTCTGCTCTTGCGGCGAAAGCGCCTGGTCGTGATTCGCATCGAATTGCTGCGCCAGCTTGTTGAGCTCGTTCACCGCCGGGACCATCTCCCGGAACACCGCCTCCGGTGGCTCCGCCGGCGGGTTAACCTCTGCCGCAAGGCAGCGGCCAGCGCCGATCAGCACCCGCATGGCTAGAAGCACAAAGCAAATTATCCGCCCGCAGGAAAGCTTTCTCATGATCTGTGGACCTTTCATTTCTGGGTTCATTTTTGGCTTTCAGTGGTTGCGTTCTTAATGGTTTCACTTAATTTCAACTTTTGCCGCAGTTTGGTCGAGCGCGAAATGCGTTCGTGAACCGGAGCGCGGACATTCCTGTCCGCTCGCCCTGTCTTCGTTCAAGAACCGTGCCAAGTTGCGCCGGGCGTTTTCACGCCCCCCCTTTTTCATTTACCGTCGCGTCCTTATGCGGCAACATGAGTGCATGGGCAAACGACGAGAAGCGCGTGAACGCGCCGTGCAGTTTTTATTTCAGCACGACCTGAATCCGCCAGATAATCTGGAACTGGAATTGGCCCAGTTCTGGAATTCCCAGCGCTCCGCTGTTATTGAGGAGGAAAAGGGCGCGGCCAAATGGGGCGAAGTCACCGAATTGCCGCCGCCCACCGCCGAGGAGGCCGAGATGCGCCTGTTTGCCGAACCGTTGATCCGAGGGGTCCTGGAACACCGGGACGTGCTGGACGAACACATCAAAAAGCACGCCAAAAACTGGGATTTTCACCGCATCGCCGCCGTGGACCGCAACGTCATGCGGCTGGCCATCTATGAAATGCTGCATCGCAACGACATCCCCCCCGTGGTCAGCATCAACGAGGCGGTGGACATCGCCAAGAAGTTCTCCACCGAGGATAGCGGCAAGTTCGTGAACGGCATCCTCGACAAGGTGCGCGGCGAAATCCTCCGGCCTGCCCGGAATGTGAAATGAAATTTGCCGATCTCCATCTGCACACGCAGTTCTCCGACGGCACGTTCACGCCGGAGGAACTCGTCCTGTACGCGCAGAAAAGCGGCCTGGCGTGCATCGCTGTGACCGACCACGATACGGTGGAGGCTTGCGTCCGCGCGGCGGCCGCGTGTGCAGCCGTCCGCATGGAGTTCATCCCCGGCGCGGAACTCACCGCCGAACACGAAGACATCGAGGTCCACGTCCTGGGTTATTTTCTGGATACCGAAAACCGGGCCTTGCTCGGCCGGATCGCGCAGTTCCAAACCGTCCGCCAGCAGCGCATCTATGAAATGGTCGCGGCGCTGAACAAACTCGGCGTGCCGCTCAAGGTGGAGGCGGTGTTTGCGCTGGCCAATTGCAAATCGCCCGGCCGCCCGCACGTGGCCCGCGCGCTGGTGAAGGAGAAACTCATCGGCTCGCTGGACGAGGCGTTCGAGCGCTATTTGAAAAAAGGCCGGCCCGCGTGGGTGCCCAAGACCAAAATGTCCGCCCTCGAAAGCGTGGAGCTGATTCATCAGGCCGGCGGCCTCGCCGTGATGGCGCACCCCGGCTTGAACCGCTCCGACGAGATTATTCCGGCCCTGGTGGAAGCGGGCTTGGACGGCATCGAATGTTTTCACACCAAGCATTCCACTGTGATGTCCGAGCGATACTTGGAGATCGCCGAAAGACATCATTTGCTCGTCACCGGCGGCAGCGACTGCCACGGCTTCAGCAAAAACAAACCGCTGATTGGCACGGTCAAGCTGCCCTACGAACACGTGGAAAGGCTTCACGCCGCCCGGCAAAATCCGAAATCCAAAATCCGAAATCGGAAATAGCCCATGGGTCTGTTCGCCAAATTCAAAGCCGGCCTGCAAAAGACGCACAGCCGGCTTACGCACGAAATCAAGCGGATCATCACGCGTTCGCCCAAGCTGACTGCTGAATCGCTGGAAGAACTCGAACACGCGCTCCTGGCCGCCGACCTCGGTCTGGCCATGACCGCGCAGATCACCGCGGCTGTCAAGCACGCTTATGAAACGCAAGGCGCCGCCGGGTTGGATTATCTTGCCGTCGCCCGCGCGGAAATCGAAACGAGCCTGCTCGCCGGACCAGGCGCCAACCAGGCCGGCCTCAAAAAAATGCCGCGCGGCCCGACGGTCGTTTCCATTATTGGCGTCAACGGCACCGGCAAGACCACCACCGGGGCCAAGCTGGCGCATCTCTTTCAATCGCGGAAAAACACCGTCCTGCTGGCCGCGTGCGACACCTTTCGCGCGGCGGCCATCGAGCAGCTCAAAGTGTGGGGCGCGCGCCTCCAGGTCGAGGTCATCGCCGGCGCATACGGCGCGGATGCAGCGTCCGTGGCGCACGACGCCGTCACGGCTGCGCAGGCACGGCACGCGGATTACTTGTTCATTGACACGGCGGGCCGGTTGCACACCAAGCACAACCTCATGCAGGAATTGCAGAAGCTGCATCGCGTCATCGGCAAACAGCTCGCGGGCGCGCCGCACGAAGTGTTGCTGGTGCTTGACGCCACCACCGGCATGAACGCCCTCGTTCAAGCCCGCGAGTTTCACAAGGCCGTGCCGCTCACTGGCCTCGTGGTGACCAAGCTGGATGGCACCAGCAAAGGCGGCATGGTGGTGGCCATCCAGAAGGAACTCGGCCTGCCCATCAAGTTCATCGGCCTGGGCGAACAGCCGGACGATTTGCAGCCCTTCGACGCCAAACAATTCGCGCAGGCGTTGTTTGAGGAGTAAAGGAATTCTGGCTGGCGGATGTGGCCAACCGCTCCATTGAAGTGCTCACATTGCAAAATGTCGGCTACCAATTGTCTTCCTGCGCCACCGGCGAAGGCAAAATCCGCTCGACCATCCTTCCTGGATTTGAGTTGGATCTTGCCGAATTGGATTGAACACCGTACGGTTTACACATGATTCAGCCGGAACAACTGGTTGGCAGCGAATGGGCCGAATGGTATCGGCTCACGCCTGTCCAACGCTGGCTGGAAAGCGAAAAGCTCTGGCAGGCTTACCTCGCGCTCGGAGGCTCACTTGATCCCGAACCCGATACACAAAGTCCTTTCTTCGATGCGCGCGCACCGCGTCCCCGCCCTGCTGATGGGCGGACAGGCGTGCGTGTTCTACGGCGCGGCCGAATTTAGCCACGACACGGACTTCGCTGTTTGGGCCGATGCCCCGAACCTCGCGCGGTTGCGGTGGGCGCTCGCCTCTTTGCAAGCTGAACCCATCGCGGTGCCACCGTTTGAATTGAAATATCTCCGACGCGGCCACGCGCTCCATTTTCGCTGCCAACATCCTAAAGCCTTCCGTCTGCGGGTGGATGTGATGTCAAGAATGCGCGGCGTGGATGCCTTTGCCAGATTCCGTTGCTCCAGGAACCGAAAAAATTGAGGCATCCGAAATGATGACCGACACCCAATACCTGCGCCTCGCCCTTCGGTTCGCCCGGCGCGGTTACGGCGCGACTTCGCCCAACCCGATGGTCGGCGCGGTGCTGGTCAAAGGCGGAAAAGTCATCGGACGCGGCTGGCACCGCCAGGCCGGTGGGCCACATGCGGAAATTGAGGCGCTTCATGATGCGCAAAAGCGCGGCCACTCGCCGCGCGGCGCAGCGCTTTATGTGACGCTGGAACCCTGTTGCACCCGCGGCCGCACGCCGCCCTGC
>Ga0316217_10001325_pt1 | contig 32596 bp, 21 predicted proteins | sample 1anoAmetaG_FD_203633 | JGI IMG/M metagenome (GOLD analysis project Ga0316217, IMG submission 203633) | Freshwater microbial communities from Trout Bog Lake, Wisconsin, USA - 1anoA | ecosystem: Environmental > Aquatic > Freshwater > Lake > Hypolimnion/Profundal zone | place: USA: Wisconsin... | reverse complement strand
TTGGCTGGCAGAACCTATATTTGAAAATTGAATTAAATAATATTAATGCCATGAAAGAAAAAGAAAACATTATCTGGTTGCCTAAACCCGAAGCTCATGATTATCCTGCTGCTCTTTCTTATCTGAAACTGATTTACGACAACGAAACAGCTGCTGCCATTGTAAAGAATTTACGTTCTGCCCCTCTTTCTCATTTCAAGGCAAAGGATATATTCCGTGCATCGGAACTATCCTTACTGGGTGTCAGCAATTCGCATGTGGATGTAGATAAAAAGAAGATAAAGAAAGGAATTCCTTTATCTCCTTTATTGCTGGTTCGCGACCATACCAACAATAAGCTGGTCATTGCCGATGGATATCACCGTATGTGTGCAGTATATATTTTTGATGAAGATGCCATTATCCCCTGCAGAATTGTATAACAGTCTGGTATCTACAGCTTAACGCTAAACCCAATATAGAAACTACGTCCTATGGATGGAATGATTCCCGGCCCCGGATATTCGCTGGTTCTCATGGTGAAATATTGTTCGTTGGTCAGGTTATTAATTCCACACTTCAATCTGTAATTATTGATTCGCATAGTAGCCGACCAATCCATTACTTTATACGCCGGTATAATACCGGTTTCTGCATCGGCACTGTAAACAGTATTGTTGGCATCGCTGAACGACTGAGCAATATAGCTGGTGAGAAAGGTAGTAGAGAATTTTTTAAAAGCATAAGTAATACCAAACCGCTCAATGGTTTTGGGAGCATTCACCGCATAGTTGCCATTATAAATACCATTGATATATCTGGCATCATCGTATGCAAAGGAATTGAAGAAACTGAGGGAACCATAGCGGGAAAGACCGGTAAACAACTTGCTGATATTCAGTTCCACATAAGTCTCGAATCCTTTATGTACGGCATCGGCCACATTGGTTTCGTAGGAATAAGGATTGTTTGCAGTATCGGTCAGGGTTTCTATGGCTATCTCATGGTTCTTCACCATATAAAATGCTCCTACATCAAAGTTCAGATAATTCCTGATACTTCCTCTCCATCCCATATCGGCATTATAGCCACTGATATCCTTCAGGTTCGGATCTATTTTAGCATTTACCCCAAGTCCTAAAGGATATTGAAAGGAATATTCTATAGGGCGGTAAGCCTGCGATATATTGGCATATATATTAGTCGTTGCCGATGATTTAAACTGAATACCCAGACCGGCAAGGGTAATATATCTGGACTTTGTTTCATTTACATTCATTACTGCATTGTTATCATCGGTAACATATCCGGCAGCGGTCGATTTTATGTATTCAAATCTTATACCGGGTGTAATGGAAAGTCTAGAGCCTATATGGAATATATTCTCTACGAAGGGAGCCGCATTCAACGTAGTGAAAGTGAGATTGTTGGCATAATTTCCTCCATACAGATTCAGATCAAAGTCAGAACCTGTAGAACCCGGGCCTCCCTCCTGCCGGTTCATATTGCCACTAAACAATCTAATACCGGTTGCAAGTGCCTGATGTTTATTTCCTATGGAATAACTGGTCAGCATTCTTAATTCACTGGTGGAACTCCTGAAGCCCTCATGTTCTACCTCGCGGGCTACATAGCTATTGTTGGTAATAGTATCAGGTGCTTCTGCTCCCCCATCTTCATTACGCCATACAAGGTTTCTTGCACTTAAATTCAGCGCCGATTTAAACGTGATAGTCGTTTTATCCGATACTTTATATTCCGATGTCAGGGCAATTATATTCCATGGAGTAGTCAACCAGTTCCTTGCCCTGAAGGATTGATGATTGTCCTGACTAAACTCGGCATCATCCAGCCCGCCGGGCATATGAAGCCTGTTGCGCAGTAAAGAATACTCCAGTCCTATTTTAAATTTCGCAGTTGCCCTGTATTCAATCTTAGCATAAGCAGTTACCTGCTGCACATCCGAATTAGGTCTCCAACCTTTAATACCTTCATATTGAACAAAAGAATAATAATTCCATTTCTTATACGTCCCTCCTACACTATTGAAGCAATTAAACAAACCAAAACTACCGGCGGTTTGTTCCGTATTGAATTCAAAGGGTTTATTATCGGGGCCATTCTTTACTATATAATTCACCACCCCACCAAACTGCGGACCAAACTGTAGGGAAGAAGCTCCTCTTGTAACTTCTATTCTGTCAATCGCTTCCAAAGGTGGCATATAATACGACTCCGGATAACCATATATATCGCCGGCTATATTATATCCGTTCTGACGGGTATCTATTTCAATGGATTGTGTGGGATTCAAACCCCTGAAACCAATACCATTGGAAGGAAATCCACTACCTTCTGTTTCGGAGAAATAAGCACCCGGCACCCGGCCAAGCACCTGACGTGGATTGTTCTGAGCCGTGTTGGCATTCATGCTATCCAATAGCAAAACTTCTGTTTTCTTGCCCGAATAAATAATGCCCCCATGCACTTCTTCTATACGTCCCATTCCACTGATGGTTTTTATACCTTTAATAACTACCTCGGCTAATTGTCCTTTTTTAGGCTGAACAATAAAATCAATATCCACCGTTTCATTTGGTTTAATATCAACTGCCTGTCTGTTAGTCTCATAATTAATCCCGGCTATTATAATGGTATGATGGCCTTCTTTAATCTTCTTCAGACTGTATTTACCAAAATCATCGGTCAGCGTACCTCTTTTATTTTCCATCACTACCGAAACATTAGCCACAGGATTTCCACTGCTATCTTTCACATTTCCTTTTATATTTCCTGTCTGAGAATATGCATTAATTCCGGTTACTGACAATAAAAACATCCATATTACAACACTAAACCTCTTGCTGATTAAAATTTCCCCCATCATTTAATATTTATTAATGCAAAAGAAGTCCTTCCATCAATGAAGGTTTATAGCAATCGGGAATTAAGATTTACAGTATCGGGAAAAGCATAATTTATTACAGCAGGGAAACAAGCTGAATGCACTGTAAACATTGGTATTGCAGTAAAAAAAGAAGGGTTTCACTTTGCAGTGAAACCCTTTGAAGTGACCCCGTCAGGACTTTCTTAGATTAGCCCTTTTGCGGCTTCTTTCCCCTAAATGCAATGTAATAGTTCATTTTCTCTTTTTCTCAAATGCTAAATTTAGCAAAGAAAAGTATCAAAATGTAATAATTGTTTGACCCTATGTTTGACCCACTCTGCTAATTAAAGCGTATATTTACAAGGAATAAAAATATACAAAATGCCTAGTGTAACCATCGTTTTTCGTAAAGACAAGCTCAATAAAAATAATGAAGGAGCTATTCATTTTAGAATAGTCAAAGATAGGAAATCTACTAATCTAGCCTCAGGTTATTTGGTCAATATAAATGATTGGGATTTTATCAAACATCGGGTAAAAGCCAAACATCCAAATAGTGCTAGGTTAAATTCTTATCTATCAAATAAATTTACGGAACTACAAGATCAGGTCTTGGAGCATGAAACCAATACAAAGTCAAATACAACAAAAAAATTAAAAGAAAAAGTATTCGGTAAAAAGCCAGTTGATTTTTTCCCATTTGCAGAAACCACCAACAATGAATTTTCAAAAGCAGGAAAAATAGGCACTTTCGATAAAAATAAAGCCATTATTGAAAAGCTAAAGAAGTATGTAAATAAGTCACCGATAACTTTTCAGGACATAGATTTTATATTTTTAACCAAGTATGAAAGTTACCTTAGAAATAATTTGCATAACAAAACCAATACATGTATCAATAGTTTCAAGTTCATCAGTCATTTATTCAGAAAAGCCTACAATCATAGTTTAATTGAGCATGAATTAAATCCCTTCAATAAGTTCAAAATCAAAGAAGAAAAAACGGAAAGAGTGTATCTTTCAGAGGATGAAGTAATTATATTAGAAAATTATCAGCCTACTTCATGCACTAAAATTGAAATTCATAAAGATATGTTTGTTTTTGCCTGTTATGCAGGAGGAATAAGAATATCAGATATGTTACAATTAAAATGGAAATTATTTGATGGTGAAAACCTCAATATTACGATGCAGAAAACCAAAGGGCAGATTTCAATAAAAGTGCCAAATGTCGCATTAGCAATCTTAGACAAATATAGACCTGAAAAAGTAATTCCAAACAACTACATTTTTCCTTTATTATCTCAGGAATTAAACATAAATAAACCTCGTGAGCTTGATACTGCCATCAGTAGAGCCTCTGCATTAGTAAATAAAAACTTGATTGAAATAGGCAAAAAAGCAGGAATAGAGAAACACCTTAGTTTCCATGTAAGTCGTCATACATGGGCTACCAGAGCCCTTACAAAGGGTATGAGCATAGATAAGGTGTCTAAGATTTTAGGTCATGCATCAATTAGGGAAACACAGATTTATGCCAAAATAATAAACGTAGAATTAAATAAAGCAATGGATTTGTTCAATAACTAACTATTAGCTGCACCTTCGTTTATCTCAATGCCAGATGAAATGAACAATGAAGAGTTTTTCTATGATATTATTAAGCGTTTAATAACAGATGAAATAGGCTATCTTTATTTCAGTGATAATTACAGTCATAATGATATAGCAGTAAACAGATTACGTAGAGAAGAATTCATTTCAAATAAACTATTTCAATCAGCACAGGATTGTGTTTATAAGATAATAAAGCAAAATAATGATATAGATATTAATAGATTCTTTTCTATATCATTGAATCAGATTAATACACAAGTTCCAGGTAATTTACCGAATGAAATTCTTGCTATATACTTTAATAACAGTACTACAGATAATGAAAGATGTACAACTATTGATGGTTATCCTGAAATTACTGAATATGTTGATTGTTATTTAGTACATTCTCAAAAATATGTAGAACTAATAAAGTCTTTAAATAATGATTTTAAATTGGGTATTATTACGCATTCTAAATCTCATTCTAATCTAACATTATTATCGTCAAATAACATAATCTACAACAATTTTGAATTATTTCTAAGCTATTTTTATAATGGAATTAAAAATGATTTATCCCCTTTAAAATATATCTATACGGTATCCAAAATAGTCAATCAATTTAAAAAGGAAATCCTTACTAATTTAGTAACCCTAAGCAAGGACAATAGAAAACAATATTTAAACAGAATTAAGTTAGATATTCAACAAATTGAAAAGACACCATTAGTTTCAAAAGAAGTTATTGATAATTGGTTTTTAGAATACCATATACAATCTATTCATACTGTTGGTGATGATCCCCGTAATTGTTCTCTGGCTACATATTTAAGTGCAGATTTAGAAAATCTAGAAAGAAGTTTTACTGAAATGTTTGAGGAAGTAATATTAATTTGGCACAACTTCTACGATTACTATTATAACTTCTTTATAGATGAAATACAATCTTTTATAGACAATAATTATTCAGAATTTAATGTAAGTAATTATTCCGATATAACTGATAATCAATTAAATATAGATTTACATACAAAATTAAAAACCAATCTTACTGTACCCCAGCTTGCCTACCTTTTCAAGATGTTAATGGACATTCATCCATGTATTTTTGAAGTAAAATCCAATGCCGATATATATCGTTTTATTTCAGCAAATTTCACTACAAAAGGAAATAGCATTACTATATCAGTCAATAGTTTAAGTGATAAATATAGCAATGTAGATAAAGCAACTGCTGATTTTTGGTTACCCCATTTACAAAAGATGAAAGAGAACGCACGTAAAATCTAAATATACATTCCTACTCATTTTACTTTGACAGTATTTTAAACCTGAAAAAGTAATCCCCAACAATTTCATTCTCCTGTTTTACAACAGTATTTAGCCATAAATAATCTTCTGTTACTCAATATCCCTGTAAATAGAAGTACTGCACTAATAAAAAAAAACTTGCCCCACATCGGCATAAAGGCTGCGTTGGTCAAACGTCTTAGTTTCATTGTTAGTAGTCATATATGGGCTGCCAGAGCCCTTACAATAGTCAATAGCACATATAAGCTATCTGCGATTATTATACTTACACAAATAACAGCAGCATAGTTTTATTCCAGAAAAGTAAATGATAAATAAAATAAAGCAGTCGTTCTAAGTAAACTACTACAACTTCGTGCATCTGAATACCTTTTTTATGGATAACAGATTGTATTTCTTTGATTTCGTAGAACATTGCCTGGCAGATGCAGCTTACCAGAATTGCATGGCATTATCTTGTGAAGGTATCCCATTCGATATGTCTGACAATGATTTGGAAAAATTTGTACATCGGGTAGTATTTGGCAATGTTCAGGGGCAAGTATATGACTACATTAAAAACAATGACAATATCCAGATACATAAATTTTTCTCTTTCTCATTACTGCAGGTTGAAACTTATAACCCTTTAAAACGAGAAGGATATATTCAGGAAAAATTAAATGCAAATCTTTGGGGTATAGAAGAATCCAATGATCCATTAGATTCAAAGAATCTTTATATCATTAATAGATATATCAAAGCTTATGAAACCAAATTTTTCTATTTCGAAGTATTACTCTCCTCTTTACATGATGATTTCAAATCAGGTTTACTGGTTAAATCCAATTCTTTTCAACCAATGCAAGATCCCCCAAAAACATCAATAAAATACGAAAGTTTCCAGATATTTATAAAGCAGTTAGAGTATAACTACCCCTTTAATATTGCACCCTTAAGTTTCAAATATACCATGAGAGACAACCTTGATTATTTGAAAAAAGAGATCCTAAATAATTTAGTTATTATAGACAAAGATGCCAGAAAACCTTACTTAAACCAGATAAGGTATCAAATTTATAATTTAACCCAAAACACAGGAGTAGATTTATTAGAAATTGCTAAACTGCTAAAAAAATACAATATCCCAACAGTCGATGATATACGTTTAAATAATTTCAATAATGAACTATATAATATTTTAAATAGAGAGCCACCAGATATACAGGAAGAATATGAAGATGGTTTTAATCAGGACACATACAAAGTTCAAACTGAATTCTATAGTTATTATTATATGTTCTACATACAGGAAGCACTAAAGCTGATTGATGAACAACTGAATGAATTAAACCCCTCCCCATCAGGTATTCAGGAAATGCAGACAGCCATACCGCCCACTTCTCCCAAACTCAATACCAATCTTACCGTTCCACAGTTATCTTATCTTTTCAAGATGCTGATGGATATTCATCCTCCAATATTTGTAAACAAAACCAATAAAGAAATCTACCAGTTCATAGAAGCCAGTTTCACCACCAAAGGCAAAGAAGAAACAGGTCCTACTGTAGCCAAATTAAATAATTTAAATAGCAATGTCGATAAGGCAACTGCTGAATTTTGGGCTATACATTTAAAGAAAATGTTAGAAGATTCCCGCCATTTATAAAATATATTATATACCTCAAACCCTTACTGGCATTACGTTTCCTTGGGGGTTGTACAACCCCTTACAACCCTTTTGAATGCACTTTCATCGCCATTTTTGCTTTGTAATTTTTACATAACAAACAAAAAAGAATAAAATGGAAGTCATTACAATGCAAACAGAAGCCTACAATCAGATTGTAGCAAAAATTGAAGCACTAAATAAGAAGTTCGAAGCCAGACAAAAAGAGCCATCCGAAACTTGGATAGACAATCAGGAACTCATGGTGCTACTCAAAATCTCCAAGCGTACCTCACAAACGTATCGTGATACAGGTATTATCTCATTCTCGCAGGTAGGCAATAAAATTTATTATCGGCTCTCCGATATTGAATTCCTATTAAACAAGCACTACAATAAAGCCTATAAAAAATAAGTAGTAAGCTTTAAAACAGCACAGTTGCTGTTGTTCACTTACTACTTAAAACTAAATACAAAAACGGTATTAATTATCAACTATCAATTATCAATTATTATGAAGGCATCAATCTTTCAGAATTATGTCCAGTGGATAGAGGACAAATCATTAATAGTAATTATTAAGTCTATCAAAGAAGGAAAGTATAAACACCAGGTAGATGCAATCCGTAATCTTGTAACAGAAGGCAAACATGATGCTGCAGAGATTCTAAAAAAGCAGTTACCAGCATTTACCCCTTCAGGCACTTTCAATAATGGACGAAAAGCAGGTCTGTTATCCGAATACAGCAATCACATCATTTTAGATGTTGATAAAATTACAGCAGAACAGGTAACGGAAATTATCACAAAAGTTGCTTTACTCCCCTGCACATTTGCAGCATTTATAAGTCCAAAAGGCAATGGTGTAAAAATTATAGTATATGTAAATAGTACCAGCGGGCATCACAAAACTGCCTATGCACAGGTAGCAGCATATTATCACACACAGTTAGCCATAAACTTCGATCCATCAGGCAAAGATGTTTCCCGACTATGTTTCATGTCTTACGACCCCAATAGTTATCGCAATTTAGATGCAAAGCCATTTCAGGTAAATATTACCGAAAACATCAAAGACGAACCAATTACCCAAGCACCCATCTTTCCACTACCAGTACTACTCGATACTTCCAGAAATTGGGAAAGTACATTAAACCGCTGTCTCGAATTTACCCAAAGGAAAAGCACTTATAGCAATGGCAATCGAAACAATTTCGTTCATTTATTAGCCTGCAATTGCAATAGAATAGGAATACCACAGGCATTTACAGAAACGTTCATTCTTACAAACTTCGATTTAGACCAAAAAGAAGTCACCGTATCAGTACAAAGTGCCTATAAAAACAATGTACAGGAATTTGCGAAGCTTGCAAACATTGCAAACTCGACAGACGATACCACACAATCTAAAGACGATTTATTAATCAATATGCCTTACCTCCCCCAAAGCATATACAACCAGCTACCGTCTATACTCAAAGAAGGCTGCGATGTACTAATAGATCGCCGTGAGAAGGACATCTTTATCACAGGAGCACTATCAGTCATCAGCGGTTGTATGCGCAATGTAAAAGGCTTATATCGTGGCAAACAGCATTACAGCAATTTGTTTATTTTCATCATAGCCCCCGCAGCAAGTGGCAAAGGAGCACTCACTTTCTCAAAACAGCTTGGCGATAAGTACCACGATTCTTTAGTATCTCAAAGTCAGAAGGACAAAAAAATATACGATATAGAATTAGCAGCTTACAAAACAAGTCTTTACAAGTCAAATACCAAAAACAAAGCCATTATTAAAACAGAAGATATTCCCGAAATGCCCGATGAACCAGCTTTCAAAGTCTTATTCATTCCTGCAAATAATAGTAGTGCCAGAATTATTCAGCACTTAAAAGAAGGCGATGAACAGGGAATCTTTTGTGAAACCGAAGCCGATACCATGGGCAATGTCCTCAAACAGGATTGGGGCAGTTATTCCGATTTATTACGCAAAGCATTTCACCACGAAACAGTTTCTTATAGTCGCAAAACCAACAAAGAATGGATAGAACTAAAAAGCCCTCGCCTTTCAGTAGCCTTAGCAGGCACACCAGGACAGGTACAAGGTTTAATAAAATCAGCCGAAGATGGATTGTTCAGTCGTTTTATATTCTATGTTTTCAAATCCGAAAGTAAGTGGATAAAGGCAGGTCCTACTATGAATGGAGTAAATCTTACCACTCACTACGAAGACCTTTCTACAAAAGTCTTGAATTTTGTAGAGTACTTAAGCAATCAGCAGGAAATAGATTTTCAGCTAACAGAAATTCAATGGGAAAAATTAAATGCTTACGGCGAGGAATGCCTCAATACCCTATCCACTTTTATCAGCGAAGACCTTGCCAGTACTTCAAAACGCTTAGGGCTCATATTATTCAGGGTAGCCATGATATTAACCGCCATCCGATATTTCGATAATGCCGAATCAGACAGCAGCTTTACTTGCTCCGACGAAGATTTCGAAATAGCCTTACAGATGGTAAAAGTTTACCAGGAACATGCAGTATTTATGTTCAAAGAATTACCAAAGAATGCAACAGTAACCGACAAAGCAATGAAATCTTTTTATGATGCCTTACCACAAACTTTTCGTCGCAAAGAAGCTGTACTATTAGCCGATGAAAAATTTGGTATCAAAAATCGTTCTGCCGATACTTACCTTGCCAAGCTTGTCACCTTCCATTGGTTAAATCAGCCCAGAATTGGTAATTTCGTCAAAGTCAACCGATAATCTTTGCAGACTTTGCAACCTTTGCACCCTTTAGTTATATTATCCTATATATTTGTTTTTTAATTTATCAACTAAAGAATTTTGTTTCTAAATCAGTTAAATCACTAATGGATAAACAAATTGAGAATCAGGTATTAACTTATTTAAAATCACAATCAAGAAATAAGATTGTGTTATATAAAGGTATTCATTTTGACTTTACGCCCATTGATTTAGGTCTTTTATTAGCGCAGTCAATTTATAATCAGAATACTGATATCAAATTGTCAATGTTGGTTACTTTAGAATTAGAAAAAATCTTCAACGCAAATACTTTTAAACATGATTTATTCGGGAATATCTTAGCAATTTCTAATATAGGAATTTTATTTGAACCTGATTTAAAACAAGACATAATTAGAATTATTGAAAAGTACTCATTCAATAATGTTCTTTTTGTAAAATGGGATGGTGAAATAGATAATGAAAATCTGTATTTTCTAACTAAGCAAAATGGCGAAAAAATTAGTATCAAGAACTTAAGCTTTATTACTTTATGAAATATAATGAATTATTAAACTTCGAACCTATAACCGAAGTAGTGAAATTTAGTAGAACTAACGAAACTGATTATCAAAAAACACTTATAAAAACATTTGTATTTTCTGATACAATCAAAAACCATTTAATTCCTTTGATGATAAGGAATTTAGATTTCAATTTATCTGTGGAGACATTTGGTTTACAAGTAGTGGGTAATTATGGTACTGGTAAATCGCATTTAATGTCCCTTATTTCTATGATTGCGGAAAATGAGGACTATATAAATTTAGTTTCTGATGAAAAGCCAAAGAAAGATTTAAAAGCTATTGCTGGAAAGTTTAAAGTATTACGATTTGAATTAGGCAATACAGAAAGTCTTTGGGAGGTAATCACATTTCAAATAGAAACCTATCTAAAAAGTTTAGGCGTTAGATTTTCATTTGATGGGCATGGTCCTATAACATATTTAGATAAACTTCAGCTAATGATGGCTGAGTTTGAAGAAGTTTTTCCTGATAAAGGTTTTTTAATTGTTGTTGATGAAATGCTATCTTATTTAAAAGGTAGAGGTACTCATGATAAACTTAATCAAGACCTTTCAGTTTTACAGGCATTAGGTCAAGCTTGCGATAAATCTAAATTTAAATTCATTTTTGGTGTTCAGGAACTGATTTATCATTCTTCTGAATTTCAATTTGCATCTGAAATGTTACAAAAGGTTAATGATAGATATAAGGATATAAAAATAAACAAAGAAGATGTTGCTTTCATAGTTAAAAATCGTTTATTACGCAAAACAGAGCATCAAAAACAAAAAATAAAAGAGCATCTTGAACCATTTTTGAAGTTTTTTACCGATATGCAAGCAAGATTACAGGACTATGTTGAACTCTTTCCTGTACATCCATCTTATTTTGAAAACTTCGAGAAAATCAGAATTGATAAAAGTCAAAGAGCAATTATGACGAATCTATCTGTTTTATTTGAAAAAATAAAGGAGCAAGATATCCCAACTGACAATCCAGGAGTTATTACTTATGAAATGTATTGGGATGAAATAATTTCCAGTATGGATTTAATGGCTATTCCAGATGTTAGAAAAGTAAAAGAATTCACTGAAAATATCAATGATAAGATAGAGACCTATTTTGTAGGGGGCAGATCATCAAAAAAAAATATTGCAAAAAGAATTGTAAGTGCATGTGCTATCAGAATATTACAACATGAATTAAATAAGAAAAACGGTACTAATACAGAGCATTTGGTGGATGATTTATGTCTGACAGATAAACTTGCAGATAATAGAGAATTTCTTATTGATATTATAAATTCTACAGCACAATTTTTAATTACTGCAACATCAGGGTCATATTTTGAACAAAATACGGAAAATGGTGAATTCAGAATAAGGATTGAAGGTGGGTTTAATTATGACCAAAATATAAAAGACTATGCTACCAATATGGCAGATCAAAATAGGGATGAATACTTTTATAAATTTTTAGAAATAAATTTAGGGTTAAATCATGATACCTATCGACCTACTTTTAGAATATGGCAACATACTATAGATTGGAAATCGCATAAAACTTATAGAGATGGTTATATTTTCTTTGGTAAACCTAATGAAAAATCTACAACACATCCCATTCAGCATTTTTATATGTATTTCATGCCCATTTTCGATAAAGATGCAAAAGCAAGAAATCATGGGGAAGATGAAGTATATTTCATATTTGACGGATTATCAAATGAATTCAAAGAAGTAATTTCATTATATGGAGCTGCTATAGCCCAGGAAGTAAGAGCTGATACTTCACAAAAAAGTATTTATAAACAAAAAATATCTGAACTAAAAGATAAAGCACAGGCACTGTTTAATGAAGAATATTTAAAAATAACAAAAGTTGACTATCAGGGAAAAGAATTACCTTTAAGTGGTTATCCTTTGCAAGGTGTAGGTTCTTCTAAAGAACAAATATTTTCAAATGTAGCCTCTTATGTATTCGAAACATGGTTTGAAAATGAAAGACCTGATTATCCTAAATTCACGCAGTTAAAAGCATCTCTTGCAAAAGATAATTATGATAGACTTATAAAACAAGCACTCATAAAAATCGCTAATCCTGAGCAATCCAACAGCGATGGAGAAGGAATTTTATCAGGCTTAGGTCTATGGATTCCTGGTATGTTAGACTATAGTTTTTCTCCTTATGCTAAAAGCTTAATGCAAAAAATTTCTGAAAAAGGGGAAGGCAAAGTTTTAAACCGTGATGAAATTATTGATTACATCGATAAAAGTGATAACCTTTGGTTATCTAAAGATTTTAAAATTGAAGCCGAATTAGAATTTGTTGTCATATCAGCCCTAACAGCATTGGGCGAAATCGAAATAGCTTTAAACTCAGGTAAAACAATCAATTCTACTAATTTATTTGAATTCAGAGATATTCAAAAACAAGATTTTTATTCCTTTTCACACATCAAACCGCCTAAAGGGCTAAATTTAGCTGCATTAAAAGTTTTGTTTGTAGGAATGTTGGGTAGAGATTTAAGTAATCAATTAAAAGACAATTCCACTTTTACTCATTTGGTAAATGCAGCTACTGAATGGGCTAGTCGTTCTGTAACAGTTCTTAGTAAAATTCAGGGTGGTTTAATTTTTAAAGGCATTGAATTAATTTCAATTGATGAAGCTTCAAAATATAGAAGAGATTTTACTGCTTTCTCAGGTTTTTGTGATAAATTGGCTAATTATACTTCCGAAGCTAAAATTAAAAACTTCTCTTTTTCAATAGATGATTTAAATAGACTTTTACCTTTCAAAACTGAAATTGAAAAAGTTGAAAAATTATTAAAAGTAATCTCTTTGCTAAACGAAGATATTTCTTACTTACAGCAATGCAAACAGTATATTAATGATATTGTATTTAAAGAAGAAATAAATGTTACGATCAACAAATTGTCTTCTGTACTTTCTACAAATGATACAGTAATACTTGATAATTATAAAAAAGAGTTATCCAAACTAAAAGAGAGATACGCAGATTGGTATCTTAAATTGTATTTAAAGTATAGAATCAGTGAATCTGATAATACACTTAAAAATGCTTTATTGGATTCTGATAATAAGGCAGTTTGCGATATACTAAAAGAGGCAGATTTTTTATCATCAGGTCAGTATTCTCAATGGTTAAATAAAATAAATAAACTGCAGGTTGCAGATAATAAAGTCAATAAAAATTTGATTTTAACTGCCCCATATCAGGATTTTAATCCAATAGATTTTGAAGGTTCTGAATCTATTTCAATTGAGCAAATTAAATTGGAGTTGAAAGATTTAGTTACTCAATGGATTAATACACTAAAAGAAACTTTAGAAGATCCAATGGTTAAAAAGAAAATTGACCTTTTAGATCAATCTCTTCAAAAATTATTAGAAGATTTTAAATCCAATAAAATCCAACTTTTAAAGGATAATGCTTTACGTATTCGTAATGCTATCATGGATTTACATAAAGGGTTGGAAAAGGTTGAAATAAGCTTTGAAGGCATGAAAACTACCTTCAATAAGCCACTAACACCCGATGAAGCAATTGATGCTTTTAGAGTGTATATCGATTTAATTGCAAAAGGAAAAGAAAGAGATAAGATTAGAATTATTTTAAAATGATAAAATCTAAAATTAACTTAAAGATGAAAATAAATTCATAAATTAACTTATAAGTGAATAACTTCGCAAAAATTGTATTAGTTCAACGTTTTAAAAAGGTTAGCTACTATTCATTAATACTAAATGATGATGAAACAAGTATGTTTAAACAATTTATGAATAAACATACTGCTGAAAACAAGAACAAGCTTCAGCATATTATTAAATGGATTGGTGAGATTGGAGAAAAATATGGGGCAAAAGAGTTTTATTTTAGAAACGAAGCAGAAACAGCAGACGCATCAGCTTTACCTCCAATTGGTGTAGATAGAGAACCTACTTATGTTGAGTATAACGAAACAACTAGTGAAGATGAAAATATATCAAACAATTTAAGGTTATATTGTCTTAGAGCAAATGAAAATGTTGTTTTTCTTTTTAACGGTGATATTAAAACTAAAGATAAAGCACAAGATTGCGATAATGTAAGAAAGCACTTTAGATTAGCTAATAAACTTGCTGAAGTTATAGACAAAGCCATAATTGAAAAAGATATTAAATGGAATCACAACGGAACTGATATTGTTTTTGATAGTGATTTAGAATTAAACTGGTAGTATATGAAAAAAGAAGAAACTATGATAACCGATTGGTTAAACCAAAATGGGGATCAGGATGTAACACAATTCATCGAAAAAAATCTTGCGATAACTGAAAAAGTGCGCATAGCATTAGAAAAAAAAGGTTGGTCAAAAAATCAATTAGCAGATGCAATGGGTAAAAAGCCATCTGAAGTTTCTAAATGGTTAAGTGGTATGCACAATATCACATTAAAGAGTATTATCAAAATGGAAATTGCATTAGGTATTGACTTAATACATACAGAACCTATTAAAGAATACGAATATATTATTTTGGGGTATATTGATAGACGAAATTTATTGAAAGGGAAAGGTAACGATTACCAAAAAACAACAGAAAGTTACGAATATGCTTTAGCAATATAATATGGAAAAAATACCACAAATAATTCCAGAAGAAATTCATTTAATAAAAATAGAAGTTGTTCAAAACAAGATTGATGTAAGTGCTTTTAAAAAAGCCCAAAAACCTAATTTAGGAATGGGACATAAAATGCTTCACAATCTAAAAGACCAAAGAGTAAAATTTGAATTAATATTCTCTTTTAAAGATTCCAATGAACAGGAAATTCTCTTAGTTCAAATTGATTTTCATTTTCATATAGAAAATATGGTCAATTTTTACAAATTGAATGAAGAAAATATGCCTGTATTTTTTGCTCCTATGGTAGCCACTTTATTAGGAATCTGCCTCTCAACTGCAAGAGGTATTCTTTTTGAAAAATTAGAAAGCAATGGTATCTCAAATATTATTATACCTGTAATCTCTCCTCAAAAATTAATGTCAGGTACTCATTAATCATTGCTATTAAATCTAGCCTCATGTCAATAACTGTCTTAGGTCAAACGTTCAATACAGAAGAAGAAAGAAGAAACTATTTTCGGGAAGAACTTCGTAAAAAACTTCCTGAATTAAAAAAAATGGAAGGTTTTCCAATAGGTACAGACGAAGACATTTTAAACTTATCCGACCCTCCCTATTATACCGCCTGCCCCAATCCTTGGTTGAATGATTTTATTAAAGAATGGGAAGAAGAAAAAACTGATTTAGAAAAAAAAGGAAAACGTACTACAAATTTTGAAGTAAATGAACCTTATGCTGTAGATATTAGTGAAGGTAAGAATAATGAAATATACATGGCACATTCCTACCATACAAAAGTTCCTCATCCTGCAATTATGCGCTATATAATGCACTATACTCAACCAGGTGATATTATATTTGATGGTTTTGCGGGTACAGGAATGACAGGTGTTGCAGCTTCTCAATGTAAAAATCCAAAATCAGAAATCAAACACTTGATTGAGTCAGAAAATAAGAATCCTAAATGGGGTGATAGAAAATTTATTGGTGGAGATTTAAGTACTATTGCAAATTATATTTCATATAATTACAATAATCCTATCGAAAGCATAATATTCTTAGAAAAGTCATTACAATTATTAAACGAATTAAAAAAGGAATTTAATTGGATTTACGAAACAAAGCATATTAATAATTTAAATGGTAATATTAATTATACAATTTGGAGTGATGTTTACATATGTAGTAATTGTAATGAAGAAATAATTTTTTGGGATACTGCTGTTGACCATATAAATGGTATTGTAAATAATGAATTTGAATGTTTAAATTGTAAATCAAAACATTCAAAAAATAGCGTTAATGATGCATTAGTCACAATATATAAAGATGCATTGGGTAATGCTCAATCTCAAAAAAAGAGAATCCCAGTGTTAATCAATTATAGCTATAACGGAAAAAGATTTAATAAAAAACCAGACAGTGAAGACTTTGAAAAACTTAATACAATAGATTCTTATAAAATTATTACATGGTTTCCATTTAATAAAATAATCGAAGGAGATGAAATAGGTCGTTTAAAAAACGAATTAATTTATCATGTATCTGAACTTGTACCAAAACGTGTTTTAATTGTTCTTTCAAAAGTTGTTGAATATGCAAATTCCGATAATAGATTCAATTTACTAGTATCGTCAATTTTACAAAATGTTTCATGGTTATATCGTTGGAGAGCAAATGGCAAAGGTGGTACTACATCTGGCACTTATTATATCTGTGCAACTCCTCAAGAGAATAATGTGTTTAATCAATTAGAAAGAAAAATTAATGATTTCACATCTGTTTTCAATATTTTAAATGTCAATCAAAATAACTCAGCTTTATATACGGGATCTTCAACAGAATTAGGTATAAAATCAAATTCTATTGATTATATTTTCACTGACCCTCCTTTTGGTTCTAACATTATGTATTCTGAGTTGAATTTTATGTGGGAAGCATGGATTAAAGTGTTAACAAATAATAATAAAGAAGCTATTTCAAATAAAACTCAATCAAAATCAACTTTAGAGTATCAGAACTTAATGCATACTTGTTTTAGAGAGTTTTATCGAATATTAAAGCCAAATAATTGGATGACAGTTGAATTCAGTAATACAAGTGCGGCAGTATGGAATAGTATACAAAACTCCATTCAATTGTCAGGTTTTATTATTTCTAATGTTTCAAGTTTAGATAAAAAACAAGGAAGTTTTAAGGCTGTAACCACCCCAACTGCAGTAAAGCAAGACTTGATAATTACATGTTACAAACCTTCCTCAGAGTTTAATAGTAAGTTTGAAAGATTGAAAGAAATGGATGTTGCAATTTGGGAATTTGTTGTTGAACATCTAAAACATTTACCAATACATTTAATTACAGGAAATTCTTTATCAGCAATAATTGAAAGAAGTCCTAAAATTTTGTATGATAGATTAATTGCTTTTTATGTACAAAAAGGGTTGCCAGTTCCTATGGATGCAGGTAAATTTCAACAAGGATTACGGGAAAGATTTATTGAACGGGATGGTATGTTTTTTACAAATGAACAGGTTCAGGAATATGATACTAAAAAAGCTGCAAATCCAAATTTTATTCAATTAAGCATATTTGTAGCTAATGAACAGGATAGTATTTTTTGGTTAAGAAATAATTTGGAAAAAGAAAGAAAAGAAGAATCAGATTTACAACCATCTTGGATGAAAGAAGTGGCAAGTAATATGCGTAAAGGAGATATTTTACCAGAAATGCGTACAATTTTAGAAGAGAATTTCCTAAAAGATGAAAACGGTAAATGGTATGTACCAGACCCTGAAAACGAAGTAGATTTAGAAAAATTAAGAACAAGGCGTTTATTAAAACAATTCGAAATATATAAAGCAGAAGCAATAAAACCAAAAGGCAAAATAAAAGAAGCAAGGGTAGAAGCTTTACGTACAGGTTTCAAACAATGTTACCAGGATAAAGATTTTATAACAATTGTTACAATAGGCGATAGTATCCCCAACAACCTGCTAATGGAGGATGAAGTATTGTTACAGTTTTATGATATTGCCAGCACAAGAATTTAATTATGTTGTTTAAAGGAAAAGCTATAGAAATTGTAGGCGAAAAAGAAGTATTCGGACAAAGAATTGTTTGGATAAGAATAGTGGAAGATGATAGCTTTTTACAAGTACCTTTCGAAGAGTTAGAAACGGTAGAAACAATTTATACAATTCCTTTTTTACGTTTTATTTCTATTGCTGCCCGAATAAAAGATGAAGTAGCAAAGAAAAATATATTAGCGCCTTACGAAAGCAGCTTAATCCCTTTGCCTCATCAGATTTTGGTATTAGAAAAAGTAATGCAATCTGCTCAAAACCGCTTTATGTTGGCAGATGAAGTAGGTATGGGAAAAACTATTGAAACAGGCTTAATACTTAAAGAACTCAAAATCCGAGGTGATATAAAAAGAATATTGGTAATTGTTCCAAAGTCATCAATGTTGCAATGGCAAAGTGAATTAAAAGAACATTTCAACGAAATATTTCATCTGTACGATTCCGAAATGATTACTTCAATGGCTCGTACTTTTTCCAATATCAATGCAGACGAAGAATTCAATTTTTGGACACAACATAATCAAATAATAGTTTCTACAGATGCTCTGAAACCGCTTGAAAAACGACAAGGTTGGTCACAGGAAAGAGTAAATGAATATAACAAATACAGAATGGGAGCAGTTTTAGAAGCCGATTTTGATTTAGTTATTATCGATGAAGCACATAAAATGGGAGGTACTACTTCTACAGTATCCCGTTATATATTAGCCCAGGAATTATGCAATACCGTAGCAAATGTATTATTACTTACAGCAACTCCTCACAGAGGCAAGGCAGACCATTTTAGAAGAATATTACAATTACTAGACCCTGATGCTTTTGCAGGGGTTGGTCTTCCAAATATTGAATCATTAGAACCTTATGTAATTCGTACAGAAAAAAGATTTGCAGTTGACTACGAAGGGAAAAAATTATTCAACGAAAGACAAACTCAACGTTTTGATATTTACCTGGATATAAATAAACATCAAAAACAACTGGATTTATATGCAGCAGTAACAGAATATGTAAGAAAGGGATTCAATACTGCCAAACGTTCAAAAAACACTGCTACAGGCTTAATCATGGTATTATTCCAAAGATTGGTAAGTAGTTCCACTGCAGCTATTCTGTCGGCTATGCAAGGCAGATTAGAACGCTTAAGAAATGGAGAAGATACAAGCATAGAAAACTATGCAAACGAAATAGACTACTCTCAGGAAGATTTTGAAGCTGATTTTGATTTTGAAGGAATAATACAGAGAGATACAACTGGCTTAGAAGATGAAACAACTTTACTGAGTAACTTAATTCAACAGGCAAAAGATTGTATTAAAACAGAAACAGATGCTAAAGCTGATGCGTTAGTTAAAAAGTATATTGAATTACAACAAACTTGTAACAATACCTCTTTGAAGATTTTGATATTTACTGAATTCAGAACCACTCAAAAGATGTTGCATGAATTCTTTAAAAATAAAGGATATAAATCTACCATTATACATGGAGGGCAGGATTTGGATGAACGAAAACGTTCTTTAAGTCAATTTAAAAATGAAGCACAAATATTAGTTGCTACAGATGCTGCAGGAGAATCCTTAAATATGCAATTCTGCCATATAGTAGTAAACTACGATTTGCCATGGAATCCAATGATGATTGAGCAACGAATAGGAAGAGTAGATAGAATAGGTCAGAAAAACAAAGTGCAAGCATTTAATATGCTAACAAATAACAGCGTTGATTTACGTGTTTATGAAGTAATTGAAGAGAAACTCAACAACATTATAAATCAATTAGGAATAGATAAAACTTCTGATGTGTTGGATTCAGCAATAGACTTAAAAAAAGTAAATAAATTGTATTTACAAAGTCTGTTAGATCCTGAAAGATTTGAATTTGCTGGAGATAAATGGTTGAACGAAATAAAAAGTAAATTAAAAGAATACAAAAGCACAGAAGGAATACTACCAAAAGTTGCTGAAAGCCAGATAGATTATAAGAAAGCCGCAGAAATAAAACACAGTCCATTACCACAATGGTTACAAGATCTGACAAATCAATATGCATTAATGCATGGTGGTTCTATTATTAATAACTTAATGGGTTACTCCGAGTTGTTTATTAAAAATGAAAAACGCAAAATTACTTTTGATGCAGAAGTATCATTAAATAATCCTGGCATCGATCATATTACTTTACAGCATGATTGGATAAGACAATTATTAAATGACATAAGCGAATTTGATAATAAAAATGGAATTCCCGTTATTCAATCTGAAATTAGCGATGAAACACAAGGCTATTGGAGTTTATGGCAGATTACAGCTAAAAATAAATTTGAAAACCGAACTATATATCAGTGTATTTTTATATCCGATAATGGTAAACAATACAATGCCTATGCTAACGATATTTGGAACAGATTAGTAGCAGGTAATTGGAAATTCAAAATTGAAAATAAAGTAAATAAACTTGATAAGCTTAGTTTTGAAAAAGAGTTGAATGATACATTATTTACAGTTTATCAAAATCTCGAAGCTGATGTAATGTCAAAAATGAATTCAAAAAAAGAAAACAGAATTAATTCATTTAACTTTCAGAAAACAAGAATTGAGAAAATTGGAATTGAGAATATCAGACAATCCAAATTATCCAGATTAGAAAAAGAGCATGAAAATTGGTTAAAAGAATTTCAATCAAATCTGAAAGTAATTCCAGGCATAAAACAATTATTAACTATAAGAATTAATGGCTAAAGGTCTTATACAACTTATTGTCGATGATCTAAAAATTCATCAATCTGATGTTATTCTGATAGAGAATAATGATAAATTCTTATATAGAGAAGATATAATTAAAATATTGAAATCTAATGGAATAGAAATTGTTTATGGCACAAACATTCAACAAAGAATTCAATTTGAATTAAGAGAAAAAGACTCAATACTCGTTTTATTATCTCAGGATAATACCAGTTACTTGGAAGATATTAAAAATACATCTAAAGCTGTCTTGTTTTTTTTTAATGACTATTTGAATGGTTATCATATACCTTCAATAATTAATCTTGAAATTAATGTATTAGAAAAGCTTTTCATTAAAAAGCAAATAGTAATGCTTAATAAAAATGAAACATTAAATGCTATAGCAAATGCCCAAACAGAATCTGATATAAAATCAACTATAAAATTTAACGTAGAAGAATTTGAAACATTATTAAATACATCATTAATATCTGAGAATAAAAATTGGAGTGTTATTAGTCGTATAATATCTAATGCTATATTGAATACAATAGGTACAAAACAATTTGAAGAGATACTAATTAATGTAAATAAAGCAAACGAAATATTTCAGGAAACATTAAACTCATTTTATCAGCAAACCAAAGTTTCAAGTGCTGTAAAAAAGCCTAAAATCGTTTCCAAAATACTTGATTATTTAAACATCAATTACCCTGTAAGTAAAATTGCATTAATTGTTATTGATGGATTAGCTTTTTGGCAATATGAATTATTAAAGACTCAACTACCCGAAACCAAAAATGAAGAAGTTATTTATTCATGGATACCTTCTATTACGCAATTATCAAGACAGGCTATTTTTAGAGGAGGAATACCTCATACAGATTATAAGCAAGGACCTGCAAACGAAGAAATACTTTGGAAAAAATATTGGAATGCTAAAGGAATAAATGATTTTGAAATAAGATATAATCACGAAACTATCAACCTTTTAAATCTTGATTATATAAAGAGATTTGCTATAGTATTCAAGGATTTAGATGAAAAAATGCATAGTTCAACCGACTATAATGACTTATTGAAACTTACAGAAAATTGGATTGAAAGGAGCAATATAATATCTGTTATTGATGAACTTAAAAAAGCAGGGTTCACAATATTTCTAACAACAGATCATGGCAATATTCAGGCAAAAGGATGGAGAGGTTTAAAAGGTCGTGAAAAATTAGGGACTAATAAATCAGGTAGCAGAAGTGAAAGGCATATTGAATACACAGAAAAATGGTTGTCAGATGAATTTATAACAAATAATCCCGAATTAAAAGATTCTGTTGTAATGGAAGACCAGGCAATTTATTTCAAAAGCGATTTAAGCTTTTCTAATAAAGAAACGCTGGTTACGCATGGCGGGGCACATATATTAGAAGTATTGATACCTTTTATTAAAATAAACAATGGATAAAAAGTCAATAGATATTAACCAAAGGATTCCATTAGATACATTATACATTGCGTTAGAATGCTATTTAAATGATAATTATTCTAATGAATATATTTCTGAGCAATTACGTTTTGAATTTGATGGCGAAAACAGACTTAAAAAAGCACTTAAAATTGTAAATAAAATTATTAAACGTAATCCTATTAATGATTTTGTTTTAAAAAATAGGTTAGAATTAATAAGCGCAATAAAAAATAAATCAGATAGACAAATAATTATCATATCTCTTCTAAATAGTGCTTACCCATTTTCATTTGAAGTATTAAAAACTTTTGCAAGATTATTTTCTGTACAGGATATAGTTAGTTCTGAGACAATTAAAAAAACAATTTCAAACATCTATGGAGGAAACAGAGCCACTGAAAATGGTTTATACAGTGTAATTCCAATGTTTATTGAGGCAGGTTTATTTACAAGGTCTAAATCAGGTATTTATGAACGATTACACAAAACAGTTAATTTCTCAGATATAGCTTCAGCTTTTTATATTGAATCATTTAAAGCAAATTGCTCAATAGTAGAAATTCAGGATTACCATTTAAGAGACCCCTATTTTATTTTTATAAACCAATATTAGCATTAAAAATATTTTATGAGTATAGAAAGTGCACTTATAGCAATTGAAAAAGAACTTGATAATAAAGTAAATTCACTTTCTATCTGGGAAGTTCCATTTCAAACAATTATTTCTCAATTGCTATTAGGAATAGACGCAGTGGCAAATCAAAAAGATATTGAAACTGCAATAGACTATTGTAGCAGATTATCTTATATTTATAATATAGTTAAAAATAAATCTGCTAAAGCAGGTATTATATCTACTTCTGAAGCTATTCAAAGTATTGACGCAAAATATATTGACGATATAAAATTTTTAAATGCTTATGCTCACTTTTGTCTTTTAATGCCTCAAATTCATCGAGGTTGTTTAGTCCCCATAAAAATTGAAGATAAATTTATTGAACTTGATTATAGTTCTCAAGAAACAGAGTTTGCTGAAATTATAGATAGTTTATATTCATTAATATCATTACAATTTGCGGTTAGATATAATAAAGAAAATCAACTAATTGAGTATTTCGATAACAAAATTTTAAATCCAACAATTAATACTTCACTTTCAGCTATTGATTTTTTATGGATAAAGGAACTTTATGAGCATTTTAAAATCTATTCTTTAAATATAGAAGTATTACCTTCTAAAGTTCTTGAAGAAGTTATTGGAATGGATTTTAAAGAGTATATTTCTTTTGTATCTACTATTAGAGCATTTTCATATTATTGGTTAAAACTAGGTAGCTGTTTTTTAAAACATTCATTACAATTAAAAGAATCAAATCCAGAGTTATCCAATAAATTAATGACTGAATATTTTGAATTTATGGTTAATGCACATGATTTTAAAATACTTGGATTCTTTATGGAGATTTCTAATCTTTCATTAAATAAAGTAATTAAAGGTATATCACATTATTTGTCAATTTATACAAATAATACTGGTGTAAAATTTACAGAAAAGGCTTTTTGCGGCGACGGTTTTTTCCCTCCTTTTATACTATTTGATAAGTGCTTTATATCAAGTGTTTACGCATCTTTTTATATGCTTAATATTAATAATATTTTATATTCTATTAATAAGTTGCAACCAAAACTATTTAACGAAAAAGTATCTAAGCACCTAGAACCAACATTAATAAATCAATTGATATACTTATTTAGTTCATTAGATGGAATTGAAACAAGAAAAAATATAAATTATTCAAAAGGAGAGATTGATCTCATTGTATTATCTGAGAAAGAAAATACATGTTTGATAATTCAAGTTAAAGCTACAATTGCTCCTGATAGTTCAAGAACGGTTGAAAGAGTTCAGACAAGATCATTAGAAGGGATAGATCAGATAGATAAATTCCGACAAATAAGCATTGATGAAAAACTAAATATCGTAAACGAATGTTTTAATAAATCATTTACAGAACTAAACTTTATTGACTTATTAGTTGTTCGATCATGTGCTGGTTCAGAAACAATATGGAAGAAAAATGATGAAGTTAAAATTGCAAACTATGCATTACTTGTTTCAATCACGGCTAAAAAACTAAAAAATAAAGATTATTCAATAATGCAATTTGAATCCGAAATAAAAGCCGCTCAAGAAGAATTGATAAGAAAATCATCATTTAAAAAAGAATTTAATAATTTAATCATTGGTGATTACACATTTAGATTTCCAAACTTAGATTTCAATATGTTAGAATTATGTTCATCCAATTTTAGTTCATTTGAATTTTTACCTGAATATGATCGCTCCCATTCATAAAAATGGTTATTCAGAATATTCATAAAACATTTAAAGTTAAAGCCTTAATACAGTCAATACAAATACACCTCTCCGCACAAAAATACGGCAGTGCAGCGGCTTACGCACGATCCTTTTCATGCTGCACTATGAGTTGCCGCAGTATTGGTATTGTAATCTTTTTGCAGCCAGTCAGCTTTCCTTTTGGCACTTTGTCTGTTCCGCTTCGCTACCCAGCCAAAGAGCCAACCTTGCGCACAGCCTGTCTGCAAAAAAGCCCACTCCAACCACCACCACCGTGTGCTTATTACAATACCAATACAGCGGAAGCTAGTTATACATAAGCGTTGCCTTATAATTTTTTTGTGGCTTTCCTTCAACCCTTCAACAAAAAAAAGTTATAAGAACCTTATGTTAAGTAGCCAACACATACACTTTTTGAGAAAAGTGTAGCCGTATTTTTCTCCTCTCCGCACAATACAAAATACAAATACAGAACGCCCACCCACCCGCTTTTCAATGGTAGCAGAAAAATAAAGCCGCAGGCAGTCCTATTGCTATGTGCGTACAGTCGCCTCCTACGTTCCATTGCATTCCACGTTAGTCAGCCACTGCCGCACCGCACAGCAAGAGCCTCACCTCTCTCCGCTCCACAACCCCAACCTTTGCAATCAGTAGCTTGGCTTTGCCTTTCCTTTTCTTGTGGCTTTGGTCTCCCAATAAAAGTTACCAAAGCCACGGCTTCCGCACAAAGGCAAGCACAAGCACTGATTGCCCTTTCCTGTTGCTCCGCTGCTTTCAGTTAGGCACTTGCCCTTCCTTCCGCACATTGTAGATGTTCAGGCTTTATTTTTCTGTGGTTTGTTACCCGAATACAAATACAAAACGCCCACCCACCCACTTTTAATAGTAGCAAAAAAATAAAGCCGCAAGCAGTCCTGTGGCTATGTGTGTTCAGTCGCCTCCTACGTTCCATTACATTCCACGTTAGTCAGCCACTGCCACACCGCACAAGTACTCGCATTTCCATTCCCTACGGTCAGTCATGCCAGTACTTCATCCTTCCGCACATGGAAGATGTTCAGGCTTTATTTTTTTGTGGTCAGTAGCCCATATAAAATACCAATACACTTAGTAATTTACCCACACCTGATAGAAGAAAGGTCTAAAAAGCAATACTTTTACTAAAATATTTAGCAATGCCGTTTTATAGAATAACAATTTGGTTGAAGAACAAAAAGAAACCCGTTACAGGCATCCGATTTATTGAATTGAATAATATAGAACAAGTACAAATCATGATTCAAAACAAAGTAGGGCACTATTATTTTGGTTCAGAGTTAATAGATGTCGAAGTAGCCATATTATCAAAGAATTGTACAGCAGTAAAAAGAAATTTGAAAAGGATAATGAACAAGTCGGTAGGTTGATAGAAGCCTATATAAAAATACAAAAAAAATGCAGCAAAGATAATTGGCTTCCACAAGGCTTTCCCTTCATAAAAACCAAAAGACTACGGCATAAACACAACCTCTCCGCACCTGCCTTTCATTTATTCCGTTTCCTTTTGGTTTTTAAGCTACGCCATTTGATTCAGTGGCTTTCTTTTTTTTCTCTTTTTTTCTTTTCAAAAGTAATTTTATTATTAGATAACAAATACCAGTACACCTTACAAGGCTATTTAATGAGGCTGAAATTTATTAGCATACATTCTTGCAGTTGATAAGAGTATTGCCCAATTTGAGGAGATATGAAGGCAAAACAATAGGTTAGACAAATACCAGCGTAACACGATATAAGAAATAAAAAGCCCCCTCAAGAATGAGGAGGCTGAATAAAAGCTAAATACAAAATACTTACTTCAAATCCAATAAATATTATACTGCAACTTTAACACCCACAATTTGTAAAGCATTAAAAGCACCATTATTCAAACTGTATGAAACACCATTTACATCCTGATAAAAATCAACACCTAACAAGAAAACACTAATTCCCTTTGTTGAAGGAATAGAAAGAACAGGAAGGTCAAACGCTCCAAAAGAACCACTTGCTTTACTAAGATTTAATGCGTCACTCAATCCAATATCAAACATATTAGTGTCAAAATTAATTTTAGCCCATGCACCTCTTAAACTTACAGAAGTCGCACCCTTAGGAAATACTATATCCGTATCAGGATTAATATCAAGAAACGCAATTTTACCTAAGACCATATCAACAGTATAATTTCGATACAATACACTTGATAAAATAGCCTTAGAATTTAAGTTAAAACCGTTTAAAACATTCTGAGCTCCAACAGTACCAATAGCAGTATAAATATTCCTGCCACCTCTTACAGAGGTTGTGTCATATTGTCTCAACTCCATCATTAATTTAGTTACCTTACTAGTCAATCTTGAATCAGTGGTAGCCAGCATACTTTTTACAGCAGCTCTAAACAACTTTCCTGCGGTAGCAGAATTACCAAATTCAGCCCCATTCTCTCGGGTTCTAACAAAAGCGGGGTCGGTAGCAATCCTTTCTTTTGTAATACTACTTTTCGTCTTTACTAAATGTCCATCTTTAGTCTTATAAAAGGTCAAATCATCCAATGTACCTTTCAACTTAATAATCCCTGTTAACTTTGCCATAATATATAATTTTTATAAATAAATAATGCAGCTTTAAATGCTGTTGATACCAAAATTAGACACAGTATTACCCATTTCAATTATATACCATCCTCAAATGGTCATCCCTTCCGATTTGTCCAATAAGTAAAGTAATGCCTTGCTAAAAAATGTAGTATTTTTGCAATAACCACTATTTAGTTACCTAATAGGAACTGTATAGGAAAGGCATAGCAACAGTATTAAAATAGTATATTATGGAAAGATTATGTATTTATCCAAAAGACATTCAGATTGTAACAGGCAAAAGTGAGCGTTATGGCAGAAGATTAATAAAGAAAATAAAAGAGAAATTAGCCAAAGAAGACCATCAATTCGTAACTCAAGAAGAATTTTGCATTTTCACAGGGTTAAAGTTTGATAACGTTTCTAAATTATTACCATATTAAATTTGGAAATATGCAAATGTTTTCCCCATGTTTGACCCAAAAAGGAAAAAGGCTTGTAATCCATTGATTATCAAGCCTTTTATTTTCCTATTGTGACCCCGTCAGGATTCAAACCTGAAACCTTTTGATCCGTAGTCAAATACTCTATTCAGTTGAGCTACGGGGCCTCTAACGGGCTGCAAATATATAGGCATTGATTTAATCTGACAAATTCATTTATGAATAAATTTAAAATCATACTTTTAAACCCTAAATTACTTACTTAAATATTTTTCATGAGAAAGATTATTTGTTTTTGCCTTTTAATTACTTGTTTTATTATCAATGGGTATTCGCAGAACTATCAGTCTGCCCTCAATTTGTTTATGCAAAACAACCGGCAGGATGCAAAACAACAGTTGCAAAAGATAGATAACAGCAGTGCCGACTATCTGAATGCCCAGTTACTACTAACCATGGCATATATAGAAGATGGCCATAGCGATAGTGCATTTTATTCGTTCAGGAACTTCTACAATCTTCATCCGGATCCTTATGCCTACGCTTATGGAATATGGAATAAGGAACTGTTTTCCCCTGATAAACCTCAGACACAGAATGATGTGAAGGCCTTTATGCAGAAAATAGCTCAGGATCCTAAAACACCGGTTACATTAAAGTCGATGGCGGTGGTTTTCCTGGCAAACAACAGTATGATGGCTAATAAAGTTTCTGAAAGCCGTAAGCAATACAATCAGTTGAACGATGTTCGTAACTGGGCTACTGTAGGAACTTTCCAAAACATATCGGCAAGCGGATTCAATAAGGACTTTGGCGTACTGGCTCATCCTGAAAAAGATTATACCTTCACCAATTACAGTGGAGCTCCTGTGAAATGGTTTAATATAGACGATGCCCGCAACGACAGATGGCTGGATCTGGAATATAATCATTCAATAGACAATTCAATTGTGTATACCCAAACATTTTTACAAAGTGATGATGACAAAAAGATAAAGATGTTGCTGGGAGTTTCAGGCTCGGTGAAAGTATGGATTAATGATTTTATGGTATTCTCCGAAACAGAAGAACGGAATACCGATATGGATGTATATACCCTACCGGTTCAGCTTAATAAGGGATACAACAGAATATTGATTCAACTGGGTTCAAGCGAAATCAGCCGTAGCAATTTCATGTTGCGCTTTGCCGACAATGCGGGCAACCTGCTTCCTGCCTTTCCTTCCACACAGGAAGTAAAACCTTATACAAAAGTGACTGCTGCTTACAATACAAAACCGGAACCTTTCTTTGCCGAGAAGTATTTTGAAGATAAACTGGCCAATAAAACAGCAACTATTCTGGATAAGATACTGCTGGTGAATGTTTACAATCATAACGACAAGGCGATTGAATCGAGAAAGATTGCCAAGCAACTGAAGGCCGAAGCATCGAAGAGTACTATGATTTCGGAAATAGTGATTGAATCGTATATCCGCGATAAAAACAATACAGACCTTACAAGGGAAGAAGAATTAGTGAAATCCAACGACCCTGAAAGTCTGTATGGCCTGATTCTTCGTTATTACGATGCCTATAACAAGGAAGATTATAACGAAGCTGAAACGTTGCTGAACCGTAATGAAGAGATTTATGGCGTAACAGATGAAACCACCATCAAACATCTTTATTTATTCAATAAAAGAAAAGAGGTAGAGAGTTTTCTGAAGCTGCTGGATAAGGCATACGACAAGTATCCTGACAATGCTACCATAGTTAATATGAAATATACCATTGAGGAATCTGTAAATAAGAACAGTTACAAATCAATCGGTATTCTGGAAAAGTATTTAAAGAATCATTTCAGTGAAGATCTGACGGAAATACTGGCAACAGCTAAATCGAAGATTGGAAAGAAAGAAGAATCACAGAAACTGCTGATACACCTGGTGGAAGACAAACCATATACCACCATGCGTTACACCACTATTGCCAATGGATATTATGAAATAAAGGATTACGATAAAGCCATCAAATGGCAGCAGAAGACTGTAGAACATGCTCCTTATGTTGGACATATTCTGGATGATCTGGCAAGCTTTTACGAGGCAGCCGGTAAGAAACAGGATGCAATAGAATATTATAAGAAGGCTATTCAGTACGGACCACATAACTACGAAGCCAGAAAGAAGCTGCGTAAGCTGGAAGGCAAGAAGGAATTGTTCAGTTATTTCAAGGAAAACAATATTGCCGGTCTGTTCAAAAGCTCTCCAAAGCAGGATGATTATCCTAATGACAACAGTATTTATTTATTGAAAGATTATCAGCAGATTATTTATCCTGAAAATGGCGCATCGGAAGAAAACTACGATTATCTGATCAAGATTTTCAATCAGAAAGGTATTGATTCATGGAAAGAAGTGAGTATTCCTTTCAATTCATATACTCAAAGACTGATATTCGATAAAATTGAACTGTTTAAAAAGGATGGCAGCAAGGTTCAGGCCGAATCCAATGAAAATCAGATAGTGTTTTCTTCCCTGGAAGTTGGAGATGCTATTCATATCAGTTATAAACTGGAAAGTTCTTCCTATGGTAAGCTGTCGGAACATTTCTGGAGCGACTTTAGCTTCAATAGCGGCCTTCCGATACTACTGGCCCGTTATAGTTTACTGGTTCCTGCCGGCAAAAAGTTTCAGTACAAAGTGTACAACACCAGTATGCAGCCAGAAAAGAAAGAGGTTGGCGACAATTTTACCTTATATACCTGGGAGGATAACAATAACAAAGCCATTCAATCGGAATCCGATATGCCTGCTTATACCGATATCCTGAAAAAGGTAGTGGTTTCGTCCATTCCCGACTGGAATTATGTGGCCAACTGGTATAGCGATCTGAGTAATATAAAGGCCAAGGCCGATTTTGAAATAAAAGAGAAAGTAAAGGAACTAATGGATGGCAATGCAAAGCTGCCTGACCTGGAAAAGGCAAGGATTATATACAATTACATTGAAGATAATTTCAATTACTCCAATGTATCCTTCCTGCATAGTGCGCTTACTCCGCAACGTGCCAGCAGAACCCTGAATAGTCGCCTTGGCGATTGTAAAGACCTTGCGGTTTTATTTGTTGCCATGGCAAAAGAAACCGGTCTTGATGCGAATCTGGTATTAGTTGACACAAGAGATCAGGGAGAGAATAGTCTGGACCTACCTTTCATTGGATTCAACCATTGTATTGCCCAACTGAACGATAAAGGAAAGACCTATTATGTAGAACTGACCGACAATCATCTGCCTTTCAGAAGTATGGAGAATGTGCTGATAAAAGCCAATGGATTGATGATACCAAAAGATGGTGCGCAAACCAGTACTGCCAGCTTGTTTAAGATCAATACACCCGATCGCACTCCAAATCTGGTATATCGCAGTGCAACTTTGGTAATGGAGGACAATAAAGCCATTATATCGCGTGTAAGTACCCGTGTAGGTGCTGAGACTTCGGGTAGCCGAAATGGATATAGAAACAAAAGCGAAGAGGATAAGAAAAAGGATCTTACTAAAAGTCTGAGTGGTGAGTTTAATACACCTGTTACACTCAAGAATTTCAGCATTTCCAATCTGGACAACCTGAAAGACACCATTGTTTTCAAGTATAGCTTTGAGGCCGAAAAATACAGCAGTGAAATTGCCGGAATGCAAATCATCAAACTGCCATGGGGTGATGCATACAGCAACCTGCAATTTGTATCTTTGGAGAAACGTACTTATCCGTTCAACTTATGGAGCTTTTCCAGTACGCCTTACGATAAGGAAACCATCACTGTTTCGCTTCCTGCCGGAAAGAAGTGGGTAGAAATACCAAAGAATATAAGTTATAGCTGTTCTTCCATCTCATTTACAATGAATTACGAGATGAAGCAAGACAAATTGGTCGTAACCCGCGAAGTGAAGTACCTGAAAGATCAGATTCCGGTGGAAGAATACAAGGAATTTAAAGAAATAATGAGCAAGATAGCCGAAGCCGACAGAAAGCAGATGGCGTATAAGTAAATAATGCATTAATCAACAGATTGATTCATATAATTTTGATAAGCATCCCGGAAGATTTTATTCCGGGATGCTTTTTTTGTGAATAATCCAAACAGTATTTTGAGGAGATTGATAGGGAAAAAGTTGATTTATATTGGATTTTTTGCTATGTTGATATGCATCGGTGCTATGTTAATCTGCTTTGGTGCTATGTTGATATGCATTGGTACTATGTTGATATGCATTGGTGCTATGTTAATCTGCATTGGTGCTATGTTGATATGCATTGGTGCTATGTTAATCTGCATCGGTGCTATGTTAATCTGCATCGGTCAATGTAGATCAACATTGGAGCTATGTTAATCAACATTGGAGCTATGTTAATCTGCATTGGAGCTATGTTAATCTGAATTGGAGCTATGTTAATCTGCATTGGAGCTATGTTAATCTGAATTGGAGCTATGTTAATCTGCATTGGAGCTATGTTAATCTGCATTGACTTTTTTCTTATTGAAAATAAGAAAAATCATGTTGAACCCA